>JAABUY010007652.1_pt1 | contig 10210 bp, 19 predicted proteins | sample 5560271 | NCBI WGS metagenome assembly JAABUY01 (sample SAMN10711886, study PRJNA513374) | rock metagenome | isolation source: Antarctica rocks | place: Antarctica: Victoria Land, University Valley
GAGTTCGACGATGAGCCATCTGCTCGAGGCGCAGGAGAAGGGCCAGGATATAGGGCACTACGGGCGGCTGGTGTTCGCCATCGTGGCGTATCGCTTCCTGGACAACGACGAGCTCGAGAAGATCATGCTCAAGGGGGGTGACACTGACGAGGCCAAGGTGCGGACCCTTATCAGCCAGGTAGAGAGCCGTGGCTATAGCCCGCCGCGCCGCGAGAAGCTGATGGAGTACCAGGCCAAGCAGGATTTTCCCATCGTCCCCAACGCGGACGACCCCGACTCGGGGAACCTCTACCGTGAGCTCGATTTTCCCGACGACGTGTTCGAGCATATCGAGGAGTACCGTACCGATAAGACACAAGCAGAGGAACACCAGCCCCAACACAGCGCCTCGTAGGCGTCGCGTTCTGTTGCAGCAAAGAGGCCGGCTCGGGGGGACTGACACCTCCCGGCCGGCCTTTTGCGTTGCGCGAATTGTAGTGGCGCGATCCCGCAAACTAGCTGGATGTGACGCCGTCGTGGGGGTCGCTTGGAGCCGTCCCTCGGATATGGGCGCGCATCACGTCTACTGACGCTATATACTCCGCGCGGCGCTGTGTCCAGGCAACCGCCGCCTGGACGCGATTCTGCACTCCCAGGCGCTGATAGCATTGCGACACGATGTCGGCGACCGTTGCCGGCGACACAAACAAGCGCGCCCCGATTTGTTCGTTGGTGAGGCCCGCGCACAAGAGGTCCAGGACCTTGACCATGCGTGGTGTGAGTGGGCGTGGGTCATAGCCGCTCCCCTGAGACTGAGAGAGGCCCCGTCGCTGCGACGCTACGTTCGTTCCAGACTTCCCATTCCGCTAAGGGGGGCCTCCTTGAGGTCGATGTGTAACACATCGCCGACAAGACGCGCACGATAGCGACGCGTCTTGTCGGCGAGAAGGTTGTAACGTTTGCAAAACAGCGTCCCGCTCACGCTGTGGTTTCGTCGTGACGACTGAGGGTTATTGGCGTAAGAACGCACCACGTAGCTGTTTCTATCACCTGCCGTCGCGCGCCGCAATCCGATAATCCGCTCGTCGGCCGCCCATAAAAACATGATAGCGTCCGGTCGCTCCAGGGCATCCACCGCTTTCTGGTTGAGCGTCAGCATACCCTTTTTGCTGATCGTGACGGTCTCTATGTCGCGTCGTCTTCGTTCCGATACGGGCGAGAACTCCTCGAAATTAACCATGGTGTTACTCCCGGTCTAGACAGGCTCCCCCCGGCCGCATGTCGGCTGGTGTGGCGCGGTCATTCCCCGTCGCTCTTCTTCACAAGCAGGGACGCGTCTAACCGTGCAACGATCTCCGCATTAAGCGATCGCTTGACGCGCCTCCCTTGCCGGGCTGCATTGAGTTCATCGCGCATCCATCGAGGTAAGCGCACGGTGACGATGAGGTTCTCCGCGTCCTCGCTGGCGACGGTGGTATTGTTGAGCGTCGGGCAGAAATGCTCAATGCATGCCCGCTCTAACCCGTCGAGCAAGCTAACATCGTCTACTTGCATCCAAGCGATACGGCAACCGCCGTGCACATTGAGTTGGGACAGGCGATGGTGTGCTACCCATCGCTGCTGTAGCGATATGGACTGCCCCACGTAGAGCACCGTATCGCCGGCCAGCACGAAGTAGATCGCGGCCATGTCGGGCAGGTCACGGCGCTCGTCGAGCGCCAGGCTCGGCAAAGCTATAAGATCGATCACGTCAGCCTCACTCATTAGCATCACCTCTCATCCGGGACGGCGTAGTTGATCTAGTCGCTCCTTGAGCAACTGGCGGGCGATGGTCGCCGGTGGTATCCCGCGCTCATCAGCCAGCTCATCTAAATCCGCTGCCATCTCGTCTGACAAGCGGATCATCATAGGCTTGGCTTTGCCCCGTGCAGGCCGGCCGCGTTTCGGTTGCTCGTCGTTAGCCATAGCTGCTCCTTGTTACCCGATATAGCTACAGCTTACCAGTACTTATATCTCCATTATACAGCAAGCAAAGCTATTTACAAGTAAGCTCTAGCATGCTATATTTACTGTAGATGAGATGAAACAAGCACGACGGAGGACACGACCAATGCCACGCACGACCCGCACCCCGAAGCCCGCCTATCGCCCGCATGTTCGCCTCAGCGATGTCCACGGTGTCTATCTGGTGGAGTCGGAGCGGTTTGCCGGCGAGTACTACACGACGGACCCGATCCTGGAGACCTGCACCTGCGAGGCGGCGAAATGGGGACGGGCGACCTGCAAGCACCGGAGGCTCGCGCTACAGGTGTGGGACGCGCATCGGGTGATGCGCCTGCGGGCGCGTGGGATCACGGAGGCGGCCAGGACTATCCCGGTCGCGGCGTAGAGCAGGCAGTAAACGACACTCTCAATAAAAACAGCCGGCGCGCCTCCCCTCGACAAGTTGACGCGCCGGCCCATTCCCTCTGAAGGAGCACCTCAATGGGAACACTGTCCATGATAACCACAATGCTAACCACGCAGGGCGCGAGCGAGAGCACACCAGAGACCGGCAACACGAGCGAGACCTGGACGGTGCGCCTGGCGCAACACCCCGGCGTGACGGCGACGGTCTACGGCTGCGGGCACGCCGAGGAGCGGTATAGCAGCGCCGACCTCGACCGCGCGCCGGCCGAGCGCCTGACGGACGGCGGGACAGTGTGCCCGGACTGCGCGCGACGCCTGGAGGAGGACCGCTAAGGAGCGCCGAAACGCCCTTTAGGCGAGAGGGCGTCCTGGCCGGGATGATCGCCGGCTGGCTGAACGAGGAGGATCTCCTCGACGATCAAGGGCCGGCCGGGTGCGGTGGGCCTATGTATGCGGTGCGTGTTATGTTTATGCGATGACGCTAGGCGGATGATGGCGTTTTTGTTATGTTAGTGGTAGCCGCCGTCCGGGGCTGTTGCGGACGGCGACGACAGGCGTTCACGGCGCCCGTCTGAGATTATTTTATCGCCTTTGTGTCGATATGACACGAAAGCATCTCAGAAAGGCCGCCCGCGATGTCCGCTCCTCTGTCCTCATCCGTCTTCCTCTCCCCGGTGCTACACGCGCCGCCCCCTCTATTCATGCGCCCGGCCGTGGCGCTCTGATGCCGTTCGTCGACGGCTATTGGCGGCCAGACAACGAGACATACCGCGTCGAGATTCCGGGCGTGCCTCCGTCCGCTAATGCCAGTTCCGGCCAGCATTGGGGCGCGATTGCCCGTAGCCGGCGTCAGTTTCGCGGCGCCGCCAAGCTTTTGGCGCTCGCCCACGTCCAGGCGCGTCGGGGCAGACCCCTGGCGGCGGCGCGTATCGACATTCTGCTTGTGCGCAAGCCCCGCGTCCGTCCCCGTGACCCCGATTCCGTCATTGCGTGCGCCAAGCCGTGCGTCGATGGGATCGTAGACGCACGGCTCATTCTCGATGACGGCCCGCTCTACGTCGAATACGGCGCGATCGAGCAGCGCGTCGGACCCGTCCCCCTGACGATTCTCACCTTGACCGAGATTCAACCACGCATCGTCTAGTGTCTGCATAAACGGAAAGAGAGCGACAGTCTATGGGAGAGCGACGCTGTATGCGCTGTGGCGCGGTGGGCCAGGATCGCCGCACACTCTGGCACGCCTGCGGCGCTGACATGGCCAACCTCGGTATTCCCTTCGAGCGCGCGGCTGTGTATGGCAGCTTTCGTCAGATACCCCCCCGCTAAAGCAGGGGGCTTGTCCCTGCCCCGTTTGAGACACCGGGGCGCGGAATGTGTGGCAATCTGACAGTTGCCCTGCCCCGCTCCCGAAGGTTGAGGGCAGCATTCACGTCAGCGTTCAGCGATAAACCACATGACGTGCATTGAAAGGACGATTGACTTTGACGATTAGCCTTCGCGCAATGGCCGCACCGGCTACACGTCTGACTGGTGTAGCGCGGGTCAACGACCACCACGACCACGCCATGCATCGCCCCCTTGTAGGCGATCTTGGCGCGCAGGTCGGCGTAACTCCAACTGCTGTGCGTTCGTCGCTGCGACCTCTTGAGCCGTCCCTTGACCCGCTGGGTCAAGTGCGTCAGGTCTTCGATTGCGACAGCCCGCCCCGAGTGGGCGGCGCGTTGGACGATAGCTTTGCTAATGACGTGGTTTACGTCAGCTTGGAAACGATGTTCCCGCTTGCTGCGCTTCCGGCGCAACTTACGGGCGCTGGCCGTGCCTTTTTTCTGGAGCTTGCGGCGCATATGGGCATAGCGGGCGCGCAGGCCCAGGACCGTGGCCCCGCTATACTGCACGCCATCGCTGTCGGTGGCGATGCTCACTATCCCGAGGTCCACGCCCAACACGTCGCCAGGCGTCGTGGCGGGCGCGTCGGGGAAGTGCGCGCACACCTTCAAGCGCCAGCGGCCCTTCTCATCGCAGACAAGATCGGCCTCGGCCAGCTTGGTGGCGTCTTTAAGCATCTGCCGCTGATGGCCGCCGATACCCAACTGAACCTTGAGCCGTCCGTCCAGCGTGGTAATGCTGGCGTGGTTGTGCTCCACGCGGTACAGGCGCGGCGTGTCGAGCACGACCGCCGCCGTCGGCCGAAACGTGTGCCGCCGCGTCTTGTCGGCCTTGTAGCTGTCAGCGACCACGGCGATAGCGCGGATAGCGTGTTGCGCCATCAGCCCATAGTCGGCCCGAGCGGTGGCATAGGTCAGGCGTTGGAGCCGCACCTTGTTGAACTCCTGAGCGCCCCAGGCCACGCCGCTGATGTCGTCACAGGCCGCGTTGAACCGCTCGCGCAACCGCGCGAGGGCGGCGCGTTCGGCGGCGTCGGGCCGCAAGGTCAGGGCGATGGTGCGGGTGCTCATGTCCTAAGTTTACCACATTCACTGAGTTACTCGCTCACAGGAAACGCGCCGCTGCGCGGCCTATCGACGTGGCCGATCCCATTCCTCCCCGGCTTGAAAGCCGGGGCTTCCTGGGAGATTCTTCGTGAGCAGGTCGGAACGACGGTCATCCAGCTATTTTACGGATTCGTCAAGCCGCTCTACCGTCCGGTGATCCAGGCGCGCCAGCATGAGTACGAGTTTTACCTGCTCACGGTCTGCAAGGAGTGCCGCGGCGAGTGGATGGCGGCGTTGCGCCGCTGGTACCAGGACGCCGAGGACAGACGCATCAGCCATCGACGCATTCCCTGACCAGGCAGCGTCTCCCTATTCATCATGCGCTCGCCGCATCTGGTGGGCAGAAAGGCCGCCCCATTTCATGGCTAAAAAAGGCACCGCACGACACACACAGCAGGTTCGCGTCTCCGATGACAAGCGCGAGCGCGACCGCCTCGCGCTCAAGAGCGAGATGCTCCGCTGGTACAAGTTACGCATTGGGCAGTTCCTGGAGCCCGACGACGCGCGCATGGCCGCCTACCGCACGGCGGGGCTCGCCTCCGAGCTGGGCACGGCGCGCCGCGGGAAGGGGACCGTGTGGGACTGGCTAGCCGCCCACGGCGACCGCGCTCGCGCCGGCTGGCGCATGGTGACGTACCCGCATATCGAGGTCAGGACGGCCGCCCTGCCGCACCTGCGCGAGGCGCTCGACAATGAAGAGCGGCTCGTCGCCGCGCTCGTGCGCCTGCACCAGCAGGCGCCCACCCTGTCGCTTATCGTCCACCTGACCTGCTTCGACTCGCCGTGGAGCGAGCACGATGTGGCCCGCGCGTTCAACGACGGCGGGGCGCGCTCGGGGTGGACGCGTGAGAACGTGACCAAGCGGAAGAGCAAAGGCTGCCTGTGGCTGCGCGCGTGGACGGACCCACGCCCGCTGCCACAGCGCAAGGACGGCGAGCGTGCGGAGGCCCACGGAGCGGGAGAGGAGCACGCCACAGCGTCGTAGCGCGCCGGCCTTGACACATTACCCACTTTCACACATACTACGTGCATAATCTCTGGCAGTCCACCCACAACCATCCAGGCCCTTCGAGGCCACAGCGCGACAGGCCGCTCACTCTCCTGGTGAGCGGCCTTTTCTATGCCCTCCGACCCAATCCGTCAGCACAGCGCACCCGCTGTGAGCGATGCGACCCGCTGTGAGCGAGCGAGGTGTCCCATGCCGGACAGCGACCGCTACCGGCGCGGCCTGGTGGGGCGTTCGGCTCCCTCACCTCACGACCACTGGACGGACGGACTCGATGGTGTGCCGCTGCCGGTAGACGGACAGAGTCAGGACCCCGCCCAGGCGCGGCGACGGCGCGTGCGCTTGACGCAGGCGCGCCAGGAGCGACGACGTCAGCGCGCCGACGAGGCGCTGTGGAGGCAGTCGCTATGCGCGCGACGATGACAACGTGCGCCCAAGAGGCCCTGCCCTCGGGTGAGCGGTTCCTCGCCGCGGCCGTGGTGCAGCAGACCCTCGCGGACCTCGCCCCGCACGTGGACGACGAGGGGCGACCCCTGCCGGACACGCGCCGTCGCCGGGTCGCGATAGCCGGCATCGAGGCGGGCGGGCTGGAGTACTGGCTCGACCTGCTGGAGCTGGGGCCGGGCGCGCTGGCCCTCGTGCGTGAACGCATCGACCTGGCTGTGGAGGGCGCATGAACGGACAGGACCATATGGCACCTAACACGAGCACCTGTTGCACTCACGCGCTGGAGATCGTCGGTGTCAACGGCGCGACGCCAGGGCCGGGCGAGGTCCTGCTGCGCTGCACGAATCTGGCGTGCCGCCAGTGGTCCCGCGTGCCCGGCCCGTCCCTTGACGTGGCGCGCGTGACCACGGAGAGCCTGCGTCTGTGGCGGCCGTACCTGCGGGGAACCAGACCCTCGCGACCCTCGCGACCCTCGGAGGCTTCGGGGGCGCGCGATGGAACGCGCTAGTGTGTACCCCGACCTCACGGCGCCAACGCAGCCCCGTCCCTCGACCTCGACGGCCGGCATGTGCCACCGGTGCGACCGCTACTACACGGTTCGAGTGTTGCACCCGGTGATGGAGGCGTGGCTCTGTCAGGCGTGCGCCGGCTGGATCGACTACCTGGTGGCGCGCGGCGTCGAGTTCACCGTCATATGGAGACGCTGAGGCCATGAGCATGACGAGCGCGGCGGGCACGACCACTCCTGGCGCCACACGGCGCGCGCCGGCGACAGTCCACATCACGGACGCCGGCTGCCGGCTACACGTGCGCGTGACGCATCCCAACCGTGCGGCGCAGGATGACGCCAGGATGAGCTTTAGGAGCTGCTTCCCGCGCCACGGTCAACGCGTCTGGCTTGCCGGCGACCCGACGGCACGAGAGCCGCGCGGCTGCTGGTCAATCCCCCGCCACGCCTGGCGCGTGCTGGAAGCGTGGGCCGTGGGGCAGGGCTACCAGGTGACGTGGGCAGACGATGAGGGTGACGAGGAGACTGCGTAATGTACCTGCACGAGTGGGCGCACGATAACGAGGCTGAGTCGAGAGCGGCCATGCTCACGGATTTCGCCATCACTGAGCGTGCGCTCGACGGCGCGACTATTCTTCTGGCCAGCTACAGCCATGAGAGCTACAGTGGCGACGCGTACGTCCTCCTGGAGCGTGATGGTGTTCTCTACGAGGTTCATGGTAGTCATTGTTCGTGCTATGGCTTGGAGGACCAGTGGGAGCCGGAACAGACGAGCCGCGCGGCGCTGCGTTCCCGCCTTGAAAAGGGTGACCTATACGCCTACGCCGTCGCGACCTACGCCAATGAGCTACACACAATCTTGGACACGTTACCCTCTTGATTGGCGGCCTCGTGGCGCGCTCCGCCCCCTCCCCCGACGACCACTGGATGGACGACGGAGACTTCCTGACGCACCACTGTTATGCTCCGGTGCGAGGAGCGCTCCGTGCCTGGGACCGCCCAACCGCGACGGGATGCATACCCGTCGTTCCGTAGGGCCATGTAAGGCTCTTAGCCCAACACGGGCAAACCCTGGCTTGCCGGCGCGCCGTGAGGTGATCTAAAGCGCCGGCCTTACATCTACGCCGAACAGACGCACGCCTCAGTACGTCGCCGATTGGTGCAAAATGGTGCAAGATTCTCATGTACCGCGCGCGACGCTGACAAAGAAGGCCCGTCAGGTCCTCGTCGCTCAGGCGATCAGGGATCGCAAGGCGGTCGGTCAGATCGCCGACGAACTCGGTGTCCACCGCAACACGATCGGTCGCGACATTGGCGAGATTACGGCGACCGTCGCGGCCTGGGCTGACGGTGACATCCACGAGTCAACGATGGCCGCGATGGCGAACTACCAGTGGGTCATGGACGCGGCGCGCACGGCCTTCGAGCAGGATCGCGGCCGCCTCGACAAGTGGCTCGCCGGCGCGTACGACCGCGTGGAGATGGTCCCCGATCCCGACGGCGGGATGCGTGAGGTCAGGAAGCCGCCGATGCTGCGCCTGGAGACCGGCGCGTATCTCTCGCAGTTCATCAGCGCGAACCAGAAGCTGACCAAGATGGTCGGGCTCGAGGGCGCTGACAAGCATGAAGTCACGGGTAAGGACGGCGCGGACCTGTTTGGACGAATGAGTGATGCCGATGTCCTCCACGCCCTCAGCGCCGACGCCATTGCCCGCGCCGTTGCCGGCAACGGCGCGGAGTCGTCTCCTTAGGGAGGCCGAGCGGCGCGGACTCTACGCCGAACGCTACGAGCTCCGCGGCGCGGCGCTGGCGCTTCAGTCCAACACCTCGCCTGAGATCCTGATCGCGGGGCCAGCCGGCACCGGCAAGAGTATCGCCTCGCTGGTCAAACTCCACCGCCGCGCCTCTCACGAACGTATCCGTGGCCTGATCGCGCGCAAGACGCGGGTCAGCCTGACCGAATCGGGCCTCGTCACGTGGGAAGAGAAGGTCGTCGGGCCGCATCACCCCGTGGTTGTCAACGGTCCGCGGCGGCGTTTCCGCGAGGCGTACCAGTACGCCAACGGGTCGGAGATCGTGGTCGCCGGGCTCGATAATCCGACGCGCATCATGTCCACCGAGTTCGACGTCATTTACATCCAGGAGGCGACCGAGCTCGGCCCCGAGGAATGGGAGTCGGTTACGACGCGTTTCAGGGGTGGCGTGGACGCGTCAACGACGCAACTGCTGGCTGACTGCAACCCCGACAGCGACACGCACTGGCTCTACCAACGCTGCCTCTCCGGCGCCACGACGCTGCTCCAGAGCGTGCACGAGGATAACCCGTACCTGTATGACGCGGCGCGCCGGGAGTGGACACCCGCGGGCGTCGCCTACATGGATCGCCTCGACAAGCTGACGGGCGTGCGCAAGGAGCGGCTCCGGTATGGGCGCTGGGTGGGCGCGGAGGGCATGGTCTACGACGACTGGTCGCCCCGCCTGCACGTTATTTCACGCGCCGACTTGCCAACGATGCGCTATTACGTCGCGTCACAGGACTGGGGCTACACCAACCCCGGCGTCTTGCAGGTGTGGGGCGTGGACGGCGATGGCCGCATGTACCTCGTCAAAGAGCACTATCGGACACAGAAAAGCATCGAGTGGTGGAAGACGACGGCCTATCGCGAGTGGGAGACCTACCACTTCGTCGTCATCACCTGCGACCCGGCCGAGCCTGGATTCATCGCCGAGTACCGGGCGTCCGGCCTTCCGGGGCGGCCCGCGCTCCCAGGCTTGCCCGCGCTGCCGGCGTTCAACGGGATCGCCCTGGGCGTCCAGGCGGTGCAAGCGCGTTTGGCGCCCGCGGGCGACGGTCGACCCCGCCTGTTCGTGTGCGCCGATGCGCTCGACTCCGTGGACAGTCTACTTCGGCCTGGTACGCCGCGTTGGAGTCTCGAAGAGCGACCGCGCTACGTCTGGGCGCTTGGGGCGAACGGCAAGGCGACCAAGGAAGAGCCGGTGGACGCTAACAATCACGGCATGGACGCCGAACGCTACGCCGTCGCCCACGTCGATCATGTTGGTGTGCCGGCCTCGCACGGTGGGCGACCTGTTGCCGCCGCCCCGCGCCCCGTCGTCGACGCCGCGCGTGACCAGTACCGCCGCTTCGGCGTAAAATAGCCGCATCGTCACCAGCGGTCGCTAGAGGCAGGGAGGGTGCGCCGATGGCCAGGACCTCCACCCCGCCCAAGCCACAGCCGGCGCCGGTCCTCGCCACGACGGGGACGGGCCGCGAGATCGTCAGCACCGTCACGGTCGGCGGGTCGCCCGCGCCCACCGGCGCCGGCCGGCGCGGCTCCAGCGGGGGCGGGATGGGCTCTCGCCTGCCGG
>JAABUY010007653.1_pt1 | contig 10207 bp, 7 predicted proteins | sample 5560271 | NCBI WGS metagenome assembly JAABUY01 (sample SAMN10711886, study PRJNA513374) | rock metagenome | isolation source: Antarctica rocks | place: Antarctica: Victoria Land, University Valley
CAGTGTCAGTGAACGAAGATATTCAGCGAAACATGTTAAAAGCAGATCGCAAGATGAAATTTACTGTACATGAGTGATTAATGAAGTTGAGAAGATGTCTGTTCACAATGTCAGTGAAAACACAAGTACATGTTCAGCAATGCATGTCAGAAGTATGCTGCTGAGAGTCATGACTTTAGCAGTGCAAGAAATGCATTTAGACGAAGTACATCTCTTAAAAGATAGAATTTCTCAATTTGAATCAACAACTTCAAGAAGCACAGACGTTGAAACGTTGACTCATAAAAATCATAACGTAGCTGAGAAACAGCTTAATTCTGTTGCTGAAACTGTTGATTGCAAACAACTCGTTTCACATGCAATTGTCAAAGTACTGACAATTTATGAAACAACATACAACTTCAGTAGTAAATTCATAGTTGAGCTCATCAAGATCTTACAGCAAGAAGATGAATTTGCTGTGAGACTAAAAGCAAACGAAACGACGAGTATATGAAAGAGTGACGTCGAAGCTTGAATATTAAATAGTCAAGAAATGATAGAATACAATGAATCATTGTATGTTTCAGAAAATCTTTCTGTCAGAGAAGAGTTATTGAAACATCATCATGATGACTCATTAGCAAGACATTTTGATGCTGACAAGATCAGTGAGCTATTAGATTGCAAATATTACTGAAAAAGTATAATCAAGAATGTCAAAGAGTATATAAATACTTGTGACATTTGTCAGAGAGTAAAGATGAAACGTCATTTATCATATGATGAGTTGAGATCATTATTTCAACTCACAGATTCATGAAAAGAAATCACTATGAATTTCATAACAGATCTGTCGTCTAGTAAATGAAAATAAGTCATGTATGACTTAATTCTTGTGATAGTCAATCACTACATGAAGATGACGCGTTATCTGTCTACAAAGAAGACTCTGACTGTCATAAAGTTAACAGAGTTGTTCTTTGAGCAGATTGTTCTAAGATATGAGATATCAAATGATATAATTATTGATAAAGATAGTCTATTTATCAGTGCGTTCTGATCAGAAATCTGCTATCATGCGAAAATGAAATGATGATTAAGCATCGTCTTTCATTTGCAAACAGATGATCAGACAGAATGACAAAATCAAACGCTGAAACATTATTTATGAATATATTGTTTCAAAAAGCAAAATGACTGAGCTATGCTTCTACTTATAGTTGAGTTCATGTATCATCAGATGAAGCACTCTTCATTGAGCTGTAGTCTCTTTAAAGTCATGTATGATTACAAGTCAATCTTTGACATATACATTGAGAATGATGCTATGAAAGAAGAAGTGTCAGCAGCAAAAGAACGCGTTGAAATGCTGCAAGATGTGTGAAACATGTTGATGCAATGATAATAAAACGCAATTGATGCTCAGACAAAGTACTATAATTGAAAACATAAGTTTAAGTTCTTTAATGTTGATGATTTAGTCATGCTATCAGCAAAAAATCTGAAGCAGAAGAAGTTGAGCAAGAATTTATTAAATAAGATGATAAAGTTCTTTCATATACAAGCACTCATAAACAAGCAGATGTATTGTCTTGATCTTTCAATCATTTATAGAGTTCATTCTATCTTTCATGTATTTCTTTTAGAGTCATATAATTATAGACTAAATGATGACTTTATACTCAATTATCTCATACTTAAGCTTATTGATGATGAGTAAGAATGAAAGATAGAAAAGATTTTACAGAAGTGAAAAAGAAAGAAAATCTTATATTATAAGATACAATGAAAAGAATATTTCATTGAATATGATCAATGAATATTGAGCGAAGATATGAAAGATGTCTCAAAGCTTATAGAAGCTTTCGAAATGAGGCTGAAACATGAGCGAAAAGCATAATCACTCACTTTCAAGCATAAACTCATTATTAGAAAAGAAAAATCACTGTATTATGATAGTTTCGCTCTCTAATGAGATGATCACATATGTAAATCAACAGACAGAGAAAAAAAGCGCAAAGATGCTCAAATGCGCTTGACAAGAAAGCGTAATCATCACGACACAACAAACATTACTTCATCAAACATTTTTCACATGAGACAAGATTGCAGACTTCTTCTTCTTTTTCATTGTCAGATTTACATTGAAACGCAAAGACAGAGATTTGAAAGATGACAAATTGTGCTAAAATATATCAGAACAATTAAAAATGCTGACAAAATGATATATAATCAAGATTAAACATATCACAAAGCGCTTTACATTCAGAATTTCTCTGACAATATCATTGATAATCATCATCTCTTTGAGAATGAGCTTTCGAATCTTTAAAGACTCAAGTTTGTGAGCTTTCTCAAAACAATTCTTCACACGAGTCGCTGTCATTAACTTCTTGTAAAGAATTTTCTGATAAACAGTGAATGTCTTCAAAGTGATGTTTTCTTCTTCATTCTTAATCACACTATCATGAATAATCTGCAGATGAAAGAATTCATTGATAGTCAAAATGCAGATGTCGAGAATTTAAACATTGAATCATAAGCATTTAGCAAATGTATCAAATAAGTATATTCATTGTGATACAGAAATTCTCATTACTCGCACAGCAAGCACACTTCTTGTACATTGTCTTTCTTTGAAAGATGATGTTACATCGCGATGCTTTATTCTCAATGTGTAAAACTCAAGCACACTTTATACAAATCACTCTATTTAGAATTTTGAAATCAGCAATGCTTCTTTCACTTATTCTCACAATTGACAGTTGAAAAGCATCAGTAATGACATCAAGAAGTGAAATAAATGAATTTCATTATCGTTCTTTGATTTCGCGAAGTCTGTGAGTTTAACAAGATCGTTGACGAAGCATCAACAATCATTTCTTCTTTCATTGTTTTTCGAATTTTCTCTTTGATAATTGAGACATACTTGAAAGTTTGAATAGTAAAAGTAATGAGTTCTTGATCAGAATTTGATGATGTCTGCATCATTATGAGTGATTCAGCATCAGCGACATCAGCAGCATCATGATCATCACATCTGATCAATGTCTTTTGAGCAAACTTATGATACTGTTAGTTGCAGTAATCATCATGAAATCTCAAGTTGTAATATCACTTACTTTCGTAATGATCTTGACTCAAGCATCAGTCAACTTTATCATCTTACGACTCTTTTTGAGCGTCATTATGCGTTCATGATTCATGATTTAGATCTTTTACTCTTACTATACAAATATACTCAAAGTTTATTAAAAGTAATCACACAATGATAAAAATATGATCATGATTGAAAAAAGATAAAGTTAAAGAAAATGAAAAGTTGAGAAGAATTGAAAGAGTGATAAACAAATCAACAATTATTATTCACTCTTGTTTACACTCTATCATCTCAACAACATTATTTACTCAAAAGATAAACAATGTTTATGTGCTATTTACACGTCATCATTGCTGTCATCTACATCAACTACACATCACATATACTATCTATAATGTCATCTATACGCATTATAATTGAAGACGAATCATTATTCAATCGAAAGTTTCTCTTTTTCTGATTTTCTCACAGAGATTTGAAGATTTTTATCGAGAGCTTCTAAAGTGAATCAATGAGTGCGTGTCATCGTTTATCAGAGTAAACAAAGACATTAATTATTAAGATCGAGAATGAACTCACTTAAAAGAGAAGACAATTGTCATGATGAGTTGACACATAAAGATTAAATCAGAGACTAAAGTCGAAGACTGAGTTGAAGATCAGATCTGAGTTAACTCTGAAACTTTATGACTTTGTCAAGACATCGTTTAGACTACGTTATATCTTCGACTTAATATGTCATGAGTTATGCTGTGCTCAACTTGACAATGCTTGACAAACTTTCTATAGTCAATCGTTTTTCTCAAGTTATTGAGAACTTCTTAATAATTAGCTCTATCATAATATATATTTATTCTGTGCCTGCTTAGAATATCACATTGTCATATCACTCTTATAAATCTCGTCTATTCATTTAGTAAACTTAATCATCACACTCTTACTCTTCTGCAAAGTTTATTACTTGATCTTCGCTTGCATTCTGATGATGCTCTTATTCTTCTGTAAAATTTGTTACTTAATCTTTGCTTGCATTCTGATGATGCTTTTGCTCTTCTGAGAGATTTGTTGCTTGATTTTCGCTTGTGTATCAAGCTTTGTTCTCATTTCATTGTGATTCTTGCTCTTGAAATTGATGCTTTGTTTTCATGAAATCGATGAATTCTTGTTGACTAAAGTATTTCTTATAGACTTCATTGATCAAGAACAGATTTTGAACATGTTGTATCATATGTAAATTGCAAGCGTAATTGTGCTGAAGTTCATCATAATTTTAGCATATGCAGAAAAATATTGAATTCTTGACATTGCAATTATCATGTTCTTCTTCAAATTTACTATTGAATTCAGACATTCTTGACATTCTCAAACCTTCAATGCTCTATTGAAAAATAAATAGAAAAATTCAATCGATAAATTTGAAGCTGTTCAAAAGCACTTACTGATTTGTCAAATAACTATGTCTCGCTCATTGAATTCATTCATTCACTTCAAAATAGTACATCTTCTACTACTACACTAACGTTCTCTAGCTATCATTGAATAGATTCACTGTCATTTTGATATCATTTATAATATACAAGAGAATTTGTTTATATATCATTTGTCATGCAGATCTCAGTTTCAACTTAAGAAGATCTTTCGTAAGATCTTTTCAATCGTTGAAGACTTTCTTATTACATATCTAAAGTAACAGTCATGAGTCATGCAGAAAGAGATGATGTGATTTCTATGAAAGAAGTGAAGTATACATGTTCATAAATTCATCATATTCAGAATTTTGAAGAAGAGACACTGAAGTGAAAAGAGAGAACAATGTGTCAACATCAGACAGAATGATGAGCTGCGATTAAACTGAATTGTTGATCTGTTGCAGCTGATGACTGAACAGCTTGTTTTCATTGATGAATCTCTATTCAACAAAACTACAAAGTGACGTCATCAAGTCTATGCATCGATTGATGAGTCAGCTCGCTATCAAGTCTTTAGAAAGAGAGAGCATTTCTGAAGCGTTCTTTTGATGTATACAATCAATGACTATCTACTTTGTATCAATATTCATGAAGACTGATTCAATGACAAGACTTTCTTCGCTGCTTTGAAACTCTCAATGACATGTCTTTTGAAATTACGAAAGCAATTGACTTTGACAGCAGCGTCTGCAGTGTTTGCTTTGACAGCAGCGTTTATAATAATTCTAGCAGCGATGTCTGCTTTGACTTTATCAGCAGCGTCTGCTTTGACTTTATCAGAAGATTTCTTCGTTGATGAGATGCTTGAGAGAATGAGTGAATTCTTTAGAAATAGTTTCTGACTTCAACGTGATGACGACATGATGACTTCAAGAGTCGAGAGAGCTAAAAGAATGTCAGCACTGTGAAAGATTTGAACAGCTTCAAATTTATCGATTGAATTTTTCTATTGATTTTTCAATAAAGCATTGAAGGTTTGAGAATGTCAAGAATGTCTGAATTCAATAGTAAATTTGAGAAAAGACGCGACAATTGTGATGTCAAGAATTCAATATCTTTCTGCACATGCTAATTATATAACACAACAAACGAGTTGTAAGCATGATTACAGACAGTCAGAAGACGATTGAGTTGAGACATGAAGTCAAGTTTCTTGATTCTCATCATACATAAAATGATGACAGAAGCTTCTTCATCTTGAAAAGAATCAATCATGTATGCTTCAACATTTCAAACTTTCAAATCTGAGACTAAACTTCTCTTCAGTAACTGAACTTGTGCAGTATATTCTGTGAGAATGATGATGTTCTTGACAGATATTTTGACTTCAGCGTAGATCTTGACTAGCTCGATTGTGACAATAACTTCAATCTCATTCTGCTTGAACTGAGATGCATCAACTCTTATATCAATCTCATTGACGTTGAGAAATGTTAATGATCATTCTATTTTGCAAAAGCTCTTCAATACAATGATTGTGATAATTATATTGAATCAAAGTGAAGAATTGACTGAGAACTGCATCTGAGCTTTGTATCAGACAGTGAATACGATGTCATCTATGATGAGAATTGCGCAATACTGTTCAGTGAGAAGCATATGAGAATATTTGAGCATAATCAGATGTTCAAATAGACTTCTGTTTATATAGTGCGTGAAGCAATTGTTCTTGATGTCTTCTTTCATCAATCGAAGTTACTCATCATCATTGAACATATGCATTGAATCATTGTTGTGAATTATAGCAATAAAGATCTTTGCGTTCTCAACTCTTGTGACTTTCTGAACGACAGTATGATCTTCTTTGAATTTTTTTAGCATAGTAGTGTTGAAGTTGATCAGCGTGCAGACAACAACGTTCACGTCATGCTCAAGAATATTCACACTTAGCTCAATCTTGATGCACTGAAAGAATTCTTGATCTTTTATGTCAAGAATTTCTTTTATCTTGATTCTTTGAAAGTATTAGCAGAAAGTCTTAATAACAGCGTCACGCTCAGTCTCATTGTTCATTTTATTGAGCTTGACATTGATAATTCTTTGAAGCATACAACGTTCAAATTCATGATCTCGCTTTGAAGATTAACGTGTGACATGAGAATTAAGATTTTCGTAATTCATATCAAATGAATTCTCGTCGCTCTTGAAATCTTCATAAGTCATATCAACTTCTTCATTATTGATTTGTACAATTGAAGAATCTTGTGTCTTGTGCTGCTTGTCACTCTGTTCACTCTGTTGACTCTGAGATTGCGTCTTATTCATTAAATAATTACTCAAACTCATGACTTTTAAAAGCAAAGTGTTAAGACTGATCTGATGCAATTTGTATCAATGATCTTTAATGTCATGTAAAGTCTTCTTGCTCTGATTGATAATTTGATGTGTCAGCTGATCATAGAAGATATCAGATAACTCATGAAAGATATTTCATAATTATTGAGCGAAATCGTTGTTTACTGAGTGAGACACGCAACTGTCTTGAGCGACTATCTGACGTTCAGTGAACTGCGAGTGAAAACGAATGATTTTTTTATTCATCAGAATAATGTTTTTGTTTTTCAGTCATTGAAGCTGTTCATTCAGTTTGAGAATAAATGTATCAGCTGTATTGTTGAACGAACTCAGCACTTTGACTTTCTTGCTCAGCTTTAAAAGTAACATTGTGATAATGACATTCATCAGTGTCTTCTTGATCTCAAAGAGTCTTTTGATAAAATCAAAATCATTAAAGAGATTCTGAAGATATTGCATGATCAACATTTGAGACTTATTCAGCTTAATATTTCACTCAGCAAGAGTAGTCAAGAGATTCAAGTCTTCAAAGAGAATTGATGTGAATTTGATACGAAGATTTTGACTCAGTATAATATCGCGAAAGCAATCGTTGTATTCATAATATTTCTCGTCAATATGAGCAGAATTAAGAATTTTAATTGTCGCTATTTTGATTCTGTCAAGCTTGTCAAACATGATTGAACAAACTGAGATCACATTTGATGCGTTGAAAAGACAATACTGAAGTACTTATTTATTATCATTTTGTTGCTTATGCTCACGAAGATCAAATGTCAACTTCAACTCAATTAAGCTTTAATCTGTCTTAATGAGAAAGCAATGAAGAACTATGCTCACATCTGTCGTGTTGAAGAAAATAAACGATTTGACAAGAATGATAGCAGTTCACTTGTCATCATTAATTTGCACTTCAAAATGATTCTTCGAGTTAAATTGATAGTTGAAGCAATCAAGAAAACGCAGCAAATCAATATACTTCTTGTCTGTTCTTGTGAATGTGATGAGTGCACGTAACTCGCAGAGCAATGTTTGAGTCTTCGTAATCAGTGCTCACTGTGTCTTCATCGACTGTAGTTTAAAGAAATCTTTGATAAGTCAACACTTTTTGTCATTGCGATAAGTACGTTGATATGATAAATAAATAGTTGAATGATTCTTCTTTGAAGTCACTTGTTTTACTTGAATGATATGCTTGTGATTTTTAGACTGACTGAATCACATGTTGAATGCTGAAAAGTCTCATTTTATTCTGATGCTACTGTTGAATTTTCAATACTGATTCAGAAACGTATCTCGTTCAATCATCAAGATGAAGATCTTCAGCTTAACTGTGCAATTTTCTGACAAATCAAAGACTTTTTTGAGTATGTTCTCTATATTTTGAAGAACTGATGAATCTTCATGATTCTCAAGCAGAATTAACTGAGTATGAGTTAAGATTGATCTGAAGATAAATTCAAGAAGAGTCATTCATTTATCTCAACGCAGATTCGTGATCTTTGAATCATTAATGTTATATGTGAAAAACATGAATTTGAAATAAGAAGTATGTGACAAAGACATGTTTAAATAGTTCATAATGATAACTTCGCGAATGTCAGAATTTGAATGTAAGCGAAAGACTCAGTTATGTAAGATGTTATGAACAGAAAGACAGCTTTTGAATAACAATGATGTGACTTAATGTAATTTAATGTCGAAGTGAATGCTGAATGTTCAGTTCATCAAGATTTTCATCACAATCTTGTAAGTAATGTAAAGACTTTCATTTGAAGAATTAAATGCATCAATTGCTGATTCAACTACTTCATTGATTTCAAAAATAATCTTAGTTCAAAAGATGATAAATCTGATGCTTTGATGCTCAGTTAAATCTGCTTTCTACATCATTTTCTCATCATTTGAGATGAAAGTAGTGAGATTGTTATTCTCAAGCTTCATCACTTGAGATGTGTGATACATGATGTCAGTCGCTGCATCTTTATTTATCAATGTCGCTTTGAACTTTTCTTTGAACATCATGATGAAATGTTTGTTGAAAAACATAAAGTAATGATGTGAGATAATGTTAAGCTGTTAAATGTGAAGAAGTAATAAGAAGCAGTGAGATTGTAGAATGTACAATGATAAAATGAAATGAGATTGCAAAATGTTGAATTCTATACTGATGTAAGTTTAAACTGAATGATTAATTTTAACAGTTGCAGCTTGAATTGAGATTGTTATCTGATTGTGACGAGAGATAGAAAGTGAGATAGAGTTGCAGAATGTAAAATTCTAAACTGATGTAAGTTTAAGCTGAATGATTAATCTTGACAGTTGCAGCTTGAATTGAGATTGTTATCTGATTGTAATGAGAGATAGAAAGTAAGATAAAGTTGCAGAATGTAGAATTCTTGACTGATGTAAGTTGAAGTTGAAAGATTAATCTTGATGATTGCAGCTTAAATTGAGATTGTTATCTGATTGTGATGAAAGATAGAAAGTCTTTAAGATGAGAATGATTCTGATTTAACTGTTATGATGTCTTGAAAGTTGAGTTTCTTAAAAAAGCACACACTTGAATAAAGTGAGTAAGATCTCGTTGATGAATTGTATTCTTCTATTAAATATAATTAAAATGATAGAAGTGTTGATCTCAATTTTGATATGATGATTATCTTTCATTCATAAAACAACAAAGCTGTTATTCATCTTTTATTGAATCATGCTTATCTACACTGTATTCTTCACTATATTCAAGCTAATGATATAAAAGAAATGATACAGTGAATATTGTTTGCATTTTTATCGCTTATCATGTTTCGCTCTGAGACATAAGCAAACAAGTTGCATCATAAACATCTCAGTCACATCTTCATTGATCTGCGTATTCTTCATGTTGAGTCTTTCTGCGATGATTATTTGTCAACTTTCGTGACTATACTGAAAACGTTCTTCGAAATGAATAAATCAATTCATAGTGAAAATATAATATATGTCTTCATAATTCAATCAGAATCTGTCAAGATAGTCAGTCATTTATATCAAATCGAGATTTTCTTTGCTTAAAAAGCATAACTGATCATCTTTTAGCATCATGATGTCTGTTAACAAAATTAGTATTGCATTGCAAGTCATAATGCTTTCGAGCGAATCTGTTTGTCATTCTCACTGTTGCGATTCATAAGAATGTGATAGCAAGCGCTTTCATAAGAGTGTCGCGAATCACAGCGATTCATCTATTGTCAGTGAGCAGATCAATCATGTAGTTCAATCAAGACATGTTGCATTTATTCATTTGATGATTGCATAACTTTCACATTATTATCAATCACTTTCTGAATACAGTCATGAAAATAAGCACTCTGTTCAAAGT
>JAABUY010007655.1_pt1 | contig 10205 bp, 10 predicted proteins | sample 5560271 | NCBI WGS metagenome assembly JAABUY01 (sample SAMN10711886, study PRJNA513374) | rock metagenome | isolation source: Antarctica rocks | place: Antarctica: Victoria Land, University Valley
TTGTGGCCGGAGGGTAAACGGGCGCCGTCCGCCGCGCCAAGGGGGTGGTTGCAACCACCCCCTTGGCAGCACCCACTCCATCACGACTGGATGCTCCCTTCCAGATACAAGGGCAACCTTGACCGTCGTATTTGCCCTCATCCGGCGCTGCGCGCCACCTTCTCCCGCAAGCGGGAGAAGGGACACCGTCGAGGACCACCATCATGCAGGTCTACGAGGCCCCACTGCGCGACATGCGCTTCGTGCTCCACGAGCTTCATGGGCTCGGCGCCCTCACCAGGCTCCCGGCCTTCGCCGAGGTCAGCGAGGACGTCGTGGACGGCGTGCTGGCCGAGGCGGCCCGCGTCACGAGCGAGGTGATCCTGCCGCTGAACGCGCCGGGCGACCTCGAAGGCTGCCGGCTCGAGAACGGCGTGGTGCGCACGCCCACCGGCTTCCGTGCCGCCTACGACCTGTTCCGCGAGGCCGGCTGGCCGTCGCTGGCCGGCGATCCGGACTACGGCGGCCAGGGCCTGCCCGAATGCGTGAACAAGCTCGTCGAAGAGATGATCTGCGGCGCGAACCTGTCGTTCAGCCTCTATCCGGGCCTGACGCACGGCGCCGTCCAGGCCCTGGCCCTTCATGGCTCGCAGGACCTCAAGGACCGGTATCTGCAGAAGCTCGTCGAGGGCACCTGGGCGGGCGCCATGGCCCTGACCGAAGCCCAGTGCGGCACCGACCTCGGGCTGATGCGCACCAGGGCCGTGCCGGACGACGAGGGCAGCTACCGCATCTCCGGCAGCAAGATCTTCATCTCGGCCGGCGAGCACGACCTCACCGAGAACATCGTCCACCTCGTCCTGGCCCGCCTGCCCGATGCCCCGCCCGGCATCAAGGGCGTCAGCATGTTTCTGGTGCCGAAGCTGCTGCCCACGCAGGACGGTCGCCCGGGCGCCCGCAACGGCGTGATCTGCACCGGCCTCGAACACAAGATGGGCCTCAAGGCCTCGGCCACCTGCCAGATCACCTACGAGGACGCCAGGGGCTGGCTCGTCGGCCAGCCCAACAAGGGCATGCAGGCCATGTTCACCATGATGAACGAGGAGCGGCTCGCGGTCGGCATCCAGGGCCTCGGCATCGCCTCGGCCAGCTACCAGTCGGCCGCCGCCTATGCCAAGGAGCGGCTGCAGGGCCGCTCGCTCGGCGGCACTCGGCGGCCGGACCTGCCGGCCGACCCCATCATCGTGCATCCCGACGTGCGCCGCATGCTGATGACCATGCGGGTCAATGCCGAGGCTTGCCGGGCCGTGGGCATCTGGGTGGCCCAGGCCGTGGATCTGGCGAAGCACGCCGGCACGCCGGACGAACGGCGCCGGGCCGAGGACTTCACCGCCCTGATGACGCCGGTCGTGAAGGCGCTGTTCACCGACCTCGGCTACGAGATGGCGAGCCTCGGCGTGCAGGTCTACGGCGGTCACGGCTACATCCGCGACCATGGCGTCGAGCAGTTCGTGCGCGATGCGCGCATCGCCATGCTGTACGAGGGCACCAACGGCATCCAGGCGCTCGACCTCGTCGGCCGCAAGATGCCGGCCCATATGGGCCGCCTGCTGCGCCCCTTCTTCCACCCGATCGCCGACTACATCGCGGCGCATCGCGCCGACGCCGCGATCGCGCCGCTCGTGGCGGGGCTCGAGCGGGCCTTCGGTATGCTGCAGATGGCCACGGGCCAGATCGCGCGCGACGGCCTCAAGGACCCCGAGGAAGCCGGCGCCGCCGCCACCGACTACCTGCGGCTCATGGGCCTCGTGGCGATGAGCTACATGCTGACCCGTTCGGCCGAGATCGCGGCCGCCAAGGTCGAGGCCGCGGAAGACCCGGACGGCTTCTATGCGGCCAAGCTCGACAGCGCGCGCTTCTTCACCGACCGCGTGCTGCCCCAGACGGCGTCGCTCTACCTCGCGATCAAATCCGGCAAGGCCTCCACCATGGCGATGCCCGAGGCCGCCTTTTGACCGCGCGAGGGGACGACCCGCCGCCGGGGTTCCGGCGGCTCGAGGTCGCGCACGAGAGGGCGATCGGCTTCACCCCGATCGCCTTCCACGCGCGGCGGGAGGGTCCGATGCTGGCGCTCGGCTTCCGGGTCGGCCCGTCGCACTGCAACCCCGGCGGCCGCTGCCATGGCGGGGTGCTGGCGACCTTCTGCGACATGCATCTCGCCTTCTCGATCATGTTCGACACGCCCGAGATCGCCACCACCATCCTGCCCACCGTGAGCCTCAACCTCGACTACCTGGCGGCCGTGAACCCCGGTGCCTGGGTCGAGGCCGTGGGCGGCACGATCGCGGTGACGCGCAACCTCGCCTTCGCGCAGGCCGTGGCGACGGCGGACGGGGTGCCGGCCGTGCGGGCCAGCGGCACCTTCAAGGCCGGCGGTGCCAGGGTGACGACGATCGACACCGGAGCCTGGCTGCGGGCCCAACTGGATCGAATCTGACCGTGGATGGAGGGTTCGGCGTCATGGCGGTCGGGGGCGCAACCATCGCGGCGCGGGAACGCCTCCTCACGGTGACCGAACTCGCGGCCGAACTCGGCGTTACGCCCCGGGCGATCCGCTTCTACGAGGACAAGGGGCTGATCGATCCGGCGCGCGTCGGGGCCACGCGGGTCTATACGCCCCGCGAGCGCGCCCGCATGCTGCTGATCCTGCGGGGCAAACGACTCGGCTTCAGCCTCGCCGAGATCCGCGAGTTCCTCGACCTCTACGCCGTCGACCCGCGGCACCTCGAACAGAAACGGGCGCTGCTGGCGGGCGTGCGCAAGCGGATCGGCGAACTCGAGGAGATGCGCCTGTCGCTCGACAGCACGCTTGTGGAGTTGAGGGCGATCGAGCGCCAGGTGGCGGCAGAGATCGGCGGCTGAGCCCAAGCTCGGCAGGCTCGCCGATGGGGTCAAAAACAACGTTCCGGCACCTACGCCGCCCTCGCCCTCCTGTCCGAACTCGGCCGGTAGGACAGCGCCTCGGCGAGTTGCGCCCGGCCGACGCCCTTGAGTCCGTCGAGATCGGCGAGGGTGCGGGCGAGCTTGAGCACGCGGTGGAAGCCGCGGGCCGAGATGCGCATCTGCTCGGCCATGGCGCGCACGAACTCGGCGCCGCCGCCGTCGACCGCCGCCACCGTCTCGACCACGTTGGCCGGGGCCGCCGCATTGGTGGTGACGTGGGGCAGGCCGAGGTCCGCGTAGCGCTTGACCTGGATGGCACGGGCCCGGGCGACCCGCACCGCGACCTCGGCCGAACCTTCGCTCGGTGGCGGCAGGATGAGGTCCGAGGCCGACACGGCCGGCACCTCGATGTAGAGGTCGATGCGGTCGAGCAGCGGGCCCGACAGCCGCGCCTGGTACTGCGCCACGCAGCGCTCGTTCGGCTGGCGCTTGCAGGCATAGCCGGGCTCGGTGGCGTGCCCGCAGCGGCAGGGGTTCATGGCGGCCACGAGCTGGAAGCGCGCCGGATAGGTGACGCGGTGGTTGGCCCGAGCGATCGACACCTCGCCGGTCTCGAGCGGCTGGCGCAGGGAATCCAGCACCGGCGTCGCGAATTCCGGGAATTCGTCGAGGAACAGCACCCCGTTATGGGCGAGCGAAATCTCGCCCGGCCGCGCCCCGGTGCCGCCGCCGACCAGTGCCGGCATCGAGGCCGAATGGTGGGGGGCGCGGTAGGGCCGGCGATCCGTCAGCGCCCCGCCCGCCAGTGCTCCCGCCACGGAGTGGATCATCGACACGTCGAGCAGTTCGCGCGGCGTCATCGGGGGCAGGATCGAGGGCAGCCGCGCCGCCAGCATGGACTTGCCCGACCCCGGCGGCCCGTTGAACAGCAGGTTGTGGCCGCCCGCGGCCGCGATCTCCAGGGCTCGCTTGGCGCTTTCCTGGCCTTTGACGTCGCGGAGGTCCGGCAGGTCGGAGGCGGCGGCCCGCATGGCGGGCTCGGGCCGCGCCAGCACCTGGGTGCCCTTGAAATGGTTGGCCAACTGGATCAGCGAGCGCGGCGCCAGCACGTCGAGGTCGTGCGACGCCCATGCGGCTTCCGGCCCGCAGGCGGCCGGACAGATCAGCCCGTGGCCGGCAGCATTGGCCGCGACGGCGGCCGGGAGCACGCCCGACACCGGCGAGATGGAACCGTCTAGCGCCAGTTCGCCCAGCACCGTGTAGCCCGCGAGCGCGTCGGGCGGGATGGCCCCGATGGCCGCCATGACGCCGAGCGCGATCGGCAGGTCGTAGTGGCTGCCTTCCTTGGGCACGACAGGGGCTTTGTCCCGGTTTGCCGCGATTTGCCCGGTATGACGAACCTGCTGATTACGCATCGTTTTTCATTGCCCGGTTTTGATCCGGCTTGCGCGGCTTTGAATTATGCTGTTACCTATGTGCTACCTAGGGGGTCAGGAAGTGCCGAAATGGGTAAGCTAGGTAGCAGAGACATCGCAAGCCTCGGACCCAATGCGGAGATTTGGGATACGAGCGTTGCCGGCTTCGGCGCGCGGCGCCAGTTCTCCGCGGCAGTGTCCTACGTCCTCGTGTACCGCAATGCGGACGGCCGCTCCCGGCGCTTGACGATTGGGCGGCATGGCTCGCCATGGACGCCCGACACGGCCCGGCGCGAGGCGCAGCGGCTACTGGGCGCAGTGCATTCTGGGCAAGATCCTGCGGAGGCAAAGCAGGAGCGCCGCAAGGCGGCGACCGTGGCCGAACTATGTGACAACTACTTCGCCGACATCCAGGCCGGCCGGGTGCTGACCAAGGCGCGCCGGCCGAAGAAGGCCGGCACGGTCGCGATCGACCGGACCCGGATCGAGCGGCACGTCAAGCCGCTGCTCGGCACCATGAAGGTTCAGGCGGTCACGCGGGAGGACATCGACCGTTTCATGCACCGGGTCGCCGAGGGGGACTCGGCCGCGATCGCTAAGCCATCGAAGGCGTCGCGGACCACGGGCGGCGCTGGCACGGCATCCCGCACGGTCGGCCTGCTCGGGGCCGTGTTCGACTACGCCATGAAAAAGCGCATGTGCGAAACGAACCCGTGCCGCGGCGTGCTGCGCTTCGCAGACAACAAGCGCGAGCGCCGTCTCGCCGATGCGGAATATGCGGTCATGGGGGCAGGCCTGAGGGCGGCCGGCGACGTCTGGCTCCCTGCCCTGGCGGCGGCGCGCTTCCTGGCTCTCACGGGCTGGCGGCGCGGCGAGATGCTGGATCTGACGTGGCCAGACGTGGACCTCGGCCGGCGCACCGCCATCCTGCCCGACACCAAGACGGGTCGCAGTACAAGGCCGCTCTCCGCCGCGGCATGCGCGATACTGTCTGCCCTGCCCCATACCGGCGCAATCGTCTTCCCAGCCATGCGCGGCGACCGCCCCATGTCCTCGTTTCAGAACATTTTCGTGCAACTCGTGGCGGCGAGCGGCCTCCCGGCCGACGTCACGCCCCACGTCCTCCGGCATAGTTTCGCCAGCGTGGCCGGCGACCTCGGCTATTCGGAAAGCACGATCGGCGCCCTCATCGGTCATAAGAGCGCGACGATGACGGGCCGCTACATCCACTCGGCGGACCTCGTGCTGCTTGCGGCGGCCGACGCGGTGGCGGGACGGATCGCGTTGCTGATGGAAGCGAGCCGGGATGGCTGACAAGCCCGCGCCCGAGACTGACGGGGCCACACCGATCCCGGACGCGCGGTATCCCGGCGGCTTTCGACCGACGACGCTGAGCGATGAATGGCTCGTGCAAAAGGTGCTCGATGTCGGCCGGAAAGCCCTATCTGGGCGAATACTGGATGAAGCAACGCAAGCTGATCTCATTTTTCAGCTTTCGACCCTTGATCAAGTCTGTCGAGCATTCGAAGGCAAGCCGCAGGACAAGGACTCTCTACGGTCTACGGTTGTGCTGTGCATGCAGGCGTCGTTCGTCATTGGAGCCCGTGCTCAAGGGGAGGACCTGGCGCTTGTGCGTGAGAAACAGCGCCAGGCCGCCGGCGGCAAACGGAGGGCCGAGCTACAGAACATCGCTGCCGAGAAAGGTTGGCGCCGGCACGCGACTGAGTTGATGGCTGCGATCCGCACCAAAGATCGCTCGCTTTCGAGAGATCAGGTCGCCATCGAGGTGATCGGGCGATGGAAGCTGGACCAGGTTAAGCCTCCCAGCACTCGGACGTTGGTCGAACATCTCAAGCGGCGAGAGGCAGACGGGTCTGTTCCCGCCCGCCAGAAAATGAAGTGAGCCGCTACGCTTCTGAAGCGAAGTGGTTCATTTCTGAAATGAACCACTACAGCGTGTAGACCGCGGCATATTTCTGAGAATATTGGGAGGCCTCAACAACGCGCACGTTTGCGCCAATGAGGTCCTAGTATGGTCCCCAACGATCCTGATGTGCTCCTGACCAGGGATGCCGTCGCCGTCGCTTTGTCGGCGGTCGGCTATCCCGTCACGAGTCCGACGCTCGCCACCAAAGCCACGCGGGGCGGCGGTCCACCTTACCGCAAGTTCGGCAACCGGCCGCTCTATCGCTGGGGCGACTCGCTCGATTGGGCGCGGGGTCGCCTCAGCAAGCCCGTCACCTCGTCCTCGGAACTGGAGGCCGCATAGATCATGGCCCGCAAAACGACGAAACCCCCGTCCCGGGCAGGGAACGAGGGCTTCGCTATTGAGGTGGTTTCCGACGCCAATCTCAATAGCGACAATAGCCCTTCTCTTTCACTCCGCCAAGCCCCGTTCGACGTCGTCGTGATCCTCGCGGCGCGCGCCAACGTGGCTCTGGCGACGGCCCGCGTTCACGCCGAGCTGTTCGGGATCGGAGGCGCCCGATGAGCGCCGCGCTCAACCTTCGCAGCGCGGCCATCGCCCTCGGCGGTGAAATCTCGGCAGGGCAAATCCTATGCCCTGGACCAGGGCACTCCCATGCCGACCGGTCGCTCGCGGTCAAGCTCGACGGCGCCGACATCGTCGTTCACTCCTTTGCGAACGACGATCCGATCACGTGCAAGGACTTCATCAGGCAAAAGCTTGGCCTGCCAAAATGGCAACCGGAGTCGGCCGACGATCCGGCCGCGAGCATGAGGGTGCGAGCCTCCCGCAAGCCGACTGCAGATCCCAAACCAATCGAGGCGGATCCGTGGACCTGCATCACGCCGATACCTGATGAGGCTTTCCCGCTCGACGTCCGGCTTGGCGGAAAGGAGCCGAGATCCACGTGGCTGTTCAAGGATGCCACCGGCCAAGTGCTCGGCGTCGAGTGTCGCTGGCTCAAACCAGACGGCAAGGACGTCCGCTTCGCGACGTGGTGCCGACATGAGAGTGGCAAGACGGAATGGCGTCTTAGACACTTGCCGTCACCCCGCCCGCTATTCGGCCTCGACCGGTTGGCGCAAGCGCCGCTCGCGCCCGTGCTGATCGTCGAGGGAGCCAAGAAAGCGGCACCCGCGACCAAGCTGTTTCCAGACCATGTCGTGACCGCGTGGCCCGGCGGTGCCGACGGCGTGAAGCACGTCGACTGGACGCCGCTGAAGGGCCGCAAGGTCGTGGTCTGGCCCGATAACGACGACGCCGGCCGCGGGGCCGCGTCCGCGCTCGCGGAACTGGCGTTGAAGGCGGGCGCCGACAGCGCGTCGTTGGTGCCGGTGCCGAGCGACTTCCCCCCGAAGTGGGATCTGGCGGACCCGCCGCCGCCGCGCGCCGACCTTGTCGCATTACTCGACGCGGCTCGGCCGGCGACGGCTCCGGCTCCGAAATGGCCGGCTGGCTTCAGCATGCGCGAGCGCGGTCTCGTCTGGTCCGATCCATCCGACGACGAGAAGCCCGAGGTGGTGGTCTCGGGAAAGTTCGACGTGTTGGCCGAGAGTCGCGACGACCGCGGACAGTCCTGGGGCGTCCTTCTCCGATGGTCCGACCCGGACGGTCGCGCGCGCGAATGGGCCATGCCGCGCTCGATCCTTGCAACCGACGGGGCGGATGTCCGCCGGGTGATGCTCGACGGCGGTCTCTACGTCGGGGCCGGCACGAAAGCCCGGAACCTGCTCGTCAATTTTTTGACCGGCGTCCACGTCGAGGCGCGCGCTCGGGCCGTGTCGGCGACCGGCTGGTATGGGCAGGCCTTCGTGCTGCCGGACGGCGCGATCGGGCAGCAGAATGGCGAACGGGTGATCCTGCAGACGAGCGGCTCGGTCGACCACGCCTTCAACGTTCGCGGCACGCTCGAGGATTGGAAGACCGAGGTGGCACGCTACGCCGTGGGCAATAGCCGGCTGGTGCTGGCCATCTCCACGGCCTTCGCTGCGGCGCTTGTCGGACCATGCGGTGAGGAAAGTGGCGGCATCCACCTCCGCGGCCCCTCCTCGATCGGCAAGACGACCGCCCTTGTCCTGGCCGGCTCGGTATGGGGCGGCGGCGATCAGAAGTATGTCCGGGCGTGGCGCGCCACGTCGAACGGGTTGGAAGCCGTGGCAACCTCCCATAATGACGCGCTGCTGTGTCTCGACGAGCTGGCGCAGCTCGGCGGGCGTGAGGCCGGCGAGGTCGCTTATATGCTGGCCAACGGCGCCGGTAAGTCTCGCGCATCCAGGGACGCGATGCTGCGGAAGCCGGCGAAGTGGAGATTGCTGTTCCTGTCGTCAGGAGAAATAGGGCTCGCCGACAAGATTGCCGAGGACGCGCGCGGACGAAAGCAGACGGCAGGCCAGAAGGTGCGGGTGGTCGACGTGCCGGCCGACACTGGATCGGGTCTTGGCCTGTTCGAAACGCTCCACGGTTTTGCTGCGGCCGGTGCTCTGGCCAAACATCTCACTGCGGCGGCATCCAAGCACTACGGCACGGCGGCCCGCGCCTTCATCGAGGTTGTCGCGCCGGACCTCGACGACCTTCGTGAGGAGGTTAAGGGGAGCGTGCGAGATTTCGTGGCCGACAACTGCCCAGCCGGTGCCGACGGCCAGGTCCAGCGTGTCGCCGGGCGCTTCGGTCTGATCGCGGCGGCAGGCGAGATTGCCACCGCGCTCGGCATCCTGCCCTGGGACAGCGGCGAAGCACTCAACAGCGCGCGGACCTGCTTCAAGGCTTGGGTCGAAGCCCGCGGCGGGGTCGAGCCCAGTGAGGTTAGGGATGGCATCGCCGCTGTGCGGGCCTTCCTCTCGGCGCACGGCACCTCCCGTTTCCTGGCCGCGTGGGAGGACAGGGCTGACGAGACCCGGATCCTCAACCTTGCAGGCTACCGCCGGACGGTGTCGGACGGCGATGGGTCGGCCTTCGACTTTTACATTACGGCCGACGCCTGGGGCGAGGTCTGCGCGGGCTTCGACCACGGGCGCTCGCCGCGGCACTCGTCGAGCGCGGGTTTCTGAAGAGGCCAGAAAAGGGAGAACATCTCAGCGCGAAGGTGCGCGTCCCGGGTCACGGCCGGCCCCGCGTCTATCACATCGGTGCTGCCATCTTCGGAGGCGACGATGCCTGATTTCGGCGCGATCCTCCGAAAAGCGCGGGACCATGCGATTTCCGCTGGGGCCACCGGGGCCACTGGGGCCACCGTCGAAAAACCCTTGCAGATCAAGGGCAATCGGGAGGCTCAGCCCGGCCCCAGTGTGAAGACCATGCTGGGGCCAGTGGGGCCGGCTCCGGTCGGTGGCCCCAGTGGCCCCGGTGCAGATTACGAAGTGGGGCCGGGGTCGTGCCGAGAAAACCACCCGCAATTCGAAGGACTTGGCGAACCCGGCCCCAGTGGCCCCAGCGGCCCCAGTGAAAAACAGTCAGTCTGTGAAAATCACGAGCGGAGCGCATCGCGCTTCACGCCCTTCGAGCGCCAGGCCGATCCCAACCGGTGTCGCGTCTGCGGGGAAAGCGAAGCCGCAGGCCGGCTCTTCATCGCGGTCCTGACGTCCACACCCGGCGCCCACCATTGGCTACATCCGGAATGCCATGCCGAGCACCGGCGCCGCTGCACCGAGGCCCGCATCGCCGCGGCCGTGGTGAACATGACGCGGGTCTACGGGTGATCGGCGTGCCGCTCGTCCCTCTCCGACTTAAGCTCAAGGGCTTCGGGCGGATATGCGGCAGTGTCTTTGGAATATCCGCCTTTAGCAGGCCGCTGAAAAAGGCTTCGAGGTCTGGTCAGTCCGTGATTCACTCCGCTGCGGTCAGCGGGAGGGTGTCAGGTGCGGGGACAGGATAGCCGGAGCGGCCCGCTGTTTTCCTACGTGGAT
>JAABUY010007658.1_pt1 | contig 10204 bp, 13 predicted proteins | sample 5560271 | NCBI WGS metagenome assembly JAABUY01 (sample SAMN10711886, study PRJNA513374) | rock metagenome | isolation source: Antarctica rocks | place: Antarctica: Victoria Land, University Valley
CGCGAAACGACCAGCACCACCCGGAGAAGCCGGCAGACCGGCCGAACAAACGCGCCCGCAACCAGCAACATCAACCGAAGCGAACCAGCCCACCGTCAGACCCCGATCGGTGGATCCAGGCTGAGCAACCCATCTTGGGCCTGATCACCACCGGGCTGCACTTCGCCGTCACGTTCGGGCTACCGCCGTTGGTTCGCCGCCTCGACCCAGCTCCGCGGAATTTCTACGTCCTGCAGGTCACCTATCGTGTCGGCACGGGGGTCCTGCGCGGAGTGCTGACGACCTGTACATCGCTCGGATGGCGGGTGGAACAGTTCACCGAGCATCGCTCCGCCCTCGAGGAAAAGGACACTCGAGTGAACATTTCTGTGTCCGGAATTTCCGACCCCGCGGACTTGGTCGAGAGCCTCCTCGCCCTACCCGGCCCGTCATCGGTAAGTTACCAGCAGCCGCAGGACTGAATCGACACTGGACCAGTGACAGACGGGTCGACCATTCCGCCAAGGGAAGCCACACCGGCGAAGCCGGCTTACCCCCGTGCGAACCGCCGCCGGTGTCACCTGCCCCCAGCCCTGAAGGAAACACGTCAGCCGAGCAGGTCCGGACTCGGGTGCGCCCGGAGCACGCCCAGCACCGTGATGGCGAATGCACGGCTTGCCGGATATGCCGGGGTGCAGAGTCGGTGATGTCGGACCTGCGGTGGAAGGTCGCATGCGGGTTGGTGGTCGACGGTGTTTCATCCAACGGTGCTCTCACCCATTGTCGGCGGCGGTTGGCAGGCCCTCGCAGGACCCGAACGCCGATCTTCAAAGCGGTCAAGGACGTCATCGCCACAGCCGGGGCGTTGATCGAAAAGACCCGGCGGGCTTTGGATTCCACCGCGTTGGACGATGCGTCGCCACGCAGGACATTGTCACGCAGTTGGTCGCCGCGATCGGGCAGGTCGCCCGGACTGTGCCCGGTGCCGATGGGATCGTCACCGCTGGCACCAGCGCCCACGACTACTCGAAGCCCGGGAAGCCGGACATCGCCTGGGACGCTGCGCAGGTCCGGGCGGCGTTGATCCACAGCCTGGTCACCGCGGTACTGGAGGCGGTGACCGCACCCGGCGCCGAGCCCTGATGGTGAAACGGTCCAATGCCGTCCGCGAAGCCGAACACGTCCCGGTCCCGGCCCTCGATTCTCGCTCGCTCGACGCGGAGCAAGCCGGCCTCAACCTGCTGCTCGATGAGAGTGCCGACCGCCGGCTTTGACAGCCCAGAGGCGGCAGCGATGGCCGCTCGGCTCGCAGGGCCCAGCTCGTAAACAGCGCGCAACACGGCACGAACGTTGTGCCGCCGCACGATCTCGTGGCGGCCACGGTGCCCGAGATGGCGCTGATTGCTCGAAGCACTGGTCACGGACTTACCATCCCATGTTCCAGCGAGTAATTACTATTGACCTGAGCAGCCGCGATGGCCATACTCGACGGGAATCAACCACAAGGAGCCAGCGTGTCAGAGTTCAACACCATCTTCGGTCGGGGACTCATCCCCGAACTGGCAATGATCGCATCCGGCCCGATCGCCATCGTCTCCATGCCCGACCTTGCACACCTGTACCAGTCGGTCCCGGGCCTTGGACCTGAGAACGTCGTCGAGATCGAAGCAAAACTCGAGCGCGACCACCTCGAACACCTGGTGGACGAGAACAAACACGTCGGAACGTTCATTGGGATCGGCGGTGGGCAGGCGATTGATACGGCAAAATATCTTGCGTGGCGCCTGAATAAGCCATTGTTTCAAGTCCCCACCGCTCTCAGCGTGAACGCCCCTTGGGGCCACCGCGCCGCGGTGCGCACCGACGGAATTGTGTCCTACGTGGGATGGAAGATCCCCGAGGCAATCTTCGTCGACTTCGACGTCATCCGAAGCGCCCCTGCACTGCTGTCTCGTTCCGGAGCAGCCGACGTGTTGTGCTATCACACCGCCCTCTGGGACTGGCGTCACGCCTCAGACACAGGGAAGGTCGAAGCCCAGTGGCCCTTCGACGAAAGGCTCGCATCGGCGTCCAAAAAGGCGTACGAACGCATTGTCGACAACGTGGACGCGATCCACGACCTCACGGACGACGGCATCCGAGCGCTGGTGGCTTCACTGAGCTACGGGGGCACAGCCTTCGCTGACGCCGGCTGGAACCCCCGCCCCATCGAGGGAGCCGACCATTTTCTATTTTACGCACTGGAGTACGTCACTTCCCGGTCGTACCTCCATGGCCAAGCCGTCGGCCTGGGAATTCTCGTCGCTAGCGCACTGCAGAACAACGAACCAGAGCGTATCCGCGACATCATGGACCGCCTCGGCGTCCCCTATCGCCCCGCCGACATGGGCATCACCTGGGAAGACGTGTTCCGCGCCTTCGCGGCCGTACCTGAAGTGATCGAGCGAACCGGCCTCTGGTACACCGTCCTGTCGTCGCACCCGATCACCCCCAGCTTTGCCTCAGCCGCACGCGACTGGATCGAGTCCGCTCCCGGTACCACCTGGTCTGGACCCCATGCCTGAACTAACCAAGGCAAATAAGCCCTACGCCGTCGGTGCAATCGACTTCGGCGGCACCAAAGCCGACGTCGCCCTCGCCTCCTCTAACGGTCAGATCCTCGCCAAATCGCGCCTGATCATCGACCACACGTCCAGTGCGGAACAGATAGTTCAGACAGCCATCCAAGAGCTAAAGACTCTCCATACTCGATTCGACGTCCTCGACTTGAGTGCCCTCGCCGTCGCCAGCCCGGGAATAGTCTCAGATGAGGGCATCGAACTGGCCCCCAACGTCCAGGGCTGGAACGACCTTCAGCTCTCGCATATTTTGCGCAACGCAAGCGGGATCGATGCCGTCGAAGTAGGAAACGACGTCAACTTCGCCGCCTTCGCGGAATCGCAGTTCGGGTCACTCCGTTCCGTCGAAGTCGGCGCCTACATCGGTCTCGGAACTGGTGTCGGCGTCGGAATCATTATCTCCGGTCGGATCATTGCTGGTGCCCACGGCGCCGCTGGCGAGCTCGGATATCTGAAGAACACTGACGGTCGATCCGTAGAGGACCGAGCCGGTGGACGCGCCATCGAGACGCACTTCTCCTCGCGGACAGGGCTGATCGCATCAGCCAGCGACATTCTGACTCTCCGGGACGACCCCACAGCAGCCGACGCGTTCGACGCCATCAGCGAACTCGTCGAAGCCATCGCGCTCACCATCGATCCTCACACCATCGCGTTCGGCGGCGGACTCATGGAAGCGGGCGACTTTATCCTTGCAGCAGTTCGTAAACGCCTTCAGCACCTTCCCTTCGAACTCAATCTGCAGCCCGGCGACTTCATCCACGATGCCGTCATCCGAGGTCTGTCCTACCGGGCGGCACACCTGGCCGCGGAAACGAACACCTCATGCGCCTGATCGTGACAAACGGCGCCGACGCCGCAGGACACGCAGCGGCCGAACTGCTAGCGGAGCGCATAACCCGAGCGCCAAAATTCCGCCTCGGCGTCGCCACCGGCTCCTCGCCGGGGTCGACTTACCGGCACCTCGCGGCGCTGCTGCCGCCAAGGCCCCATGCCATTGAGCTGTTCGCCTTGGACGAATACATAGGCATGCCACGTGGGCACGCCCAGTCGTACGAGGAAACCCTTAAGCAAGGGATAGCGTCACTTCTGAATCTCGACCTGGGCTCTGTCCACGTGCCCGACGCCTGGCATTCCGATCCAACCGCCGCCGGCCTGCGCTATGACGCACTCCTTGCCAACGACGGCGGAATCGACCTGCAGATACTCGGTATCGGAGCCAACGGACATATCGGCTTCAACGAACCCTTCTCCGAATTCGGAAGCAGGACTCGGAGAGTTGCCCTCACGGAAGAGACGCGCCGTGCCAACAGTCGATTTTTCGCAACTGTCGATCAGGTTCCGACCTACGCCATGACGCAGGGCATCAGCAACATCCTGGCCGCCAGCGCTGTACTTTTGATCGCGACCGGACAACACAAGGCTGATGCCTTGGTCGCCGCTATCGAAGGCCCCGTCACGTGGGCTTGCCCCGCCTCCGCCCTCCAACTTCACCGCGACGTCACTGTCGTCTGCGACAGCGCGGCCGCGAGCTCTCTCACACAAGCAATCCCCCACCCCACCCGCGCGTCGTCAAGGAGCAAATAATGTCCGTCTCCGATGAAGCAACGACAGAAACATTCGGATACAAGTCGGAACTGCGCCGATCGATGGGATTCTTTTCCACTTTCGCCGTCTCGTTCTCCCTCATGTCCGTCACCACTGGTCTCTTCGCCAACTTTGGCTTTGGCCTTAACGCTGATGGCCCGCGATTCGTTTGGACCTGGCCGATCGTCAGTGTTGGAAATATCGTCATCGCGCTCAGCCTCGCTCACCTAGCCAGTAGGGTGCCGCTCGCAGGCTATGCGTACCAGTGGTCCTCGCGAATGGTCAGCCTCGGCTACGGCTGGTTCCCCGGGTGGCTCGCCCTGGTCGGGTGGCTCACCGGCACCGCCGGTGTTGCCTACGCATTTGCTTCGTACTTCTGCCCACTTGTTGGATTAGGATCAGCCACGAGAACAATCGTCGCGGTCACGATCATCGTCCTGATCTCGTGGGCCGTCGTACACCTAGTCGGTCTCCGATTTGCCAGCGGCCTGAACAACTTTTCCGTCATTGCGGAATTGATCGGGACCCTGCTCGTCGGCCTGGTTCTTCTCGTCATCGTTCTCCTTCGAGGAACACACGTTGACCTGGCTGCCTCTACCGGGGCGAACGTTGCCGGTCTTGGCGGATTCGCTATTTCGTCCCTCACCGCCGCCTACACCCTGACCGGCTTTGAAGGTGCAGCTGACCTTGCAGAAGAAAGCGGCCAGCCAACGACCTCAGTGCCCAGAGCAATCATTAGGTCGGTTGTCATCTCGGCAATCGTCGGGTTCCTCGTCCTCCTCGGATTTACCCTTGCGATTCCAAACCTTGCCGATGTGGCCGCGTCGCCGACACCATTACTGCTGATCGTTAAGAGCCACCTCGGCAATGCAATCGCAGATGTCTTCATGGTCCTAGTGTTCATCGCGATCTATGCCTGCGGTCTCATCAACCTCGCCGCCGTCTCACGTTTGAGCTGGTCCATGGCGCGGGACGACGTCCTGCCTGCGTCAGGTTATCTCAAGAAAGTCTCAGCGCGGTCACGGGTACCGTACAACGCGATTATCTCGGCGACAGTTATCTCAATTCTGTTCACATTGGTCGCAAAGGCAGAGGCAGTCATCACCAGCGTCTCATCCGTCGCGGTTTACACGTCCTATGCCCTCATCATCATTGCTGGACTCATCAACAAAACGCAGATTCGGGGCACGACCGAAGGGTTCAGTCTCCGTCACTGGTACAAGCCCATCAGCTACGTGGCAATTGCCTGGATCATTATCATGGACATCGCGCTGACCGTCCCAGCGCAAAATCACGTTGCCGCGGTCGCGGGACTGGTCACACTCGCACTTGGCGTACTTTGGTATTTCGCGAGAATTCGGCGATTGACACAGACTGCGTAGACTGTCACCTGCACATTGTTCAGGCCCTGAGTCCCTGTTGCATTAATCTAAAGTAGAGGTCTGGAGCGGCAGAAGCGGACGACGCGCTCAGTGCGTATCGAGAGTTGTCCGTGGTATTCATTTGTTTCCCTTCTGGTTGGGTTCGTTGCGATGACCCCTGGAACTCGGGCCAGTTATGGGACCACCCGGTGTGTACTGACGCCGACCGGTCGGGCTACCTGTTCGACCTACCTTGTCCTGTTCCAAGGTAGGTCGCTGACGACGGCGTTCCGGGACGATGCGGTTGAGGTGGACCGTAGTAGCGGCGGGGAATCCGGCTTGCACCCATGCCCCGATCTCCTCGACGCTAACAACGGTGCGGTGCTCCCGGCGAAGGCCAGAGACGGCAGAGATGGACAGGTGCCAGTGCGGGTTCGGGTACTGCATGAAGTCCAGGAACACGGCATCCAGTTGTTTCCCGTCGGTGATGAACGGGGCGGGCGCCGGCTGTGCGGGCGCCAGTTGCAGCCGCAGGCCCTCCTCTCCGAGCCTGGCAGCGGTGATGTCGGGAAGTTGCTCTGGTCGATCGGCCAGAATGCTGCCCAGGCTCCGCAGTGCCAGATCGAGCCAGGAGACGTCGACTTCAGCGGCGCGATCCCGTAGCGACTTTTCGATGCGGATGGCCGGAAGGGATGCGACTGGCATCTGTCGACCGGGCCGGCGGCGGCGGCGGTTGGATCGGCGGCGGGCCAGGACCAGACCGCCCCACACCGCCGCAGCAGACACGCACACCCCCCCTAGACGTTGCTAGATTAGGGGGGGTATACTAATCTGATGATGGTTAAGGCGAGCAGTCGACGGGACGTTCTCAAAGCACTCCGCAACGCCGGTTGCCTGCAAGTCATCGGAACCGGCAGAGGAGACCACGACAAGTGGGCCTGCCCCTGCGGAAAGCACACTGCCCCACTGCCACGTCACACCGTGATCAGCCCTGGAGTCATTCGGGGCCTTGCGGACCGGATGCAATGCCTACCGAAGGGATGGCTGTCATGAGCTACCAAGTGCGAGCTGTGCGTTGGGAGCGCGGCTGGGAACTGCACATCGCCGGTATCGGCGTCACCCAATCCCACAGCCTCGCCGGCGCCGAACGGATGATCCGCGATTACCTGACCATCGACGGTCACGAAGACGCTGCCACCGCCGGCGTTCACATCACCCCGCAGCTCGATGGCCTTGAACTCGACGTCGACACCGCCCGGCACAAACTCGCCGCGGCTGCCGCCGAACAGCAAGCAGCAGCCGCCCAATGGCGGCAAATCGCCCAAACACTCCGCACCCGCGGACTGTCCGTTGCCGACACAGCAACCGTTCTCGGCGTCTCCAAAGGCCGCGTCTCCCAACTCATCCACTAAACCATCGAAGGTTAAGTCCGTGAACCGCGCCCAACACGCTCCCGCTGCCCGGCCTGCAAGACGCTGCACACCTTCCTCATCCAGCAGACCCGCCGCAGCGGCGCAGCTCATTATGCTAGAAAGTGACCTGTTTCCTAGCATAATGAGCGAATGGACAGTCCCTACGCGCCGGGCGCGGGCCTCATGCCGCCCCTGCTGGCCGGCCGCGAAGCGTCCAAGCACGCTCGCTTGAACTCCTCGTCCGCACCGAACAGTTCAATGCTCCGGGTCGCTCACCATTGATCCTCACCGGAGTCCGCGGCGTCGGCAAGACGGTCAGCCTGCGGGCGATCGCCGGCGAAGCGATCCGCAGAAAATTCATCGTCGCTGCTGTCACCGCCACCCGCCACACCACCCTGATCGATCAGATCGCCTCGACCATCGCAGAACAGGTCGCATCGACCAAAGGGATGCGGGGTGACCGTCGGTGGCACCGCTGGACCGAGCGGCTCGCCAAGATGAACATCGAGATTACAGTCGCCGGAGTGGTCAAATTAGGCCGCACCGTGCCGCCCAACTTGCTACAAGATGGCGGCGACCTGCTCGTCGGTATCCTGGCCGACAGCGCCGCCCTTGTCCGCGGTCATGACCATCCCGGCCTATGCCTGACGGTCGACGAGATCCAGGACGCCGCAGAAGCCGACCTGGCTCAGCTGACCACCGCAGCGCAGCAGCTCGTCGACGCACCCTTGATCTTCATCGGCGCCGGACTTCCCCAAACCCCCGAACGTCTAATGGCCGCCGGATCATTTGCGGAACGGTTCCAGTACCAGCAGCTCGACCCGCTCACCCCACCTGAGGCCGCCGCCGCACTGCTGATCCCGGCCCAGCACGCCGGCGTGTTCTGGGACCAACCGGCCGCCGACCTGGTCCTGAACCTATCGCAAGGCTCCCCCTACCTCATCCAGATGTACGGCGACGCAGCATGGCGACACGCCAACCCAGCAGCCGGCGGCCGCATCACCTACTCGCACGCCCAAGCCGGCCTGATCAGCGCCCGCCACGAACTGCACACCGGTCTGTTCCGGGGACGCTGGAACCGCGCCACCCCAGCCGAACGCGACTTCATGACCGCGATGGCCGCCGCCACAGCAGTCGACGGAACGAGCGCGATCGCCGACATAGCGGCCGCGCTCGGGAAACCCCAAAATCAGATCAGCTACCTTCGTAGCCGGCTGCTGGACAAAGGACTGATCACCTCGCCATATCGCGGCCGGCTCGCGTTCACCATCACGGGTTTTGACCAGTTCGTCACCGACCAATCGACCTGACCTAACGCATTCCGCCGGATCTGATGAGGTGGAGATCCATATGAGTGCCGCCGGGCGCACATCCAGCCCCATACATCAGGTCAAATCAAATGAGCGTGGTGACCGGCCGTTGACGCGGGCCTCACTGTTTCGGGGCAGCGTGCATCTCAGCAAAGGTCGAATCCCAGCATTCCCGTAGCCATGCTGCTATCGCCGGTCCCTTTTCAGGGTGAATCACTCGACCGTGGATTAGAGCCACCACGATGATTTGGGTCCTCCGGGCGACGGTCGACAGATCAGGGCCCATGTATACGCGCGCTCCCGGCGTCCGCACAATCAGGTAAAGCTGATCATCGGCGTTGACGGCGATCCCGTCGAACGACAATCCCCCGTAGGCCGGGCAACTCGGCATCTCGTCGAACAGCATCTCGCGTGCCTCATGCACGGCAAAGTGCGTCAAGTTGCCGCGAGCGGCGCCGCGATCCGTGCTCATCACATGCCGTCCCAGGACAGCTGGTCGGGAACGGCGAAGGCGGCGCCGCAGGCCGCGCACTGGACGTACTCCGGACCGGTCATATCGCCCATGTCGTTCCAGCCGTTGGTCGAGGCGTTCCACTTGCCGTTGACGACGTCGATCCTGCACCACTGTTCGAGGCCGACGGTGATGACCCGCAGGTCACCGGCGGCGCAGCATGGCGACCAGTCGGGATTGCCAACGGTTTGGCCGTCGGGGTCCGACGGAAGGGTCGGCAGTTCGGTGCCTACGGTATGTATGAGTTATGTATGAGTTCCAGGGCTGCGTCGAGCGCCGCGAGGGCCAGGGCGAAGGTATCGCGCGGGCTGGTGGGCGCGGCCGTTGCTAGGGATGCAGGTTCGTGGGTGGTGTCGTCTGAGCCGGCGATGGGGTGAGCGGGGGTGACCATCGGTTCTCCTGTTCTAGTTGAGGGACCATCTCCCTCTCGATGTAGCTTGACCATACAGTAATGAGTGCGCCGCGTGCAAGTCGGACGTGCAGATCGCTGTGCGATGGCGAACTCACCCGCGGGAAAGTCGCGCGTGAGTTCGCATCTCACACGATTCCGGCGGCTTGGATCTGGTACTCGCGAATCGCGGCCCTTGCACTATGGCACTGATTAATGTAGGGTGAGAGTACACCGAGAGGGAAGAGGTCCCTCACCTTCGAACGGGAGGAATCCCATGGCTAGCACCGTCATCCGTGATCGAGCCGCTCGGCTCGCCGACCTCGGCCTGCAGTATGTCGGACCCGGCCCGGCCGCTGGCACCACCTGGGCCTACGACGCGGCCAGACGGGCCGTCGTCGTCGAGCGCGAAGACGCAGAGGTCGACGCCGGCACCCCCGGGGCGAAGGGTCGGGCAGTGGTACGCGCCAGCGAACTCATCGCGGCGACCCGCACATCCGGGCACGTAGTCGTCTATGCCGCCGGCTCCCGGGCCGTTGGCGTCCGGGCTCCGCTGCCGGAGCACCTGCACGCCTGCCGCGACCGAAACGGGCGACTCTCGGAAACCCTGGGCGACGAGATCCATCCAGCCGGCGAATGCACCACCTGGGTGCCGTTCAACCCCGCCGCGTTGGCGTCGGTCGACCACATCCAGGCCACTCCGCAGCGACCGCTCACCGTGATCGGCGGTCCCACCGCGGCGACCGCCACCCAGGAGCCCATCGAAGCCGTGCACGCGGGCACTTGCGGCCTGTGCTGGGGCACCTACCAGGCCGGCGCGTGCATCGTCCTGGCGCATCCGCAGGCCTTCGGCTCGGTACACACCACATGCGCTGAGCGCGCCGATCGCCCAGGAGCGCTGCCCTCTTACTACGCCCATGCTGCCGACTGACTGTCGACGCACCATGCCACCATCACTCCATCAACCCGAGGAGAACCTCCGATGTCACCAGTACCGCAGGACGCCACGCCAACGATGATGAGCCCGGACGAGGGAAA
>JAABUY010007660.1_pt1 | contig 10203 bp, 13 predicted proteins | sample 5560271 | NCBI WGS metagenome assembly JAABUY01 (sample SAMN10711886, study PRJNA513374) | rock metagenome | isolation source: Antarctica rocks | place: Antarctica: Victoria Land, University Valley
AGCACGTACAGCTGGACCTCATCGCCAGCCTCGTGGGACATGGACATAGCAATAGTTTTGACAGGATGATAGCGCTAGAGCCCTTTAGGCGTAGTGCCTCCGGGCGGAATAAATTACTTACTTACTTTTGTTCAGGTGAAGTTTCTTTCTGTGGCCTTGATAACGGGCCGTTGCTGTGCGGTGGTGGTGAAGTTATAGGGAAATCGCGCATTTTCTGGCAGGCCACCTGGGCAAGGCCATAATAGGCTGATAAGTAGGTATACTCATTGAAGTACACACAGCATCAGAAATAGATTCAGTGCTAAATATAAATTTCAGCCAGAATAGATGTACACTTTATCAATAACAGATCATCAAGTTCTATATGTGAATTCCCAATTCAAAGAACATAGATATATAATGATACGGTTCTGCATAATCAATAAACTCTTTCTTGTTGACAGTTCAAGTCATTATAACACAACTATCTAGGATTTAAGCATCAAATACTCATGTATTCCATATATATTCTTCTCTGCTACATTAGTTTCTTCATGAGCACTGCTCTTACTGGTAGAGTTTCGAATCCATTATCATTGAAGACAGTTTCTCAGACACAGAAGAGTCCCTTTTCTGAGCTTCAAAGCCGTCAGGTACACCATTCTCTCTCTTTATTAAACTTTGAGGAATGACCAACCGTTTTCTTTAGAAAGGTAATTCAATTGGATTTCAAGGCTGGACAGAACCTGATTGTGCGTATATCTACTCTACTTATTGCAATCTAACTAATACTTCCGCAGGTAAAGGCACACTATTCTATATCAAAGATCTGACAACAGTAAATGGCAAGAATGAGTCATTTCTTGGATCCCAGATTGTCAGCTTCTTTTTCAGTGAACGCAGTCTACAAGTTGGGGAGCAGCTAGACTTTAGTCGTGCATCAAAAGATGCAAGTGTGGTGCAGCAGGACCTTGCACATGATGATGCCTGTTCATATTATACAGGCTCAACGATGCCAGAACATCATGTAATAACATGTAAGTTGATCAATATACAGAGGTAAGTAAACAAAAGTTGATTTTACTTATAGTGAGCTGTGTGAATTTGAGCACTCCAGTTCAGTGCATTCGGTTCTGGAACAACCAACCCACAAGTTGATAATGCTGTGAGGTGAAGTTGCCTGAGGTTCTCAATTCAGACCTAGCGGTCATGGTGGGTATCAGCCTCAACTCCTTTGTGCTGAGGTTTGATATATGTGGGTGTGAATGGGGAGAATGACATCAGCAACCAATGTTTGAGTCATTCAGGGTATTTGTCATTGCTATCTTCTGTATCAGTTACTCTGTTGTACTCGCTAGTTTCTTCAGGTCTGATAATTATTGTTTCTAAAGTTATCACTTCTGACCTTTGAGCGATCTATGGACTTTCTGTATAAGATTTAAACCTTTGGTGTGAGAATGAACTTATTTGTGGTAGGTGATGGCATTCAAGCTGCACATGATACCCTATGTCTCGTGGAACCCTAACTACTCACAGGTACAAAGGCCCGTACGTTAGCTACGCTAGAGCCGAGCCTTTACTATCACAATACCACGCTCTTGAGAGGACTAGGAATTGACTACCATACATATGAGTGCCTTTAATCAATGATATGAATGCTGAGTGTCATCGGACATGATACCTAAAATATCGCCTTTAGTCGCGATACGCGGCACAATCAGACATTGCAACACACCAGTGTGTCCACCAATTACTAGCCTCGTCTTAACAAGCCCAGTGCTATCTTTGCCTGTCGTGGCTGTTGAAGAACCATGACTGCCGCGGTGTCCAGTTGGTAGACCGAAATTGATATGACCAGGCTTTTGTGAGTTCCTGGACTTGAGTTCCAGTGACGATGCAGCGAGAAACATGAAGAGTTCCTCCATAGCATAGCTGTGAGACCCTTCACCCCGGGCTCTCCAATACGTGACGAGAAGATTATCGTGGCATCCCTCAGCGTTGTGGGAACCGAGGACGAGTCCCAGAAACTCTGAAATCGTATTTGATTCAGGCCCTTTGATTGAAAGCGCCTCCCAGAAAGAATAGACGGCACATCTCACGGTCGCTATTTCACCATCAATCGCCTCCCCCTGCAGAAGGGAACCGAAGGCCATCAAAGGATCCCCAGCTGGAGTGCCTTGAAGGCGGGTCTGAGTTTCCTCTGGTAAAAGCGTTAGGAGCGATAGAAGCGCTGCCAACCTCAACCCTGCTAGAGCAAGCGTCATGTCATGTTGTAGTTCGCTAATCAGCTCTGCGCGCAGAGAGGACGCACGTGCGATTATGGCCACCAGGACCTCGTCGCGAACCTGATGCTGCTGTCGAGTACACCAGACAAGAAGCATAGGTAGCTCATGCTCTCGGCTTTGGAGGCCTAACGAACGTTCGGTATATGCACTGTTTCTGTCAGTCACGGCTACCTCAATCGCAGGGTTAAATCACCTACAAGAAGGAAGTAATACTTCGAAGTACAGCCCAGCCGATATTGTCGAGTTCCTCTGTGGAGAAGCCCTGCCTTTTGTTAGCAATCATCGTCTTTCGAAGGAGCTCCAATCCCCATACCAACGTGATATCTGGATAAGCAATTGGCATGGCTCCCTGGAGTCTTCTGCTCCAGATTTTGAAGTCTGCACCATCGACTGGTGCACAGAGCTCAGTAGATCGAAGATAGAACGGCGATGTAAAAAGCGCCTGGTAAAGCGAAGCCACATCAGATATTTCCAAACCTTCTGGCCAGAAGGATACGATTCCAAAGGTGACAGCTAAGACTTGCAGATTGACCCGCGGTGTGAAGACCTTGGAAGGAGTTACGTCTGAATGATTGACGGGGATCTCAATCAAATGTTCGAGAAGCGAACGTAATAGACACGCTGCTTGTACCATCAAATCTTGCAAGGGGATGATGGAAAGAGGATGCGCCGACGGAAGCTCGACTTCATACCAAACATCCTTTATATAGCGTAGCGACTCCTCTGGACCTCTTGAGCCAAACTCGCGTGTATCACAGAGGTTGCCTTTAGCATCTCGCATATGAGAGCAAAGAAAAAGGCCTGCTAGAAAAAAGGCTTCCTGGATATGACGAGGACACTTCTGTAAAATGTCAATCAGGCCACCACGCAAGATGACAAGAGCTTACCGCAAGTCCATGATAGAACTGATTTATAGCGAGGAAGCCATAAGTATTGCATGATATGGCAAGCTCACGATAACAGGCGCCAATCGTGTGATTGTGGAGGAACGCCTGCTGGGTGTTTATGGTGAAAATGCGCCATCCTTGTTCCCAAACCATGGCCTCGCCACCGTAGATCTTCCGAGCTTCGTCAGTTGAACAGATTGGATGCTCGGCCAACATAACAGTGAAGTCTTGCGTTGAGATTGTGTGAAGATAGTCAAAAGTTTTTGCAGAAACAACAAGATCCCAGGGGAGGCCCATTGAAGGCTTTCCAATGAATTTGATGACATGATTAGGGATCTTTTCCATGAGAAAGCGTTGTCTCAAGTCGTCCTCGGTTTTCGCGGGTGGCGATACTGACAAGCGAACAAGCTTCAGAGACTGTCCAGTGAGGTTGGAAGCTGATTCTCTGGGATGATGTGTGAACGCCAACGTTGGCTTCTAAAGGAGGAAAAGTCAGTACCTTGCGTCCAAGTCATTGAAAGGGTATTCTGACCTTCACCGCCTCATCTGAACGCTCTGAATACCATCCATCAGGTTTGCCGGACACTTTGCATGATATCAGTGACCTCTGGCAGACAGATTAGCACGATTTCCTGGGACTTAGAGGGATAGAGCAAGCAAGTTGGAGGACCCCACAGAAGGGTTATTCGTCTCAGCTAGTAACAAGTCTGAGAATGATGAGTCTGGAGTCGGGGGGGGAGCCCTTGGCACAAGTCCATATTCTATATCTGCGACCAACATGAGTGCAAGGTATTTCGTTTGGGAAGCTCGGACGGGGATTGAAAGCGTAGGGAACAACTTTGAGAAGATGATAGACCACTGCACAGGTATGCCGGCTTCCTGGATTGAGAGTGATCTTTATAGGCAGATGTATCCATAGTCTGTGCAGTGACCTATATGACCTTGGTCTGTCGCTGCATGGTTTCGCAGAGGGGGTCCAGGGAAGAAGACCAAGGACAGGACCTGTCAGTTTTTCTGAGTGTGATAATGCTCGGAGATTTGACACAAAAGGTACGAACAACATTTGAATGGCCACCAAAGGCACAGGGGATTATGCATGATCAGGGTATTGACCTGCAAGCCATTGGAAAATGAAGCCGATAAAATGGTCAAGTACATTCTGGGTACGTACCCCACGTCTTCAGTAGGTAACTTGCAGTGCGGCACAGCGGGAGCAGGATTAAACCCTCATTGAGAGGTAATATAAATGGTTCTCTAAAGACTTAATGGTAACTGCGTAAACCTACAACAACCTTCCTCGGATACAGTCAGATTGAGACTATGCAAAATCAGCTCAAGGGTGCAGGCAATGTTTGTGAGCCACGAGAAGTTAATCCCATGCATGTGGTAACGCTCAGGGAGGATGCTGCTGAGAATGAAACCATGTCCACCAAGGATCAGTGTAAGACTATCTACCTTGTTCGTCAGTCAAGGCACTAACCCACTCAAGGGAAGCAATTCATCACCAAACTCTGCTGCTTGGGGACAAGTGAAGCAAACCAAAACAATGTTGAGTTGGACATCACAACTCGACTAGAGCGGTGGAGCCGGACCAAAAACAAACGAGACCGAGATGAAGAACGGAAGCGGCAGGCATATGACTATGGGTACTGATACAAAGCTATTACCTTGTCTGACAGCATTGGTGGTCGCTCATGCCCTGCACATCCCAGGATATTGTTGAGTCTAGAGAAAAGTTCCTATCAGCTGGTCTGACCGTCCGACATTCGGCCACAGATGAAAGTAGAACCTGAGTCAGGAGCTAGTCTTCCTGTAATGAATTGGCATCAGGATACACATCATGTTGTGTTTCGCTTAATAATTATCCAGAGCTCATCTTGAATTATCTCCCCATGACTGCCCGATGTTGACATCGCCGATCTTTCTTTCAACTATACCTAGGTTCTCATTCAGATATTGGGTGCCTTCGCCGCTTCAGCACCCATTTCAGGTTATGCAAGGCCTCTGCGCCCATTTCCGGTGCTGCAAGGTCTCTGCACTCACTTTCGGTGCTGCAAGGGTCTCTGCACCCACTTTCGGTGCTGCAGGGGCGTCTGTACCCATTTACGGTGTGGCCGGGGCGTCTGTACCCATTTACGGTGTGGCATGGGCGTCTGTACCCATGTCAGGTGTTGTAGGACATTCAGCTTCTGATACAGGAGTTGATTGCGCTTGATTATGCTACACAATAAGCATGCCGATCATATCATGTTTTTTGGGCCCTTCAATCAGAGGGATGGTTTTGCTAAATGGTGCTGTTGAGTGTTGCGCTGCAATAATAGATCAATCATCAACCATAATTGGAGCCCTCTAGCCTTGACTGCTCACATCTGGTAACTGCTTCCTTAGTCTCTACAATTCCACAAAGTTTATCCCTTTCCTAAAATGGCCTGTTCCTCCGCCACCCTGGTTACAACGTTCCTTTGCTTGACGGACAGGCAACGAATCTTGCCTGGTCCAACGGCGCATAAAGTTGGTAAGCTTCTCTTCTGAGCACTGAAGCGAAGGACGGCGGTCTCACAGCATCATCTCAAGTGAGCAGAACAGCTATGAAGCTCCCCGAGCAGACAATGGACACCCTAGAACCGCCGAGACAGCTACGTAAACGAAGGAGCACCGAGGCTATGAGGGAGAACGACTCGAGCAGGAAATTGACTTCGGTGCAGATGTCAGTCAAAGATGGTCCTGCCATCATGGGTGCAAGTCAACTTCAAACGACGGAGGGTGCAGGATTCCAGGACTATATGACCCAAAGCGAAGCGACGGGACCGAGTCCGACACCGACACCGGCCGAGGATGCAATGGATTATGCGAGAGATCCCACCGCATCACGCCAGGAGGGCCCTGTCAAGTCGGTCCTTGATACTCAGCAATTGACTTGTTCAGTGAGAAACCGACAAATGAAGCCAGGCTCAGAGCGGGTGGAGAAATCAGTTAAGATGGTGCGAAGATCTTTTTGCTGTTCCTGCTGCGAGTTTCAGCCGATAAGAAATTCTGTTGATTGCAGAGGCTGTGGACACGAGCTATGTCCGGAGTGTGTGCTGGCTGCTACTGCAGCACATGCTGTGAAGGGGATGAGGGACGCGACTAAGACGAGGGAGTGTATATAAAAGCGTGCCTCTGCGGCCAGCAGCTCTGACATGATACCTAGTGGTATGAGCCGAGGCGACGACCGCGTTTCCTGCAATTTCCCTGCGTCAGAACGCCTTACCTAGCCTTGCCGTTATGAATTCCAACCTCAACTCCACGGTTGGTCAGTGCGGTTAGCTTGGTGTCTAGGACAAGGACGGCGAGCTGTGTGCGAATACATGACTGGGTGCTGCTTCCACAGGTGTACCGCTTCCCACGTCCTTAACCTCCATCTGAAGGCTACAACTGGCATCCACGCTGAGCGACTGGGCCTCTATCTTCCAACTTCCCAGCTCAAAAGAGGTCTTGAAACGGTTTCCCCATTTGCCACCTTCCATCTCAATAATCGGTACGTAAGGCCAGCACATCGGGCATTCATAAGCGTTACTAGATGCGAGCAGTGTGATGAAGCGTGAGCGCTGCTTCAGGAAGCTTCTCATTGATTCATGTGAGAGGTTGCCGCGAACCTCAATGAGAATTTCCCTCGGCAATGCTGGAGGATGAACTTGGGCCGGATCGAGAAAGAGCTTCAGCTAGGACAAAGCATATAAGTAAGTATCCACCATATTAACTTGAGGTACTATGCTTTACCGTTGGTGGGATTGATATTTTGTTATTCCCGCCCAGCGCCACTCGGCCTTTTGCGTATAGCGCTAGAATAGCAACACATTCTCCCGCTTCGGTAACCGGGAAAACAACATCTCTCTTGCCGTCAATATCAAGGGGAAGCTGTGCGGAGGTATAGATATGTCGAGCACCATCAGCCCAAAGCGAGAGTACAAGATAAGGAACATCCTCTATTATCCTTGACGTTGACAACGGTCGGAAAGCTTCATGATCTCTCTCTTGATAGACGAATTGATATGTTAGCGTCACGATACTCGTTGTTGGGAAGGCTTGAAATCTGTAACTCCAGCTCATTGTTGCCTGCACAAGAGGGTGGTGGCCGTGGTTTGATGGAGAGATAGATAGAGGCAGCTGTAGTAAGGAGAAAGACTTGACTTTAAACCATGGTGGGTCTTCCACTCTTCTGCGATTGTTTCTCTTTCTTAATTCTCTCTGGCTTGTGAGCTACGTTACGTATATGTTCTACTCGCTGCTGCAACTTGACACTACAGAGCTGAAGCGCAATTTGTAGACCTATCAGCTATCGGCTTCCTACCCATGCGAGCCTGCAAGCCACCTGCAATGTGTGCCCTAAGGTGCTTTTCTCAGTTTCCGATTATGTTAAGAACCTTGAACTTCTTCACTAGCGTGACGGATAGCAGGACAGGTGCGCCATGGTCTTTTGCTTGCTTACCTCAACCTTGGAAGAAAGGAGTCATCTTCCTCTCTCGTCACATATAGTCCTGAAAGGGAGTACCCTTCCACCCCAGAAGATTTCATCTTAACCCTAAAGGCTAATATGATATCTTCACGCCTACAAGTACGCTTACATCGAGACTAAAGTGCACCCATTCCCTTCCGTCTTGACAGCTTGAATCTAAAGCGTTGAAAGATATGCAAGATGTACTGTACTGGAGAATGTATCAACATCACAAATCAGCCAAGACAACGAATAGAAATAAGTTCACGAAGGATACTAGCCCTGGTACTCGTATCAAGGATCCCTAATGACTAATTCGAATAGCTAACTTCTGTGGTCATCAGACGCTGGGTCTCCAAGAATACCAACAACCCTTCCGCCCCAATGTCAGAGCCAGGATCATCAACGCCTTATGATCCGGTAAAGGATCAGCAAAGAACAGGGAGTGACTAGGGCCTGGGCGTGGATGTGCAGGAGAGGTCGCAGGGATACACCGCGATAGACTCATTCTCGATTCATACTAGATTGCTTTCCCACCACCCACTCTGCATGTATCCTTGTTGATGCAATGGAACAGCATCATCCCACGAAAAGTCCAGCTACTAAGGTCTCTGTTCGCGGTCCATTGTGGCATTGTTCGAGTACGGCTCGCTATCATCTCCTTTCTTCTTGTAGCCATACCGGTTTAATAATAGGCGCCTCAGGTTGGGGAGTCGCATCCAGTCTTTTTACTGTCTATTACGAGCTGTTATAACTTCCAGAACCCCATTCGAGGAACTTCGATCTCTTTCCAGCCATTGTTGCCCTTGCCGCATATCTCTCTAGGCTGCCTTGTTGCCTCAAATCCAGACGCTTAATCTGCAGCATGACCATCCAAGAAGTGAGTTACCATCCAATGGGCGCTGAGTGGCATCTAACGCCATTCGCCCCCAGCCTGCTCCACCCCAGCCTTATTCTGTACCGGAGTCGACACCGCACTCGCCGACTCGTATCTCCCGATTTCGATGGTCGGTGGCATCCGCCGCGATTAAGGATGGCTGGGACCGTGAAGAAACAGAGAAGCCCACTCAGACACGTCTAGAAACAAAGGAGCCAACCCCGACCTCACTAGACTGTGGATTGCCTCGCAACGCAGTGGACCGTCCGGACTCGTCATCATGGGAAGACATTGATCTGGGATCCGCAATGCGAGCAGTAGGTGCTCTGACAATTCTTTAGTCTAGAGAAGCTAATGTTTAGGTGGTCAAACACCCATCCTACCCGACCCAACGTTGGCTCCAGGCTCGATTGGTTCCGGACAGTGCGACGTGTCAGCCTGCCATCAAGCAATCTGGACCTGCGCCGTGGCAATGGATATCGAACTGCTGCCCTGGTTGGGTCTGTGGCAAATATCGGCTCCCATCACCGTGGGGCGAGGAGGATATGGATCCCTCCAGCGCTACCACTACAGATAACTGGATGAGCTTGTCGCAGTGGATGTTGAGAACTATCTCGCCTGCCAGGGCCATCCGTTCGGTCTGCGATGGGATCGAATTTATCTACCTATGAGCAGAAGAGGATCAAACTGTTCATGATGTGCGAGCCCGTCTGAAGCAAGGCCAGTCATACGAAGCATCCAAAGTCCTCAGCATATTTCCACTCGCAAGCAATCTCTGGGAGCTCCTTGTCCACCGCGACTATGTTCCCAGGCTCAAGGGGGGAGCCCCGTCCGTCGGCTACATTGTTGAAGAAGGCTGCCATCCAGCCAAGCCTCCCACCTGTCACTTTGAACCTCGTGATCGCGCGATGCGGCGTCTTCTGGCTATCGAACGGCTGGTCGCGAGAGCTGTAGCGGTTGATCTGCTCTCAAGGGCTCAACAGTATACTGAGGCCGACGCGGCCTCTGTTTACCTTCGGGTGGTCACGCTGTATCAGTGCAGTCATGTGTTTCGGGCAGTACGGTTGGCTTTACGTGTACTGGGCGGATTAGTTACTCCGACGGGGTTATCTTGTATTATAGCAGATCATGAGTATTGCTTATAGGCTTCTATTGTTGGAAGATTCGGCGGATCACAACTGAGATGCCAAGTCCCTCGTAAGTGCCCTCAGCTAGGATGGCTAAACTGTACTCCGTACTGCACACCAGCCCCTCTATCATGGACCAAAACACCCTTGGGGCGGGAGACCCCTGCGCTCTTGTTAGCCATATCTTCCTATCACTGTCAGGTGCGCTACGCACCGTGCGATACGCTACCGTGCGCTAGTCTCTGGGGTTGATATAACCAGTGACACCCACTGTTCTGTTGTGTCGCACAGTTCCTACTACAACCCAGGTCAAGGAGCTCCAATCATGGTATGGACCCATGGTCCACTGTCTTTCGGGTCTACACGTACTCACAATAGCCGTAGGGTACTTGGTCTTTACCGAAATATCTACTTCTGTTCGGCGCTGTTCTATTCTATACAGGACCCGAGCGGCATTTCGAGGAACTGTTTCGAAGGGAGGAGCAAGAGTCGTTGCCACAGCATGGTGAAGCTGAGGACTGGGCGGCGGTGGCATGTCCATTCTCCAAGCTCAAGACATTTGAGACGGGTATTT
>JAABUY010007662.1_pt1 | contig 10203 bp, 10 predicted proteins | sample 5560271 | NCBI WGS metagenome assembly JAABUY01 (sample SAMN10711886, study PRJNA513374) | rock metagenome | isolation source: Antarctica rocks | place: Antarctica: Victoria Land, University Valley
ATCGGGCCGATGCCTGGGATCGTCGCCAAGCGGCGTGCGGTGTCGTCGTGCCGGGCATGGGCCACAATCTCCGCTTCGAGCGTCTCGATGCTTTCGTCCAGCGCGCGGCATTGGTCGGACAAGGCAGGGCGTGGTTCAGAATCCGCTCTTTTTGGGTTACACGAGGCGCGTGGAAACGGCCGGCCTGTGAGGGTCGGATTTTAGTTTGAAGAGTGTCCGGTGCGGGAGGCGGCTCGCCTCCCCAGGTCAAGCTCGCTGGGGCTGAATTGGTCCCAAGCCCAGCAGGGTCAGCCAGTGCGGATGGCCAGAGCCTGTCATCAGTTCCCGTGGGCTTTTCCCCTGGCGCTCGGCACGCCGGCTGCGCATGAAGCGGCGGTGGTTCAAGAAGAACCGCAGCAGGTCCAGGTATGAGCCACCGAGGTGGCGGCGCAGGGTGAAGTAGGTGCGCAGCCGTGAGTTGAGGTTCTCCACCAGCGAGCTGCTGCGCGGTATATCCGCCATGGCCCGGCTCACGGCGTCGAACAGGGCGTGGAACTTGCCCCCGATCTGCGCCCGTAGCCGGTTCCATCCCTGCCAGTATGCGGACGAGGTGCTGGGCAAGCGGTGCAGCAGGCAGGCGTCACGCACGAGGGGCTCGGAGAGGGCGTGGGCTTGCGCAATGCCGGCCAGTTTCTCGTCGAGCACGCCGGCGAAGGCGAGCAAGGTGTCGCGCTGGTTCTGCAGCGCGACGCGCACCGGGCGGATGCGTCGGGCATCCTCGGGCTCGCGGGCGGCAAGCTCGCCGACGATGAAGTCGAACAGTTCTTGCCGGGTGGCCAGCGCCGGTCCGGCAAGGGCGAGAACGTCGTGGCGCAGCCACTGGGTGAGCGTTCGGATGTCGCGAGTGAGCTGATGGGCTCGGGTTTCAGCCTGTCGCGCAAGCGCTAGCTGGGTGGCAAGCTCGCTGTCTGCGACACGCTGGCCGGCACGGCCGGTCTTGGCCTGCAGCATCTGGCGCCGGGACGTAGCGCCCTTGGCGAGGCGCGCCAGCGTGGTGGCGAGGCCTTCGCACTGGTGCTGGATGTGGAACACATCGCCATGGCACGGCGTGTCGCCCCAGGCGGCCTTCTGCCCGGCGCGCAAGCCTTGCCCCGCATCGGCGATCGTATAGTCAGGATCGAGCCCCTGCTGGGCGGCGTCGAGCAGGTGCACGCCCCAAGTGTCGGCGTCGCGACGCTCCTCCGCAGCAAGGAGATAGCAATACGTCGACTGGGCATCGACACCGGCCAGCACGGGCGTGGCACCCTGGAAAATCTCGTCGTGCAAGCCCACCCGAATGCGCGATAGGTCCTGGTCGTGGTTGATCGCGCTCGCCTCTTGCATGGCCGCCTGGATCACGTCGTGGACGCAGCTGACGCTGACCGGCACGCCCAGCAGGTCGCGCAGGAACTCCACGACGCCGCGATACGAGCTGTGGCAGATCAGAGTCAGCCCAACGATCACCTGGCGTAGCCACGCCTTGGTCACCATCAGCTCGAACAGCACCTCGCCATCCGGCGTGGCCGGCGAGAAAGCATCATCCAACGCCGTGACAGCTTTGTGCGTCTGCTGATAGACGAACTTGCGGCTCACCCCGTGTCGGGCCGCCAGGTCGCTGACAGTTTCCGATCGCCCCAGCGCCTGAATGGCCAGGTCCTTACGGTCGTTCCCGGGCAGCCTCGCCGCTGCGCCAACACATCGATCCATCTCGCACTGCACCTGAAAAACTCAGGGTGCCGTCACCCGACCCGGCAACGTCAACTCAGCTCCAGCTGTAACCCGGCTTTGAACCACGTCCAGGGCGGAGTAGTGCGGCTGCCCGCCGGGTGTGGTCCGGCCTTCGGCGCGCCATCCCGCAATCGCGTCCTCGCTGAACCACACCGTCAAGCTGCCGCGCTGGCGCAGGCTCGCGTCATACGCCGCCCAGTTCGTCACCCGCCGCGCTTGCTTGGGGATGTGGTGGCGGCTGACAGCTTTGGCTTTGAACGGCACCGTGGGTCGACCCGAAGATAAAGGAACGCCATCCTACTCCATGGTGAGCCGGACGGGATGGGGCCCAGGTCCGTGCAACAACGTCCCGTCGGGCGCTGGACGGCTATCTCACCGGTCAGAGCGATTGGCTGGTCAATTATGCCGAGCGCCACCGTGCCGGACTAAGGGTCGGCACCGCGATCACCGAAGGGACAGCCAATTTCCTGGTGAACCGACGGATGAACAAGCACCAACAGATGCGCTGGTCGCGACGCGGTGCCGATCTTCTGCTTCAGGTCCGCTGCGCGGTCTACAATGGCACACTAGGTTCGGGCTTCGGGCAACGATTCCAGCCCGCTAACGATCTATGCTCGCAAGTAGCGATTGCGGCCTGACACCCCCAATCTCCAGGCAGTCCCGGTTGGCTATGTCGTGGGCGCGCCAATTTGGAAGTGCGCGGTCTCGTTGGCGTAAAACGCTGCTGTAGCAGCGCCGTAGTGGGTGCCGTTGAAGTCCACCGAGTCCACGTAGAGATTTCGGTCGGCATCCGGCGTGCCGCCATAAGCATCGTTGATGAACGACACTGCAAGATCGTGCCGGCCGGGACCGAACTGGCCCTTGAAGGTGAAGTCCTGCGACTGGCCTAGGCTGTGTGAGGCGGTGACGGATTGCGCCACGCCAAGCCCATTGCCGTCCACGCTGGCGATGAACTGAGCATCGCCGTTCCAGGCATCTTCGGAAAGATGCAGCACCAGTGTATCGCCAGGCGGACCCGACGTGGTTTGCACGGGCGAGCTCGTGTCGAGCGTCGGCTCAGATGACAGCACCGTGCTGCCAGACACATTGGCCGGGCCGTTGACGATCTGGCTGTCGGACAGGCCGTAGAAGGCGTTGTTGGTGAGGGTGGCGGGCGTGCTCGTCGCATTCCACACCGCTCTGGCCGATCCCGAGGGCAGGTCGTTCAGGATCGTGTTGCCGACGACGTTGAGGGTTGTGTTCGCGTGCAAGTTCCCCTCTTCGCCGTAGGCGATGATGTAGGGATTCTGCGACTGTGGGCCCTGCTCGATGACGTTGTTTTGGATCAGGGTGGCGCCGCCCTGGGGCAAGTCGATGCTGTAGCTGGCGGTGCCGGCAGGCCCATCCTGAATGCGGCTGTTGGTGATCGTCGTCTGCTCGGCCCGGCTCTTGATCTCGTGCCCCACGACGGCGTCGTGGAAGTAGCTTTGGTCGATGGTCAAGTTCGCGATGTCGCCGATGTAGATGTTGTGGCTGTAGCCGTCGCCGGCGCCGTTGTGGCTGAACTCGCTGGTGCTGATGCTGATTGTGCCGTTGGGCGCGGCATTGCCCAGGATGCCATCTTGGTTGTCGTGGAAGTAGCTGTTCGTGACCGTCAGGTTTCCGCCCTGGTAGCGGATGCCCGCACCGTTCTGGTCGCCAACCTGCGCACCGGAAAACTCGAGATGGTCGATGCTCAGGTCGGTATTCGTCGTCAAGATGGCTTTGCCATCAGGCGGCGCGACTGTGGCGAGCAGGTGAACCATGCCGCCCACGCCATTGATCGAGATCCTGGTGTTGATTGTGGCGAAGTCGTTGACATACGTACCCGACTGGACGTTCACCACATCGCCATCTTGGGAGGCTGCAATGGCGTCAGCAATGTGTTGGAACGGCTGATTAGGGCCTACGTTTAGCACCGCCATGTTGTTTTCGCTCCCATAAATTCTTTAATGCCGGAACGGCATCAATATAGCTTACTGCCTTTAGAACCCATATGGCTTAAAACCTTACGAATTTGGATCCGTTGGTCAGTCCTCCAACGAGGAAGTGCAGTAATATTTTAAGATGCCGGCCTAGGGTGTTAAAGATTAGTGATGCTTGTATGTCACTCGCCTAGCCCAATGCTGCTGAGCATCCATCAGTTTTGAGCGAGGTTCGTTGACGCTGGAGCAGGGGTGTGATCCCAGGGCTGTTCAACGCTGCTGGATCGGCCGTGTTGAGTCCGCTCCGCCACAGCTGCGATGCGAAGTGAGGCGGCTGATCGCAAGAGGGATACCCGAACCAGAGAATGTCTGACCTTTGCGGCGGCAACTGGATCGGAGGTTGCCGTGGCTGTGTTTTCGCCGTTGCTGGACGTGCTGGCGGACGTTTCCGACCCACGCAGATGCCGTCGGGGGGCGTCCACCCCATCAACGCCACTCCACCTTGAGCCGCCGGGCCAAGACGCTGGAGGTGCCGCGCCCGCATCCGCGTCGGAACGGCGAACCCCTGCACCTGCTGGTGGACAGCACGGGCCTACGCTTGTGCGGCGCGGGCGAGTGGCTGCTGGAGAAACACGGAACCAAGACGCGCCGGTCGTGGCGGAAACTGCACATCGGCTTGGATGCCGGCAGTGGCCAGATCGTCGCTGCGTCGCTCACAGCCAAGGAGGTCGACGACGGCGCCGAGGTCGGCCCCTTGCTCGATCAGATCACGGGCGTGGTGGCCTCGTTCACCGGCGACGGCGGGTATGACCAGGACCGCATTTACGCCGACGTCGCCGAGCACTCCCTCAGGGCGGCGGTCATCGTGCCGCCGCGCGCGATCGCCGTGCCGAGCGAGACGGCCGAGACCGCGCCCACGCAGCGCGACCGCCACCTGCAGCACATCGCCGAGCACGGGCGGATGGCGTGGCAGAAGGCGTCCGGCTACACGATGCGGGCGCGAGCCGAGGCGGCGATCGGCCGGTTCAAGCAGGTGAGTTGGGGACGGGCTGCTCTCGCGCACGGACGAGCGGCGCGCGACCGAGGTGGACGTCGCCGTCCACGCTCAATCGCATGGTGGAGCTTGGACGCCCGAACTATGTCCGCACCGCCTGACCTCAAACGGGGTTGGGCCTACTGCGTCCGCTCTCCAAGTCCATGCAACACGCTGTCACGTGACGGAGAAGAAGCCATGCCAAGGGGCCGACAGCTGCAAGGCGAGCACCCTCTCAGTGGCGCCGAACGGCAGGCGCGGTATCGTGCCCGCATCGAAGCTCAGAAGACCACGCCTGTGGTTCGCTACAGGCGACCCGCTGACCGGCGTACCCGGCCACAGCGATGGCGTGACGCCATCGCCGAGTTGATTGCGCTCCAGGCCGAATACGCTGACTGGGCCGAGGCGTTGCCGGACGGACTGCGCGATAGCGCAACCGCCGAAGCTCTCCAAGCCATCGTTGACCTTGACGTCGACGAATTGGCCGCCATCGAACCACCACGTGGATACGGACGCAACTGAGGCAGCCTATCGCCCTGGAAGGAACGCACAGCAGAAAGCGGTTGACACCCACCCGCGATTAAAGGGCCGATTGACGTCTTGCCATCGAGAGCGATGCTGCCCTGCCCTGCCCTGCCCCGGCGTGGCGCGCGCCGCCTGCAGCAGGGCGGCATGGCGGCGGAAGGCCGTCTCCACCCCGGTCGGATCGAGCCCCTGGAGGATGTAGCGGACGGCGGTGTGCGCAGGCGCGCGGCGCCAGTTCAGGCCAAAGGCCGCGTTCAGCTTGCGGCGGTGGACGTCGATGAAGGTGACGATACCGCGATACGAGTTGCAGCCGGTCACGATGGCCAGGATGGCAAACAGCAGCACATGGGGCAGCTTGTAGAGTTGTCCTTGTGCCCGGCGCGGATCAGGAACGTCCGCCAGCACATCCAACAACGGCGAAAACGCAGCCACGGCATCCTCCGACCCAGTTGCCACCGTAGGGGTCAGACATTGGCCGGCTCGGGTATCCTTCTTGCGATCAGCCGCCTCGCTTCGCATCGCAGGTGTGGCGGAGCGGACTCAACACGGCCGACCCAGCAGCGTTGAACAGCCCTGACCCGCCTGTATAGTCGTTCGGCCCCTGACGGGTTGTCATCTTCCACCTTCAGATCGAGGTGTGCAGCACCTCGTTCTTGGAAGACAGTGAAGGCGTGGAGCATGAGAGCCTCGCCGACACCCAGGCGTCGCCATGCGTCAGAGACAGCCAAGTCCTTCAGAAAGGCGCTCGTCCAGCATTGCGCCAGCCCGACGACGTGATCCTTTTCATCAAGAGCAAGGAAGAACACCGATGGATCGTATTCTGGGTCATTACACAAGGCCGACCACCAGTGATCAAACGAATCGACATGACCTCCACCAGGCTTGCAGGTTTCGGCGAGGAGGTCGTGCGCCAGCTTCCTGTGCGCGTTGGCGTCGAATCGCGTCGGCCGAGTGCCGAGAGGCCAAACTGGCCTGGGGATGCTCCCCCGGAGATCTTTCCGGAAGTGTGTGTACGGTGTCTTCTCCATCGAGTCATTGCGGCGGCTGTCTTCTCCGCCGTCAAGCTTCTGCTTCCCACCACGAACCGCGGTCTAGGATGGCCGCAGGCCACCGCCGGAGGCGGCGCGCCGCGTCCTCGACGGGCGTTGCGCACGGCGCCATGCTCGACCTCGTCGGGCGCTCTCGCCCTGGTGGATCTTGAACGGCCGCCGCGCACGGCGCCCCAGGGTGGCGCAGGCCGGGCGGAGAAATGGCCCTCAGCCGAACCGAGAAACGGGGCTGCGCCAGGCACGCCGCCCGGCACCGGCGTGGCGAGCCGATCTCGATGGCGTTCGTGGAAAGCGCGGTGGGCGAGATCGTGGCCAAGTCCATGAACAAGAAGCAGCAGATGCGCTGGAACCGAACCACCGTGCAGCCCTTCCTCGACGTGCGCACGGCCATGCTGAACGACACGCCCGAGGATGCCTTCCGCTATCGCTATCTGTAGCCGCTCGCAATCATCAGACGTCGTGCTCGCAAACAGAGCAGATTTCTGCTCGGATTCGCTGACAATGGGGCGCGCCTCGTGCTCACATTATCTGCCACTGTGCTCGCCATCATCGCGTCGTGCTCGCAGGGCCAACGCACGAGCAGCTCTGGGTTGAGGTGCTTGGCAGTACATAAACTACAAAATTGTTGTATGAAGTTGGCGGCGAGGGTCTTCCGACAATCGCAGTGCGCCTCTTGGACCGAGTGATTCTACCGAGGCGATCTCATGCGTGAGCCCTGGTCGTGCTCGCCAACGGAGGGTTATGCTCACATTCCGTGCCAATGGCCGAACTTGAGGTCAGGGTGATGCCAGTGCTCGCCGGGAAGTCGCATGTCTGGGCGGGTTTGGCCTCAACGGCGTGGTGAACGCGGTGGCGCGGCCGACCTGCATCCCGCGTCTTTGTTCTCGAAAGCCGTCGAATGCCCAGCATTTCGGAACAGAGCAGCCAAGAACAGTTCTGAGAAGCGAAAGCGCCTTGATGCGCGGCGTTGGGCAGCACGCGCCGAAGATCCTCAGAAACCTGGGTGGCTCTTGTCGGGTTCCGGGGTGTTGGCTTGCAGGGGAGTGACTGGCGGTTCCGACAAGCTTCTGATGTGATGAAAGCGGCGGGATGATCGACCGCGCGTTTTCCTTCGAGGAGCTCTGGCGTTCATGGCTGCACCCGACTTGGTCAACCTTTCCGGCCTGATGGACGACGCCAAGTGCTTCGCCTTTGTGCGCCAGCACCGTTGGCCAGAGGGCGTGCAGTGTCCCGGGTGCGGCAGCCCTGCGGTGGTCCGGGACGGGTGCGACGACACGCAGCCCGCGCGGCAGCGGTATCGGTGCAAGGCATGCGCGTCCCGCTTCGACGATCTCACCGATACGATGCTGGCCGGGCACCATCAGCCGCTGCGGGTGTGGGTCTTGTGCCTTTACTTCATGGGCCTGAACCTTTCCAACCAGCAGATCGCCAAGGAGTTGGGCCTTTGCGGGTCTGACGTGCAGGCCATGACGGAGCAGCTGCGCAGCGGTTTGGCCGCCAAGACGCCGGCGGTGCAATTACAAGGCGAGGTGGAGATCGACGAGGTCTACGTGGTGGCCGGGCACAAGGGGCAGCCAGCGGCTGTGGCCAAACGGGCCGGCTCGGGCGCCGGCGCAAGCTGGCAGGCGCGCCGGGCCGCGGCACGCTGGCGAAGGACAAGCCGCCCATCCTCGGCCTGATCCAGCGTGGCGGCCAGGTCGTGCTGCACATGCTGGCCAACGTGCAGCAGGCCACGATCAAGCCGGTCATCACCGCCGCCGTCACCCCGGGCACCCTTGTCCACACGGACGAGTATAGCATCTACGCCCGCCTGCCAGCCTGGGGCTACGGGCACAAGACTGTCTGCCATGGGCGCGGCGAATACGCTCTCGACGAGGATGGGGACGGGTTCTGCGAGGTCCACGTCAACACCATGGAGGGGTTCTGGTCGCTGCTGCGCTCCTGGCTGCGACCGCACCGGGGCATCTCGCAGGACAAGTTGCCGCTCTACCTCGGCTTCTTCCAGTTCGTGCACAACGCACGCCGACGCGGCAAAGCCCTGCTCGGCGCCCTAATCGCCGCTCTTGTCAGATGATGCAAACCAACACCCCGGAACCCAACATGAGCCACCTGGGTTATTAAGACCCCGTTTTGAAAGGTTGGCTTGGCTGAGGTGACGGACTGACCGGGGCCGTCCTGGCAGCGTTCCAGAAGGTTTTCCCCTTCCTGGAGCTTGTCATGTGGACGCCTGAGGATCGCGCGCTGGTCGGAGACTACGGGTCCGGCCAAGCCTTGAGCGATGACCAGTATCGCCTGTTGGAACCGCTCATTCCTTCTGCCAAGCCCGGAGGTCGCCCACGCACGACCGACCTGCGGCGGCTGCTGGACGGGCTGTTCTATGTTGTGCGCACCGGCTGCCAGTGGCGGCACCTGCCGCCGCCTCCTGCGTTCCCGCCTTGGCCCACCGTGTATGGCTACATGCGGGCTTTCCTCAGCGCAGGCACATGGGAGACCATGCGCCATCATCTCGTGACGACGTTGCGCGAGGGCGCAGGACGCGAACCCAGTCCGACGGCCGCCATCATTGACACCCAAAGCGTGAGGACGACGGAAAGTGGAGGACCGCGCGGCTACGACGCTGCCAAGAGTGCGCCTCGAAGGCGCGCATCATCTATGGAGGAAGGTTCCATCCGGAGAGTTGTCGATTGATCCGGAAGCTGACGAGCGGCGGGGCTGGGCAACTGGCCTCGTCGAAGCCTCGTGACAAAGGCCGCCTTGGGCGGTCGAGCGATCCAACGGGCCGTAACGTGAGTGAAGTTCGAGCAGGCCTCGAAAGAGTCGATGCAGACGCCGACCCGCCTCTTGGTCGGGGAAGGCCGCGCGGACAGGGAAGCAATCGACGCACGCACCTGTCTGGTCTGCCGGGGTATTGGACACAGCACGTTGGAATGGTGATGCGGGTAATCGAGGGAGACCCGTCCGGGTCGGAGGTCGCGGCTTCAACATCGCCTCAGGGCGCTGGATCGGGCGGGTGTCGGACAGGGTCGTATGACCGGCGAGGCCGGGTAACGCCGGCGGAGGAAAGGACCCTGACTTCTGGTGTGCTTTCGACGTGGGCAAGGTGGGGGTGATTGGCGATGAGCCTGCAAACACCCGATAAGATCAGGAGCCTTCAGAGAAAGCTTTACTGCAAGGCGAAGGCGGAGCCCGCCTTCCGCTTCTACATCCTCTACGACAAGATCTGCCGGGACGACATTCTGCGCCATGCTTATGCGCTGACCCGCGCCAATGCGGGTGCGCCAGGGGTGGACGGGGTGACGTTCAGGCAGGTCGAGGCGTCGGGCGTGGAAGCGTGGCTGGCGGGCTTGCGTGAGGAACTCGTCTCGAGAGCTTACCGGCCCGATCCGGTGCGGCGGGTAATGATCCCAAAGCCCGGCGGCAGCGAACGGCCGCTCGGCATCCCGACGATCCGGGACCGGGTGGTGCAGACCGCGGCCAAGATCGTGCTGGAGCCGGTCTTCGAGGCGGACTTTGAGGACAGTGCTTACGGCTATCGACCGCGCCGGAGCGCGATTGATGCCGTCAAGGAAACGCACCGGCTGCTATGCCGGGGCTATACCGATGTCGTCGACACCGACTTGTCGAAGTATTTCGACACGATCCCGCACGCGGACCTCCTCAGATCGGTGGCCCGCCGCGTCGTCGACCGGAACGTGCTGTGGCTGATCAAGCTGTGGCTGCAAGTGCCGGTTGAGGAACGGGATGGCGACGGGAAACGGCGCATGAGCGGCGGCAAGAGCAACACGCGCGGCACACCCCAGGGTGGGGTCGCCAGTCCGCTGCTCTCCGTCATCTACATGAACCGGTTCCTGAAGCATTGGCGCCTGACGAGACGCGGCGAGGCGTTCCACGCGCATGTCGTCTCCTA
>JAABUY010007666.1_pt1 | contig 10201 bp, 10 predicted proteins | sample 5560271 | NCBI WGS metagenome assembly JAABUY01 (sample SAMN10711886, study PRJNA513374) | rock metagenome | isolation source: Antarctica rocks | place: Antarctica: Victoria Land, University Valley
TCCACCCCCTAAAATACCAATCATCATCACCACCCCCCCCCAACCCAATCCCATTCCAATCCATCCCATTCCAATCCCCTATAGAAATTCCGTTCTATATCCCACCAAACACACTCTCACGCATGCACTCATGCACTCACACCACGCACGGACGCACACACACACATCCTCTCTCGCTCAGTCTCTATATCCGTGTCCTATCCTACCACACGCTCGAGCCACTCTTGCCGTAACCAAGTAAACTAAAACAGACCACATCAGAGGCCGTCATGCAGCGTGTGGGAAAACCGACACTGGGGCACGTTTTTTTTCACGATTGTACGATTTCCACGTGGGGATATGGGGCTTGCAATTTGGGGCTTGGGGATGAGTCCTGGGTTGTGGCTCGAATTCGTGATTATTTTGGGAAGGGTAAGGTGGATGATGGCGAGGTTTTTGGGGTGTCAAGGTTTGGAGAATGGGATACTCGATGATGATGATGATAATACCTCCAAGATCTGACCTGTCGGATCGAAACAACGACGCTTCATCTGGGCAACGCATCGTTGCTGGTGGATGAATCGTATATGGGATAAATCGTAATCGTACTGCTATGTTCGCCCGCTAGCCAACAGAGTGGCATACTAACCAACGACTCTGTACAGGTTTCCCCCGCCCCCGGTAGCCAGGGGTACGTACAAACAGACAGATTATGTACATACAGATTCCACAACCCGATATGTTATCCACCTCGATACATGAGAAATATATGCTCATCCGTTCCCCCCCCCCCCCTCCAACCCCCCCAAAAACGACTTTTTACTTGCTCGCCAACTCCGCTGCTTTCATGTCCGCGATCAAAATCTTCAAATAAGGCTGCCAAAAGTGCTGCAGGATTTCAGCCATCAGAGGCAGCGATGGGGGTATAGCGCTGTGCGACGCTGCAAATCCTGGAAGGGTGGTGGGTCATGATGTAACCCGAAGAGTAAAGAGCGATAAATTTTAGAGGTAGGTCTCGAATTTCCGATGGAGCCTGGGAGTGTTGGATAGAGTCGTGTCGTGATCGTGATATTCGTAGAAATGTGAGGGACTGATTAGGGTGACGCATATGGCCGTCGCTAGGACATTCGCTTGCAAACTTTCAATATACATGTATTTGTCCAATTGATCATGCAGGCCTTGCACTGTAGACTGTCGAAGAGGCAGTTTCGGTTGACATGACCGGGAGATCATGATCCCCACTGTTCGAATTCCGGCACCCTTCGGCCAGGTGGGATCCATCCCTTCTCCTCAAGCTCGGCATCTTTCCACCACTCGTTCGTAACATTGTTGTACTGAAACATGGTATTGTTAGGTGGAAAGACTTGGTTGCCGGCGGAGAAGCTACCGAGCCCCAAGGGAAACGGCTGCTGGTACGGTGCCTCCGGTAGCGCGTTGGTGTACTGCGAGAGTTGCTGTGTTGGTGCGGGTGTAGCCGGCATATTAGCACGGTATTGTTGGATTGCAGACCGTGGTGTTGGACCATCATACATGTTATGTTGGGAAGTCTCACGGGACATTGCAAGGTACTGATCTTGTCGGGACATATGTTGCGGTATGCCACCATCGTACTGAATTTGGCGCACAGGCGCTGGAGCCATGTCACTGTACTGTCGCTGCTGAGGCTCGTCGAGGTGGATTTCGTGGACGGTCATGTCACTGAGAGGTTGCTGGATTGTGTTCGACACCAACATGTCGTGATGGTGGGAATACTGCATCTCCTCGTGGGACGGAACATCGACAGGTTGAAGCTGATACGGCTGCGACGTAAACATCGGGTGCGACTGTGAACTCGCTGAACTGGGTGAAGAATGGGTGGCACTTGTTGGACTATCCAGCATCGCGTGGCGTGAGCTCCAGAGGCTCGAGTTGCTGTCAGCGTTCCTGAATTGGAGTGGCTGTGTCATAGACCCGTTGGTGTGAGACTGAGGCATGAGAGACGGGACTGCTACATTGTTCGGCATTGTGACAGCCCTAGATAGTGAGTAATCAGCAATCTCGAGGTCTTCGTCCGGGTAAGGGTCGGTCAAGGACCTTTGTGGGGTGGCCGAAGACGTTCTCTCGAGTTTGATCTCCAGTGTAGGGCCATCCAAGCGTGGGATAGTCGACCGCTCGATGTGCAGTGGACTAGGTCGATGCGCGGTTTGTCCAGGCAATGGCCAAAGATTACGGCTGTACTCGCTCGGTCGCCGACTCAAGTGCATCTTCCTAGCGTCCATTGGCTCCGAGTATAGATCCTGTGGCTCTTCTTTGATTTCGTCTGAATCATCTTCGAAACCTTCCTCATCTAGCTCTACATCTGAGTATTCTGCATCCTGGTCCTCTTGGGTAGATTCGGTGGGATGCTCTTTTCGGATGTGCTTGGTCATGGTGGTTTTCCTGCAGAAGCTGTGCTTGTGATTAGCGAGGCGTGATGGTTGGTTATGGGTGACCAGACTCACGCTTTCTTGCAGCGTTGGTTTCTACAGATATAAGGCTTATCGTTGGTGTGTATGCGGCGGTGTCGGGCCAGACTCGAAGACTGTAGACATTGTAAGCCTGGAGTACCATTCATGACCGAATGTAATGTCCTACGTCCGAGAAGCACTTCCCACAACCTAGGAAGGGGCATTTGTGCGGCTTGTCACCAGTGTGGGTTCGACAGTGTACAGTCAAGGCGCTGCGTTGAATGAATGTCTTATTGCAGGGTTTGTAATTACAGGCATACGGGCGCTCGTTGGTGTGGATTCGATAATGGCGTTGGAGGTCAGATTTGCGATTGAAGCTCTGCAGTGAGACGAATAGATCAGAACGAGTTGAAAGGCGTTGGAAGGCGGTGGTTGGAGAGGAGTGGGCATACCTTGGCGCATCCTTTATGCCATTCGCATTGGAATGGACGAGCAGCCAAATCGGCGGCAGAAGCACCACCTTTGGACATGGACTGCCTGACTGCCTTATCTGCCATGACGGCAGGGCCAGGTGTGCGGCGTCGTCGACCACGTTCCTGGGATTGATGATGGGCGAAGAGAGGGAGAGAGAGGCCGCGCTAGGGCGAGTGATTGGCGGGGGCGAGCAGGAGGGTGAAGAAGTAAATAAAAGTCAGTTTCGATTGTAAGCAGCCAAGGATTGGGCAATGAAGAATCCAACAAGGGGCAGTGTCGATAGAAGATATGCCAATGGGTTGGCCAAGGTGTGAAACAGAGGTCGATGGGACTGGGAGAGACAGAGTTCAAGTAGGGACGGCAAGAGGGTAGATAGAATAAGGGCAAGAAGGGGTGGATGCGAAGCACTACCCGGGTAGTTGGAGAGTCTTTACGCCCAGAACAGTACGGGGACGGCTTTTACCCCAAGATGGATTGGGGGGAAATGGGAAATGGGTAATGCGTGTTCTCTTCTGCGTCGTGACTAAGGTAAGGTAAGGTAGTTCCCCGTTCTAGTAGTAGAGATACTACCGAGTGGTATGGGAGGTATGGGGACTTATGGGACTTATGGGAGCCCAGCAGGCAAACAAGCCACAAGGTTGGCTAACTGGCTAACTGGCTAACTGGGTTTTGGCTTTACACTTGGGCCTTTGAGGATGGGGATCGTCCTAGTCGCAATAAGGCTTAGTCTGGTGGAAAAGCGGATAGAACCTTGTACAATATGCTGGTCTGGCAGAAGCGCACGCGACCGGGTTGTGGAGCAAAATGCAATGCCAGAATTGTGTGGAGTAGGGAGTAGGGAGTAGGGAGTAGGGGGTTCAGGAGAAAGTAACGGGCAGAAAAGAGCATAGTCTGTCAACCTCCTGGCCCCAAGATGATACACACAGGAATGAATGCAGCCCGTACTATTCGTGTGATTTCCCGACTCCACAACTGCACCTCTGACGTTCCGACTCTGACATGCCAAGGCGCAGAAGCACTGAGCAATTTGGTGCGCCTTACCGGCTTCCCTTCCCCACAAAATAACTTTATCTTGATGCTTCAACCAGAGCAAGTCGTCGACGAAGCGGATGGTCATATGGTGATATGCTTGCATGCCAAATCTGGGGTAATCCTGCACATGCAACCGAACCTGGGTCGGCACTGAATCTGATCGTGCTGTTCTCCTGGTATCCTGCAGGACAGGATGGATCCTGGACGGTGCTGCTCGTATCCAAGATATCAATAGAGGTATTCACTCGGGTCGCTGACCACCCTGCCTTGCTCCTGCCCCATGGTTGACTGGGTCCTGCAAGGATGCCGCCAAACCATGTGTCACAATGTACGATTCGTGGAAGAAGATCCAATACCTCAACGGGTATCGGCAGGTGCAGCGCGTCTTGAGCGACTCGTCCTTTGGGACAATTCTACTTGGGATGAAAACGCAAAACAAAGAGTCATTTATTGTCTTGTGGCTTCATGATCATGATGCGACATCGGCTCATGAGAGGGTAGTTCGACTATCATCATGACTTTGCTAACTGCTAATCTTCGACATCTTCACGCGGGAATATCTGCCGTCGCCAATGAAGCCTTATACCCCAGGCCACGGAGCATTCTTCTACGAACTGCCTGGGCTCCAATCACCTCTCCGACCGTTGAACATCTGACCTGTGCGTCATTTTCTGCACCATGTCGCCGTGATATTGCCAAATGTCCGTCGGGTTGCATGCACCTCTCACAGCCAAGGGCGTACAAGGACTGGTGCAAACCGCAGGAACAACCATTGCTCATCTCTTTACTTAACGTTGCCCCTCCTCTCAAGATCTCATACGAATCAGAGGAAACGCCTCCCGTCGGCATAGAGCCTTCTGGACGATTTGATGGTCGGTACACTCTGCGACCTCATGCGATGGGCACATCCATTGCCAATCGGGCTGTTCGCAGTGGAGCCGCTTGAGCAAGCCTGACAGGACGTCATCGGGAGCAATCTTCGCATTTGTGCCAAGGCCAGAGCTCCGTCAAGCGAATTAATGTTACAGGCCAAAACCTGTCATTCGATCCGTTTAGTAAAGTATTCGGCAAAGCTCTAAAAGCTCTAAAAGCTCTAAAAGCTCTAAAAGCTCTAAAAGCTCCTCAGCGCAACCAAGTGCCGTTCCGGCAGACGAGACCTATCATTGACCACATTCTTGGCTGTAGATGATGATCGTTAGGCCATAGCTTCTTACCTGTAATAGAAGCGCGAACGTCATCCTCAACTCACGGTCCAACGATGGAATCATACCAGCGACGTCCTCACATCTCATGGCTCGGTTATAGCTATGGTCCATAGCACAGCTACCGTGCTGTAGGTTCGATCTATTGCTGCATCCATGTGATATGGCAATCCCAAACGCATCAGTATCAGAACGATTGGCGGTTGGCGCATTAATTCCATGCGGGAGTACTCCAATCGTAACGAAGTGCTACTTGTTGGTCAAGAGTTCTGATAAGCGTTTACCCATTGGCCGGTGCCTCTGCACCTAAACATAAGCTCGTAAGCTTATTAAACGATCACATGTCATGATAAGCCTTTTCGAAGACCATATCTATAAGCATGCTCACCAGACTTCCGTTTTCTGAACTCAAGACCTTTCAAACTCCCAATACATTGTTTGCCGCACGCTCAGACCGAGACAATCATCCGGCTTTTACGTTTCTATGTATGCAAAGCTGATCTTCTGGCTCAGGTGGACACCATTGGATCTGTGTAGAGTTTGAGAGGGAAGGAACTCCGATAGTATGCAGGACTGCTCGTGTGTGCTCAGACGATAGACCGTGTTCGGCTGAGTGTTACAGGCGAGATGGCACCGCTACTTCCAGCGCAGAAGAAAGGACGATCAGGGTAGCTTGATCAAGGTAGCATTCTGTAGGTCGTTGTTTGACGTTGAATCGCAGCATATCATCGTGGCGCGACTTTGTTGTATTAGTGCGGGCATACCTACGGAGCATTGGTTCCATTCCCTTTAGTGTTGATAGTCAGGGCAGGCATGAGAAGGGAGCAGGATACCAAGATCGCGGAGAGCGGGCCTCTGTCGGAATGAATTGTGATTCGTCCGGGTGAACAGCGCACACTCGTTATTCCGACTAGTGCCGGATTAGTATTAGTTTCGCCTATAGAGTTTAAAAGCTATAACAGTGCCAATAGCAACAACAGTCTTGCAGAAATCTTGACGCCTGACGTGACTGGTCCCCATCATCAAACGGCCATCATCTGCCAATTCTCCATCCTGGATGGTGGTCAGAGCTCAACAGGCTTCTGACGAACCTACACTGGCTGTATAATTTCAAGCTGATTGGCGGACACTACCCCACAGTTCGGTAGTGAGGCCACATGTACCTGCATGTGTGCATCTCATAAGCTTGGCATCTGCACCAGCTCTTCGTACAATCGACGCTCATCCCAAAGGGGGCATGGATGGGTTCAGTCTCTGTTTCACGGCTCAGTCGATTCGTCCCTGGAGTGGATTGGGTTATGCAGCCTTGATTGCACCAGGCGCTCTCTCCCAATCAGGCAAGTCAGGATTCTAAGAGGCAACTGCCACGCTGGCAAACAGGTGCAACGATGAGCTCGTTTCGATCTCCATCCGACCAAGCTCTGCCGGTCGTTGAAACGGGTCTACCAGGTGAGGTTAGCAGCAAGATCAAGCTACCACACCCATTTAGACGAACGGCTAGAGCTTCTTGGAACATGGCGACGCTCAATCTCCCTATTGTCAACAAGGCCTTGGATGACTCAATCAGGAGGCTATCTAGTCTTGCCGCCTCTTGCGAGTCTCGAGGTATTGTGGCGCTCCCTATATTTGGTAACACCTCAACACGTCGGGCCGGTCGCCTCGCACCGAGTTAATCGATGCTATGGAAACCCTGCAGGCCAATGAAGTTGATCGGAATCCTCAAGCATGTAGGATCAAACAGGTTCCGGATCCCCAGACGCAGACCCCAACAGATCCAACGGCTAACTGTGTTTGTTATTGCAGGAGATGCAGCGTTGGGACCACCGCTCAGACCAGAACGTTTGCAACCTATCGATGATCCATTGTCAACGCACCAAAAGCACGCAGAGGATGTATGGCAACGTATAAGAACCAAGTATTGTGAACAGCTTGCTGACGCTCAAACCCAGTGAGCATTGCGCACGCATAGAAGCATGTCTCCGCGTGCAATAAGAGTGCAGGGCATGGCTCAGACACAGCAACCATGTGGGAAATGCAGAGCATTTCTCAAGTATTCCAAGCGGGTAGATAGGCCCGCAGCCTTGGGTGAACAAGCACCCCCAGTCCTCCACATGACGAAGAATTTCCATGCATGTACAACGTGACGAGGAATGGGGTGCGGATATCGAAATCTAGCCGCAGAAAATAGCTTCCTGGAAGTGCCCAAGTGATTTCCCAAAAGAGTGTTGGGAACGAGACGGGCAACAGCATGAAACAATGGTGAATGAACGGGCGTTTCTAGCCAAGAGAATGCCTCGTAGGCTTGAAATGGAAGCGCAGAATATGTGTCCGATACTATCAAGCCTTCCATGTGCCACAGTGGAAGAAAGAAAGGGCTGAAATTGAGATGGGGATTTATGTAGTAGATTCGCTAGAGCTAGTTATAGAGCTAGTCCAAGGCACTAAGCTTCCCTTACGGCTAAATTTCGGACTTACTTTTAGTGTTCAGCCACACTGATGGTACTGCGTCGTTGCCAAAAGGAAACCGCTCTTATGCCAGTCACCTTTCGCTAGCATAACATGATAGATGGCTCCGACTCCGTGTGCTCTTTGCAAGGACTCACGTGCCCTCATCATTCGGCCGAAAAACCACCAAAAGCTCTGCAAGACTTGCTTCATCACACTCTTCGAAAGCGAAATCCATAACACTATCACTGCAAATTCCCTCTTCCTACCTGGTGAACGTGTCGCTATCGGTGCCTCTGGAGGCAAAGACTCCACTGTGCTAGCATCTATCCTCAAAACGCTCAACCAGCGTTATTCCTACGGCCTCGATCTGCTTCTATTGTCGATAGATGAGGGAATCAAAGGCTATCGGGACGACAGCCTCGAGACTGTGAAAAGAAATTCGATACAGTACGATATGCCTCTGGAGATAGTCGGCTATGACGAACTCTACGGATGGACGATGGATCAGGTGGTCCAGCAGATAGGCAAAAAGGGCAATTGTACATATTGCGGAGTTTTCCGTCGTCAAGCTCTCGATCGAGGAGCAGCACGTCTTGGCATCAAACACGTCGTCACAGGCCATAATGCGGACGACATTGCCGAGACGGTCATGATGAACCTTCTGAGGGGCGATCTTCCCAGGTTGGCCAGGGCTACGAACATTGTGACGGCAAGTGCTGCAAGTGACATTAAGAGGAGTAAACCGTTGAAGTATGCATATGAGAAGGAGATTGTGCTTTATGCCCACCATAAGAGTCTCGATTACTTCACCACCGAATGCATCTATAGCCCCGAGGCTTTCAGAGGGAGTGCGAGAACTCTGATCAAGAGTCTGGAACGGGTGAGGCCGAGTGCAATCTTAGACGTTGTCAGAAGTGGAGAAGATATGGCAAAACTAGTGCCAGGTGAAGTGAGTGGTCGTTACAGCGGCAAAGGCGGGAATGGTATCCTCGATGTCGGAGGAGAGGCAGACATTGCTGGCGGCTGTGGAAGTGCCAATGGTCGTTCGAGTGGTGGTGAGATGAGCGACATGGAGAAAACACTCCTAGAGAACGAGGGTGCCAGACATCAAGAGACCGAGATCACATTGAACGGTCAAAGGCATGATCGGCATTGCAAGGCTTCCGAGCGAATGCCCAAAAAACCTACTAAGCAACAGATGGGTAAATGTGTTCGATGCGGGTATCTTGCTAGTCAAGAAATATGTAAAGCATGTATGTTATTGGAGGGGCTTAACAAGAACAGACCAAGGACTCAGATCCAAGTCAGCATAGATGAAGGGCAGGACTCGCCAACGCTGACTCGTCGCATGGAGGGTCTTAAGGTCGACTTGGGTCTAGAGACTTGAGAGATAAGCCTTTGGAACAGACTCATCTGGAATCAAACCCCTATGTTAGAGACATCCGTGCAGCGGAGTCATAGTCCGGAACGACAAGATTAGGACGATGATATTAGGGTCTCTGAATGCAACCCCTCCTGGGAGCTAAAGCGTCCAAGAGAACACGCCAAAACCAGCACCTCAGTCATCGGCGAGCCATGGTCAAGGGAACACAAAGAACGAAAGGAACAAACAAGAAGGGTGTCCGGACTTGGTGCCAGTCTGCTCATAAGAGGTTAGCACAGAGTTGAACGCCGACAAGCTCATTCGTGACGCTCAGTAGACCTATGGGCACATAGGGAATCCGAAAGAGCTCCCGTCTTTGGAGAAAGTCTATCGAGGTACCCTCTGAAATGTGTGATACACCGCTCACAAGCTTGTCCAAACAGACTCAAGCAACACATCCTCACCTCCCAGGGAGAAGATCTGGTACTGGACGAATGCATGGATGGACCATGGACTTCAAGTTCATACCTACGGTCAGGGCAATCCCTGCGCCATAGAATTACTTAAGCAATCAACCCATCCCAAGCCATCAATACTACCACAGTCCAATCCATTGAATATCGTCCTGGCGAGCTCAAGCAAATCCTCAATACATGCACCAAACGAACGACGGCAGTACTTGTCAGACAGCGCCTCGCCCAACCCCAATCCATCACGATCGAATTCCCTCGTCCCTCGCTATTCGACAGCGCAATCCTCCCCATCTTACAACTATCTAATCATTCAATAGAAGATACCACATATCATGGAACGATCTGCAGCGCTGCCAGCCATACCTTCCACATCAATCACAAAAACAAAATCACCCATAACCCTCCACCTCACCTCACCTTACACTCGATTCCTCCTACTCCGTCTCCCACTATAAACTGCACTTATCCTCCCCGCCCATCCTCCTATGGCACCCACACTACCAAATCCCAAACCCCAAACCCTACACCCCCCCAATCTCATCCCAAGTTCCTATACCCCAAGTCCTCCAAGTCCATATACCCCCCATCTCCCTTCCCCCATCCTTCATCCATATCTCCTCCCAATCCACACACCACACACCCCTCTTACCTTCCCTAGTAAACCCACTCCCCAAATCTAAATTACGATCCCAGTTCACCCCCCCCCTAATCCCCTCCCACCATCTCCCATCTCGCCCCTGACCAAGTAGCTATCCCAAATCCCAATCCCCCCCTCCTTTCTCCCCACCCCCTTCTCCCTCACTA
>JAABUY010007669.1_pt1 | contig 10198 bp, 9 predicted proteins | sample 5560271 | NCBI WGS metagenome assembly JAABUY01 (sample SAMN10711886, study PRJNA513374) | rock metagenome | isolation source: Antarctica rocks | place: Antarctica: Victoria Land, University Valley
GCCACGCCCTCCAGCCGGTATTCCACCACGCGCACCTGGACGCCGTTGGCCGCGTGGCGCCGGTCCTTCTCGTTTGCATAAACCGTCGAGAGATACGACACGTCCGCCAGCACTGTTGCGCGCGGCAGACGCAGGTTGCCCTTCACCCGCCACAGCAGGTCGGCGCCGGTGGCAATTCCTGCTTGCCAAAGCGCGTGTCCGAAGAACTGCCGGTCGGCCAGGCACAGCATGCCCGGCCGGAGTGCCGGCACCACGTCGTGGGCCAGCGTCGTCTCGCCGTCCATGGTGCCGCCCAGCCGGGCGCCGAACAGCACGTGCGTGCCGTTCTCCACCAGGGCCACGAAGCGGAGCTGCGGGAACGCGCTCTCGCCGCGGCTGGCACCCGGGTAGCCGAAGCCCGCGCCATTCTCGGCCGTGTCGGCCACATCCAGGCTGGAGCCGTCCAAGCTCACCAGCCGCCACGTCCGATACCACGCCCCCTTGGTGGCGCGCGTCGCCACCGGCTGCACGACCTGCTCATACAACCGGCGCAGCGGCCTCTCGCCCAGCCGGCTGCGCGCCTGCGAGATGCCGCTTTTGCCCGCGACCTTGACCGCATCGGCGCCCCACAGCCAGCGCAGGCCCTCCAGCAGGCAGCGCAGCACCTCACGGGTGCTGGACCCCATGTACAGCGCCATCGCGATGGCGTAGTACACCATCACCTGCGCTGGCAGGTCGCGCTCGCGCTCGCTCGCCTTGCCGGTCTCGGCCAGAACCTGCTGCACCCGGTCGGGCGGGAATGTCTTGGCGATCACACCGAGACTGATGTGGTCGCTGACACGAACGCCGGCCGGAAGGCCAGCAGGAACACCCGCCATCGCTGTCGATCCCAGAAAACCCGGCCAGCGATATAGAGGCTCCAGACGCTTAAATGAACCGTATTGCACCTAGCCTGGAAAATTCATGAGGGTTGGCGGGCATGGGACTGCCGCAAGATTGGGGGTCGTAACATTGTCGGGCTTGATCCGATCGGAAGCGAGGCTGGTGCTGGCCGGTATCCGACACGAAACAGTCCCCCCTACGCTACGCACCACGTCGCCCGGTGCCCGACAATGTTACGACCCCCAATCTTGCGGCAGTCCCATCAACATCGCAGGCTCGTTCCTGATCGGCTTCTTCGGGACGCTCACACTGGAAGGCGGCCGCCATCCGCTGCCAGAGACGGCGCGGCTGTTCGTCATGGTCGGGTTCTGCGGCGGGTTCACCACCTTCTCATCATTCAGCCTGCAAACCCTTGACCTGCTGCGCGTCGGGGCGTGGGACCGGGCGCTGGCCAACATCGCGCTCTCCGTCCTGCTCTGCTTGGGCAGCGTCGCGGCCGGTCATGCCGCCGCATCCCACCTGAACAGCGGCGCGCAGCAGGTTGCGGAAAACATCATCGAGGAAGAAGCGTCTTGACCGCGTTTATGACCATGCTCGCCATCCTCAACCGCGGCGAGACGGCAAGGTCTGTGCTGGCAACGTCTGGCCTTTTGGCGGCGCGGTTGGGCAGTGCGCGGATCGAGGTCCTGCACATCCGGCCCAAGGTTGATCCCAGCTTCATGCCGACCGAAGAAATGATGACCGAAAGCCGGGACCGCACGTTCCAGGCCGGGGAGGACCGCCGGTCGTCCCAATTGCGGGGCATCTGGGATGCGTGGCGTCAGCAGGCTGGGATAGATGCCACGAGCTGGCGGGAGGTCATAGGCGAGACGAAATCCACGATTGCAGCCGAGGGCGCCAAGGCGGACCTGATCGTCATCGGCCACGCAGGTCCTGGCGGTGACGCAAGCGCACGGGATGCGATCCAGGCCGCGCTGTTCCAGGCCAGGTCCCCCGTTGTGCTGGCGCCAGAGGCGGTGCCGCGCACGGCCGGGCAGCACGTTGCGATAGCCTGGAAGCCAAGCGAGGCCGCGGACCAGGCCATCCAGGCCGCCCTCCCCCTGCTGTTGACGGCAGACCGGGTGACGGTCCTCATCGCAAAGGAAAGTGGAATTGGCGATCAAACGCCAAAGGTCCTGGCAGACAGCCCGGCCCTGAACACCCCGGCCCTGAACATCCACCGCTTTATTCCGGGGCATGGCGGCATCGGCGATGCCCTCGTCAGGGAGGCCGTCGCGGTCGGCGCCGACCTGCTCGTCATGGGCGCCTATACCCACAACCGCTTCATTGAGACCATGCTGGGCGGCGCGACCCGCGACGTCCTGGCCCATTCGGTGTTGCCCGTGCTGATGCACCACTGACCCGGGAAACGGGAAGCACGCGCAGCTTGGTCATCATCCTTAGCCGCCCACCACAAATCACAAGATATTCGGAGTGGACCGTCTTGGCCTCACTTGAACCGTCCGTCGCACAGACGGGCAACCGGACCGCCTTCAGGTTCGTGCTCCTGATCGGCGTCCTGAGCTTCTTCGCAGACTTCACCTACGAGGGCGCTCGGAGCGTGCTCGGACCCTACCTTGCCCTCTTAGGGGCGACCGGGACGGTCGTCGGCGTCGTGACCGGCTTCGGCGAGCTGCTCGGCTACAGCCTACGTCTCGTGTCTGGCCGGCTTGCGGATTCTACCGGCAGGTTCTGGACCATCGCCATCATTGGCTACCTGGTGCAGATGGCTGCCGTGCCAGCTCTGGCGCTTACGGCCACCTGGCCGCAGGCTGCCGTGCTGATCATCCTGGAAAGGATCGGCCGGGCAATCCGCAACCCACCGCGCGATGTCATGCTGTCCCACGCGGGGACCAAGGTCGGCGGCTATGGCTGGGTGTTCGGCATCCACGAGGCGTTGGACCAGTTCGGCGCCATGTTCGGGCCGCTTCTTGTCTCGGCCGTGCTTGCCTATCATGGCAGCTTCCATGAGGCATTCGCGGTCATGCTGGTGCCGGCGCTGGTCAACCTCGTTTTGGTTGCCGTGGCCCGCTGGCTCTACCCCCACCCGGAGGAAATGGAGCCGCCGCTGCCGGCATCGGCCGACACCGGGATGCCGCGCGTCTATTGGGTCTATCTCGCCGGAGCGGCGCTGGTGGCGGCCGGGTTCGCGGACTATCCGCTGATTGCATTCCATTTCAGCAAGACCAACTCGGTCCCGGGCCAGTGGACCGCGATTTTCTATGCCGTCGCGATGGCCGTCAGCGGAACCGGCTCGCTGCTGTTCGGACGCCTATTTGACCGGTTCGGATTCAACGTCCTAGTCGCGCTGACCGTGATCTCGGCCCTATTCGCGCCGCTTGTGTTCCTGGGCGGGTTTTGGGGCGCGCTGCTCGGCGCGGCGCTGTGGGGACTCGGAATGGGGGTGCATGAGTCCATCATACCGGCAGCCGTCACGCCGATGGTGCCCACGCAGCGGCGGGCCTATGCCTTCGAGCTGTTCACCACCGGCTACGGAGTGGCCTGGTTCTTGGGCAGCGTTGCGATAGGCGTCCTCTACGATCTCTCGATACCAGCGACGATTACGTTCTGCGTCGTGGCCGAATTGCTGGCGGTCCCGGTCTTCATTTGGGTCGGGCGGCATCGGGCCGCGGCGCCCGGCGCCGGTGCCCGGAATCAATCCACAAGCACCAGTGTCCCATAGATGCGGTTGCTTTATGGCCTTGTCGTAAGCTCCGTGTCAAAAGTGCCGATCTGAAAGCTTGCGGACTCAATGCATTAGACTTTGCACGGTATAACCGGGGGCAGATTTCCGGGCAATCAGGCCGGGGTTGCAGCCTGGCGAACGAGATCGGGGAGCGGCGGGATGGTGATGGCGCCCGTCACTTGCAGGCGGTTGCCGAGGTAGCGGAAGAACGAGACTTCGAGCTTGCTGCAGGTCTTCATCAGGCCGAGCATGACGTCGCGCGGCGCGACCTGCCGTGCTCATGGTGCCGCCGGAGACCTTGCGCTTGGTCACGCAGGCGCGGATGTCGTTCTCCGAGCCGTTGGTGTGCAGCGGGATCTCGGGGTGCAGGAGCACGCAAAACAGTTCGTGCTTGCGCCGGTGCAGCCGGGCGAGGAGCCGGTCCAGCGTCACGTAGTCGGTTCGTCGCTTGAAGATGCGGTCAAAGCGCGCCCGCAGTGCCGCGGCCCGTCGGGGACAGGGGTCGCGCGTCCAGGCCTTCAGGTCAGCATACAGCCACCAGATCAGAGAGCGCACGAGCTCAACCGCCCGGCTCTGCTCGGGGGTGGCTGGCAGCAGCTTGTGCACGAGCCGTTCGGCGTGACCCTCCACCTGCTTTCTAACGATGCTGCGCATCGCCGGAACCTTTGCAGGCTCCGCCCAGCAGAGCGCATGTTCACCCACCCGGAACTGCCCGGCATCGTCGGACACGATCACGGCCCCGGTCAGCAGCCCATGGTGGCGGATCGCACCCCAGAGTGCGCCCTCGGTGGCGATCCCGACCGGATCAGGCGTAACCGCGAGCGTGTCGATGCCGAGCAGAGCCAGGTGCGCCGCCCAGGCTGGCGCCTCTGTGCAACAACGTCGCTCGCGCCCAATCAAGTGCATGCTTCCCATTGCATTGGCGTAACTGCATTGGCGCCAAGCAGCCCTCTGGTTTCAAATGTTCATAATTGTTTAGCCATGCTCAGGGTCTTTATTGGGGCAAACTCAAAGTTACGCCGACTGTCGTGAACCATCGGCGAACACCAAAGCTGGTCGCCTTTAACGGGATTTGAAATGAACCTGCACTCTGTCTTAAGTCGGACGCGGGCCACTTTACTGGGCGCGACGATCCTATCTGGCCTCGTTCTATCGGGCGTCACGGCGCAAGCTGAGGACGGCACCATAAAGGCCGGCAGTAATGGTCAACTGCCGTTGCCGTCCGGCCAGTTCGTCACGCCGACTTTTGCGACTGGCGCCAATCTCCAGTTCCTCAACCCCGGCCTGGTCAACTTTCCGACCCACGTTGTCGGTGACGCCGTCAAGACGGCGGTCAGTCCGGATGGCAAGACGCTGCTCGTGCTGACCAGCGGCTACAATCGCTTGAACACCGCAAGCGGCGCCGACATCGGCAAGCTGGACGTCAGCGCCTCGAACGAGTACGTCTTCGTATTCGACATCTCGGGCGCGAACCGCGCTAAGCCGCTGCAGCAGCAGGCGATCCAGGTCCCAAACGCCTATATCGGGCTGGTGTGGGCGCCAGACAGCGCGACGTTCTATGCCGCCGGCGGAGTCGACGACCGCATCAACGTCTTTACGAGGACCACCGGGTCCTGGGGCCAAACCGGCACGATCGCGCTCGGCCACAACAAGGTGGGCATCGGCTTGCGTGTCCAGCCGAATGCCGCAGGTCTCGGCATCTCCGCAGATGGCAGCGTGCTGGTTGTCGCCAATATGTATAACGACTCGATCTCGGTCATCGACACCGCGACCCAGACAGTTCGCCTCGAGTACGATCTGCGTCCCTACAACACGACCCCGGGCGCGGATGGCGTCGCTGGCGGCTCGTATCCGTTCACCGTCGCCGTGAAAGGCAACGACACCGTCTATGCCTCCTCGATCCGCGATCGTGAGATCGTCGTGGTGAACATCGCGGGCGCCAACACAAACCGGCTGATCAAGCGCATCCCGGTCGGCGGCAACCCGAACAGCCTGATTCTGGACGCGGCGCAGGCGCGTTTGTTCGCCACGCTGGACAACACCGACCAGGTCGCGGTCATCGCCACCAAAGCCAATGCAATCATCGAGACGATCGACACGATCGCGCCGCCCGGTCTCCTGGCCAGCACGACGCGCTACACGGGCGCCGCCCCGAACAATCTCGTGCTGTCGCCCGATGAGACGGCGCTCTACGTGACGAATGGCGGCGCCAACTCTGTCGCAGTCATCCCGCTGTCCGGCCCGAGGCCACACCAAGTGTCGGGACTGCTGCCGACGGCCTGGTATCCGCACTCCGTCAGCCTCAGCGCCGACGGGCGCACGATGTATGTCGTCAACGGCAAGAGCGATCCAGGGGCCAACCCGGCCAACTTATACGGCGACACAAACAAGCTGACGGAAACCACCTATCCTCAAGGCAACGCAACCGCGCTCGCGCAGGCCAGTGGGGCGAACCAGTACGTGCTGCAACTCAACCGGGCGGCCCTGGTGACGCTGCCGGTCCCCGCGTCTGGAGACCTGCCGATGCTCACGAGCCAGGTGGCGTCCAACAACCGCTACAATATGGCTGTCAATACTTCCGACGAGTGGATGATGGGCGCCCTGCGGGAGCGCATCAAGCATGTGGTCTACATCGTCAAGGAAAACCGGACCTTCGATCAGGTCCTGGGCGACCTACAGAATGGGGCCAACGCAGATCCGACGCTGACCGTGTTCGGCCGCCGCATCACGCCCAACCAGCACCGCTTGGCCACCGAGTTCGTGACGCTCGACAACTTCTTCGACGCTGGCGACGTCAGCCTGGACGGTTGGTCCTGGACCACGCAGGGCCGCACCACGGACAGCGTCGGAACCAATATGGCGGTGAACTACGGCAATCGCGGTGTTTCCTATGACTCCGAGGGCCAGAACCGCAACATATCGGTCGGGAACGTGGGCGCGACGCCGGATGCCACGGTTGCGGCGCGTGAGGCAGCCTTTCCCGGCTACACAGCGAGTCTCGCCGGACTCAAGGGAGGCGCGGTGAACGTGTTGCCTGGTGCGGCCAATGTCGGCTCGACCGACGGGCCGAAGGCCGCCGAGGGCGGATACCTTTGGGACAGCGCGCTGCGCGCCGGCCTGACCGTCCGCAACTACGGCTTTCTGGTCGACCTGACCCGCTATTTCCTGCCAGCCAACAGCCCGGGCTTCGTTCCGCCAATCCTTCGTGATCCGTTCTCGACCAAGATCCAGGTCACATTCCCCAATAATCCAAGCCTGATCCCACGCACTGATCTCTACTACCGCGGCTACGACAATGCGTTTCCGGACGTATGGCGGGTCGAGGAATGGAAGCGCGAATTCCAGCAGTTCGCGGTTGACGGCAACCTGCCGCAACTCACCCTTTTGCGGCTGCCGCACGACCACACGGGTCAGTTTGGCACGGCGGTCGGCGGCTTCAACACACCGGAAACCCAGGTCGCCGACAACGACCTGGCCGTTGGCCGTGTCATAGAGACCATTGCGCACAGCCGATACGCACGCGACACGCTGGTGTTCATCTTAGAGGACGATTCGCAGGATGGTCCCGATCACATCGATGCCCATCGCAGCACCGCATTCGTTGTTGGGCCCTACGTCAAGCACAACGCAGTGGTGAGCACGCGCTACAACACCGTCAGCATGTTGCGCACAATGGAAGACGTGCTCGGGATCGACCATCTGAACCTGAACGACGCCTACCAACGTCCGATGACCGACGTGTTCGACCTGAGCCAAACTCGTTGGAACTATACCCCTGTCGCGTCCAGGGTGCTCAGGACCACTGAAGCCGCGCTTTCCGGTGACGCGGTGCAGTTTGCCGAGGGGCCTGACTTCACGCCGACGCACGACGCCGCCTATTGGGAAAAGGCGACCCGCGGATTCGATTGGACGGCCGAGGACCGGGTTCCCGCCGACCTCTTCAACCAGGTGCTGTGGGAAGGGCTCATGAACGGCAGCCCTTACCCGACGGTGCGCACCGGCCTCGACCTAAGCCGTCGGGTCGCGGCCAACCCGGCGTCCGAGTAGCCAAGCGGTTATCGCTGACATCGCGCGGGACGGGCCAACAGCCCGTCCCGCCCCGACCGCCTGCCGCTCCTTGACCCCGAGGTGAGATAACAGGATTGGCGCCCTTGACGTTGTCTTGTCCTTTTTTCGAAAAGCCGAGCCAAGACGAACCTCAGGACCGTAGGATGGCCGCGATGTGGCGACCGTGTCGCTTCCTCCCAGAAGATGGCTCGGGTCCGACCACTATCCGGTCGTCGCGGAGTTCACCCCGGAAGGAGCCCAGCCCTCTTGAGCCACGATCCGGCTCCCATTCTCCCCGCGGAGACGGCCCGCCTGTGCCAGCCCGGCCTGCCGCATAAGTATGTCGCGCTGGCGTGGAACGCGGTCGGCGCGGCCGTCGTCATCGTTGCCGTCCTGCGAGCCGGCTCGGCCGCTCTCGCCGGGTTCGGCCCAGACAGCTTGATCGAGATCTTCGCCTCCACCATCGTGGTCTGGCAGCTTAGGGGCGCCCAACAAGGCCGCGAGCGCACCGCGCTGCGGCTGATCGGGGCCGCATTCTTCATGCTTGCCGCCTACGTGCTGGCGCTGTCGGCCTGGGTGCTGCTGACCGGCCAGCGGCCCGGTGCCTCGCTGTCCGGCATGGTCTGGCTCGCGGCCACCGTCATGCTCCTGCTGCTGCTTGCCTGGGGCAAGCTCGTGACCGGTCGGCGGTTTGGCCATGCGGTGCTGCGGACCGAGGCGCGCGTGACGCTCGTGGACGCCTACAGCCGGCGCCGTGCTGGCCGGCGTGGCGCTGAATGGCTAGCTGGGCTGATAGTAGGCCGTTCCGGCGGCTGGGCTCGTGATCGACTACTACGGTCTCAAGGAGGGCTGGGCAGCTTGGCTCCATGCGGTGGAGCTACCGGTCAACGAAGGTCATCACCTCCGGCAAGCTGGTTAGGAACTGGGTGACAGCTTCTCTCTGGATCGCGCTTGGGGGTGTGCCTTGGGCAGCGTGGCGCGCTACTGGATCGCGCTGTGGGCCTTGCCTCTCAGCCGGAACCTGCCTTGGGGCACGATCGGCATCAACATCGCCGGATCGTTCTTGATCGGCTTCTTCGGAACGCTGACCTTGGAAGGCGGGCGGCATCCGGCGCCCGAGTGGGCACGGCTGTTCATCATGGTCGGCATCTGCGGCGGCTTCACCACCTTCTCCTCCTTCAGCCTGCAAACGCTCGACCTGCTGCGTGGCGGAGGATGGGGCCGGGCACTGGCCAATGTCGCGATCTCCGTGATGCTCTGCCTGGCGTCGGTTGCCATCGGACATGCGCTGGCGGCGCGGCTCAACGGCGGCGCGACGCAGGTGGCCCAGACTGTCGCAGAGGAGGAAACTGCTTGACCCCTGCCACCACCATCCTGGCCGTGCTCGATCATGTCGACACGGCCCATCCCGTGCTGGCCGCAGCCGGCCTGCTCGCCAGCAGGCTGTCGGGCGCGCGGATCGCCGTGCTGCATATCCGCCCGGAGGTCGATCCCAGCTTCATGCCCACGGAAAAGGTCATGACCGAACCTCGTGCGCGCGAGTTCACGCAGCGCGAAGACATGCGGTCAGCCAACCTGAAGGAGGTCTTCGAGTCCTGGCAGCGGGAGGCAGGAGGGCATCCCTTGGCGACATGGCGGGAGGGTATCGGCACTGAAACGGCAGTAATGTCGTCTGACAGCCCGTTTTGAAAGCCATGAGATAGGGCGTTTCTCAACCGCAGCGCGATCTTTGGGCACCCGAGCCACGGCTTTCGAGTAGGAAATCTGGCTCCGAGCTCATTGCCGACCGCTTCGGCCCCATCGAGGCAGCCATGGCGGCACTTTCAAAACGGGGTCTGAGTCCGGCAAGGACGGCCTGGTCGTCATCGGGCACCAGGCACAGAGCGATGGCGGCCGGGTGCGAGATGCGATCCAGGCGTCCCTGTTCGATGCCAAGGCAGCCGTCGTGCTCGTGCCTCCGACGGTAATGCTCACCATAGGTCTGCACCCCGCAGTGGCCTGGAAGCCGAGTGAGGCGGCCGGCCAGGCTGTTCAGGGAGCGCTGCCGCTCCTACTGGCGGCCGAGCGTGTCACGGTGTTGATTGCCGACGAGGACGGCGTAGGGAATGCGCTGTCCCCAGCGTTGCAGAATTCGCAGCGAAGGCTGGACAGCCGGTTCGAACTCCGCCGCGTGGACCTCAGGGGACGCCGGACCAGCATGGCCCTGTTGCAAGAGGCCCAGGCAGTCGGGGCTGACCTGCTGGTGATGGGCGCCTATACACATTCCAGGTTCTTCGAGTTGGTGCTTGGGGGAGTGACCCGTGACCTCCTCGCCGATGTCTCCTTTCCCGTGCTGATGCACTATTGAACAGGGGCCGCTTATGGTCATCATGAACGCCGTCACCGACATCGCTGACCAGGAAGCTAAAGCCCCTTCCATGGACGGCTTAGCGTCAAAAGGGTAACAGCCCAGGTCATCTCGTTGGAGGGGGCATTGACAGGTCACGGCTGAGTACGAGTCAACGTGTCAATGGCACTGCCCGATGACACAGGCTCCGGAGACGACGTATCGGCCGCGCTTAGCTT
>JAABUY010007670.1_pt1 | contig 10198 bp, 15 predicted proteins | sample 5560271 | NCBI WGS metagenome assembly JAABUY01 (sample SAMN10711886, study PRJNA513374) | rock metagenome | isolation source: Antarctica rocks | place: Antarctica: Victoria Land, University Valley
CCAAGTCCGGGGAGGCTGCTCTACACGTGCATCCCGTCGTCGAGCTGGAGCTGGCTCTGCTGACCGCGTGTGCGCCGTTCGCGGACGCAATTGGAAGCACTTCTGGATCCGGAGTTCCGCGAGGTCAGTGCGTCCGGGCGACTGTGGACGCGGGAGGAGATCACCGCGGACCTAGTGGACGGTGATGAAGGGGGTCCCATCGAGGCCGTCCAGGTGGAGGCTCACGAGGTCGCGCCGGATGTGGTGCTCGTGACCTTCTGACCGATCCCGGCGGCCGTGCCGCCCGCCGTAGCTCGCTGTGGCGGTCCGTGGGCGGGAGCTGGCGCATGCTGCACCGCCAGGGCACCCCTCTGCTGCCCACGCCGGCCCGACACCCAGGGGGCCCATGAGCGGCCGCCTGCGGCCCCGACCATCGATCTGTCTAGCGGCTATCGGCTATCGGCTATCGGCTATCGGCACCGGCAACGGCAACGGCAAGGGCAACGGCAACGGCAACGATCACCGTGCTGGTATCGGCCACACCGCGCTGCGAGAACCGCGCCACTTACTGGTACAAATCAGGTCCCAGAGCACAACAGGTGCGCCACATCGCGGCCGTACCGCAAACGTCCGATCCCGCCCGAGTATGAGACGTAGGTGCCGGACACCAATTGCGCTACACGAGCAGGCACCGCGGCACGCTCTGACTCACGTCGATCATGCTTGCGACTGGGTCTGCTGGTAGACCGCCCCACAAACGAGGGATTACGGGACGGCATCGTGACGCGTGCCGCCGCTACGTGACGTCGACGCGCCATACCCGCCGCCGCCGCCGCGGGGTCAGCCCTTGCGCATCGCCACGCGAGGCCACCGGTCCAGTCCCTGCTCCGCTTCCCGCTTCCGGATCGCACGTAGGCCCTTGGTCCACTCGTGGTCCTCAAGGATGCGGAAGCCACACCTGCAGTAGTAGGGCGCGTTCCACGGCACCTGCTCGAACGTCGTCAAAGTCAGAGCGGCCATGCGATTGACTGAGGCGTGCACGGCAGCGTGCTCCAGGAGAGCGCGCCCGATCCCCCGGCGGGCGTAATCAGGGTGTACCGACACCTGCTCGACGTGCAGGCTGCCGTCCACCGGGTCCGCGACGAGATAGCCCGTTGGCTGGTCGTCTGGGCCAACTGCTACCCAGGCAAACCCGGCTCGCCGGCAGCGGTCGAGGACGCTCACAGGGAGAGGTGTGTCCGCGGCGATCTCCGGCATCCCGACATCTGCGAAGCACAGACCCGCGGCGCTCTCGATCTCCCGCAACACCAACAGTTCCTCCTGCCGAACAGGCCGGATGCGAGGGGGCGTGAGCAGGATCTGCGGCTGGTCCAAACGGGCATCTTGCAGCACGGCCACGCCGTGACATGCCCCTCTCTACGCAACGGCCGGCTCGCACGGGGAGGAACACCGGAACCGGCCGCAACGTCCGCAACTGCCGATGAGCGGATCACGCCCCGAGGGCACCCACGCGACGACGGGCCAGTTCGAGGCGTCTGAGGCGCCGGCATGACCGCCTCCGAGGTCACGAGCGGATCGCGCCCGCGGGCTGTCGGCGGTAATGATGCGGAAGCTGCATCCCTGATCCCGCTGTTCGACATCGAGCAGGCGGCCGCCTTCCTGCACGTCTCGAAGCGCTGGCTGGCTGTACAACCGGGTGCAGGCCGGCGAGATCGGGTGCGTACGGCTCGGCAAGCACCTCCGCTTTGAGACGGCGGCGCTGCCCAAGTTCGTCCAGTCCTGCGCTCATAACGCGCGCTGAGAGCGCGCGGCACGCCTCGCCATCCGGGAACCGGGGCGCCGGGAAGCGACGCCGGCCGAGCACTTGCAGCGGCGCAGGGCTGGTCCGGCGCAGTCCCCGCGGGTACCCTCGGCCTATGGTCGCGTTTCGGGCGCGCAGTCGCGGCGGGCGATTCTGTCGCACCCCGGCGCTACGGTCCAGAGCATGATCAACAGCACGGGCATCGCCGACAGCAGCCTCGCTGCCGTCGTGCTGGCTGCACTCGAGCTCGCACCGGCCGAGCCCAGCGATATCTCCGCACTCCTTGACGACGCTCGCACCCGCGACGCGATCGCGCGGCTGGACGCCCTACGGGGGGCACCCGCGCTGCTGGACTATCTCGTGGCCCAGCTGGACGTCGGGCGGATAGAGCACTGGCGAAAGGTGCTTGATCGTCTCGAGCGCGACGACGTCGCGGTGCCGGTCCTCACGGGCGATCCGCGCTACCCACGGCTACTCGCGGAATGCTGGGACCGGCCGCCGCTACTGTTCATGCGCGGGCTGGACCTGCAACAGGATCAGCCCGTACTCGCCATGGTCGGCAGCCGAGTTGCCGGTAAGGACACGCTTCGCTCCAGCCGCGACACGGCCCGCGGAGCTGCGGCCGCCGGCGCCACCGTCGTGTCGGGCCTCGCTGCGGGAGTTGACACGCAGGCGCACACGGGGGCGCTGGATGCCGGGCGGACAGTGGCGGTGCTCGGGACGGGTATCCGGCACGTCTTCCCTGAAGAGAACGGCGAGTTGCTCGGCGCGATCGAGCGCAGCGGCACCGTCATCTCGCAGTTCGCCCCAGACGCGCCTCGCACTGGAACGACCTTCCTGCGCCGCAACAGCGTCATCGCGGGGATGGCCGACGTCAGCCTGGTGATGGATGGTCGACTGCGCAGTGGGAGTCGACACCAGGCTGAGCAAGCAGTGCGTTACGAGCGACAGGTTCTTCTGTGGCAACCCGCCTTGATGCACGAGCGGTGGGCTGTGGAACTGGCTGGCGCCAACGCCAACGTCCGCTTCGTCGATGACGTCGAGGAGGTTCTGTCGACGGTGCTTTCGCTTAGGGCCTAGGTGCTTGGGTGAAGTTCCAGTAGGCACTGTCCCCGGGACTGAAGTCGGGGTTGATACGTCGCCCGATAGGAACGACAACGCGAACGTCGGCACCGCCCTCAATCAAGGCCAACGCAGCGCTGTGAGCACGCGCCCCGGTGGTGTAGACGTCGTCGAGCAGCAGCACGGTCCGGCCTCTCCCACCCGTGGCGACGAAGCCTTGCTTCGCCGCAAGCCGGTGTCCGACCGGGTCAGGGCCGGGGGACAGCAGTTTCGCAGGCGCCAGGCCGAACGCGGTGAAGGCACTCGTGGCCCACGGCACCAGGGGATGAACGCCGGTTCTGCGCGTGGAGGGAACCACCGTGAAACAGTCGAACGCGGCGGGCGACCACGGGTCTTGTCTCTCCAGCGCCGCATTGAAGAAGCCGTGCAGAATTTGTTGCAGGTGCAGCCCGTACTTCGGGATGAACTCGTCGCCGCCGGGCTTGTAATAGGTCAACCAGTCCCTGAGAAGGCTCGGCTTTCGATAAAGGGATATCGGCTCCATGCCCAGGTGGAGCCAGCCGAGCTGCCCCTGAATCACCTGACAAGTAGGGCATAGCGGCATCCCCTCCGGCAACGTCCCGCGGCAGACCCGGCATTGCCGAACAACACTCCTGGGCCGCGGGCGCACCAACTGCGGCTCCACGGCCACAAGTTGCGCGTCCGCAGGAGTCACTGGAGGAACATCGCGCGGAAGACGAGCCTCTGACATGCCGACACGGCCAGCTTCGTGTTCGGGTCGTTGAGCAGGGTCCAGTCACGAGCGTCCTCGTCCGACGGATCGCGCACCGCTTGCGACACGTCGCCTGCCGTCCACACCGACAGCGCCTCACCACCGGAAACGGCGAGCGGCACAACGGGAACGCCAAGTGCGCTCGCCACTTCCACTTCCTCGCGCGTGTTGGTGGCACCACCAACAACGAGCATCGCTCGCGCTTCATTGAGGACGAACGGGCGGAGCTTTTCCTTTGTGAGGCCGGTGTAGATCGCGGTGCCTGTGCGCTGCTCGATCGCGTCTCCCGGCAGGTTCCGCGCCCTGAAGTAGAAGCGGATCGCCTCCGCGTCATAATGACCAATTGCCATCAGGGCGTTGCCGAAGGCGAAGCTGGCAGGCTGCCCTACGTCCTTGCCGGCGAGCGATGTCACGACGAGTTCTGGCCGCTGCGCCAGACGGTCTCCGACGTCACGCGCCAGCGCGACGACGTCCACACCGCCAGACCCGGTGATGAACAGCCGCTTGGGGCGCGTGCGCCGGACCAGTTGCTGAAGCAACGGCTCAAGGTCACTGTGGCTAGGGACCTCGCACACCGCTATGCCGGACCGGGTCAGATCGTCGACACGGAGGTCGTGCAGCTTTCGCTCAGCCTCTGTAGGCTGACGGAACACAGTGAAGTGCTCAGTCGGCGCGTCGTCGCCTTGGCTACCTCTGATCGAACGCGCCAAACGCAGTAACAACTCCACATTCGGGTCTGAGAAACTGAACCTGAGAAACAGGAAAGTTCGCGTCAGAAACGACGACCTCAAAGCTTGCCACATCCTGGGATGTTCTACCTCGAAGTTCTCGTAATCACGGCGCGTGATGATTGGCGGCGAAAGCCACTCAGGCACCGGGCCCTGAGTGAGGCTGCCGTGCAGCTTGATCAGGCGACGGTGACCAGGGCGATGACGTTGGCGCATGTCCTGCTCTGAGGCGATGACCGTGAAGTCTGAACTCGCATTCTCGAGCAGACAGTCGTAGTTCGTCGTCCACAACTCGGGTGACTGCAGCCGTGCGATGCTCGCCGGCCCCGTTGTCGTCTTGGGCGTCACGTCCGCGATCTCGCTCAGGATGCGCTGGTGCAGAACCTGTTCGCCGCCGGGTGTCTGCTGCACGATGTATTCGGCCATCAACGGCATGTCTTTGATCGTCTTGGAAATGCCTGCCTTTCGTCGCGGAGCATCGATCAGAGCTCCCCATCCGGGGTACCCGGCGGCGACGGAAAGCCCCGCACCGACGAAAAGCGAGCCGGTACCGCGGTCCAGCGCCTCGCCAAAATCCCGCACGAGCTCACCCGGCGTGATCAGCGTCAAGATGTCCTCCTACTCGCGGGTGAGACGGCGCACACCAGCGTCGGAGCAATCTGCCGCTCGTAACCCGGGGAGATACGCAGCGCGGCACACCCCTCGATGAGCTGGTGGGCAATCCAGCGTTGGTCCACGAGGGGGGAGAACAAGGAGGCCCGCCCGAGGAACGCGTGCCATTCGTTTTGAGAAAGGACCAGTCCGCCATAAAAATGGAACGATCTGCCGGAACGGAACAACCAGCCTGGCACGTGCAGGCGCTCCACAACTTGCTGCGCCACGACCTCGCTCTGTGGCGTGCCGGCGGGGAGCGCGAAGTCCAACAGCGGCAGTTGGCGCACTGCGCCGCCGGACATCACCATGGAAAGGCAGGAAACGATCTCGCGCGGTCCCAGCCCGTCGCATAGCTCCTGCAACCTCGGTGTCGAGACCTCGTCGATGCCAATCTCTTCATACGTCTGCGTCACCTGGTGGAACTGCGCCGCGTCGAGCACGGCGGCCGGAAGCCGTTCCCCCTCGGCAACCGTTTCCATCAACAAGGCGTCCCAGAAAGCGATGCCGTGCTCCTTGCGCAAACGCTGAGCACGTTCCAGCGGCGCTTGCGCCTCCACCTCATAGGCAAGGCGCGTCTGTGTGCGACGCGGGATGCGCTGAAGCGCGATGTGCACAGTGCTGCCAGCCGGTAGGGCGCCGCGTAGCAGGCTGGGGAGTACCTCGAGAATCGGTGCTCCGACGGACGCGCCGAGCATGGCTTCTGAGGGTGGGGCGCACGCAGTCACGAGAAACTCCCTGTCGACGGGCAAGGGACGTTAGTGCCTATGTGCGACAACAGGGGAGTCGTACAGTGCTCGCCGCGACCAATGTCACGGCGGCAGCGCCGGTGCTGCGGACCGGGCCGCGGCGTCCGAACTGGCAGCGACCGCCGCGCCCAGCGTCCTCCGCCGAAGCAGACGATGTGACGGATAGGCCGGCCGCGGCCGCACATTCGGGCGAAGGCACCGCCGCCCCGTCGGGGCTGCAGCTTGCGGAGGTCGCTGGCGTGTGACGTCCTCGACTGCGGCCGGACACCGGCATGTTGCCACCCCGCCGCGGGGCCGCCCACGCTACCCACAGGGGCAAGGGGCTCATCGCGCCGTCGACCCGGCGCTGCCCGGCCGACGGCTGGTGGTGAAGTTCCACGAGGACAGTGAGGACGCGTCGCTCCACGAATGCTCGCCTGTCCGCCATTCCGCCGCAGGCGGCTTGACGACGGTCGCCGGTCGTGAACGGCGGTTCCACTCCGCAAAGGCGGCCGCCGCCGAACGTCCGCTTCTGCCGCTGAGCGCTCGCACCGCGGGTCGCCGCTCGGCCATAAGCGCTGCTCGTTCTGCCGGCCGGACCTGTCTCACTTAGAGCCTGATGCGTCGGGCTACCTCCGCGTACCAGGGTTCAACTGCGGATTGCTGAACGAGACGTCCGAACATCCAAGCGGCCACCCTCGTCGAGTCTAGATCGCACAGGGTGGCCATTCGGCGGATCCAGCCCATGGGGTCAGCGTCGAGCCGCTGGTCATCGTTGAACAGGTGCTGGGTCACGTCGTAGTGCGGGTCTCCGGCATGCGGCTTCGGGTCCACCACGAGCCACGGCTCGCGCTCTGCAGCAAGGACGTTCATCGCATGCAGGTCGGTGCACAGAAGCGCCAGGCTGCTGGAGGTCCGTGGGAGCTCCCGCAGGACGGCAAGCCCATCATGCATCAGGTGCTTATCGATGGTGCTGCCCCGCTGTTCGGCCTCGTCTGCCCACTCGTCGCACATCGACACCAGGGTGGGGAGCCCGGTGGGGTCAGCCGTCCACACGCGTCGCAGAAGGCCGGCGAGAACGGCATCTTGCTCCTCCGGAGCGAGTGCTTCTTGGAGGCTCGTGCCGGGAGAACAGCGTTCGAGGAGAAGCGCTCGGGAGGTACTGGTCACCAGTTCGTCGTGGACTCGGACCGCTCCGTCGCCGTCCCAACGCCGAAGTGCATCGGCCTCATACTCGGACTCCGGATGGCGCCACCCGACTTTGAGGACGAAGTCACCGCAAGGGGCCACCCACGAGCATTGCCCACCGGGCTCGAATGGAGACTCCAGCGTGAGGTCCCAGTGAGCGGCGATCTCCCTCACGTTGGTCGGGAGCTTTGCCGCCCATTCCTGCATAGCCTCTGGGGCTTCACTGTCCAGTAGCTCCTGCATGTTCTGGGTCGGCCTGATCACCACCAGAAGTGTGCACCGTGGAAAGGGTGAGCAACTTCGTGGATGGTTGGACCGGTGGTGGCACCCCTGCCCCTCTACTCGCCGGACTGTCTCAAATACGGTCGTTTTCGAGACGACGTAGGGTGGATTTCCGGCTGGTTTACAACCCGGGCGCGGGTGAGCCGCCAGTGGTTAGGCGAGCAGGCCGATCTGGGTGTCCAGCGGGGCCGGGCTGGACGCTGCGCCGGGAGACTTCAACGACGTCACCGTCCAGGTCCCGCAGCCGCAGCGTGTCGGCGGCGACCGACACCACCTGCCACGGCTGCCCCCGACCGGCCCGCCACTATCGCCCCGGGCGCTTGTAGGCATCGCACCGGGCACCCACCCCGAGTCGGTGCTCACGACGCTGTCGTTGGACGCTCGGGTCTGAGGGCGGGCGTTCCGTGCCGCGGCTCTCGCCACGCTCATGGCGTTGTGCTTGCTGGCCGCGCCGCCATCCTGGGCATCGTCACCAGCCCCACTTAAGGAGCGGCAGTGCCGAACGAGCCAGACGACGAGCCGCCGCCGCCGCCGTCAAACCCCGGGGGCCTTGGAGGACAAGGGAAGCGACCGGGACGTTGACGAAGTATGCCCGCGCGACCGGCGTCGGGCGACGGCCGTGCAAGTTGTCGGGTCGAGATGAACCTTGCACCTGACACACCTGCAGGCGGTCGGGGCGCGCCTGGAGACCGTGCGGCTGGATCGTCTGTGGCGCAGGCGCTGGTCAGTAGTGGTACCGACACTGGACAACGATGATCTTGTCGACGTCCAAGCGGTAGACCAGGCGGTGCTCCTGGTCGATGCGCCGGGACCAGTATCCCGAGAGGTCGTTGCGCAGCCGTTCCGGCTTGCCGGTTCCATCGCTCGGCGTGCGGAACGCCTCCTTTATCAGCCGGTTGATGCGCGTGAGCATCTTGCGCTGGTCGACCCAGCTGCAGTAGTCCTCCCAGCCCTCGTGGCTGAACTCGACTCTCACTCCGGCGCGTCGACCAGCTCGTGCTCAGTTGTCTCACCCTCGCTGGCGGCCGCGATGCTGGCGCGCAGGCGGGCGGCGTTGACGGGGGAGGCCAGTAGGTAGGACGTCTCGCGCAGCGAGCGGTACTCGTCCTCGGGCACCAGGAAGGCAGTGCCCTTCTTGGAGACGATCTCGACGGCCTCCTGGTCATCGTTGACCTTCTCGATCAATGGGAACAGGTGCTTGCGCGCGTCGGAGACAGTGATCGACATAGCATTTCCTTACTGGATGGGAGCGCTCGTGGGTACTGGGGCGCTTGCCTTACTGGTGTGTGGGCTGACGGTACAAGAAATTGTACTATAGCGCGGGTGCTCCCGACCTCGATGGCCAAGCCGATCAAATGATGGCGCTCAGTTAAAGCTCCCCGGACCTGCTCACTGAAGTTCCCCACCTTGGGCAACCGCAGCGTGGCGTCGCGGTCCGGAGGCGGGCGTTGGCGCATGCTGCACCACCCGGACACGCTGCTGCCCACGCTGGCCCGACACCCAGGGGGCTCATGAGCGCACCAGTCGGCGCGACCCTGGCCGAGCGCAGCGCGGTGGGAGCGGCTGCGGGAGGGCGGGCGTCGACCCGGAGCTTGCTGCGCTGCAGGACCAGCCGCGTCCGGTCCTGATAGCACTGCTGGATCACTGGCCCGCCGGAGTGCCCTGGTCACTGAGGCCGGGTTGCTGGCCGAGTGGCGCCAGGACCGGGCGGCCGGCGGCTGGCAAGGCCGGGTGGTGTACGCCGTCGGCGACGGTGCGGCGACGGTCCTCGTCGAGGCGTGGGTGCCCGCCCGCCACCTGCAGCCGGCCGGCTAACCGGGCGCGCCCCATGGTGTCTGCGGCGACCTGCCTCGCGGTTGCGGCGGTGAGTTCGTCGACCGCGGGCTCGGAGCTCGGGAGTGCGCTTCCGGTGTTCATGTGCCCGCTCGGCGTCGCCCTCGCGCTGCTCGCGCGGCCGCGCCCGCAAGCCCTCGGTCTGCGCCTTCGCGCGTTCGCGCGTCCGGGCGGCGTCGGCTGCCCGCTGCGGTCACGGCGGGTTCTGCTCGTGCAGGTAAGTCGGAGGGCACCTGGGCCCGGCTCTACGCCGGGCCCAGGTGCCGGGCTCAGGCGGTGTCGGCCAGGTCGTCTGAACCGGTCGCGGTGTTGGCGCTGCAGTGGCTGAGGATCGTGCGGGCGGCTTTGGTGACGGTCTCGGCGGCCTGCCGAACGAGGCTCAGGTCTGGGCCGGCCCAGCCGGCGAGGTAGGCGAAGGTGTAGCCGCTGGCGTCCAGGCCGTGTGCGGCGGCCACCACGTACGCGACGCTCTCGGCCTCCACCTCGCACCGGCCGCGGCAGGTGGCGTAGGTCGGCAGGTCCTTGACGTGCCCGCACTCGAGGTGCCCGAGCTCTTTTCCGCACCAAGATCGTGATGGATTTGTCATGCTTGAGTCCCTGGTCATTTGTCATTGCGGTCGGGGCGACGAGGCCCGGCGGTGGGTAGGCCGAGTTCGACCACGTTGGTGGGTGGGTTGCTGGCTCGGCGCATTGCGCCGAGCTTGAGTTCGGCTGCGGCGACGGTGACTTCGAGGCCGTCGACTTCGCCGAGCCAGCCGTTGGCATGCGCTTCGGCGAGCCGGTCGTGCAGGTTGCTCTTGATCTGTTCGAGTCGTAGTTGCTGGCGCGGATCGGGCCGGAGCATGGGGCACCGGATGCAGGCATGTTCGTGTTGACAGGCGGTGCCGTAGGCGCGTCCGCAGATCCCGAGTTCGACCTTTCGTTTTTCGAAATGGCTGAGAAAGTCTTCCCATTCGGCGTCGGTGGGTTCGCGGTATTCCTCGCTGGGGCGCAGCGCCCGTCGACGAGCCAGGAAGCCACGGTGATGGGCGATGACGTCCTGGTCGTAGATGGCGAGGTAAATCTGAGTTGTGGCTAGCGTCTGGTGGCCCAAGAGCTTCGCGGCGATGTGCACCGGCAGTCCCGAGGCGACGGCTTCACTGGCGAAGATTCTTCGGAAGTCGTGCGGGGTGAA
>JAABUY010007674.1_pt1 | contig 10196 bp, 17 predicted proteins | sample 5560271 | NCBI WGS metagenome assembly JAABUY01 (sample SAMN10711886, study PRJNA513374) | rock metagenome | isolation source: Antarctica rocks | place: Antarctica: Victoria Land, University Valley
CACGTTGGCATCTCGACGGCTCAAGCTTCGGCGCAAAGGGAAAAGGGAAGAAGCCGATGCGGTCCTTCGGGAACTGCGAAAGCTTCCCTCCCACGATCCCAATGACCCGAACTACCGTCGGCTGCGACACGTCCGGTATGCGGGAGGGGGAAGGATGAGCGTATCCAAGCAGAACGAACCTCGCTTCACGATCGGCGTCTTTGCGATCCTGCTCGACGAGTGCCAGCGCGTCTTGCTGTGCCACCGCCGCGACTTCGATCTCTGGAACCTGCCGGGAGGTGGATTGGAGGCGAGCGAATCACCGTGGGTAGGGGTGGTGCGGGAGGTACGGGAAGAGGTCGGCCTTGACGTGGTCGTCGAGCGGCTGTCCGGCGTCTATAGTAAGCCAGAGAGTGACGAGATCGTCTTCGCGTTCTTGTGCCGAGCGGTGGGCGGTGCATTGACGCTGACCGCGGAGGCAGACCAAATCGCGTACTTCGCCTTGAATGAGCTCCCCGCAAACACGTCGCGCAAGCAGGTCGAACGGGTCAGCGATGTGCTCGATGCCCTCCGGACAGGCACGCCCACCCCGACACTGAAAGAACAGCGCGGGCCGTCATCACGGACACTCGCCGATCGAGGGTAACCGAGGCCGCAGGGTTCGCCATCTACGCGGGCTCTCCCGACGGTTTGATACCGCTGGCAAATCACTGGTGACCGATGGTAGCGGTATTTTTCCGCCATCTCCTCTCTCGGTATAGGATGCAGCCAGACACTCGCCCGCGAACGAAACGGAAGGAGGGCATCATGTCGCTGCACCCACACACCGTCGATCCCATTCCCGAGCAGACCGCCCGCATCGCCCATGCCGCGTTCCGCCGCGGCAACCCCTTTATGCGTATGCGCGACGAGATCGGCACCCTGTTCACCGATGAGGCGTTCGCGCCGCTATTCCCCGCACGTGGTCGTCCGGTCGTCTCGCCCTGGCGCCTCGCGCTGGTGTGCGTGATGCAGTACGTCGAGGGCCTCTCCGACCGACAAGCTGCCGAGGCTGTCCGTGCTCGCATTGACTGGAAATACAGTTTGTCACTTGCGTTGGAGGATCCCGGCTTCGACGCCTCGGTGCTCTCCGAGTTCCGCACCCGCCTCGTTTCGGGTGGACTGGAGCAGCGGATGCTCGATCTGCTGCTGGAACACTTCCGCGCGCACAAGCTGCTCAAGGCGCGGGGCAAGCAGCGCACCGACTCGACGCATGTGCTTGCGGCTATCCGCGCCGTCAATCGCCTCGAATGCGTCGGCGAGACGATGCGCGCGGCCCTGAATAGCCTCGCTGTGGTCGCCCCGGACTGGCTGCGGGCACACAGCGACCCGGAGTGGGTTGACCGCTACGGACCACGGGTCGATGAGACCCGTCTCCCCGAGAAACCCGAGGCGCGGCGGGAGTTGGCGCAGGTCATCGCTGCTGACGGCTATCGACTGCTGGAGGCACTCTCCGCCCCCAATGCCCCCGTATGGCTGCGCGAAGTGCCAGCCGTACAGACCCTGAGGCGGGTCTGGATCGAACGGTTCTATCGTGCGGAGGAGCGGGTGGAGGAGCGGGGCGATGCGCAGGGACGACCGCCCTCCGCGGGGATGATCAGCTCCCCGTACGACCCGGACGCGCGCTACGCCACCAAGCGCACGACTTCATGGACCGGATACAAGGTCCATCTGAGCGAGACGTGCGACGACGACTTGCCGCGCTTGATCACGCACGTCGAGACCGCGCCCGGCCCCACGGCGGATGGTGACGCCACGCCGATAATCCACCACGCGCTGGCCGCCAAGGGGCTGTTACCCGGCCTGCACATCGTGGACAGACACGGGCTATCTCGACGCCGCGTTGCTCCTGGCAAGCCGCGATGACTACGAAGTGGAGTTGCTCGGGCCGACGCGGCGCGACCAGCGCTGGCAAGCGCGCGCCAAAGAAGGATTCGGCATGGCTGCCTTCGCGATCGACTGGGAGCGGCGACGCGCGCGATGCCCCCGCGGGTGCGAAAGCATCCAGTGGGACGAACGCACCGATGTGCGCGGCAACGCGAGCATCTACATTCGCTTCGCCAAGGCGGATTGTGGCCCCTGTCCCTGCCGTGCCCAATGCACCAAAGCCCCACGCCGGTCGATCGCCATCCGTCCCCGCGCGCAGTATGAGGCCTTACAAGCGCGGCGCGCCCAGCAGGAAACGGAGGGCTTCGCAGCGGAGTATGCCCGACGCGCAGGCATCGAGGGGACGATCTCGCAAGGGGTGCGCGCCTTCGGCCTGCGTCGTGCGAAATACATCGGCGCAGCGAAGACGCATCTCCAGCATGTCCTGACGGCGGCGGCGATCGACTTCGTCCGCGTCGCTGCGTGGCTCGATGAAGTACCGCTCGCCAAGACGCGTCGGTCCGCCTTCGTCACGCTCATGCAGCCGCAGCCAGCGGCCGCCTGAATATGCCAGCAGTATCAAACCGTCGGGAGAGCCCCCATCGGTGGCAGAATAGAATCATGCGTAACACACGCTTCATCTTCGTCGAGGGAATCATGGGCGCGGGCAAGACGACCGCAGCGGAGTTCCTCACCACCCGACTGCATCGGAACGGCATCACCGCTCGCTTTCTGCCGGAAGGCCCGACGACCTCACAGCGCGCACACCCGTTGCGCGTCGGGCCGACGCTGTCGCCTGTCCGCACCGCATGGTACGACATCACGATTGAGGAGTACGTTTCGCTGAGCCTGGAGAAGTGGCGAGCCTTCGCGCACGCGGCGGAGGTTGCCGCAACGGTCACCGTGTGTGACGGCCTCCTCTTCCACGGGAACATGACCGACCTGCTTCTCATGGACGCCGAGCCGCAGGTGTTGCACCGTTACGTGACGGCGGTAGTCGAGAGTATCGGCGGCCTCAACCCGACACTCATCTACTTGCGCAGTCCGGATGTCGCCCGCGCGGTCCGAGCGGTGTGTGAGGAACGTGGGAGCGAGTGGGAGGCGATGCAGGTGGCATGGAAGGTCGGCAGTCCCTACGGCGTGCGGCGGGGCTTGCAGGGCTTCGAGGGGTTGAGCGCGCTGTACCGGCGGTACGTTGCAATATGCGACGACCTCTACGCGCAACTCGTGCTGCCGAAGGTCGCCGTTGTTCGCGGCGGCGACTGGACAAGAGGCTATGGCGATATCCTCGCTTTTCTCGAACTGCGCCCAAGCAGTGAGGCGAGCGAAGTTCCTGCCCGGAGGCGACAGATATGTGGAAAGGAACCTCTGGCTGAGCGTGCAACGAAGAAGCCCGCGCCCCCGAAAGACTGACATCTGATCTCCTCTCCAACACAAAAGGCGGGGATCGCTCCCCGCCCTTGATTGCCCTTGAGGCGCAAATCTACCGCTTACCCCTCGGCGGTGGCCGAAAATGAACGCTCTTATTCACTTCGTCCGCGAGTTCATCGCATTTCGTGTCGTCATTCTCCCCGAGCAATAAGCAATGCGCGGGATTCGTGACATTTGGCTCTTCCGCATCCGGCAATGGATTGTAGCGGAAAGTAAAGCCGAGCGAGCGGGTGATGCGAAATGGGAAGCATCCCAGCGGGTAGGGCGGGCTATTGCCGAGCATGCGAGCCTTGCTCGGCATCGTCAGCCGAGCAAGATCAACCGAGATCTGGTCGTCGGGAAATTTACCGAGCTTGAATGCGTGCGAGCTTACCGATCCGTCTTTGCGGAAGAAAGTGGGATGAATGCGCCGGTAGAGTCGATCATCGTCCGCAATGACTATCGCCTGCATGGCATCGTCCATGAGTATGATTAGATACCAGCGGCGAGATCAACGATCATGGGAACGACCTCAAGCACCGAGATGTTGTCCCGATACTCACGCGTTTTGTGACCGTTCTCCCATCCAACAAACATCGCCTTCAATGACTCATCCGGGCGCACCTCAAGCCGGATTTCCCGGCCATCGCCCCCACGCCATTCCAGTTGCACACCGCCCGTCGGGATTGGCCCAATATAGTAGGGATGCGCCTCTCTCGCCCGCTTTGCGGCACTCCACGCAACCCGACACACAATGGTCTTTGCCTGCTTGGCTGCCGTCTCGGCTATTGGCGCGGCACCATAGGAGTTCCAGTCAAGACCAAGAAGAAGCAACTCCTCAACCTGTCGGTAATCATCCGCCATGGATGGAATCAGCGGCGGAAAAGCGCGGGCGGCACTCTCGATGGTTTTGCCGAAGTTGGCACTCCAATTCAACTCGTGTGAAAAGGCGCTCATAGCTGACCCCTCATGCCTTTCCCTCTTTTGCGATCTTCGCGTTTGCCAATGCTGCCTCAAGGTTGTCGATCAGTTCGCGCATTCTCTTCTCGGTCAGCATGAATTGAGCAATCGTCCGAATAGGCAACGTTGTTGGCTGATGGGCCGTAATAGTGTCGCCCTCAACGGTGCCGGAAAAGACGGGTATGGCCTGCCCGACGACAACGAGAAATTCTGGATCGAAGTTGGCGACGAGAAACACAGTGCCGATGGCAACCGGGTCGGGGCTGTTAAGCAGCGTAAAATCGTGCCGCGACGGAGGCTGTGTGGACTGCGGTCCTCGGGATGACCTCGACTGCGGCGATTGCGATCTCTTGCCCACACGTCACTCCAAACGACGAATCAGCCATCGAAGCAGAGTCCCGCAGTCCACCCATCTTACTGCGTCTTACTCAGTAAGACTGAGTTATACCCACGTTGTCCACCAAAAGTCAACACTTTTGTTGATGAGTGTCTGTGCTCATCATGTGCATCATTTCTCGCTGCGTCGTCATCGGTCGTACCGTCGCGGATCGCGCAACATGCCACTTCACTCAGAGGCCGCCACCATCAGGTTCATCCTTGCGTGGCTTCGGGTCGCCTTCGCGGTACTCGCGGATCAGGCGGATCACCTGCCGCCCGCACGATGAGCAGATGGTGGGAGAGGGCAGCGGCGTGTCTATCCCCTCGACAACGACTGTCGGAAACCAATCGGCGCATTGCGGACAGGGCGGGCGCGGGCGCTGTTCAAGCGCGACTACCCGGCTTTCCATGCGTTTCATGGTGTCCGTTCCTCCCGTTCCGCATCCTCCGTCGCCAATAATGCGAGTTCCGCCGCGAAAATGCCCATCAAAGCGAGTGTTTCCGCATCGTGCGCACCGCTCGCACGCCATAGCGGCAAGAGGGCAGATGGAATCTTGCCGACGGGCACGGAAAGCGCCGCCCGGTCATAGTCCATACCGAAGATATGCGCATACGTCCGCTCGCGCGAAGCAGGGCCGACCGAACGGTTGCACTCGACTTGCACGATGTGCCCTTCGAGGCGGTACCGGGCGCTGTCGAGCAGCCGCACTTGCACCTCTTCCAGGCCGATACCCCCGCGCCATCCATAGGCGAACTCAACGATGTCCGTGAGCGGCCAGAAGAGTGGGTGCGTCTCCTTCGTCCGGGCCGAAACGATGGTGCGGACTTTATCGGCGCTCTCATCTCCCCACGGGTCGCACGACGCGATGATCGTCGTGAAATACTCCTGCACGGCGGGCGGGGCGGCATGGAACCACGCGCCCCGATCCGCCAGACGTTCCCGCATCGCCGCCACTTCCGGTGCGTCGCCACCCGAAGCCGGTTGCCGACGTTGTTCGAGCAGTGCCAGGCGAGTTTCGATGCGCTTCATCCAACTTCTCCTGCGTAACCGCTATCCGGGGTGCCATTCACAGAGTCAATCTCTATCGTGAACCAGTGGATTGCGCCGCAGCGCGGGCAGTGTTGCGTGGGCATCGTGCGTTCGTGTGTCGGCGTCGTAACAATGGTGAATACGACGGGCGCGCCGGGGGTGTTGCCACATTCGGGGCAGGCCGCGCCGCCCGCACGCTGCCCCAATCGCTCGATGCGTCGCCGCAGTCCCCTCATCACTTGCTCCCGCTCGCCCGCTCCTGCAATTCGGCGCGAAGGTCCGCCGTCGTCATCCCATAGACAGCCGCGAACCGCATCATTGGCGACGTTTGCGGCCCCGCCGGGATGCCCACTCCGACGTGATGCAGGCGGTCCAGTGCGGCGTCCATCCGCGCATCCACATCGGGATACGTTTCGCCCGCCGGGATGGGCGCGTGTGCTTCCAGCAGTTCGCACAACCCCCGGATCGCCGCGTCCTCGTCAACGACCACCCTCTGCGGTGGGAGCCGCCGTCCGAGGGCATCAAGCCGTCGGTGCAGTCGCATTACGTTCCCCCGTCACCTGCGCCCATAGACGCGTGTACGTCCGCTCCCGTATCTGCCCATGTCCCGGTATCGCTATCCACGGCCCGTGATCTGCTTCTTCCACCCGCATCCACTCCGCAAACGCGGCCTCCATCTGCTCCAGGAAGTCGGGCGTCTCCCGATATAGCCGCTCGAATTCCTCGGTGTATGCATCATAGTCGATGGGCGATACCGCCGCGTGTGCCGCGTCCATCTCCTGCCGATACCGCGCGAACACGGCTCGGTTGATGGCGTCCTTGCCACCCGTCGGCTCGTGTCCCGGCAGCGGTACGCCCGTCGCGGCATCGTAGAGCACGATCTGGTACGCCTGCGGTGAAGGCGCATGACGCGATTCTAGAGCGAATCGCATAATAGTTGTCCCTTGTTTTCGCTTGCACGGTAAGGAGGCAAAACCATCAGAGGGACAATCATTATGAAAAACGCTCTAAGCGGGCAAGCCGCCCGGCCATCTTCACCGGCCCTCCCTCCCCGCATCAGCGGCGTAGCGCGCTTCCAGTTCCGCGACGCGCGTTTCCAGCGCCACCAGTTCCCGCACTTGCAGCAGCCGCGCGAGGACAATATCGGCGGCACGGACCTTCGTGTTACTCGCTGCCGCCGGATCGGTCATCGCCCCGTCGAGGGTGGCGGCGGCCCGCTCCGCGAGGCGCACGAGCGACCGCGAGACGGCAGCGATCGCGCCCGCCTCGGCATCCCGCAGCGAGGATTGGAACGCCGGTTGCGTCAGCCAGCGATAGAGCGTGTCGCGCGATACCCCGGCGGCTTTCGCGGCGGCGGTCGTGTCCGGCTCGGTGAGCAGTGCGGCAACCGCCCTGCGCTGTTTCGATGGAAGTGTCCAATGTGTCCGATTTTCCTGCATTCTGTCCGCGCTCCTTTTCATCCGACGGCCCGAACCATTACTCCAAATCTGCGAGGGCGCGAGAATCGCCCCCGTTAACGCGGCCCGACAATCCCGTTTCCCCTTGCGGTGCGGGCGTTCCCGGATTTATCACATCGGGCATGACCCCCGGGTCATGCTGCTTTTGATAATGGACATTCGCGGCCCGATACGCCGTCGCTTGCGGGATGCCCGCCGCCACCAACCGCTTGACGAGTTCGACGCGCGGCATGTCCGGCTCTTGCCACAGGAGGCGCGTCGTGATTTCGCCCGCCTCCTTTGAGGTCGTCGCCGGCCTGCCCCCCTTGGCCGTCTCCGCCAGCGCGAACGAGTACGAGTGCAAATTCCCGTCCACGTCTCCACAAGCCTCCAACACCAAATGACGGGGCTTCGCCTCCTCGGTCAGCCGGGCCTTGCGCTGGAACATCGTCAACTTGCCGGGGTTGTCGTCGTCTTCGCGCTCGGTCTTCAGGATGAAGACGGCATCCGCCTTCGCGACGATGCTGCTCGCGCCGCGCACATCCTCTAACTCGTTACCGCCGTTCTTGCGCGCATGATGGATGATGAGCACGCCGCAGTTGAGGGTGGTCGCGATTTCCACCGCGCCCGCAACCGTATCGGTCATGTCGTCGGGGCTGCCCTCCTTGCCGTGGTGAAGGTCGCTGAACGTGTCGAGCACGACCAGCACGAGGTCGGGGATCGTCGCCAGTTCGTCAAGGACTGTGCGCAACACAATCGGGTCGCGCAGATCGGCGGACGAGCGCTGCGCGCCGATGTAGAGTGGCAAGGCGGCAATCTCTCCATCCTCAAGCCCGATGCCGTGCAGCGCGGCGACTGCGCGCATCCGGGCGATGCTCTTGCGCCCGTCGAGGTCGATGTAGGCGACCGCGCCTTGCGTGACCGCCAGCGATCCGAAGATCGGGCTGCCTGTCAGCACGCAAGCGACGATGTAGTAGGCGAGCAGGCTCTTGCCCGCCCCGGGCCGCGCGACGAGGAAGGTGATCCCCGCGCGGGCGATCAGACGATCCGCGACCCATTCCACGTACTGATCTTCGTCCAGCACCATCGCGGCGATGCTCTGCAAGCCGAGGAATGTGCTAGTCACGGCGACCACCGCCCCGGAACGAATGCCGTCCGGCCGGACGATGCGCCGTGATTGCCATTGGTCGCACCGGCGATAACGTGGGCGCGGCACGCCGAGCGGCGATGGCCCGCGCAACGACCCCGGCGATGCGCTCCTCTGCGCGGGACACGGCTTCTTCGATTACCGTCGCGATGGCGTCTTCCGCGAGGATCGCCTCGAGTTGGATGAGGAAGATTGTTGCGTCCGGTTCGTCGGGATCGAGGCGCGGCTCGTAGCCGTCATCGGGAAGATCAGGCCACGCGGGACGCCGCCCTTTGAAGAAGCGATTTACCTCGCCGCGTCGCTCGCGAAGGACAACGGCGAGGCGATGGCCGTCTGCGCTCGCGCCCCGGTGGAGGCGAATCTGCACGCCATCGGGGGTGGCCGGGTCGCGCGGGAACCAGACGCATTCGCGGATCGCCTGTTGCACGAGATCGCCGATGCAGCCATCGGTGGGATACGCAGGCGCACTCATGCCCGCACCTCCCGCCCGGCGTGATCCAGAGATGCGAGCAACGCCGCGCGATGCGCGGAGAGGGTGTCTGCGAGTTCCTCATCGCCGTTGTCCCGCGCGCGATCCGCAGCGGCGGCGGTCAGTTCGAGTCGATAAAACAATACGTTGGCGTCGCGTTGCGCGGCATCTTTCGGAAGATGCACGGCACGCCCTGTTCGTGGGATCACGATTGCCTCCCAGCGGTGTTGCGGGAAGGCGGCAAAAATGCTATGCTTCGGCTGTCCAGACCTTTGCATCGCCGCGCCGCCGCCTCCCGTGCGGTGGTTCGGCTTAGGCCGCACGATCATCGCGCGGTGTAGCCGCTTGTGCGTCAAGCCACTGTTCGAAGCGCAGCCGGTGGATACGTACCGACCGCCCCATCCGCACAAAACCGGGAATTCCCTTCGCCGCCATTTCATAGAGTGTCGGTGCCGGGATGTGATACCGTTCCTCACCCTCTTTGATTCGCAACAGGTACGCGCCGTCCGCGACCGACCGTATGTGCTCCAACGCTTCCAATGTCTCACTCCTTTCTGTTTGGGCAACCTGAGGCCGCTACTGCCACCTCATCTCTGTTCAGTATGGACAAAGCGCGAAGCCGCCATGTATCATTTATGTATGGAAGATGAAACGTATCTGACGGAATGGGATGACGACGGCAACGAACGAGAGATCGAGCGATCCGCTCTTGAATCGCGCTGGCCCGCGCCCCTCACCGTGGACGTGTGGCCATGCATAGAAGGCGTGTGCGACGGCGAGGCGCTCGTCTTTGACTACGGCGGCTCGCCCGCGCAGCCGGAACGCCACTGCGTGACGAAACCGGGGCTGATACGAAGGTTTGTGCGGCTCGCAGGCGCGCCCACGTCGCGCATCGCCGATTTTGCTCGTGAATGGGGTGCACTTTCCTTACGGGGAGTTGGCTACTGCGACTCGAAACATCCCCCCGATTCCTCACTGGGAACCTCTTCTCGCGTTCTTCGAGTGGTGCCCTTTCCCTCGCGAGTTCTATAAACCCGCGCATTCTATTATTTGGGAACCAGTTGATACGTGGAGGCATATGGCAGAGGACGTACGCCTTGTTTTGACGCACGCGGGTAAACTCACATACGGCGTGCCCTTTGACGATGCGGAGACCAAATTCCTTAGAGGAACGGGGCCATACATGTCATACACAGGGAATGGATACGACGATCCAAAGGCGATCCTTGCTACCGCTCGAATCAAGACCTTGCAAGCAGCTAACGAATGGATCGGGGCAGCGGAAATCACGCCAATCGTGACAGAGGAAGGATTTGCCCTCCATACACATAGTCTTGGTGCGGCGCTCGCGTTGCAATTAGGGCTTGCTACTGTTTCCGCACAAGGGTTCGTGGCGTGCTACGAATGCGGCGATCTGTTCGCTCCGACACGTCGCCCCCGGCGTGATCGCCGTACTTTCTGTCCACGATGCCAACAACGCGG
>JAABUY010007677.1_pt1 | contig 10195 bp, 10 predicted proteins | sample 5560271 | NCBI WGS metagenome assembly JAABUY01 (sample SAMN10711886, study PRJNA513374) | rock metagenome | isolation source: Antarctica rocks | place: Antarctica: Victoria Land, University Valley
GCCGCCAGAACGCGGAGCAGGCCGCCAAGCGCGCCGTGCGCAGACCTGCCAGCGCGCCCGCGGCGCGCGCGCTGGTTGACGCGCCCCAGCGCCGCTCCAGCCGCATCGAGGGCAAGCCGGCCAGGAATTACAGCGAGGGCGAACAGCCGGTGGGGGAGCGACCCCAGCGCCGTTCGCGTCTGCTCGACCGGCACAGTGCGCGCCTGACCATCCTGTGTCCTGCTCACAACGGATGCTGACGCGCCAGCCCCACAGTAGCTTCGGCTCGTCGCTCCATAAGTGTTCAGCGGCCAGGGTAGTTGCGCGAATGGTGTGAGAGTCCGGCGGCGCACGGGGCTGTCAACAGCAAGCACTGCTGAGCGGCACCGCGCCCTTGGCGCAGCACAGTCCTCGAGGCCCTGGCGCTGACCAGGGCGGCGCGCGCGCAGCCGTGACGCAGGAGGAGGTCTACACGCAGGAGCACGTCGGCCTGCTGGGCAGCTTCACGGAGCCCTGGTACGCCCCGCGCGGCCTGCGCTCCCAGCCAGAGTACCAGGCAGGCTGGTAGCGCGGCCTGCGCTACCAGCCATGCACCTGCTGCGTGTTGCAGACGGGCCGGCGGGGTGTGCACATTCCGATACGCTCCTGTTAATTCACAGAGCGTTCCCACCGCTGTCAGGCTCAACCCGGCACTTGCGCGCCCGCGCAGGACGCTGTTCGTGGACGGCTACGACACCAGCGGCAACCGCGTATACGACAAGGTCAGCGGGCAGACCTGCCACCAGTGCCGCCAGAAGACGCTCGGCCGCCACACCGCGTGCTCCGAGTGCCAGACGCTGCACGTGCGCCGCCACACGCACCCCCGCGCCTGCTGGGAGTCCGGCCAGAGAGGGAGTCGCGGAGTCCGGCCGCCCGTCGCACTCGCGTAGCCAATGTCTGCGCGTAGCCTCCACACGCGTAGCCTGCATTCGCGTGACCCGCAAAGCGCGGCGCAAGCAGCGCGCGCGAGGGGCAGCCGCGCGTCCGGGACCTGCCTGGAGTCGGGGCGGGGCGGGCGCAGGGCGTCTTCTGCGGCGACTGCCTGTTCATGCGCTACGGCGAGAACATCACGGAGCTGGGCCCGGCCTGGATCTGCCCGCCCTGCCGCGGCCTGTGCAATTGCAGCTTCCACCGCATCCGCCGCGGCTGGGCGCCCACGGGCACGCTGTACCGCCGCGCGCTGGCCGAGGGTGCGCGCGCGCGCCCCGGCGCCCACCCCCCTGGAGGGACGCACCAAGCGCCCGCCGTGCGTGTCTCTCGTGCACTGGAGTGCCTGGGGGTCGCGTGGAGGCCGGGCTGTCGGCGTCGCTGGTCGTTGGGCGTACTGCAGGAAAACGGGCAGTCTCGGCCTGGTGGTAGGTGATGTGGCCGCACAGCGCACAGCCCGACAGTCTGCGCAGGGCGCTGCTCCTGACCCAGGTTGGTGCGCAGGGTATGCGTCCGTGGCGCACTACCTGGTCATGACCAAGCAGGAGGGCGCCGCGGCCGCCGCCGCGCCCGTGAATGGCGCGCCCGCCGCCGCCGTGCCCGAGCCGGCCGCCGCCGCCGCCGCCGCGTCCGAGCCGGGCACCATCACCGCCACCGCCGCGTCCGAGCCGGGCACCATCACCGCCACCGCGCCCGAGCTGGCCGCCGCCGCCGCCGCGCCCGAGCCGGCCACCGCCGCCGCCGCGCCCGCCGCTGCCGCCGGGTCGGCGAGCGAGCCGGCCGCCGACCTCGCGCCTGCCAAGGCTGCTAACCTCGCGCTCGCCGAGGCTGCTGACCTGGCTGCCAGCCAGGCCGGCGGGAGCCCGGCGCCCGCGGTCGAGGCCGCGCCCCCGCAGGCGGCAGCTGAGGAGCGGGCGGCGGCGCCCGACGGCGCTAGCGAGGCCGGCAACGCGCCGGCCGGCCCGGGCGCGCGCGCGGCGCGCGCGCGCGGCGGCCGCGATGCGCTGCGCCAGAGCTCGCTGACGGGCGTGCTGGCCAGGACGCGCCGCGGCGGCGTGGCCAAAGCGGCCGGGCCGGCCGGCGCCGGGAAGGCGGCCGGCGGCGGCGGCAAGGCCGCGGTGCTCGCGGCCGCGGTCGCCGAGGGCCTCGGGCGCGCTCTGCGGGGCCGTGCGGCGCCGGCCGTGGGCGCTGGCTGCACGAACGCCGCTGCCGCGCCGGCGACGCGGCGATCCACGCGGCAGGCCGTCGCCGCGTGACGCCTGACCCCGGCGCGAGTGGGCCAGGGTGTTGACCCGGGGAAGGGAGGGTTTTGCAAGGGCAGCTGGCTCCCGCGGCAGCCTAGCAGGCTCGGGGGCTCCCAACCATATTTGCAGTGAGTTGACTTGTGAGAACAGTCTGCACCTGTGGTGACAGGTAAACCGCTGCTTGTGAGACCTGCGAGGCGGCGTGCTGGTGGAGCGCCTGCCCGGGCCTAAACAGACACCACCAGAAGCGCGTTTTGCGGGAACCTGAACAGAGACATCTTCTGGGAACAGCGTGCTGAGATATGGACGTACAGAACGTGGGAGGCAAGAAGGCTTTGAGACCGTTGCAACAGCCTGGGCATGTCGGCAGGCGCAAGATATGGGGGTTGGCTGTCACGCTGCTGCCTGAATTTGATTGGCCACAGGACACGCGCGTGCGCTGATGGCTTTTGAGTAAGTCAACGAAGCGGTCATTGTCGGCAGAGTGATGCTGGCGCGCTGCTCCTCGTAATGGTCAACCTTGAACGTTTGACGTAAGCAAGCAGAAATGATATTAAGGTCATGTGGGACGGGGCGGGCATTTGTTGTGGCGGTGCGCAACGATTGCCCAACCACAGTGCTCCAAGTGCCTACGACGCTGTTGCAACCAGAGGCAAGCTGAGCACTCACATCAAGGCATACTGTAACAAGCAGCCAGGCTGGCGCTGTGCTTCACTGCATGGCCAATGAGCATACCCCTCGACAGCCCGTCACTCTGCACACAGCCTGAGCACTTGCTGCACGCAGACGGCCACCAGCCAGGCACACGGCTCACAGACATGAGCAGACGGGTGCGCACAGGGCGGGTGGACAGCCCGGCACCACGCGCCGCCCGCCCGACGCTCACGTGAGCCGCCGCGACGCGTTGCGCAGCCCCGCGCCAATGCAGGTCAGGAAGATCGTGCGGCTGGCGGCCTCGGGGCGCACGTTGAACGTGACGCCGAAGAAGGCCTTCAGGTGGCGCAGCGTGCGGACCGCGTGTGGCGTCAGCGGCCCCAGGCGCACCTCGCTCAGCTCCTCCGGCCCCAGCGCGCAGAACAGCAGCGCCAGGCCCTGCCGCGGCCCGGCGGCTCCGCTCAGCCGCCGCTCGAGCGGGCGCGCTTCGTCACGCTGCAGCTGCGCGACACTGTGCGATTCGGACGGCGCACGCTCCATGTCGACTGCCCGGGAGTGCACAGCCGAGGCACCGTAAGCAAGGTCCCGCCTCGAGCGCGCGCCCGCTGCCTCAGCAAGGCGGACGATGGCCGGCTCTGCCAGGCCCTGTGCAGCAGGAGGGCGGCAGCAGCGGGGGCGGGGCCGCGAGCACGCCCGGAGGCCGCCATGCAGCGCGGCCGCGGCCGGCGGGCGGGCGCGCGCCTGGTGCTCGCTGTCGACCACGCCGCCGCGGCTGATCTCCTCCAGCAGCGCGTGCGCGGCGCGGCGGCCCACCGCCTCGGGCATCGCAGCCTCCTGGCGCCCCTGCGCGCCACGCCCCGGCTCGGCCGCGCACGCCTGGCGCTCAAGACTGCGGGCGCCGCACAGGGCATGCAGGCCGCAAGCTGTCTACCGCACCTGTTAGCCGCAAGAATCTACCGCACCTGTTAGCCGCAAGAAAGTGGCCATGTAAGAAAACGAGGAACGAGGAGCACCGCTAGCGCAGTCCCGGGTAAATACTAGGCTATTAAACAGCAAAACCCCGTGCGCGACCTGCACGCGCGCTCCCGCATGGGCCGCGCCCTCAAGCAGAGCCGGGTGCCTGCTGCCGCTGCCGCCGGCTGCCGCGGCGCGCGCCCCTGGGCCGGGCGCACGCGCGCCTGCGGCTGCGCGGGCGAGGCGGCCTCGGCGCTGAGCAGGCGGCCGGACGTCGTCTCAGCGACCAGCGCCAGGCCGTAGCCGGGCGACGCGCCGGCCTCCACGCCGGCCATGTGGTCAGTGAAGATGTAGACGTCGGCCAGCAGCGCGTTGAGCTCGCCGCGCGCGCCGTCGACCAGCCGGTTGCTGGCCTGCGGCGACACGCGCATGGAGTAGGCGACGCCGCGGATGCGCTTCACCATGCCTGCGCGCGCGCGCCAGCCGCGACCTTGGCCGCTGCAACCAGGGCTGCCGCACGGGGACAGCACCGAGCGCCGCAGATGCGTTTCACCATGCCTGCGCGCGCGCGGCGGCCGCGCTCTTGGCTGCTGCAACCGGGGCTGCCGCACAGGGCAGCACCGAGCCCGCGGATGCGCTTACCATGTCTGCGCGCCCGCGGCGGCCCTGCCACCGGCTGCTGCAACCAGGGCTGTCACACAGGGCAGCACTGCGCCTCTTGCATACGCTTCTTCTGGCATGCGCGAGCCTGAGCAGTGGACCCATGCTCGCTGTCTGCCGCGGGCCGGCCCCTCCCGCTGCGCTGCGAGAGAGCCCCGCTCCGGCACCGCAGCCTGCAGCGCCCGGCGGCGCCTGAGGACAGACTGCGACCCACAGCAGGGGCACCGGCGCCTGGAGACAGGCTGCGGCCCGCAGCGGGGCCCGCGCGGCGCCGCGCACCCTCGTCGACCATGCTGACGGGCGGCAGCCGGCCGGCGAGCGGCACGGTGAAGTGCACCTCGCCGCCGCCGCCGGGCGCCGCGCCGCGCCGCGCCACCTTGAGCGCCAGGCCGTCCTCCAGGCCGGCCAGCTGGCGCACCAGCGGCAGCGTCGCCGAGCGCCACACGTCCACGCTGGGGTCCGTGCTGTCATTGGTCACGCCGCGCAGCGTGATCGCCAGCGGCTGCGCGCGGCCCCGTGCACGTCAGGTGGGTGTCCCCGTCAGGGGGCGCACGCAGACGTGCGGGGAAAGGGAGAGCTTTTCAGGCGACACGTCCGACGCTGCTGTCCTGCAGCTCGTGCAGACCACCAGCACGCTCTCTGGACGCCTGCCTGCTGCCGGCTCGCAGGCACGGAGCTCACCTTCCTGCCAAACAGGCCGAGGCAGACGAGGACCTCCAGGTAGTAGCCGATGCCGCGCGCCGTGCCGCAGTCGTGCACCAGGCCGCCGCCGCCGGTGACAAAGCCCGGCTTGTACCTCAGGCTCGTGCCTGCAGCGGGCGGCAGCGCGCAGCTCGTCTCACAGTGCAGAGAGGCGGCGGCGGCCGCGCGCGTCTCGCCTGCCGGCGCCAACCCGCGCCTGTCTCATTAATCTCCACAATGCAGCCGTTGGTCAGCTTCTCTATGAGCCGGAGCAGGTTGGCCTCGAAGTCGCGCAGCCCCGGGCTCTCGTCGCGCTCGCGGATGCCGTCTATGCGGATGGTGCGCCCGGAGAGCGTCGCGCACACCAGCCGCTGGCGCAGGTGCTGGCTGCCGCGGAAGCGCAACATGCGTGGCTACCTCATGCGGCGCGTGCTCCAGCGTCTGACCGGGCGCAAGCAGAGAGCCGTCATGCGCAGGTGAGACACAGTGACCGCTGAACGCCAAGCTGTGCTGGATGGGCAAACTGAGAGTGTGCAAGCAGAATGTTTACACCTGGGTCAGTCGCAAGAAGTTTTAAGTAAGCGCCAGGGAACGGCGCCCCCCTTTTATGATGAAGGTATGTCCTTGGGTCAGTCGGAGCAGAGTCGGAGCATAAGTGCTAGGCAGGAGCTCTGCCTGGTGTGAGTGCTTGGCGTCCACATCGCCTGTGTTGCGTGGTGTCACACACAACCTGAGCGCAGTGAGAGTTTCGCTCGCCGTGCGCAATTGAATTATACACCAAGATGGCGGACCAGCGGCGCTCAGAAGCCTATCGCGCCTGCCAACGGCTCCCTACCTGTCAACGAAACGCGTTGCTGCTGTGGCTGGGTGAGCCCGGAGACGTGGCAGCAACAGGCCAAGGCATCAACGACGTGGGAGATGCCCACAGATGCTCCAAGTGCCCGCCGGGCGCGCAGGCTGCGCCTTGATGCTGGAGCCTGCATTGACGTACGGGCAGTGCAGCGGGGGCGAGGACGGCAGAGGCGCCTGCGCCGCGCCTGCAGCCGCGCCTGCAGCTGCGCCTGCGCCCGCGCCTGCAGCCGCGCCTGCGCCCGCGCCTGCGCCCGCGCCGGCAGACGACCTGTACCCGCCGCTGCCGAGCGAGCGGCCACCGTTCTACCTGGGCAGCGCCACGGCTGCGCCTCAGGTGCCGAGCGCTCGCACCGGCGGCCGGCCCCCAGCGCGCCCGCGCGCCGGTCCGCGCGTGACGGGGCCGCGGCGGGGCAGGTCGAGGGCGCCGTCGGCGCGGACGGCCGGTCGCCCTCCATCTGGGACCACTTTGCGGCCACGCCCGGGCGCATATATCAGAACCAGACGCGTGCGCCCTGCTCCTGGGCCTGCCGCGCTGGCGCCTTGCGTCCAGGCTTTCCTCGTCCTCTTGTTACGGTCGAGAGCTGGAGGCCTGGAGTCGGCGCATGACCTGCTGACTGCAAGCAGGCTGCGAGGCTGACTGTGCTCCAACCCTGCAGCCAACGTGACAGACGACTTCTACCACCGGTACCGCGAGGACATAGAGCTCATGCAGGTGGGCGCATGCGCTCCCACACCCCGTTCATGCGATGCATGACGTCCTGCAGCAGTACGCATGCTCACGCAGCCGCATGCTGCATCCTGGCTTGCCTGCAACTGCTGCTCGGCCACCAGCCCACAGTGGCGGACTGCGGACATGATTGACTGCACCTGGGTCCAGGGTGCTCATGCGGCACCATGAGTCTGACGCTACAGCCTATCCCTACCCTAACCTACCCTGTCAGCGCAGCGCTTTGGCCTGCGCCACTTCCGCTTCTCGGTCGCCTGGCCGCGCGTGATCCCGGGCGGCACTGGCGCCGTGGACGCCGCCGGGCTGGCGTTCTACAGCCGCCTGGTAGACGACCTGCTGGCGGCCGGCATCGAGCCAATCGTCACGCTCTACCACTGGGACCTGCCGCAGGCGCGCGCCCGGTGCTGCATGCGGCGGGCAGGCCTCTGCGCACGTGCGGCGCTCCAATCTGTCACAAACCTGCTCAGGATCACCCTCGACATGCGTCTGTTCGAGTCTCCTGCAAGCTCCGCCGCTGGAATGCTGCCCCCGCGCCAGTGTCCCTACGGAGGGAGGCTTGCGATCGGGCAGAGCGGCAGCAGCCTGCACCCAAACAGGCTCCAAACAGGCTCCAAGCAGGCGCCGGCCGCCGCAGGTGCTGCAGGACCGCTACGGCGGCTGGCTGAGCGAGCGCGTCGTCGCGGACTACCTGGCCTTCGCGCGCGTTGTTTTCAGCGCGCTGGGCGACCGCGTGACTCTCTGGGCCACATTCAACGAGCCATGGACATTCTGCTTCAACGGGTATGGCACCGGTGGCCATGCGCCGGGCTTGCCGGTGCGCAGCAAGGCCCGTCCCTGCGTCTGACGGGCCCGCCTGACGACCGAGCACCCCTCTTTGCTGCAAGCTTACATGCCAGGGCGCATGCGAGTATGATATGGCCCAGAGGTTTGCATCCGTGCGTTCCTGCACAGCGGGGGAGAGCCGAGCAGCACGGAAGGCTCCCTGGGCGTGTGGCACTGAGCTGCGCCGACGCGCGGCCCAGGACCGCAGCGGCGCCAAGGGCCAGGTTTGGCAGTGCACCGGCAACGTCCTGCGCGCGCACGCGGCCGCGGTGGCCGCCTTTCGGCAGCTGGTCCCCGGCGGCCGGATCGCCATGGCGCTCAACTCGGACTGGACCGAACCCCTCACGTCCTCGGCCGAGGACAAGGCGCGTGCCCCCGGCACACGCCGCTGCATGTGCCCTTGCCATTGGCAGCGCAACGCTGCCAACATTTGCAAGACCTGGCGCTGACTGGACCACGCTCGCGCGCAGGCTGCGGCAGAGCGGCAGATGGGTGCGCGCGCACCGCACAGCGGCATTGCCGGGTGTAGGGTTGGTGCCAGGCAGCGCTCTGGCGAGGCCTGCTGTGCAAGCGCCCTGGCTGCAGTGTCGGCCGACAAGGCGTTGCTGCGCGCGCGGCAGACTTCCAGATCAGTATATTCGCGGACCCGGTCTACCGCGGGGACTGGCCGGCGTCCGTGAAGGAGCGCGCGCCGCCCAACCTGCCGCCCATCACGCCCGAGCTGGCATGGCCCCAGCTTCGGCCCCGCCTTTACCAGCGCTGTGTGCTTTTGTGGATGAGGCGTCCAAGCCTTCTGTGAGCGAATGGCTGCTTCCAGACAATCCATCGCTTGCAGTGTGCGGCGCATGTGAGCTGGGACGCCAAGCAGTGGTGCCCGAGGATGCCGGCCCGGCCGCGCGACCGCAGGCGGCCGCCCTGAACGGCAGCTTCGACGTGTTCATGCTGAACTTCTACACGTCCCGGTACGTCTTCGACCAGCCCGGCGCGCTGGGGGAGTGGGGCGCGGGCCGCACCGATGCCGGGACGACGTTCGAGCGGGACGGCCAGCGCATCGGGCCCGACAGCTGCGCGCCCAGCTGGTTTGCCGTCACGCCATGGGCGATGCGCAAGATGCTCAACTGGGTTGACAGCCGGTGCGCCGCATACTTTAGAGGCGCCTTGGCATGCAATCGATCTGGCACCGCTTGCTCCTGTGCTGAGACCGTAGGCGTTGGCATGCGGCTCTACATGCGCTGCTGGCTGGTCCGCTTGCTCAGCCCGGAGCGCAAGCGGTGCCTGCCCTTGTCATGCGCATGCTGTGGAGCACGACTGGCCGCGCGCAGGTACGGTCATCCAGACATCATCATCACAGAGAACGGCGTCTGTGTGCCGGGGGAGGCGGATGCCGCCCTGCCGGGCGTCCTGAACGACACATTCCGGATCGAGTTCCATCGCGACTATGTCCTCTCAGCAATGGAAGCTGTCAAGCTTGACAAGGTCATCCCCGATGGCGCAGTTGTGTATTGCGCATGCTGTGTTGTGTGTTGCGCATACTGCTGGACAGCGCTCAAGCTCGACTGCGGGTGCAGGTGAAGGTTCTGGGCTACTTCATCTGGAGCATCTACGACAACTGGGAGTGGGCCGCAGGCATGGGCTGGAAACCTAGCTCAATCTGTGCTGTTGTTCAACAGCTTGAGCATGTGCGCAACGGGGAACAGTGGAGCTGCAGGCACGAGCAACCGCTTCGGCTTGATCTACGTGGACTTTCAAACATTGCAAAGGTACCCAAAGGCGTCGGCCGACTGGATCTCGCGCTGGTTCCAACGGTAGGTGCAGAGGCGGCGCTTATTGTGGTGACACCACAGAGTTGCTAGGTTGCTGTTGCACGCCGTGAAATAGTTAACACACATTGCTAAGGCATGAAAACGTTTGTTGCATATTCTGCAGCATACCTGGATGTAAGTTACATGACATGCGGAAGCGAGCCTAACAAAACTTCATGGCTCGGCCGCTGAGGCACACATGGTGTGGCAGAGCTCAGCTGGCACAGCTTCACAGCATTCTCTCCACAGCGTATGTGACACACAGGGCAGCAAAAGCCGTGTCCTCCAGGTGCATATATCCAGGTCGCATATTTTCCAGTCACGCCCCTGCGCCACATTAAAACCCAGTCAACATGTGAAGCAAGAAAAGCAGGAAAATTCTCTCATCGAGACTGTAAGATAGAAAGATGCAACAGCTGTGCCTAATCTTTGCACAGGCCCGCTCATGTTGACGAGCAACAGCTTTGTCAGAAACTGTTGGCAGTGTCACCCCGGGCCAGAAGGCCATCTGAAGACCGTCGTGAAGGAGCACTGTTTCTCATCATTCAAAGCTGTGCTGCTCTAGCCATGACTGCACGTATCGAGCACTAGGAATGCTGCATGCACTGCAACCTTGGTCGTTTATCCTCACCCTGAAGCGAGCATCTGCCTCCACAGACTGGACGTCTGTTGAGCGACCTGCATCGCACACACTGCCTGCTTAAAAGCAGCAGTGCTTGGGCTCAAAGTGTCATCAGGTCTGCTGCGCATGCCTCAGACATCCAAGGAAGGATGGCTGCACCAGCTCTCAAGCCCCGGCGAAAGGGCGAAAGCTCTTCAGCGGGCACTGCGAATGGTGTCTGAGAAACGCCCTA
>JAABUY010007678.1_pt1 | contig 10195 bp, 14 predicted proteins | sample 5560271 | NCBI WGS metagenome assembly JAABUY01 (sample SAMN10711886, study PRJNA513374) | rock metagenome | isolation source: Antarctica rocks | place: Antarctica: Victoria Land, University Valley
CAGGACCCACGCTCCTACATTTTCAAAGACAAAGCATCCATTCAGCAGGATGTCTGCAATCAGTTCTGGCATGACAAGCTGCACAACACTTTCACTGTACAAGTACAATGAACACACACTTGAGAGACTCTTCCTTCTCGCACCATCTGCAGGACACAAGCATTTGCTGTCTGCCTTCAGTCAGCATGCCAGAACGCAGACAGCTCGCTGTAGGCCTGTACATTGTGCACGTCACAACAATTTGTTTCGCATGTCATGCAGCGAACAATTACGTCTGACAAGGTTGCACAACTCTGCGTTGCACCACGCATGCGTTTGCTGCGATACCTAGCATGGCCACAGGTCACAACACTGGGAATGCATGCACACACCATTTTAGCTTGTAACAGCTCTGCGACAGTGGTTCCGTTCAAGGAGGCTGCATTCTCCACAAACAGACGCAGATCTTCTCTGTCGGGCTGGGCTCTCAGGCCTCCAGGGGTGCACATGTCATCCACCAGATGCGCCTCATCTCCTGATCTTCCAGAGGGGCTGGCTTGAGAGTAAGACTGGCTGTAGGTGGGTGTTGATGTCAAGGGGGATCGTTGGGGGTCTTGAGGCAGATTGGGGCGGGTGTATGTGCTACTGCTGCTATGCCGCTGAGGGCTATCTTCCCCACTGCTGTACCCATGGTTGCCCTGTGAGTCATCCATGTATGAGCGTGTGACCTCCCTTAGGTCAGGTATGTTCGGTCCTATCATCACGCCAGATCCTGGTGCAGACTCACTTGTGGCAATGAGTCAGGCTCTGCTAGACAGGATGCATGTCCCTGAGCTGAAAGCTTGTATACCAGACAGATGCAAAAGTTCAGCTTTAGAATCAGCCATCATGACAAGACTGTGGATTACTGACGCTGTCTCCCATATGAAGGGTCAAAGGAATTCGTGCACTGATAGCAGCAGTGCGTGATGCTGTAGCTTCTTGCCTTGTTGAAAGCAGTCTTTCTGACAGATCCCCAATGCATGCAGCGTCTCTCCAGTGCGTCGATAGCATGATGCGCAGAAAAATCCCAAAGCAACTTGCCAAGATCAACAATGCAGGCGCATAGTTCCCTCGCATCACAGACATGGGGCATCAGTTACCTCAAAACGCAAGCCTCCAGCTCTGTCTTTGGGCAGCATGCTGAGGCTATCCAGCTTGTTAGCAACACTAGCAGGAAGCCACTTGTTGACACCCGAACTGTTGCCTGAAGACTTGTTGGTTGAAGAGCTGTCAAAGCGTGGATTCCCAAATCCAACCATGCCTCCTCCTCCCCCGTTGCTGCTGCTGTTGTTATTGCTGCTGCTTGAGAAACCACCGGAATAGCTGCCCAGGTTGCCTCTACTTGAGGTTGAGGACTGAGCTGGCTCTGATGCATTTGTGCTGCCAAAGCCTTGAATGCGATTCTGCAGTACACAGGCACGCTTGAGATATGGCATCAAACGTGTTCTTGATGGGTCTCAATGCTCAGGCACTCAGCTGACTTGAGATCTCCTACTGAGCGCTTATGCTGGAATATTCTCAGATCTGGGCAAGCAAACTTGCTTGGGAGCTTTACCGTCAGTGTAGGTTTCGAGCTATTTGAGCCGTAATTGGTGTCGGTTGCTTGAAAGATAGCGTCCAATGTTTCTTTGGCGGCGTCTCTCACTTTCTGGTTGAGTACATCTCCTTTGAAAGGATCTGGATCACCCTTGTAATGAGTCAACTCTCTGTACACAGTGAAGGGTTTCTCAGTGAGACTGTCATCTGTATGCAATTGAGGACATGTTGCCTACCTTATCTCCTTAGCTTGCTTGCAAATTGCACGTCTGTATTCTGATGCGCCCTTGTTGGACACATGCTTGATAAGCCTCAGAGCCTGCACGACAGAAGGGCTGTGTTGGGTTGGGTTGCCGGTGTCTTTTCTAGCACAGTTTACAGGCATTACAATACTGTCATCATACCTTCTGCTTCACAACTGGAGATCTATTTCCGAGCCTTTTAATGGTGGCATCTGCCAGACCTTGAGCAGTCTCACCACCTCCATTTGCAAGTTGGGCGATCTCATCCAGCAAGTACACTGCACAGTCGGCGTCACTTGAATTTCGAAGACCTCAGCGCTACCGAGCGAGCACGGTATAACAAATCTTACTTGGCGCGACATCATCTTTAGCTGAGGTTGCTTCTTCTAGTTTTCGGTTATTTGCGAGTTTTGCAAACATGCTCAAAACAAGATCAGCCGAACACGCCAAGTTTCAACACGAGTGCACGCGAGGCCAAATAACCCCTCAAAAAGGGAGATCAATTACACAAACAATGTACAGCCTTTCAGGGTAGTCAGAGAACGAGCTGTAGGAACCGGACGATCGTTGGATGGTGCGCGTCTTCTATTGTGGGAGCTGCCTTGTTCGTCAGGCCTATCGATGCAATTGATACACACTACTCAGGCTACCAGCTCGACTGTAGCGAAGAGACAGGCATCCGTTTGCATACATAGAATTGCGGACGTGCCTATTATGAGCTTAGGTCACGAAGATGAATCGTCGCACATGGCTGACTGACATTGACATTTTTCTGTCTCTCTCAAAGCTGTCCCGGTCAAACACTTATGCACGCACTTGTCGCTATGGTTGACTACATTTGCTGTTGCTCGGGATTGTACATACACATTCAAGCTGCCCGGTTGTCTGCAAGCAATTGTACATGAGAAAGGCATCATGCTCAAACCCACAAGCTGCTCTTGGACTAACATAAAATAACGCAACTGCTTCAGCAAGAAGAGATCCATGTAATTCACATATAAAACATACCATATGCTCCCTCTCAGACCTCGTCCAGACATGACCATACAACTAAGCGTGTACATGGTATGACCATACAACTAAGCATGTACACTTTACTTGTCAAGTGCTGAAGTTCATGCAACAAACGACTATTCTGACAAACGACAACTCTGACGATGTAGTGTCTTCTAGTGTACATCTGTTTACTCCAATTGGAAGGCTAGCCATCAGTAACGTGACCCTACAACCTGCCTTGCCAACCTGTCCAACCCCTGGTGCTGCGTGTTGCCAGAGGTCAGTTGGTGTTTCGCCCCACCAATGCTAGCTCCACATACTGGACATGTCGCTGCTTGTGTTGCTCCTCCACAGTCACCAATGACATAGGGGTGTCCGTTTGGGCACTTGTAAAAGTGACCTTGGCCTGTGTAGCCCCCTCCAGCCAAGTCAGCATTGGACTTCATCAGTGCCTTCATGATACTCTTCATCTCTTCAGGACTGACCTGCATCACACAACACAATGTAATGCACGTCACCGTCTGAGCTCCTCACAAGTAGTATTGGATATACGCTGGCCTTGTAGCTTTTGCTGATCCTACCTTGCTAGCTGTAGTGAATGCACAGGAGTGACTGTTGAGGATCCAGCAACATGGAAGCAGACATGTGCACATCGACACTGCTGGATTCTTATGTATGTCCTGGTTCCACGTATGCTATACAATGCTGACTGACCTCTTGGTTTTCAACAAGCTTGCGCAGCCCAGCAAAGTTGTCTGACAGAACCTTCAGCTCAGCTCTCAGTCCTGCTGTGGCCTCAGCCGCGGCGCCACCTGCTGCTGCTGTCTGACCTGACCCAGAGAGCCCATCTCAGCTGGGCCTGAGCTGCTTTGCAAGTTGCCTCTGCTTCTGTTACCAGGCTAAGCTGCTCTTTCTTTGCAGCCTGTTTGCTGATTGCAAGTGAACCTGCACACTGACTTGGAAAATGTGATTCGTACAGTGTTAATACAGTGTTTTTCCGATAACAACTCGGGTTTGCATGACTCATGACCAGCAGAATTCTTCAACAAAACCGGATTTGAAGTCAGGCATGCATTGCCCCAGGCTTATGGACTTGCGCGTTATGCCTAGTGTGAGCAAAGGCAACGCATGTGCAACACACCTAGCAGCTGATTTGTATTTCTTGACTGAATGCTGTTCAAGTCTGGCACTCGCTGCTGCTGCAGCCGTATCACAGCCACCATGCCTTGCACCTGCAACAGGCAGAGACAAATTGGCAATTGGCGTGCTTATACCGTTGGGATTGACAGGCAGCGGCAACAGCTGTGCTGCAGCCTCAGCGGTTACGGTGCAGACAGACTTTTTGACACAAATACCGCAACAAATGCGCCTGCGGCTGATACTGTCTTTCCCTGGGTCTGCTACTGCAACTTAGTGTCAAAGCATCAACAGTGGCAGGGCTGCAACAGACACAGAAGTCAGTGCTGATGCACGCATAGCCATACCACAGTCTGTGAGGCCTGGTCCTGCAGTGCCAGCTTCTGTGCCTCTGCAGCATGTCTGGCGGCATCTTTATATGCCCAATTGGCATTGGACCAGAGGTTCTTCACCTACAAAGGATACAGTCTCATGCTTGTATGCAGGCCTACCAAAGTGTCAGCAAATGGACATGGTGGCATGCAATCAACACTGTGCGCATCAGCTGTCATCAGCCCTGTACGTTTGCAGCTGATGTAATCCCTTGAACTTCATTTGGAATATGCAGCTTATGTACTTCAGGATGGGCATGCACAGGCAACACTATGCACACAGCCCATGTGCCTGTACCTTCCAGAAGTACCAGCAACAATGGGTTTTGAAGCACAACAAGCAAGAATGTGCAACATGACTTTAGTCTGTGGAGCTTGCCTCTACTGACAGCTGCTGCTCTGGAATCCTAGCTACAGAGGCCTGCTTGTTGAGGTCTACCAGCCGCTGAAGGATGGTATTAGAAGCCGCCATCCACACAGTCAGAGCCTGACAGTAGCCTATCATGGCCTTGCAGCTGGGCCCTCTGTCAGGCTTAGGCACATCCAGCGCTCCCAATACACTGCCAACAGGCTTGGATGGCGCACTGAGCTGCTGATATGGAGGCTTTGGATGGCGCACCTGCACACAGGGCGTGATCGTAGACAGAATTCTGCGCTTGCCACATGTTCATAACGCATGGTTGTGGTCTGCTAGGCACTTAAAGAGAAACACAAGAGCAATTGTTTCTACAAGCAGTTGAACACATGAGCCTCAGCGTCGAGTGGTCATGTTCAATACAGCACGCAAGCAATCAGGTGCTGCAACTGATTGCTCACCTGGTAGCCTGGAAGACAGCCACAGTGGGAGGGCGCAACCCCTGCACCACTTGGTATGCCCTTGCAGACTGCTCAGCCAGACGCTTTGCATGCTGCAAGCCAATAACAGTGGCATCCATGAAGGGCTTGGCCGGCCTCCTGCTTCCCGCCCACCTCACCTCACCTACAGATGCAATGAATTTGGTCAATTTTTTTCTTGAGACGTTGACTCACAGCGCAACGCTTTTCCCCATGTCTTCTTGCATATGTCAGACCAGGGCTTTGACTCAGTGCTCGCCATGAGTTGGGATATGCCTACTCAACGTGTGCCTGCCATGATACCACGCAATGATCATGCAAAGACATGGCATACTTTCAGCCAGCGCCTCCACACATACTAGCAAAGCAAGCAGCTGACCAGTGCCGGTGTGCTGTCAAGGTGGCAGATGGAAAAGTGTACCTGCCCTGTTGGCAGAGTCAGATGCAGCTTTGCTGGCAGCACCATACATCTTATCTGCCTCCGCTAGCTCTTGATTGCAGTGTAAGAAGAACTTGATGTCGGCATGCTGCACCTTCATGTGGTTCAGAGGACGCCCATACCGCACGATCTGTGTCAGTGGCTGCCGGCAGATGGGACAGCTTTTCAACGCCTGTTGCTCACCTGCCTGGAAATGATGAATTGTCTTAGCAAGACTTGAACTCATGATGCAGGGGGTATCTCAGCAAGGCACAAATGCTGTGCAAATTGGCCATAGCAAAAATTGCTCAGCATTCCTTTGGCAGAATGACATGTGCTTCACCACAGGACGCTGCAGCACTGTCAAATAACAATGCGCTACGAAGACTAGTCCATAAAGTCCAGTCAGAGCATATCTTTGTCAGGCCCACACAGACTGTGTCTCATGGTAGGTGTGTACAACATAAAGCAAACTCATTGGCTGTGTTGTACAATCAATGTGTCTTCTGCCAGGCTGATGTCCTATCAGCCAGCATCGACGCAACTTACATGTTGTTTTTTGAACCAAAGGTAATGACTGAACTCACCTCAAGCTGACATGGCTTCATCCAGTTGCCTTGCTGGTCTGTTTCGTAGGCCTTGTGAAGCTCTAGGTGGCCATCCATGGAAGTCATTGGCAGCACATGGCCACATGCCAGGACAATAAGTGGGTCCTCTGTTACCTCACCCTTGTCATAGTTACGCAAGGTCCTATTCTCATGCATGATGATGTCATACGCCTGTTCAAACAGCAAAGGGGGGTCAGTGAGTCGTGGAATCTTGGAAAAGATGCAGGGAGAAACAAGCCATGTCAGTATTCGTATCCCAGCAGTACACATTGTGCTAGGACAGTGTGTGCAGCTGTGACACAGCTGACGACCCTAGGCACAGCAAGTAATTGATCGTTGATGGCAAAGACAGATTTGGCACCATGAATGGTGTGCCTGCGTCCATTTTGATCTGATGCCAGTATTTTGGTAGCAAGCTCGGTCTACACAGAGCAGCTGGCTGATGCTCCGACTCAAAAAAGTAGGAGCGATAGCAGCAATTGTTGTGCTTGTGAATGTTGCACTGGCACTTAAGGAATGTGTTCGGTGGTACAAGAGAAAGAGGTTGTCACTTACAGTCAGGGATTTGTCGCCACAGTGGATGCAAATTTTCCTCATGGGACATGGCTCACCACACACACTTGGACAGCGGTGGCCACAGCTGAGCTGCAGTGTACAACGCTCATCGCAGGGCAACCTGGTGCAAGGGGCACCGCATGGCAGCTGGCATTGCCCCTGCATCATGCCAGGCAGCTTCAGTGGACTTTAGCTGGCACAGTCCTTCCCTATGAGTAACTGGCCCAGATGGCAGGTGCAATTCGATCATACAGCAACAGCTTGTCTTGACCATCAAAGCATCATCAAACTCACATTGACTACACAGCCATCCAATTGTCTGATTTGTAAGAGAGGTTTGCTCAAGGTACAGTTGGTATGTGACAGCACTGACAATCTGTATCAGGCGTAGTGCAGAAAAGCTGCTGCTTTGCTGACCGGATTACATTCAGTTACACCGACTCTTACACCACCATATTGCCAACCTAGTGGCAGTTGTGGGTTAGGTCACTGAGCCTCACCTGATGCTGACAGTGCCACCCACACGGCTCAGCACAGGGAGCACACAAGTCTGTGCACAGCCCCTTGCACTGCCCATGCCCACACTTTGCAAAACACAGGCGGGTGCAAGGGGGGCAGGTGGACCCCCCATGGCATGGCTTGCCACATGTATGCCCACACAGCAGGTCCCTGCTGCACACCTGGCTGCACGCTAAGTGCTGGTAGCTGCTGACTGGGATGGGAGGAGCTGACGCCAAGCTGCCTTTGCTGGTGCCTACAGAGAAGTTCAGTTTCCAGGTACGAACTTTATACATTATGAGCCTTGATGCCAGTGGTCTGGCAGCGTGCAGCAAGGCAACCAAGTCATGCTCAGTGAGACTTTGTCAAGGCTTGCAAGACTGTAGCAAGCCACCCTGAAGCTTGCAAGCAAGTCCTTAAATTAACTAGCATATTTGTCAAATGTAGTGTGACAGCCATGGCCACTTCAGCTGTGAAGTGCAGGAGCAGCAGTATGCAAGTGCGCTTCAGGCGGACCTGTAGTGCTGCCTTTGGCGGTTGCCAGCAGGCAGGCTCCACAACGGTGCTGGCAGGTGTGACCACACTCCAGATTGCTGCCACAAGGGGCTGTGCACCTGCTGGCATCTGCCTGCATTCATGATACTATATAATTACATCGTTCGTAATATTAGATGATTCATTGCGAATCATATAGGTAAAACTAATCATGCATGAGAGCATGTGCTGGTAATATTCTGGCTCTCTTGGCATGCCTCCTGTGCAAGCCACTCAGAACTATGTACAAGCCATTATGAACAATGATGACAAATAAGCACTATGTCCTTGATGAACTCATGCCAGGGATCTCAATGAGAAACACAGAGAGTGGTGAACACACAGAGTAATATGCAGCTGCTGTGGCGGCCACTCATACAGTGTACTACACAGCATCTGATGATAGGTTGGACAGGTGCACACCTTGACTGCTGCAACATCCCCACACCTAACCTGGATGGTATGGCCACATTGAGGCAGATGCACACTGACTTTCTCAGTGCAAACCACCAAATCTGGCTTCAGAGCCCTGCATAAGCTGAGTCTGATCGGACAGTATCAAGATGGGTGAAGCATGCATGTACTCAGAGGTATTGGATAGCAAGGGTCGTCAGAACGCATAGGAACCGGCGTTGCCGGCACAGAAAAGACTCTCTCTCACAAACATAATTTGGGCAGGGACCAAAGCCAGACAGTGCACACATCTTGACTATGTCATGCTTCTGTCAACCATGCAAGATGTGCAGTATGGTACACACAACCTGTGGCAGGGGATGTCGTGAGCTGTGTGGCCACATGGCAGCAGCAGGTTGGGCATGGGGCGGGTGCACAGGCCACAGTCCTGGTAGCAGAGCTTGGGGCAGGGATGACCGCACGGCTGCAGCACATGTGTGTATGCCTTGGGGCACTGCACAGTCAGATGGCGGGAGTCGTCTGGGTGGCACAGTCTGCAATACAAGCCAGGCTCAGCATGGAATATAAAACAACACACTAAATATAAAATACATAACGAGTGTTAAGTTTGAAGTACAGATAATATAATTGCCAAATGTACAACAACCCAATCAGCAAACCCCCAAACAGCTAAGTTACATATGATCCAGACTGCCATGCGTTCATAATTCAAACTGCACCTGACCATCAGGGAAGGGCAGTAGACAACATCACTGCTTGTTATATTGCAATTGCTGTGCAGCAAGTATTGATGAAGCGTTTTGGTGTTGAGCTTGGGCCTGAACTTGGACATGAGTGGCCACATGGCATACGGGCGCTGCACTGCAGGCTGCAACCCCCGTCCCTCACAAAGGTGTCAAAGTCTGATGCACTCCTCAGCATGTTCACGCTCTCAGGGTGATTAGCACACACCACAGGCAGAGCCTGCCCCACTGCATCATCTCCCTCCAGCAGACCTATGACCTGCATGGAACAAATGTATTGGTGTTGGCTTTGTACTTTGTGCACTTGCATTTGGCAACCAAACACTGATTGCTGATTCATTGTTCTTGCATTGGCAATGATGTCAAGAGCTTGCAGCATAGATCCCGACATGAGCTTTGATCTTGGAGACTTCAGCTCTGCTTTGCCTGCCTCTGCGTGAGCGTTGTTGAACGCTTGAGCAGCAATACCATGTGCACTGCTGGAGGCTGCAGCTGCCTCTTGCATGGCTTTGCAGCACTGGGAGTCACAGTAGCTGCTTCACTGAAGCATTCTTGTGATACCAGCAAGATGGAAAGCAAAAGGCATGTGCTTAGAAAGCTACCTGGCGCCACATGGTGGACTTCTTGCTGGCGGTGAGTGTGTCAGCATGGCCAAGAATGTACATGCCATGCTTTGCGCGGGACAGCATGACATTGATACGGTTGGATGTCTTCAAGAACCCGATCATGCCTTCCCTACAAAACCACAACTGGCAATGACTCATTGCATGTACAGTCGGCTGATGATACATGCCCAGTTACATGAGCTCCTGATGGTGCAACACTGTTGGACACAGCAGATAGTCTCATGCATAGTCCACTGTGTTGCTTTGCGTGAATCAATAATAAGCATGCAAGCTGATATGCAGGCTGGTGACCTCAGCTTACTTGTTGTTGCGGACCAGGGACAGGATGATGATTGTAGACTCCTCTCCTTGGAAGTTGTCCACTGTTGCAACTCTGACACAGTCATTCAGGTTGACTCAGCTGATGTCAGCTGCAAACCCCAACTTGCTACCGGCAGAAGCTTGTACAGATGTTGTGCTTTGTTGCTGTTTGCAGCACTACTGACTGAGGGACTCAGTGAGTTGCAGCATTGGTGCAGCATTGACTACAGAGCTTACCTGAAACAGTAGCACAATCATTGCGCACATGAAGGCTGTCAATCAGTGCTTGGAAAAGGCTGTGTGCTATGACTGTGTCGGTGCACCAAAATTGGCATGCATCCCTACAGTGGGGCCCATAAGTC
>JAABUY010007680.1_pt1 | contig 10193 bp, 9 predicted proteins | sample 5560271 | NCBI WGS metagenome assembly JAABUY01 (sample SAMN10711886, study PRJNA513374) | rock metagenome | isolation source: Antarctica rocks | place: Antarctica: Victoria Land, University Valley
GCCGGACCTGGACAAGGCGCGCCAGCTGGTGCAGGAGTCCGGGACCGCCGGCCAGGCCGTCACCGTTGTTGTCCAGGACGACGCCGTGAACTCCGCGATCGGTGAGTACGTGCAGAGTGTGCTGAACAACATCGGCTACAAGGCGAAGGTCAACAAGCTGTCCGGCAACATCCAGTTCACCTACATCCAGAACACAAAGAACAAGGTGCAGATCAGCCTGAGCCAGTGGTACCAGGACCGGCTTCATACCGTCGACGGCGAGCCCGAGCAGCTGCTGCTGAAGCGGGAAGTCCCCGCTCATCGCCTGGCAGTGCCCGCAGCAGAACGCCGGATACACCGCCCCCGCGGTGCCGCTGAACCGGCGCCGCAACACCACGATCCCCGACAACCCGTCCCGAGACACCAACCCCCGCACCACCTCCTGCACTTGGGATCGCTCTGCAGCGGCTTGTCCCCCACAATGCACCGTCAGCTGACCGCCGGAGGTTCGACGCGGCGCTGCCCGACGGGGCCTGGCACACCTTCACCCTCAACGGTGGGCACCTGATTGGGGGGATGGGAGAGCCTGGTACCGCTGGGTTCGGCCGGTGCCCACTTGCCAGGACCCTTCGCACGAGAGCGGTACGACCGTCGTGACTAGGCAAGGAGTTTGACGTGCTGGACCGTCTTGACCCGGAGCTGGTCGAGGTCGCGCAGCGGATGCCCGCGCTGGACCTCTGCGACATCCCGGCCGCTCGGCTCGCGATAGCCGAGATGGCGAGCCACACCGGGCCTCCTGGGCTGGACACCGCGGTGGCCTACGCCGACCGCCAGGTGCCGGCCGCCGGCGGCCACCCGGGCGTCCGGGTCAGGATCTTCCGGCCTGTTGTGGCCGACGAGGTGCTGCCCTGCCTGTACTGGGTGCCGGGGGCCGGTCACGTGCTGACCATGCCGGACCTCGACGACGCCTACTGTGCGCCGCTGGCCGAGCGCCACCGCTGCGTGGTGGTCGCAGTGGACTGGCGCCGCTCACCGGAGCACCCTTTCCCAGCGGCCCTGGAGGACGCGTACGCCGGTCTGTCCTGGCTGGTGTCGCGTGCTGCGGAGCTGGGGGTCGCCCCCGCGTCGCGTGGTCGTGGGGGGACCGAGCTCGGGGGGCGGGTCGGCGGCCGGCCTGACCCTGCTGGTACGTGACCGGGCCGAGTTCGGCGTCGCGCACCAGCTGTTGCTCTACCCGATGCTGGACGACACCGGCTCCACCCCCTCGAGCCGCGCCATCACCGACCCACACACCTGGAACCGGGCCAACAACGAGATTGCCTGGCGCAGCTACCTGGGAGACGCCTACGGCACCGACCAAGTCTCGCCCTACGCGTCGCCCACCCGGATGCAGGACCTGAGCGGGCTGCCGCCCACCACGGTGCTGACCGGCGAGCTGGACCTGTTCCGCGACGAGGACATCCACTACGCGCATCGCCTGCTCCAAGCCGGAGTGCCCACCGACCTGCACGTCTACGCCGGTGCCCACCACGGCTTCGACCGGATGGTTCCGGACGCGCAGGTGTCACGCCAGTTCATCGCCGCCCGGGACGCCGCCCTGCAGCGCGCCTTCACCTCCGATTGAGGCAAACGCCGACCGGAGGCGGGTTCGCGCTCGGGACGGGTCGAGTCGGCCGGTGATTCCGACGAGGAACTCCTCGCGGCAGGTGTCGCACCGGGTCAGTGAGCCAAGGTGCCGGTCGGTCAGTCGGCGCTGGGCCGCGGCGTGGAGCCGCTGCCTAACCGCGGCCCACGCCCGCAGCTGGACGCGGGACAGGTCCCGAGTGCCCCTGGTCCGGTGCAGGCGTGGGCGTTGCGGCGCTCGGCTCTCGTCAATGTCGACCAGCTCCGTCAGCGGCATCAGGACCACATAGAGGAGGGCGCTCTTCGCGCTGTTGTAGATGCTGCACGTAAGAACCGTGTTCGCCAGCTCCGACCGGCCGCCCCGGAACACCGGGCGGACATGGTCCAGCTGCCGCCGCCGTGCACCGACCGGCACCACACCGCACTAGCGACACCGCCCCCGGTCACGGGCGATCACCACGGCCTGCACCCATTCCGGGATCAACTCCCGCGCCACCCCCGCCCTACCGCCGCACCGGAGGCACGACCCCCGACCCGACCCCCGTTCACCGGGGTCGGGAACCGCGTCCGGTCTGTGGGCGCTGGATCCAGGTGTGGCCACCGTCGAGGTGTCCGTCGCAGGAGACGTGGTGTCGGGTGCGGGAGCAGGACCCAGACCAGGAACGCACCCACCCCGTCCCCGCCTAAGTCCTCCCGGTGGTTGGGGAGATGGTCCCCGACTTGGTCCTCGTCCTGGTCCTGGAGGTGGCTGATCCCGAACACCGGGAGCTCGTCGCCGGCTGGCGGGACTGATTCCTCGTGCCGGATGAACCAGACCGCCCGCACACCGCTGTCCTGGTAGGCCTGTTGGCGTTCCCGGTACCGCTGCCCGGTCTACCGGGACACTGCACCTCCAGTGCTACCCGGCTGGCCGCGGCTGCTGGGCAGAACGTCAGCGACCCACCCCGGGCCCTGCTATCCCGGGACCGCCCGGCCTGGCTGTTCCGGAACCGCGTCCCACCCGGCCCGCAGAGCCGCCCGGACGATCACCGTCTTCGCCGCCAGATGCTGCAGGTCTCCCTGGGTAGTCCCCGCAAAGCGCTCCTGTGCGATTCCGCTGGACCACGTCCATCAGCGCCAGCGGACAGTGCCGGCATTCATCGAGGCGGCCGCTGCACGCAGGTGCGCACGAGGCCGATCAGTGAACATGGCAACCAGGTCCACGACGTGGTCGCCCGACGGTGGCCAGCCCAGCGTCTGCTTGTCGATGCGGAGGACCACCAGGCCGTGCAGCGACGTCCAGAGCAGCAGACCCCTGCTGACGCTCAGCTCGGCGGTGCCTCCGTCGTTCTCAGCGCGGGAGGCCGCCTCGGCGAGCGACCGTGAAAGATTGTCGATCAGCCGGGACCCGGCCGGACCGCCGACCCTGTCCTGGAGGACCGGGTCGATCCGCCCGCCGAACACAACCCGGTAGTGCCCGGGGTGGTCCAGACCCCACTGCGTGTAGGCCAGGCAAGACGCGAGCAAACCGTCCACGGGCGACCTCGTTGCCGCGACTGCAGCCTCCACCGACGCGGTGAGCTCTTCCAACAGGTCGAGCAGCACTTGAGCGACCAGGCTGTCCAGGTCGGCGAAGTGGCTGTAGATGCTGGCCGGCGATACCCCGACAACGCGCGCAACCATCCGCAGGGTCAGCTGCTCGGGGCGCTCGACCTGTCCCAGAAGCTCGGAGGCAGCTGTCACGAACTGCGCGCGGAGCAGCTCCCCGTGTCCCCGGGCGTTCCGCTCTCGTCCGGTTGCTGACGAGGACACCCGGACCTCCTGGTTGACGACGGTCACCAACGCTCGTAAGTTACAACTGTTGGATACATGCGTTGGATATCTGGATCTTACGAGACCGCCAAGCAAGGAGCGCGCATGAACGACGTCTCCCACCTGCTGGGCCAACCCTCGTGACCGGCGCCAGCGGTGGCGCCGGTGCTGCCCACGTCCGTCGCCCTGCAGGGCAGCACTTCGTGCTCGCCGCCCACACCGAGCAGGCCCTCAGATCGGTGCAGCTCGAGCTTCTCGAGGTTCGTCCCGGACCGGCCTCGCGCGGGGCGTGTCCTGACCGGTAGCAGCGCATGGTTCCCGGCGCTCTGCGGCAACAGCTACGGCGTGACGTCCATCCCACCGGAAGAGGAGTACGACATGACAGGCGACGAACGAGTGCTGGTCACAGGCGGGTCGGGCTTCATCGCCGGACACTGCATCGCCCAAGCCCTAGCGCAGGGCTACCAGGTGCGCACCACCGTGCGGAACCCCTCCCGGGAGAGCGAGCTACGCGCCGCCGTCAGACGGCTCGTCGACCCCGCCGACCGCCTCGAAATCGTTCCTGCGGACCTCGAGGCCGACACGGGATGGCATGCCGCCGCGTCCGGCTGCACTTTCGTCCTGCACGTGGCATCACCCTTCCCGCGGACCAACCCCAAAAACGACGCAGAGCTGGTGCGGCCCGCGCGCGACGGCGCGCTGCGGGTGCTGACCGCCGCTCGAGACGGCGGGGTCAAGCGGGTGGTCATGACCTCATCCACCGCGGCCGTCGCTTACGGCCGGGGCGGACGCGAGAAACCGTTCACCGAGGCTGACTGGTCCGACGAGACCAACCGCTCCGACTCCTCCGCCTACGAACGCTCCAAGACGATCGCCGAGCGCGCGGCATGGGATTGGATCGCGCACGAGGGCGGCGACCTCGAACTCGTCACGGTCTGCCCGGGAGCCGTGCTCGGACCGGTCCTCGGGCCCGAGCACTCCGCGTCCATCGACATCGTCGCCCGGCTCCTGGACGGCTCACTCCCCGCTGTGGTGCGCTTCGGCTGGCCGCTCGTCGACGTGCGCGACGTCGCTGACCTACATTTACGCGCCATGACCGCACCCGAAGCCGCAAGACAGCGCTACCTCGCCGCTGCCTCCTTCGCCTGGATGAGCGATGTGGCACAGCTGCTGCGGGAGCACGCGCCGGCACTGGCTGACCGGGTGCCCCGCCGGTCGCTGCCCAACGTCGTCGTCCGCCTGTCCGCCTTGTTCGACCCGGTGCTGCGCAGCCGGTTGTACGAACTGGGCAAACACCGGCCGGTCTCCGCCGACAAGGCCCGCACGGAACTCCACTGGCAGCCCCGCCCCATCGCGGAGACGGTCCTGGCCACCGCCGACAGCCTCAACAAGTCCGCAGCGCACGCTCACTAGAAGAACTGGGGCGCGGCGTGCGCCGCGCCCCAGGCGGGCGAGTCTCGCGCTCTAGGGGCCGGGGGGCCTGCATAACAGAGTCCACAGCGCGACTCTTCGACGAGCAGACCACCGTCTCACCTGGCCGTCGCGGCAAAGTCGAAGTCGACCGCCTTTCCTGTACCGTCGATCAACGTCGGTGTGGTGGGCGACCCGCTGGCCCACCACATTGCTGACGCCCGAGGTGGCGAGGCCCCGGTGACGGCGGAGGTGGGCACTATCACCCCCTCGAAGGCGTGATGTCATCCAGCGACAGGGGCTGGACCGCCACCCGCGCAACTGTCACGGACGAGACGGCGTCCTCCCGGGCCGGATGGGAGCAGACAGCGGCAACAGCGCCCGCCCCAGCATCACCGGGCATGAGTCGTCCTGGTGATGAGCTCGCTGGCCCGTTCGGCGATGGCAATGACGGGGGCCTGGGTGTTGCCGCGGGTGATGGTGGGGATCGACGAGGCGTCAGCGGCGAACAGCCCGCTCGTCCCGCGGACGCCCATGGTGGCCGGGTCGATCACGCCGGTGGGGCCGCTCCCCAGGCGAGCTGTGCCAACGGGGTGCCAGTAGCTGGTGGCCTGGGCGGTGACGAACTCCTCAAGCGTGCCGTCGTCAGGTTCTGATCCCACTCCGAGAGCGGGTCCGGTCAAGTCGGCCAGGGGCGCGGTGGCAAAGATCGCGGACAGGTGACGTACCCCCTGCCATAGGCGGTCACGGTCGTGAGGGTCGCTGAGATAGGCGGGGTCGACGACGGGGGCGTCTTCGGGACCGGCGCCGGACAACCGCACCGAGCCCCGGCTGCGAGGGGCCAGCAGCGCCACGAGACAGATCATCGCCTCGAGATCAGCAGGTGGCCCACCGGCGTCGAGACCCATCAGGCCCATCGCCAGCTGCAGGTCCGGGGCGGGTGCGGTGGGGGTGGAACGCAGGACAGCAACTGCCTGTCCGACCGTGGACAGCGGACCCCTGCGCAGCAGCCGGTAGGTGGTCGCAGCGTCCGAGTAGGAGCTGTCACGCAGCGCGGCGGCGTCCCTCAGCGGCCACAACGTCGGGACCATGGGGTGGTCGTGCATGTTCTCGCCCACGCCCGGGACATCGCTCACCACGTCGATCCCGTGTTCGCGCAGGTGCGCACCTGGTCCGATGCCCGAGAGCATCAACAACTGCGGGGTACGGATGGCCCCGGCACACAGGATCACCCCGGCCCGGGCCCGGACCTCGCTCGGGTCCCCGCCCGCCGTGACCACGCCGACCGCCCTGGTGCCGTCCATCACGACCCGGGCCACCGGGGTCGAAGTCGAGACCAGCAGGTTGGCCCGGTCCCCGGCGGGGTCGAGGTAGCCGTCGACCACGCTCCAGCGGCGACCGTCGCGGATGTTGCTGGCCGCCAGGCCGACCCCTTCGCGCTGCGCGCCGTTGAGGTCGTCGGTCACGCTGAGCCCTTGGTGCTGGGCCGCGGCGACGAATGCGACAGCCAGCGGGTGCAGGTGGCGGGGTCCGCTCACGCTCATCGGCCCGGCGGCGCCGTGCCACACGCTGGCTCCCAGCTCGTGGTCCTCGCTGCGACGCAGGAACGGCTGCATGTCACTCCAGCCCCACCCGGGCGCACCGTCGTCACGCCAGCCGTCGTAGTCCGTGGGCAGCCCCTGGAACCAGCCCATGGCGTTGACGCTGCTACCTCCACCCAGCCCACGCCCGGTGTGCAACGCGATCTGCCGTCCTGACAGCCCACTCTGTGGCGGGGTCAGGTCCTCATAGACCGAGGGGACGACCTCCAGCTCCCGGAAGCGGCCCGGGACCGCGACCGTTTGCGGGTCGAGGCGGCCACCGGCCTCCAGCAGCAGCACCGTTGTGTCCGTGCTCTCGGACAGCCGAGCAGCCACCACGGAGCCGGCAGCACCGGCTCCTACGACGATGTAGTCCACGACCGCGGGAAGCGGGGCACCGCCCGACGACCTCTCGGCCAGGCGGCTGGGCGCCCCCGGCCGGACATCCACCTCTCGATCTGGTCCAGCGACCACCGTTACGCTCCTTTCCTGCACTGATCTTCCAGGAGCACTCACCATCCGGTGAGGGTGCGGACGTCACCAGGACCAGCAGCAGTTCCCCAGGTCCGGAACCAGCGCCGAAGAGCCGCTGACACGGCGATCGTGTCGCTGCGGGCGGCCGGCGTCCTAACAGATGTCCGCTGAGTGAGACCGCCGCGCCTGGGGGCGGGCACCCGATGGAGCGCTCGGCGCAGTGGTCAGCTGGCGGGCAGTCCCGCGCTGATGCGCTCAGCGGCCCGGTTGACCAGCGCGGCCCAGCGTGCGGCCGGGCGCTCAGCGGACGCGCTGAGCTGCAGCGCGACCCGCGCCCCCCAGGCACGTGCAAGCTTGTGGCATAGCACGTCAGGCCCGGCAGGTCCCCTCCGTCATCCACCACCACTCCCGGCCCGTGCAGCTCCCGACCGTGGCGCTGCAGTGACACGTTGCCAGCGGCGCCCGGACGTAGGCGGTGCCCGCTGGAAACCGGGTAGGGCAGACCCTCACGGCCGGGCAGGACATCGAGGATGACGGTGTGCTCACCCATCCGGGTCACCAGGGACAGCGTGGCGCCGGTGTGCTCACGTAGGGAATCCATGACGGCCACAGCCCGGGCCCGGAGTCCCGGGACCGGCTCGATCGCGCTGGCCAGGTCCAGCACCCCCGCGCCCAGGCTGTAGCCGTCGTCGGCCCGAACGACCAGGCCGACGTCGACCAGCTGGGCCAGAAGCCGGTGCACGGACGGATAAGGAATGCCCGTGGCGGCCGCGAGGCCTTGCACCTGACCAGGAGCGCGGACGTGCGGGAGAGCTTGCAGTACGAGGAAGGCACGCTCCAGCACGCCCTGCCCCGGATCCTGTCCGTGGATACCCTCAGCCCGCGCCATGGCCAACACCTTCCATCCAACCGGGGATGACGTCAGTCATCCAGCGCCACCGCCCGAAGCTCTCCGACCAACCATCAATGACGCGGGGCACGAGTGGTACACCTGTCGGCCAGATTGGCTGCCGCCCGGGTAGGTCAGGTTGAAGACCCAGGTGCCCACCGGTCCGGCCAGGCCGAGCCCGGCGGTGATCCGCACGGGTCCGATGACCGGGTACCCAGTCATGAGGCTGAATCGTGCCGTCCGCGCCGCACAACATTGGTGTTATAGACCCACCCGGCCAGGGCCAGCGCCCCGGCCGTCGTGGCGTCGTGGCGTCGGCGTGGATGGTCGGCTGCCCACGCAGCGCTCGCCACGGGGTCAGGCGGCACGACCCGTCCCCGGGTTCCCTCGATCAGGTACCGGCTACCGGACCTGGCCAACGCGAGAGCCATCGAGGGCGCCCAGCGCCACCGAAACCCGTCACTGCCATTACTCGCTCGATCGAGCAGCCCTACGCCAGCAGTCCTATGCCCTGCTGGCCGGTTCCCTTCCCCGGCCGGGTCCAGGGACTGATCCGGAGCACTACGAGCCAGGACTAGTCCGCGAACACCGGCTCAGTCGACGGCGCGAGTCCCCGGTATCGGCCCGAGGGAGGTGGTCACCGCGCCTCTGGTCTGGTGGGCCGGTGCTCGGCGGGTTCGGGCTTCGGCGAACGGGCGGCGCGCCCGCCGCTTTCCAGTCGCTGAATCCTCCGCTGCCCGTACCGAGAGCCGCAGGTGCTGCCCGCTGGGACGGTGAGGCTGGCCCGGTGGCTGGTCCGAGCGATGTTGCGTTCGGAGACGCCGGCACGTGTGCTGATCGTCACGTCTTCTCATGTGTCCAGCTCTCAACACGTTGAGTAGGTAGCGTGCTACCGACTGTTGCATGCCGTTACCCTTTCCTGGTGTTCGTCCTCTTTGATCTCGATGGCACCCTCACAGACCCGTATGACGGAATTTCGCGGTCGGTGGCGCATGCCCTTGCGCAGATGTCGAAGCCTGCACTGTCGATCCAGCAATTGCGGGCCTTCATCGGCCCTCCACTCCAGGACTGTTTCAGTTCACTCGGGCTCGACAACGACGACGTCGCGCTTGCGGTGGAGTTGTACCGCGAACGATTCAGCGAGCTGGGGCTGTACGAGAACCAAGTGTACGGGGGCATTCGAGAGGCGCTGCAAGCACTCGTGGCCAGCGGAACCACGCTGGCCCTGGCCACATCGAAGCCCCTCCCATTCGCGGAACGCATCCTCGACCACTTCGACCTGACCAAGTTCTTCACTGCGGTCGGGGGTGCGACGTTGGATGACTCGAGGAGGAGCAAGGCCGACGTCATCGCCTTCGCCCTGGACCGACTGAATGTGTGTGCTGGCGACGCCTGGATGGTTGGCGACCGAGCACAGGACATAATCGGCGCCAAGGAACACGGGATGTCCAGTGTGGGGGTCCGGTGGGGATACGCGGAACCAGGTGAGCTCGAAGCGGCCGGCGCCGACGTCATCGTTTCTACTCCGGGAGAACTAGTTCAGGTGTTCAGACACCCATAAGCACCACCGCTGGATCCGCGATGCTCGACTGGGCTCGGCGGAGCTGATGAGGGAGTCACTCGCTGAGGGTCTGCGCCAGGCAGAGCGCAGCCCACACCAGCGCTGACCACCTCAACATCCCAGGAGGCTTATTCAGGCACCTCGGTAGAAGTGTAGGGCGATGACCGTCGAGATCGTTGTGCGGAAGGTGTGCAGTGGCCTCCGGTAGTCGGTGTGCAGTATCCGCCAGGTCTTCAAGTGCGCGATGGTCTGCTCGATGACGTAACGGATCCTGTTGATCCCTGTGTTGAATTGCTTCTCGGAGTCCGAGAAATCACGGCTCGGTGGCTTACGGATCGGCGTGATGACGCCAGTCCCGATATACCCCTTGTCGCCCATCCAGGTCGCTGGGTCCAGCGTCTCCAGAACACCGGACCTTGCCAGCGCGACACTGTCATGACGGCATCCATCGACCGGATCCGAGATCCACACCAGCCGGCCGTTCAGGTCACACACCAGCTGCACGTTCAGCCCAGTGGTGCGGTGCTTGCCGGAGAACAGCTGCCGCTGACCAGCCCACGACCAGCACGGCAGGAGGGTTCCGTCGACGACATACCCGGTGCCCCGCTCGAGGTCCTCGGCCACCGGCACCCAATCGGAGAGCACTGCGCCAAGAACTGGCACCAACGCGGTCACGGTCCGACTGATCGTGGGCTGCGACACATCGAACGCCTCGGCGATCTCTGCCTGCACCCGATTCCGGCGCAGGTACGTCAACGTCACGACAACCGACCGGAACAGGCCCAGGATCGGGGGCCAGGACCATCGCGTGTCCGCTCGATGCGCGGCACGAACCCGCACGCACAGCTCGACGATCTGATCGTACGTGAACCCGGTGCTATTCTGC
>JAABUY010007681.1_pt1 | contig 10193 bp, 5 predicted proteins | sample 5560271 | NCBI WGS metagenome assembly JAABUY01 (sample SAMN10711886, study PRJNA513374) | rock metagenome | isolation source: Antarctica rocks | place: Antarctica: Victoria Land, University Valley
AAGTCTCCTCTGCTGCTGTCTGCAGCACTGCCTGAGTAAGGCAGAGGGCTTGTAGAACATGCATAACCTGGATCAACTGCTGACATGCCTGCATATGGCTGATACTGCTGAGCATAGCCTGCAAATCACAACCAGGATTGTATGTGTTCTAAAGCCTCCAGCAGCATGTTCAGCTGTCAAAATGATGCCTCACTAGATGCAAGAAATTTGAGGCATCGCTGCATGCCTTGGCTGACAGATGCAGCCGCAGTCCACTAAGCTTACCGTAGTGGCCATGGCGTCCTGAATAGTCCGGAGCTTGATAGTAACAAGGCTGTGCACCGGCAAAAGCGGATGATTAACACCCGTAGAAAGATGAGTTATACCCTCCACCCCAGACGTAATCCTTAGGGTCCATGCTTGTAACTGCTTCGAGAGGGGAGGCGTGCACTCCCAGGTTGGCACCGACAAACGCGTTCCTGTTGACTGATCCAGCACGTCCGTCTGCTGCCATGGACGAGCAAGGGTACGACATGACTTGGCAGCACCCCTGTTCTGCCACAGGACGAGGCGCCAGCGGTTTCAGCTTCGTGTTGCGGTTCATGACTGAGTGGTCATGCGTTTTAGCATGCAGCAGCTTTCAGCATACCGTACGCGGCCAGCTTGCACGGACGGAAGTGCGGCCTGTATACCCGCGCGAATGCAGGCTCCCACAAATGTTACCGCGCCGTCGTCATTGCTGGAATAGTAGCTATCAAAACAGGGCTTGACAGCTTCGAGACGTCTTGGAGGTCGCACCAGGACAGAAGATGATGCCAATTGCCTGATCAAGCACCATGTGATCAGCCATGTGCAGTGTGAGTTTCGTACCCTGCCTGGCAGGCAGTGCCTGCTGTTCGCTGTCTTTTTTAAGCGAACCGTTTGCGATGCGTCATGCACACTTCTGTGATCTGCCGGTCACAATGCCCAGTTTGCAGAGTTGGAGGAACTATTGCTGAGGTAAGACCGTCAATTCTTGCTGGCGGATGAACTCACACCACGCAATGACTCTTAAACCATCTTCTACCCATGTTCCTGCACACGAGGGTGCTTTTAGGCAACATGTGTAGGGCTGCTGTCGCGTTTCACTTTGTGAAGCACATCGTCAGTGGTTGCATTGAATTTTAATGGAGGTGTATCATAATGTTGCCTTGCGCAGAAACCTCTTGATGCCGATATTCAAGTCAGTCAGACAAACATATATATATGTATGTCTGAACCTTGAACCTGTGTTATATTCCTGTCACATGTCAGATTATGTCAGGTTTTAGGTAATTCCAGTTGACTCATCTGTCTGCAAGTGGTTACTCATTCCTCTGCAAATAGGGTATTATTAATACCCGCGTTTTTATGATTTCAAACTCAGCTGTCTTATGTGACTAAGCAGTTGGTTGAATGTGTGTGTGTAACACCAACAAAAAGGCCCTTAGTAATGCCAGTGGTAAGGGCATACCCTAAGCCCTAACACTATTCAGACAACCCTAAGCTAAATACCTACCCAATTCCTCTTTGATCCACCTATTTACTAGTCTAATTGAAAGAGTAGTAGTTAGTGCAGTACCTAATTGAGAATGATCCAGTGATCAAGGTGATCCACCCCAAAAGCTATTTTTACAGAGTTTTGCTCAACGCATCTGACTCTGAGGATTGAGGCCTCTGGAGCGGATCACTGGATCGGTGAGTCATCTCTGACTGAGACACGTGGCCGCCCCCACACCAACCCCGGGTCAGGTCTGGTCACGCGTAGGTCACGCGGGTCACGGAGAGGTCACGCACGTTGACTGTAGTTACAAGTTAGTTGGGACTGGGAAAACCGCGGGGATTTCGGATTCGACGGATGTTTTACAGCTCGCTGCAAGCTTGCTGTTGCTCACTTCTCGCCCGCGCTTCCGCAATTCTTCACCTTTCGAGTGCTTCTTTCGGCTATCCCTTACATCTTGCACACTTACATCATGTTCGGAGCCAACAGCAACGCGAGGACTCCTCCCGGTGACCAAGGTAAGTAGATCGCTTGAAAGCCATTTTAAAGTTGCGCCAGCTACGCTATATGTAAAATAGGAAAACTACTCGCATCCGTTTCCTATTGCCTCCTTACGTGTGTATGCCGATTCGTTTGCACTACGGTTGGGTATTGCCGAAGCGGGTCTCGTGCGGGTGCAGTTTTACTCCTACGAAACTGACTTTGCGCTTTGCCTATGCGGTGGTGCCGGTGATCAAGCCAACTTCTCCATACGATTCCGCAGGTATAGAAGCGTTGGTCAGTGTATATTAAAAGCACTAGTCATTTTGCGTTTGAGTGGCTCCGCTTTTCTTCGCAGGTGCCAGGGGTAAAGCAAGCAAGTGGAGGCACTCTTCAAGCAGTATGTACAGAAAAATGTCGGCTTGGGGTGCGCACATCAAAACAGCTGCAGGTTATGGAGCGGCTGCCACTACTGGGGGTGCGTTGGGACCAACTGTAGCTGGCAACGGGTTGGGAATCTTTGGGTTTTCATCACCAGGAATAGTCAAGGGCTCAATTGCCGCAAAATGGATGGCAACAGGCGTGGTAAAGGCTGGCAGCTGGTACTCATTTTGGCAGTCAGCTGGCGCGGGTGGTGCATGCGCATCGTATGTCTTGGTGCCAAGCACATTTGTAATGGCTGTCGTTGGTGGATCTGTATACTCAAAAAGAAGGGAGATTTACAAAGGGATGACATCAATTTACAAGAAAATTAGAGGGTAAAGCCGCTCTCTTTACAACTTGCAAGATGCACCAGTCCGATGCAGACTGGACCCTCTGAACCGTTGCTCTTTCCACGTTTGACAACCAGAAAAAGCGTAGCTGTCACGAACCCGTTCAGTTATGCGTTCGCAGCATCGAAGATGTTAAACATCGAAGGTGTTAAGCATACTGCACCGGAGCCGCCACTTTTATATTAAACGTGTGTGGGTCAAAATCTGTTTATTCGCTACAATTAGTAGTCAACAACAAGATGTTGCCAACGATAAAGTACCCAAAGCGCTTCCTGTTGCGCCACACAAGGATTTCTTATGTGCAACTTCAAGTTTTCTCTTGCGTGTCTTGGCCTGTTGTATTGACAACATTCCATTTTCTAGATCGCCCATGCCAATGCTAACGAAACTGTCACGCAACTTGTTCCCCAGTATATCGAACTTGCCGATGACCTCCTTCTCAGGCCCAAGTCGCAGGGCCGCGAGATTCTCCAATATGAACTTCTTAAAAGCCGTCTCTTCAATGCACCTAGCCACCTGCCCGTCCATGCTTAAGAAGTCAGGGACGGACATGCGTCCTGGCATCTGTTTGAGCTTCTTGTATTGCGTCGTCGTTTGCTTGAAGCCGATGACAGACTGGTTGATTTGGTTGTTGACAATCGGGTACAACTTGGCGCCAGAGGTGCCAAAAGCCCCTTGAATCAGCTCCTTCAACGCTGCGTTTTTCAGCTTGCTCAGATCCTTGCCCTCCAACCGCTTCTTTGACCAATCCACAACGCTCGAACCACGTGCTTCATTTGGACCTTTGATGCTATAAGATCCCGACTTCCTTATGGCAGGCAACACTTCGTCTTCGACCCAATCTTGGAAGGCTTCCGCTAAAGGCAGCTTGGAGCGGCTGATTAGCCTATACAATCCAGATTCCCGCATGTAGCGGGAATCTAGGTCGTTTGCGTTTGGTTCACAGGGGGTGCCCAAAATGGGCACACCTTCTTGCAACAGATCCGCAAGGGTCGTGATCTGCTGAGGACGCACATGCTTTGTCACAACCTTCTTTACATTTCCATAGCCTAGAACACGTGCCGCATCGTTACATCTGAAGTACGGCGTCCTGTCTTCCCCAACAAGGATGACAGGTACGGTTGCGTTGTTGACAACAACCAATTGTCGTTCTGAATCATAATCGAAAACACTCTCCATGACACCAATCGGTTCTTGTGTGATGACTTCAAGAGGTACAATCAACCTTCATAAAATGTTCAAGGCTGTCAAATTCTACAGCGAGCGTCACAAGCCTGACGGACGTAAAAGCTTACCGTCTTATGTAAGTGACGTAATTCGATCATCGTCTTTTTGCAGATGATTTAGAATCCCATTGCACAGGTATTTAAACTCGCTTGTTTGTTGCAGCCGTACACTTTGCATCGCCTACTCGTGCAATTGGGCAATTTACGTCCAAGCCGACTACCTCGCTCCTTCCGAGCCGACTACCTACCACCGACTACCTATCACCGATTACCTACAACACTATCATCTCTTGCCCATCACCATCAACTCCTCGATCTCTTTACCATCTTCTCTCGATCCATAGGTATTATTCACTAGGTTTGCTAAACACGATACGTTATGATTTTTGACGTATGTAGTAAAATGCAGGCATGGTGCTACCTAACGACATCCGCTTCGATGCTAGAGAGCGTTACGTTCATCAGACGAACCTCTCCGAATCTACTCTGAAGCTATGTTCCACGAAGCATTATTGGAAGGGGCCCCTACGGTCAGTGCACTGGCTACACAACCAACTCGAACAAAGAGGAGGGACGCCTTACTTCACATACCTCGTCCAGTACCGATATGGAGATCTCGTCAAGGTGTTCTTCGACATAGAGAAATACTCTCATTTCCCTATCGACATCGCGAGCTGCAAAGCCATGGTTAGAGAGAAGCTTCTAGAACCTTTCTTTAGATGGGTAAATTCTTTCAGCGGCTCGGTAGTGGACATGGCTAACGTGGCAGCTACTGACTACACGCGCAAGATGCCGGAAGGAGACCCCAAGGCCGGCATGTACAAGTTCTCCATGCACATCTTCATCAACAACGTGACGTGCAGAGCGGAGTGCCTGAAGCACATAATCACCGAATGCAACTTCGAGGATATCTTGACGACAGCTGGTGATCACGGATGCATGGACCCCAACGTCTATGACATCACCTCAGCCGGCGGCAGGCGCATACTGAGACTGGTAGGAGCAACGAAGGTCAGCGGTGACACCACTTACAGCGTTCCTTGCAGCGTGTACGATGAAGATTTCGTCACAAAACCAAATCCGCCCCCTTTCCAGGATTATGTCGTCACCTACACCACTGGCAACGAGGTGGACGTCAGCGAGAAGCTAAAGCCGTATGACGAACGCCCGGCGTCGCGTCCGTGCCCGGAGAATCGCGAAGTGGATTTCTCGGTGCGTGCTCAGAGAAGGCAACTCGTACGCGCCGCGTACCTCGACCAATACAACGATGATCAACTAGCCACCATGGCCAGCACGGAGCTTTCCCGGCGGCACATAGATACCCATCACGCTCATAGCAAACTCATCGGCAACAGGATCTGGTACGAATGTGGACCGTCTGGCCGCAAGTGCTTCCAAGACTCCCATCATGACAGAAACAGAGCCTACGTCGAGTTTAGGAGATCAGGAGAGATGCACTTCTATTGCCTTTCCAGCAAATGCGCGTCCAAGTGCCCTGTCAAGCTCGGGCATTGGGCTAAGTGCTTGGACGACCTGCTGTTCAACAACGTGTGGATGCCAGCCGAGGAGGTAGACGGTCGCCTCCTTGACACAGTGTACAACCTTGCATCAGCAGAGTCGGGCTCTTGAAACAGAGCCAGACGGCATCTAGCAATGGCGGATCAACCTTGGTTCCTTCATTTCGAGGACACCATCGCTCGCTACATGTCCCACCACTACGTGTTCATCAAGGAGCAGAGCATGTTCATCGAAAAGTATCTGGGTGCTGACGGTGAGATGGTGGACTTCAGGACCTTCGCAAAGGCCAAGCTGAGCGACCACACCAAGCCTTTCGATTGGGCGTTCAAGCTTTGGGAGGCGTCCACGTACCGCCTCGAAAAGGCGACCCTCGACCAGTTCGTGGCAGAGCCGTTCGCCAAAGACGTCCCTCCAAAGGCGTTCAACCTCTGCGCAAAGGCAATGCCGCTCCTGGAAACTCCGTACCTGCAGCCCACGGCAGAGGAGATAGCAGAGATCCAGCCACTGCTAGATCACATCCTGGCCAGCCTGGTGTCGGGAGACCAACAGGACTACGACTCCTTCATGGGGTGGCTCGCCCACGTGGTGAAGCACCCCAACAAGAAGATCGGATGGATGCCATTCTTCATAGGGGAACAGGGGTCTGGGAAGGGTATAATTCTGGGGGGTCTGATGGTGAAGATGTTCGACAAGCTTGGACTACATGCCACCAACTTTGGCTCGGTCACCGGCCAGTTCAACTCCGACCTCATGCTGAAGTGCCTCGTATTCATAGGTAAGAAAAAGTTACGAAAATCTGTAACGCTTTTGATCCAGTGATCCAGTGATCCACCCCATCCTTGTTCTGAAAATCACCATTTTTAGGTCAAGACCTTAAACGGATACTAAAACTGGATCATTAGGTCAAGTTATCCAAGGATTACTAATGCTTCGCCCTAACCTATTACGTAATGCTTGGCTGCAGACGAGGGCTTGCACAGCAGCAAGAAGGAGCAGGCGGATCTGATGAAGACTCTCATCACGGAGCCCACTTACAAGTCGGAGCAGAAGTTCCACGAGCCCCAGAACCTGACCAGTTACCACAACTACATCGGAGCTAGCAACCATACCAAGGCCCTCAACATCACACATGACTGCAGGCGTTACGCTATCTTCAACACAACCCTCATGCAATACAGTCACGAGAAATGGTCAGAGCTATGGTCGTTAGTCAACAATCCCGTGGTCAGAGAAATATTCTTCCAGTACCTTCGCACCTGCATAGACAGCACAGGCGTACGTATAGGCAGAGCACCCATGACGGCCGCCAAAGCAGCTCAGGCTTCCGAGCAGTGTCCGGTAGCCGCCAAGTGGCTCAAGTCGGTCATCTTGGACAGACCCAACGCCGCTGCCCACGTGCCTGCTGACGTGGACGACTACGACGAGCGGGCTGCATGGGAGAACGACAAGATCAAGATGACCTTCAAATCCAGAGGTCCCATTCCTCCTGCCATTTCTAACCTGCTGGGAGACGATCTGGAAGAGGAGCTGATCAGGCGGGAGTCACACAGTCAGGGAGGAAATAGCGTCAAGTGCTTGTTGCCCGTCGATCATGTGACCAAGTGCATCACTAAATACGTCTCTGGTCAGTCCTGGTTGCGCTTCAACGAGGCTGATCTTAAGGAGACCTTCGCTAGCATCGGTATTCTGCCCGGAAAGCACGGATGCTGCCTAGCGGGCCAACCGAGGAGAGGCCTCTACATCTTCCCGTCCATAGAGGGCTGCATCTACAAGCTCAAGAAGAAGGGGTGGATGACGTCATTGGAAGCTGGGGAAGAAGTAGAGGACCTGGAATATTAGTCATCATGTCTGTCCGTGCGTGTGTATGAAGCAGTTGGTGTGTAGGTGGGGGGACCAGACAAATGATCCACTGATCCGTTCCATTAGACCTCAAGCCCTCTTCAGCTCATCATTCTTCGAACCGTGCAGAATTGAGCTACCCCCTGGATCACTGGATCACTGGATCACTAGCATTATACTGTAATACATAGACATAACATACTACTTTATAGAGAAGTATATAAGGTAATAGTAATGATCCACTGATCCACTGATCCACCCATAATCCTGTAAATCTCTATGGTTTGAGGAAATGCAGCAGATAGAGGGCTTGGGTGCCGGTGGCACGGATCAGTGGATCAAAGTCAGGTGGCCTCCTTCGACCCACCACCACACCAACAGCTGCTTACGGGGGTTTGGGGGCGGAGCCCCCATGTGTCACAAAAAAAAAGACGATGATGTCGGGATTGACGATGATGGTGGTATAAAGCTCGTGTTTTTGTAAGGTCAGTGCATACAATCTCGCTCAAGATGGCTTCTCTCATGCCAAGCATTCCTGCCCTATCTACATCCGCACCCACCGTCATGTTCAAGCGGCAGAAGGGTCGCAAGTACACCGTTCAAGAACTGTTGAACGTGCCGATCATGCAGTTGCAGAAGGAGGAGTTAGGAGATCAGTTACGCTATCTGAAGGATGAGAAGGGGTACAATGGTAGCATCAACGTCACAAGCAAGCCTGCGGGTCGAGCCCTCCTGATAGAAGCCCGGCGCATTACGGCATTACCCGAAGATCAACGCCCACAAGCCGCGGCCACGATAATAGCTGGCCTCAACACAGCTAAACAGATCCTCCCTGAGGGATACACCGTCGTTAGGAGGGTGGGGGAAGTGCCACGTGTCCCTGATCTGACTGCAGACAACCCACGTGACACCAGAGCAGCCAACAGGCCAGATCTGGTCTCTCCATGGACCTCATGGGATGGCAACATCACACCAGGCTCAGCTCTTCCGAGCAAGACTTCGGAGGAAAAGACACTTGTAAGGCAGCTGAAGAAGAGGATCGGAAGCTGGCTGGAAGCTGACAGACCTTCCACTCAGAGGCTTGGAGAAGCTGGCGTGGTTCGGAGCAGCAGCAATGCTTACGTGGACACCCTCAGGACCATGTGGAGACGCGGCTTGGGTAGGAACGAAGAGGACTTGTTGACATGGAATTGGGCTAGCTTGCAATACAGTGATGCTGAAAGCAAGGGAAGGTGGACAGAACGTCATCTGGATCAGCTCATCTGTTGGATCAACAAGGCCCCGCTGAGCGAGGACGTGATGCAAGCAGCTTCCAGATTGCTCAGACAGGAAGCAGATGCCGAATTGGAGGAAGCTGACGAGGACATGCGCCCGGAAGGTGACGGCGTAACTCAGCAACGTAAATTCACCACCCAACGATCGTACATGAACGCTTTACAAGTCACCTTCAGATACCGTAATGGCGGGAAGGTCAGCGCTCCTGCTCAAGACCCTTCCTACAGAAAGACGAACGCTTGGGTAGCTTGGTACAATTGGGTGATCTTTGCTGCCGAGGGCAGGCAGGACAGGGATCAGAAAGAGCTTCTTTTTGGCAAGACGCACAAGGAGTTGCTGCAGATAGTGGCTGCATTACAGAAGCAGGTGGAGCAGCTGCAGGGGTGGCGTCAGCCACCCATGACAGCTGTGGAAGCCTACACCACCAATCCTCTGACAGGCAAAGACGGTTGGGACACTCTGTTTGAATGGCTGGCCCTGGGAGCCATGGTTCTGCAACCTCCTATCAGAGGCAATTGGGGCAAGTTGAAGTGTACCACGGATTGGGTTGCAGCAACCACCCTACATGCAGACACCGGGCTTAACGAGAACTTCCTCTACCAGAAGCCGGGACCCAACGGGGAGGAATTCGGCAGCAGATCCTATGGCGACAGGGAGAGCCGTTACATCATGTGCATCAACGTGGATAAGGTGTCCAAGAAGACAGGCTCTGATCAGATCGTCTGCAGCCAGGAGTTCTCAGATTGCCTAACCACCTCCTTTAAGATGTGGCCACGTGCGTACGCTTTCGCGCTCAAATTCGATGGGGACACCCGACAGGTCAATTCGAGGAAGCCTATGGGAGACAAGCAGCAGATGCCCAGTTATCTAGGCAAGATCAAGAACCCCATTCTTGGAGCATGGGACTACGGCAAGAAGATGCACCAAGGGGTTCAGCTGCTCAGAAGCAGCTATGTCACGTGGTTCTACAACAGAGGCACTTTCTACGGGGACGATGGCCCTACCCCGGATCACAATGCTAAGAAGACCCTGGCTAAGAGCATGCGGCACCAATGGCAGCAAGCTGAGACCAACTATAGGAAGCTGCCTGTGGTGCAGCAGAGGACGGCTGTATGGGATGAGACGATCAAAGCTTACAGGATAGAGGAGGGCAATAGAGTGATCGACCACATAGGAGACCCTAATCTGGTGATGAACCCTATCCCAAATGACTTGAAGCCAACCAAACCCCCAGAGCCACCCATCTACCAGTCAGGGGCTGGGTCACCCCTGAGAGGGGCAGTCGCAAACATCCCGGTGGACATGGAGTGGGTCAACGAGTACATGCCCAAGAAGATGGCATGGGACATAACCATGGCCACGAGGGGGGCGTCAGACAGACAGCGCTTCCAACGCAACTACCAGCAGATCAGGGCTAGGCAGACGTCGGACCGTAACAAGGCTTACCACGAGCGTAACAAGAAGAAGATCGTAGCCAAGTGCATCTTGAGGAGAATAGCATTAAGAGGAACTGCTGACTTCGTATCCGATGCGACACGTGTGAAGTATGGGATAGGTACAGATGCTGCCGGGGAATACTTCTCT
>JAABUY010007683.1_pt1 | contig 10191 bp, 10 predicted proteins | sample 5560271 | NCBI WGS metagenome assembly JAABUY01 (sample SAMN10711886, study PRJNA513374) | rock metagenome | isolation source: Antarctica rocks | place: Antarctica: Victoria Land, University Valley
TGCTCGAACCTAGCGTACTGCTGCTCGTGTGGCTGTTGCGGCATGCAAGGCTGGGAGCCTTTCCCATTGGTGATCTGCTTGGCAATTGGGTTACTTTCTGTGAAGCAAGCATGAGGCAAAAACCGCATATGGCCCATGCAACCCTGCGCCTCATGCAATCACTACAAAAGCTATTCCATAAGCCAAGCAGCCTCAGAAAGAGTGTGTTTAGTCTTGTCCGACATGACTTGTATGTCACATTAGGAAAACTTACAAAAACGTAGTTTTTGTTAGAAAACTTACAAAAACGTATACATGTCACATTGCTCTTATCTCCACAGGACCGCTGTTGATGTGCCATTGTTGCTGAATGCAGTGACATAGAAGCTGGTGCAGCATATCAGGATCGATTGGAAGGCATGATCATGCGCAGTCAGTTGCTGGTCCTGTTGCAGAACCAAGTGTTCACAGACTCACAGGGCCGCCTGCTGTCTGGGGAAGCACCATCTCAGCGTCTGGAGATGCAGCTGGACTGCCAGATGCGCTCCTTCTACCGTACGCGCTACATGCACAGGCAAGCTGCCGTTTTTGCATCGGCTGTGACAATGATGTTGTACTGTACATGCTGCATGCACAGGCAAGGTGTCGTCCCTGTGTCACCTGTGACAGTCATGTTGTACTGTACATGCTGCATGCACAGGCAAGCTGCCGCCCCTGTGTCACCTGTGACTGTGGTGTTGTACTGTACATGCTGCCTGCACAGGCAAGCTGCCGTTTTTGCATCGGCTGTGACGGCAATGTGGTACTGTGTATGCTGCATGCACAGGCAAGAAGTCATCTTTGTATCAGCAGTGACAGCGTGATCTTGTTGTACTGTATACATTACATGCAGTGACATGCTGTGACTGCATATTACTGTACACATGATATTGTGTTGTCTGTGCTTGCCATATTCAGGCAGCGGACTGCTGTATTGCTTCTGCCCACCATGCTAAGCAGAAATACTGATCTTGTTTTGTCCTTCTTACACAAAAGTCTATTGCTTGATGCTTGCACTGTTTGTGCAGGGTCTGCTTGCTACCTTGGCAATCTCTGTGCTCACCTTGTCATGCTTGTATCGTGCATGTTTGCAGCAGCAATACAAAGGCTTTCAGAGTGTCCTTTGCATACGAACTGCACAAAGCGGACCCGATACTGTGTGTGTGTGCGTGTGTGTGCGCGCGCGTGCGCATACGTGTGTATGTGTGTAGCCATGGCAGCTCCATGTCTCATGCAAGGCAGATGCAGCTGCCAACACGCAGGCCACAGCTGCACCCACATCATATTGCGTTTCAGCGGAGGATATGGTTATGTTGTGGCCACACAGTATCTTTGATGACACTGAACGTCTACATCAGTGTGCAGGCGAAGTTTAGCATCCCGGCCTGAGGTCATTGACAGCTTACGCATGGATGATCCCGTGCAGCAGTCCCAGGGACAAGTGGACGCTGGCACATCAGGTAGCTCATCACAGCATCCTCAGTAGCACTGCCTCTTGCAGATCACCATGTCTTTGTTTGTTTCGCCACCAAGTGGACGCTAGCACATCAGTCAGCTCATCACAGCACCCTCAGTAGCAGTGTCCCTTGCAGATCACCATGTCTTTGTTCGTTTCACCAGCAAGACGATGATGTTTGTCAGAGTGCATGTGACATTAACAGGCAGGGCACATCAGCGCATCCACCGTTCTTTTCAAAAAGCTGAGGCTTACATGCATAGTCAGATGCATGGCTGGTGTGATGAATGGCCACGGTGTGTCTGACTCTTCGTGGGTGTGGCATTAGCAGGTAGGCGTTTCTCACCGCAAGGTTTTTCAGCCTGTTTTCACCTTCTTGTTGATGCATCCGAAGGATCGCCCCACAACTGATCTATCTGAAAGAGGGTGCGTACCATGCGGCGGGAGACAAAGTGTGTTTCACATGATGGGAAGACAAATGACCAACTGGTGTTATGCTGTGCACGCACACACTGCAGGGAGGCAGCAACATTGCGGCGTTCAGATTATGCAGAGGTCATCCACACCAGTATCTCTGGTTTGCCTCATTACGCATGACACAGTCAAACAAGAAGGTGCCAGAATCAGAATCAAAATGATTTCACTGAACAGATGCGCAGTCTGAATGCGTGCATGTGTGTGCCTCAGGGAGGCAAGAAGATGCTGAGAACTGGGCCAGAAAAGTGCGTCCTGGAGAGAAAGAGGTTGTGCTGCTCCCGGTGGAAGCTGCCCGATTGTACCTGGACCTCAGGCCCTTCATGAATGTAGCGCCCCTTGCTGTCAGGTACACAGTTTCTGCTCATTTGCCTTGACATCATCTCAGCAAAGGTGGCAGGGGAGGGAACAAATGGGCCAGTAGAAGAAAAGGAAATCATTCGCCTTTCGGCATTATATGGCATGGCTCGGCAGATATCAAGGACTTGACAATTGTTTTGAAGTACGGTCTGATGTTTCTTCCTGGGAAACTGGTAGACTGTTCAAACCCTGCATCAGTGTGGCTCCCCTTTGCTGTTGGACAAACAAGATTAGCACAGGAGCTCAGCACATTTGTTAAAATACCACATGCTGTGGCGGTTCTTCGTATGTCAGCCCAAGTGTAACACAATCATTCCACCAAGTGTGGGTTTGCAACATAGTGCATATCATGCTCTTGGAAAGGTTGCTACTCCAACCTGCTCAAGAACTTTCGTGCTGACTGATGACAGTTCTGCTCAATGATGCAGGCATTGAGGTAGGGATCTGTACCCTGTTCTGGAAGTTGTGAAGTCAATTTTTTTGAAGGGACACAAGAAGTGTATCTTTTCAACAACAAAAAATATAATAAATTTTTTGAAAAGATTTTGTAAGCATCGAGTGCTTTGCCCTATAGGCGGCGGACAGTTGCAGCTAGGGTTCACCATATCTTCCAGTCTCTGGGGTTACGCCATCTGGCAGTGGTGGAACCCCGAGGGTTTGTGGTGGGCATCATCACCAGAAAAGATCTAGGCTTAGCTTCCCATGGTAAGTTTCCTGCCAGGTCACAGGAAGTGGCTCACCCTGTCGACATTTGCCGCGATATGATTTGACTTATGAGCAGGTTTGACCTTAAAAGCCTGTGCATTGCAAACGTTCAGTGTCTCCCATGGTGACCAGTGTGACACACCACCAAAGCCGTTGTGTTTTGATGCAATTTGACACTTGAGTGATTTTGACTTCAGATGCTTCTGCATTGCAACTGCTCAGCGTCAAGTGCGAAGACCAAGCTAGAGTATGAACACAAGTGTTTCACCGATCACAGAGCCAGTGCATCTGCAAGCCATGCTCCACAACCAATGTTGTGGCAAATCTGTAGAGCTTGCTGTGCTGTCATGGTACGAAGCAGGGCAAGCCTTTGTTGTACCTGTGCACAGTCTGGGCGGGAGGCCTTCTTGGATCTCCCAAAAATGCCACGCCACTCTTTTGGGTAGAGTACTCCCTTCCCTTCCCTTCCCTTCCCTTCCCTTCCCTTCCCTTCCCTCAGTCTAGGTTGTGTCTGTGCGCTGCATTCCAGCTGACTCCTGCCTGCTTGCTGGGCTTGGCTGCAACAACAGTGCAGTGACTGTCACAAAAGGCTTGACACATGGCGTTGCTGCTGCAGAGAAGACGCCTCAGCAAGACAGGACAAGCAACGGCGCTGCTCCTGAAGGCCTTGCAGGCACCATCCAACACATGACTCAATGGCCTCAGACCCTCATTGTAGGTTGCTCCTGTGCATTATTAGACCAGCTTCACATGGTTATATCGTGGCATTGTCATGACTGTTCAGGCATACAGGTGTTGCATGTCTGTGCCGATCTGTGTTGGTGTTGCACATACATCACAGCTGACCTGGCTTGGTCGCTTGATGGTCATCGCATCCAGGGTGTGAGCATGCCTTGTCAGCATGCACAGTCCGAAGTCAAAAGCAGCTTTGCCTGATGATGTTTTTGATGGTCTGCAGAGGCAGCTGTCAACAAGTTGGGCGAGTGATCCTGACGCCGACAGAAGTTCCACCACAGATGATGCTCAAAGCAGTTTGCTGAGTAGCAGATCACCTCGGTGGCAAACCCAAGACAGTCGACCAAGAGGCAGCCCCTTTGCTGATGATAATGATGATGATGATTTGCCACAATCAGATGAGTTTCTGCCTGAGCCGTCTCTCAGGGAAGGCATGGGAGAAGGGTATAGGCGCGACGTTACAGAGGTTCTCAGGGATGCCTCTAGTATGCCAAATGGGCACAGGTCAACCTAGCTGCTGACTTGCTTGAGGCCTTTAATGTCGATGCTGCTAATGTAGATACTACTGATGTAGATGCTTCTAGGAAATCACCTTGATGCCTCGTTTCCTGAATGTTGTGTGAGTGGTTGCCAGGCCAATACCTGGTCAATGTGTATGCAGTCAGCATGCATGGCTGTACATTTGCCAATCATGGCTGCCTGGTGTCCAATATTTAGTTTGCAGAGATGGGCGATAAATGAACATAGTGTAGGGTTTAGTAAGAGAAGAGAAGAAAAGTCTGCGCCTGTTAGCGATTATAACTGAAGCCTCCCAGTGCTGCAGCCTGGAGCAGTGTTGAGATGAAAAGGCGCGGATAGTCCTCGTTGTTTGATGCTTTTGATTTGTAACACGTAGCTGACATGTGACGGACTGCCAGGGCAGTGTCGGTGCATCACATAAGCAAAGGGGACATGTACTTGGAATTGAGCAAGCCGATGAGAGTGACATGACAGTGAGATGTTTGAGTGTACCTTCCCTCAGCTTTACCTGTACCTTCCCTCAGGTGTTGCTCTGTTGGTAGTACAAAGGGGCTATAGCTGTGACGGACGCTACGCGTGTCACGCAATGCGAGAGCCAGCACGGACAGTAAGTTGTCAAGCAGTTTGCATCAGCTTCAGGCTCACGCATGCGTCAAGCCCCGCGGGTCGGTGTTTCAACGTTGCTCGTGCTATCAGGATCCGTCTCCAAGTTGACCGAAGCCTAACCATACACAAGGGTAACAGGTGAGACCTCTCACGGAAAGTTGGGCTAATTGCTTTTCCAGGTTGTAAAGATGAGGCTTATAAGCTTAAGCTTGTCGCTGTCGATGTGGAGGCAATGCGAGATGTTAAGTGTTGCGATGGTGCGATTCTACACGCTGCAGGATCACTTCAGTCCATTCGCCGGCGCCATGCGCCCTCGACATGACAGTCCAGAACCGGAAGCGGCTGTGTCACTACCAGACCTCTGCCAGAACGTGCCGAGACTGGTAGAGCTCTTCAGCGCTGGGTCTGCGGGCGTACTGCTGGCGACTTGTTCGCAATTGCGGGAAGCTGTATGCCCACTCGTCACAAAGATCACTGTGACTGTGCCAGACAAGTCAATCGGGGTCGACTTCAGCGTGCTGCTTAACAGCAGGTGGTCCAGTATCCAGAGTCTTACGCTCAACAATCGCGAAGTCAGCGAACAGAGCATACATCAAATCATCAGCGCAGGGTGGCCATACATGACCAGCCTGACTTTTGATCACTGCGGCTTTGGACCGCAGACTGCCTCGTTTCTGGCACAGGCCCAGTGGCCACTACTTCAGACTCTTGATTTGGCTGCTACCAGTCTTGCTAAGGGAAAGTGGCCTCACCTGCAGGTCCTATGTCTCCGGTCATGTTCACTCAAGGCTGAGGCAATGCCTTGCCTCTCTCATGCAGACTGGCCTGAGTTGAGGCACCTGTGCCTAGATGACAATGATCTGGATCTTGTTGAACGGGTACCTGGCCCTGAGTATGGAGTCGCCTGGCAACATGACTCTGGCTTTGCAGCAATGAGTGAGCTTGTCGAATGCAATTGGCACAAGCTGGAGAAGTTGAACCTTGATAATACAAACATAGCTGCCAAGGGGTGCCATGTACTAAGACAGTCGCACTGGACAAATTTCAGGCATTTGACAATGTGTAATGTTGGATCTTACGATCTGTCAGAACTGTCAAAGACAGACTGGCCATTGTTGTCTGGCTTAGATATATCTCAATGCCAAGGTAGCTTAGCAGAGAGCATTCCGGATTTGATTGCAGCAGATTGGCCATTACTTGCACATCTGGATATATCTGACTGTTGCGTGGGCGAGGAAGGTTTAGCATTGCTTGCTGAGGCCTATTGGCCTCACATGAAGTCCCTGTACATTCAAGACAATCACAGCAACAAGACTTGGTATAGTGCATCAGTAGCGCCTGATGTTTCCAGGGTTGTCAGAATGCTGACCATTGCGGATTGGCCTTTGATTGAGAACTTGGACATTTCAGGCTGTCCTCTGAATGCAGAGGCAGCAGAGCTGTTGATCACATGCCCATGGTCTCATTTGCGGCATTTGAGATATTCTTGTACTTACGAAGATGAGAGTGTCTTTTCAAAATGGTTCCAGAGCACCTGGTCTTGTTTAGGGTACAAGCATGCAGATAAGGTCAGTGAGCAAATGGCGCATTTTGTTTTGTCCAGTAGTGCAGCGATACACCCCATGCGTCACGTGTATACTGATGATGAATGGTGGTGCTTCCGAAATCAATGAAGGTATCAACCAAGGTGAACGGTGATGACAACTGTAAAGTACTAGTACTACATGTTGTTGCAGCTGCAACATCCAGTACACACTATGAGTGCACAAGTGAGCAGATGTAAGGGTGAGTGGCCAATGAGTGGTAACTCATGAACTCTTAGACTGGTCATCCTTGCACTGTGCAACACCAAGTGTGCAGGCAAGGCAAACCCTTGGCTAGCAGGGCAGATAGCAATGACAGTAAGCTATAACTGAGCGCACATATGTGCACAGTGCTCATCTTAGTGTAATTAATTCTGTCACGACGCAGCAAGTCTTCTGCGCTGCTGTGCACACACACTGACAATTGAGCGTGCAGCAGTTGCATTTGCCTCCAGACACGCTGTGCTAAGACTAGGTCAACAATGCATTTGGTGAGCACCAGGGATGGCCTTGACTCTCAAGACTTGCTGCGTTCACCTCCAGCTCGGCGCAAGCTGCTTTGCACTAGCGGTAAGAAGTTACTTGTAACACTCAGGTGTAAGCTCTGCTGACTGTACAAACAGGCTGTCAGGAACCTGGCCTGTCAGAAACATTGCCGCTGCTGTGTCGTTGAGCAACTGTGCTCTGATAATATTATCTGCCAGCTCTGATATGAACAGCAGGAGCGCATCATGCTCTTCTTGTGTTGAAACAGTGGTAGATGCGCCGTTGTCTAATGCACAAGGTGGTCTCTGCAGCACAATGAAGCATTGCGGGAAAGGCTTGGCGTCGTAGGGGGGTACACATTGTTCTGTTGTCACACCAGAATGGACATCAGCTGCATATGCAATGTGCTGCCTCATCAAAGATCTAGACAAAACGACTAAGGTCAGCACAGGCAGTCATTCATGACATCATGTCGGACATGGCAATGCACTGCAGTCTGCATACATTGCAAGTGCTGAGCGACAACCAAGATGCAACAATGACCAGTTGCAAAGCATGCGTGCCATTACACCTGCAGAGCATGAGTAATCATGTTTGATTGCAAGGAAAGCATGATTGTGGTAAGCTGGAGACACGTACCTGATGAGGGGCAGTGGCAAGATTCCAATCATTGATGGAGTAATGACTGCTGGGGGAACCCAACTCAATGTATTGCACGCACTCTCCCTCAGTGGACTCAAATGCTGCTCTGGTAAGATTGGCAATGGAGGAATCAGGGTCTGTAATGTAGGTGAGGAATGTGTTGTCAGGGATCGTCACTTCAGCTGCAGACCACACAGGTGCTCAGCAGTCCAGCATGAAACGATGAGCATGTGCTTTGCAGGGCAATCAGGAGCTTGTATGAGGTGCTACTGCAGCAACAGTATGGTGTCAGCAGACAAGTGGCTGCAGCATTGAACTGTGAGCTCGCAAATCTTACTGAATGCTGTGTTGTTGGCCAACCCAAAGCCTTCATACGCAATGACGCCTTTGATTGCACTCTTGCCGTTGCTGTCCAGAATGGCGGCGTAGCTGCCGCATAGAAACTCCTCTGGCTCATCACAGATTCCTGTGCGCTCACAGAACAGTGCCAGGAAAGCACAACAAGAAGTGACTCAGTAAAGAGACAGCTGTCATTGTCACTGTTGTTGATGCTGGAAGCACCCAAACTTTGCTGCATTGCAGTGCTGATACATGCACTAGCAAACATGCATTGACATAGAGGCACGCAAGTTGGATTGTGATCAGCAGCTTGATACGCCTTGTTACGCCACAGGACACTATGGCTAAGCCAAGATGCGTGCGGGGGACATTGAGCTAGCTGATGCTCGGTAGCTGTTGGCTGCATGACAAGACATGCATAGAGGAATGGTTTGATGTGGTAGTCTTGTTCCAGAACCACCAGATGCCAGGAAGGCAAGTAAGTTTGTTGTTATCAACATTCCATAGCAATACCCAATATGCTGACAGGGCATCATTGTTCACACTATGTGAGCACATTACCACATGACAACAGGTCGTGCTGCAGGGCCCTACCTGCAAGGATGTTTACAGCTACTTGGGCACCCAGAGAATGGCCAATCAAGACGACAGAGTCCAAATCCACAGTTTTGATGGCACTCTGAGCAGCTGCAGGTATGGGAGGCAGCAGGGTTGCGGGATCAGGGTTCTGATGCAATGCAGACGCCAGGACGGTGTGGACATCGATGAGGGCAGCCGCCGAAACAGCACCCCAGCTATTGTTGGGACATTGTGGCTCTCTGACAGCTGCAACCAAAACTGCTGTCAGTCTGGAAACATTCCAATCCAGCAGATTATAGGGACTCTGCAGCGTAACGGTAGTGTTGGGGCGTTGTAGTGCCTGACACGTAGTCACTCTGGCTTGGTGCTTGTGAGCAGTATAAAAGCCTGCACATCACAGAACAATAACAGTAGTTGGAGCGTGATAATGACAAACACACACAGTACATGCATGTACATGGTGCCAGGACATGTGTCCATCCCTGAACTGTGCAGCACCAGCTTTCCAACAACGACAGAGAGGGCTGTCTGGAGCCCCTGATTGGCAGCACAGCATGATGGATGTTTAGTGCTGAGTGTATGTTATTTTCCCAGTCTTTGTCTCCTCAGATGAATTCCACAGACAGACATTGTAAATCGGTTAATTGGTTGTATATGTATGCAAAATGCCATGATCAAGTGGTCTGAGAATGCAGTGAGGTCCATTGAGGCAAGTGAACGCGCTGATAAAGCATACTTTTCATCCACCGCTTGGAAAAGAAAATGAAAGAGATGATGCTGAAGATGATGATTTTGAAAACAGAAGCATATGTGTCACTGCCTACGTGATATGAATGCCTGGGTATCTGGTGTCACAGGATGCAGCTCGTCTATGACGGCCACCAGGTAGCCTTTGCCAGCCAGTTGTTGCTCCAAAAAGCTGTAGTCTTGGCTGTAGCAGTTGGCGCCAACCATCAACATGATCCACGGCAAGCTTGAATTGATACCTGCATGCCTTGTGTTGAGACATGGATGCACCTTTGGCGCACTACATGCAAACGAGCGTAACAGTCACAGCTAGCATGTGTAGCTGCCATACCATGAAAGAGGACTTCATGCTTTGCAGGGCAGTGCAAAATATGGGAACAGGCGTTGGTGTTATTCAGTCCCTAGCGGCTTTTTACTCAGCAGAGCATGCTGCGGCGGTTTGGCACAAATATTCAAGCTGGTGGTCAAAACAGCATGCATAGCGTTCGATATGCATAGTGTTGCATTTGAAAAAAAAGGGAATGGAATATGTAAAGGAGCAATTGAAAAGAATTTCTCGATCTCGAGAGGACACTGGTTGCACTGACCAGCAGCTGGGTATACAAGCGTCAAATTGAGAGGGCTTTCAGTCGGAGGCAGGTCCAAGGGTTGAGTTGCAGTGCTGGGGGTCAATGCAACAAGTGTGGAGAACTGCGCGGTCTGCTGAAGTGCCTGAGGCAGTCAAAGCATCACGCAGTGGCTCTTGTAAAGTTTGTATCTGCTCAGTGACTGCCAAGACAGATAAGGATTGACGATAGGCTGAGCAACGCCCGAACATCGACAGTACCTGGACACTTTTGATTATCACCAAGGTACAGCAGACGACCTGAACTCTGATGGCCGCGTGCCTGAGCGACACCATGACAGAGTGATCTGCCTGTATGCCGCGGGACAACTGTATAG
>JAABUY010007686.1_pt1 | contig 10188 bp, 11 predicted proteins | sample 5560271 | NCBI WGS metagenome assembly JAABUY01 (sample SAMN10711886, study PRJNA513374) | rock metagenome | isolation source: Antarctica rocks | place: Antarctica: Victoria Land, University Valley
GGAGACGTTCGACCTCGTCCTCGAGCACTTTTGCGATCCGGGCACCGCGCCGTTCGTGCAGGAACGCTTCCATGCCGACTGGTCCCCCGACCGAAGTTGGGGTTGGCAGCAGGACCGGGCCGTGGTGAGCCACAACCTGAAGATCGCCTGGAATCTGACCAGGATCAACGCCGCGCTGGACAAGCCGAGCTATGAGAAGGTCGCGCTCGAGATCGTGGACAGCATGCCTGCCGTCGGAGCGGACCGGCAGCGTGGTGGTTGGTACGACGTGGTCGAACGGGTCGCTGATCCGCAGTTGCAGCGTCACCGCTTTTCCTGGCACGACCGAAAGGCGTGGTGGCAGCAGGAGCAGGCGATCCTGGCCTACCTGCTAGTCGCCGGCCGGTATGGTCACCACCGCCACGTTGCCGAAGCCAGAGCGGCCGAGGCCTTCTACAACGTCAACTTCCTCGATCACGACGAAGGCGCGGTCTACTTCAACGTGTTGGCCAGTGGTGTGCCGTACCTGCTCGGCACCGAACGGCTCAAGGGCAGTCACTCGATGAGCATGTATCACAGTGCTGAATTGTGTTACCTCGCCGCCGTCTACAACAATCTGCTACTGAATCAGCAGCCGTTGACGCTGTGGTTTCGACCGAGCCCAAACGAGTTGACCGACCAGACGCTCACCGCGGCTCCTGACATGCTGCCGGTCGGTCAGGTGAATATTCACTCCGTCGAAGTCGATGGCACGCCATGGTCGGACTTCGACGCCGAGGCGCTCACAGTACAGCTGGCAGCAGGAGCAGAACCGGTCAAAGTCAAGGTCGAACTGCGCTGCCGGGTAACGCAATGAGTACGGCGCGCCTCTGGCACACCGTGGCGCTGACTGGCTCGCTCGACGGCGCCAGTTCCGATCGGGTCCGCGACCTGGTGAACCACGAAGTCGCCCGCAACGACCGGGTGCTGCTGAACCTCAGCGAGGTCGACTACATCTCCAGCGCGGGATTGCGGACGTTGCTGGTCATCCATCGCGAAGCTCAACGCGCTGGCAGCGAGGTGGCGCTCACCGGGATGTCAGCTGAAATCAGCCACATCATGTCCATCACCGGGTTTCTGGGTTTGTTCACCGTGATCGAAGACGGCGGTGGTGCCGACCGTGACGACTGAACGTCCCCGAGTCGATGCCTTTCCCACCCATGACATCGGCGGTTACCGCGTTCGAGGGGGCGATCCTCGAACGGCCGGCGCGAGCGTGGTGGCCGGTGGCGGCATAAATTTCAGCGTATTCGCCGAGACCGCGTTGTCGGTGTCTCTGGTCCTGTTCGCAAACGGCAAAGCCGAACCGACTGCGACCTTGGCGATCCCCGAGGAGTTTCGCACCGGCCGGATATTTGCGATGGTGGTATTCGACCTGGACCCAGACACCATCGAATACGGCTTCACGCTGGACCCGGCGCCGCCGGGTGCGCCTGAGGTGATCCTCGCTGACCCGTATGCGACCAGGATGGCATGGCGCCCGGTGTGGGGACAGCCGCCGGAGGATCGCCCGCTCTATCCGTACAGGTGTGCTCTCGCGGCTAGTGACTTCGATTGGGGCGAGGACCGGCCACCGCTGATTCCGCTTACCGACCTGGTGATCTACGAGGCCAACGTCCGGTCCTTCACCGCCGCAGATCCTCAGTCGCAGCACCCGGGTACCTTCGCCGGGCTCGCGTCGAGAGTCGACTACCTCGTCGAGCTAGGGGTGAACTGCGTCGAGCTGTTGCCAATTTTCGAGTTCGACGAACTTGATCTGCCGCGGTCGAATCCCGAGACGGGTGAGCCGCTGCGCAACCTGTGGGGCTACAACACCATGGGCTTCTTCGCACCCAAGGCGGCGTTGGCCGGCACCGGCCCGCTTGGCCTGCAGGCAGACGAGCTCAAGACCACTATCAAACATTTGCATGCGGCCGGTATCGAGGTGCTGCTCGACGTGGTGTTCAATCACACCGCCGAAGGAAATGAGCAAGGCCCCACCGCGTCATTCCGCGGGCTGGCCAACGAGGTGTTCTACATGCTGGATCAACAGGGCAACTACCTCAACTTCAGCGGCACCGGTAACACCGTCAACGCCAACCATCCCATCGTCCGGCATTTTATTCTCGACTGTCTGCGCTACTGGGTGTCCGAATTCCACATTGACGGCTTCAGATTCGACCTTGCCAGCATCCTCGACCGTGCACCCGACGGCAGCCCGCTGGCGAACCCGCCGGTGATTGAGATGCTGGCGTCGGACCCGATCCTGCGCGACCGCAAGCTGATCGCGGAGGCATGGGACGCAGGTGGGCTGTATCAGGTTGGCACGTTCCCGGCATATGGCCGCTGGATGGAGTGGAACGGCCGATTCCGCGACTGCGTAAGGCGGTTCCTCAAAGGCGACAACGCCCAGGTCGGTGAGTTAGCAACCCGGATCGTCGGCTCGCCGGATCTCTATTTCGGACGAGGTCCCACCGCCTCGGTCAACTTCGTCACCTCTCATGACGGTTTCACTCTCGCCGACCTAGTGACCTATCAGCGCCGGCACAACACCGCCAACGGCGAGCAGAACCAAGACGGCAACGCCACTGAGCACAATTGGAACCACGGCCACGAGGGGCCGAGCGAGGATCCTGCGATCGTTCAGCTTCGAGCGAGGCAGGTCAAGAATGCTCTGGTGCTGCTGATGATCAGCCACGGTGTGCCGATGCTGCTGGCTGGCGACGAGGTCGGCCGCACCCAGCGCGGCAATAACAACGCCTACTGTCAGGACACCGAGCTCTCCTATTTCGACTGGTCGCTGCCGCAGACCAACGCCGAGCTGTTCCGCTTTACGCAGCTGCTGATTCTCCTTCGCAAGCAGCTGCCGTTACTGCGCCCTCAGTACCACCCGGGTCAACATGGTCCGCAGCTCGCACCGACTCTGGTCAGCTGGCACGGGCGCCACCCTGGCCAGCCAGATTGGTCTAAAAGCAGCCAGCTGCTGGTCATGATGCTCGGTGACAGCCAGTCGTTATCCGACGTCGCGGCTGATTGCCCCTTGCTGGTCGCGCTGAACTCGGGCTGGTGGACCGAAAGCGTCGCCTTGCCCGACCCCGGCGCAGGTCGGCAATGGCACCGCATGGTGTTGACCTCGGAACCGGCCGGCGCAGATATCTACGAGCTGAGTGCCGCACCGGTCGTGGCCGACCCGGCGGCGTTCCTGCTGACCGATCGCACATCGGCGGTGCTCATCTCACGGTTGATCTCCCGCTAGCCCGCAGCACACCGTCCCGCCCTCCCACCACAGCTCAGGAGACCTCGACATGGCAGACTTCCACACCACCCTGTACTTCGAAGAATCGGCCGCGACCATCACCATGGCGGGCTCGCTTGACGCGAGCACCGCGCCGCAATTGCAGCAGCTGCTCATCAAGGCTGCTAAACGCCACCCGAGCCGGTTGGTGTTGGACGCCACCGAGCTGACCTTTATGGCCTCCGCCGGTTTGCGTTGTCTGGTGTTCGCTCGGCAGAAGATGGGATCTGAGGTTTCCCTAGCGATAGCTGGTGCGTCTGACGGCGTGCTGGCCACGATTCGGATGGCAGGGTTTCACCGCAGTGTCGAACTTGTCGAACGATAAGGCTGGGGTCGGTTCAGCCTGCCCGGCTCCGCCCAGCAGCCAGATTTGGATCCAGGCGGCTGAGGGCTACTCGGGGTTGGCCGCCGCGACGGAGCTGGCCATCTCGCTGGCGCGGCAGGCCCAGTTGCCCGCCGACAAGAGCTACGGTCTGCGGCTGGCCGTCGATGAGTTGGCAACCAATGTGCTGATGCACGGGTACCCCAACGGCGATGGCCAGTTACTCGTAGAGGGTGCCGTCGATAACGACCGAGTGTGGGTGTCACTCACCGACTGGGCGCCGCCGTTTGACCCAGCTGCGGCTCCCACCGGATTTCCTGCGGCTAGCGCGATCCACACTGCGAAACCGGGTGGCGTCGGCCTCGCGCTGGTGCACCAGTCAACCGACCGGCTGTGCTACCAGCGGCGCCAGGATGCCAACTATGTGGTCGTCGAAATAGCACGCCGGTCAGAGGAGCCACGATGAACCAGCTGACCAGGGTATTGCTCGTGCATGGCTCGATGCCACCGCCACCCGCTCTACTGCAGGCGCTGAACCTGACTGAGGTCTCGGTGAGCTCGGTTGACGCCGCCACGGCCCAGCAACCAAACTGGCGATTGCTCGGCCCCCGGCCAGATCTACTCTTAGTCGATGCCAGTATGCAGCCGAGCCAGGTGGCGCGGCTGGCCCGACAAGTCTGGACGGTGGAGCTCGAGGGCTCGATCATCGTATTCGCCCTAGCGGTCGACGCGGCCCTGAACGCCCATCTGGTCACTGGGACCAACTGCCTGCTCCCGCCCTTTGAGCCCCGGCGGGTCGCGCAACGGTTGCTCGGCCTTTCTCCGCAGACAACGGACGACCACTTGGCCAGGGCAAGCTACGAGCGCGAGTTGGATACTGGACGTGAGATTCAACTAGGTTTTCTGCCACAGGAGGTCCCCCGCCGCGAAGGTTGGGACATCGGCGTCCGCTACTTACCTGCCCGCAATGTTGGCGGCGACTTCTACGACGCTTTCGACTTGATCGAGGGCCGCCGGCTAGCGTTGGTGATGGCTGACGTGTGCGACAAAGGAGTCGGCGCAGCGCTGTTCATGGCGCTCATCCGTAGCCTGATCCGGCATTCGGCCGAGCAGTCCGGAGCGCGCTCGACAGTGTTCGACGCCCTCGACCCTGAACACGGTCCAGCGGACGCAGCGCTGATTCCGATGGTGGGGACGGTCCCGCTGACCTCGGCGATTGCCACAACGAACGACTACCTGGTCCGCAATCATGGCCAGCAGGCCTACTTCGCAACGATATTCTTCGGCGTCCTGGATCCGATCAGCGGTCGACTCATCTACATCAACGGCGGCCACAACCCACCGGTGCTGCTGCGGGTGGACCCGGCGACCGGACAGCGACACTGCGAACTGCTGCACCCGACCGGTCCCGCGATCGGAATCGGTGCAGCCGACTTCGGGGTGATGACGACGACCATGGCGCTCGGTGACACCCTGCTGATCTACACCGACGGCGTCACCGAGGCTCGCGGGCCCACTGGCGCGCAGTTCGGGGACGATGCCCTGCTGGAGATGCTTGAGCAGTCCGACGCCCAAGGCGAAGCGCTGCTTTCCGAATTGCACACCCTGATCAGGGCGCACACCGGCAGCGCGCCGCAATCAGACGATGTGACCATGATGGTGGTACACCGGCAGGACGACCGGATAGCTGAACAGGTCGGGACCAGTCGCTCGGTCGCGTGGTGAGCGCGCCGACGGTAGTGGTGCACTCCTACCGCGGCGGTGCCGGCAAGACCGCGACCGCCGTAAACGTGGCGCTACAACTGGCCTACCACGGCGCCAAGGTTGGGCTGCTGGACCTGGACTTCGTCAATCCTGGCTTAGCTACTTTCTTCGGGTCATTTTCGAGCAGGTCGACTGCGTCGTTGGCAGATTTCCTAGTAGGCCAGATTCCGATTGAGCAGACGGTCTACACACCCGATATCGGCCCGGTGAGCGGCGCCCTGCACGTGGTGCAATCTCGATCCACGCTGAGCATGGCTCGACGAATCCTTGGACACGGATATGATGTCGGACTACTTCGCGAGGCGCTGGCCACACTGCAGTCGACACTCGGACTGGATTTACTGGTGTTGGACACTCATTCCGGAGTCAACAATGAAAGCTTGGCCGCGATGGCTTGCTCCGACCTACTTCTGATCGTCACCAGACCGGACGCCTTCGACACTGCGGCCGCTCGTGAAGAGTCGAAGTTAGCCGACATCTACGGTCCGCGACAACGGCTGCTGGTGGTGAACGCCGCCGGGGCGACTGCGCTGCCCGCGCAGCGTCTGGAGTACCTGCAGTCGATGCACAAGTGCCCGGTGCGGGTAATCCTGCCACGCAGCGACGAGGCCGCGATGGGCAGCGGCCAATCAGCCATCTCGCAGACGATGCCGGAGCACCCGCTAGCAGTGGCGTATCGACAACTGGCGCAGATAGTGCTGGAAACGCTGCGACCAGATTTCGATCAGCCTTGGCGGTGACGGTAGAACACCGCGTACGAGGCCCAGCACTCGGGAACGTGTCACCGGGGGCAAAGTACCGGTCGGTGGGTGTCGAGTCTGAAATGGTCGTTCACGGAGGGAATAGCACACCACCGCCGTGGGCGGATGACGGTAAAGTGCCAAGCGCTCCAACCTGACGCGCAGGACGGACGTCCGTGCTCGGGTGAACCCCAGATCGACACCGGAGGATCGGATGCCGTTGCTGACGCACAGGTCGGGGAGCATCATCTGTTGTGACATCCCGCCCGACCGGAACCCTGACCGAGCCCGGTGACTCATGTCAAGATGCCCGCTTGGAGGTAGTCGTTGACTCATCAGCTGATGCCCGCTTGGGATCAGCCGGCGCCGGCGCCGGCTGGAACGAGCAGTGGACACCACGAACCGGGCACCGCCAGCGCAATCAGTTCGACCAGCGAGTCGGCCCCGGGGGCAAAACGCTCCCAAGTACCGTGGCACAAAACCGACGGAAACCGTGCCAACAACGTGGGAGTAACAGCGTCGCCACTGCCAAATTTCCCGGCACGGGACACACACGCTGTCCCGCGTGACAGACAACTTGTCGCTCGCAGACAACTTGTCAGTGCTGTGTCAGCAGCGCAGATACCTGGGCAACGGCCGGGCATCTGCGCTGGTCAGAGGTCTGGTGGCCGCCAGACCGATCGGCTGGTACGAGCCGGCTACTGACAAGATGATTGGCACAGCAGCACTCGCTTCTGCGCAAGGAGCATGTCAGTTGAGCGTCAACAACTGACATCAGAACGCGAACGGGACACACACTGACCGACGGTTGACGCTGGACGGACGGTGCGAGTGGACCGTGACCGTCCCACTTCAGCGCGCTGCGGTTGCAGCGGCCAGCAGGGACGTACCGGCCGGCGATCGTCATGGTTGTCCTCCGGATCTGTTGCACCTGATGACCTGGCAGCGGTGGGGATCCGACGACCTGGCACTCGTGTGGTTCCCAGTGGATCCGGTCTTGCTCCTCGGAGAGTTCGAGATGTCTACAAACTGTCGGACGCTCTGCTACGCTTGGTCCGTTCTGCCGTTACCGAGCGACCGTCAAACCATCGGAGATTAAGTGCCATCAAAACGAGCTCTGATTTCCGAAACAATCCGCGAGGAAATTTTGACTGGCCGGTATGGACCCAGTGAACGGCTGCCAGGAGTAGCCGACATCTGCGCCCGCTGGGATGTTTCCACGTCTACGGCTGTTGGTGCGTACCGCGGGCTAGACGGATCTGGACTGATCGAGCGGCGGCACGGTGTCGGGTATTTCGTCACCGGCTCGGTGCCGGCATCGGACATACGCCCACAAATTGTGGTGGACGCGCACCGCAAACTGCTCGCTTTGCGCGAGGAGCTAGACCGAGTGATCGCTGGCCTTAGCCCTTGACCCCCAGACAACGATTCACGTAAAGGAAGCTCATGACGCACCCAAAGATCCCAGTGCCTTCTGTGGAGCCTGGCGACGTCTGGATCCCTACTCAGCCAGAGTGGACGGATCTGGTACGCGACCTCGATGATTGGCCGGCCAAACGCGCGCTCACGGTCAGCGCCGTTCGGGTCACTGGTCAAGGAAACTACGACCTCATCTGCGACGCCTGGCCCGACGCGACGACGAGGGCGTACACGGTAGAACCCACTTATGAAATAACGGTCCAACGCCGTCAACCTGCCTGACGACAGGCTCGGTGGTCGAGCCGGATGGATCCGCCGGCACAACTGAATTTTCCTGTCACTGGTCGCATCGAACGTCCATCAAAGCTCGAACCGGTCGACCCACACCTTTCACCTGGTGTCGCTTATAGCGTGACGCGGCCCCGTAGCGTGTTCCCGCAACCTCGTGCAAGGCGAGGGCCCGCTGAGAGCACCGAGAGCCCATCCTTTAAGCCGCCGGCGCTGCCTTGATTAAACAACGGTAGCGCTCCACGATCGGGTCACCCTCGAGGTCCAGAGCATTAGCTCCCCCACACAGGAGGTAGCGGCGTAGCCATTCGTGGGCCTGGAACGCGACATCGTCGGCTTCGTCCGCGTATCGGCGCCAGTCCCGCACCGGAAGATCAGTAACAAGAGCGTGCACGGCGTCGGAGATGGTGTCGGTGCCGCTGACACCCCACACGAAACCGTGAAAATGGTCGTCACCGTTGCGGGTCAACGGTTCGAGCATGCCGTTACTGTGGTGGATGAAGACGGGTCGCTCAACGCCTGAGTTGGCTGCGGGAGCAACGAGTCGGGCGTCAGCCAGCACCGTCATCCCATCGCTGCGGGCGGCCTGCGGCCACTCCAACAGCACACGTGGCCTGTCCGCCATGTATGCCTGGATCAACGCTTGTTCGACAGCTTCCGACATATCCGGCGCCGGGCTATTGAAGTCCTGCGGTCGGTGGTTCATCTGCACGACTGACCGCGCAGCTTCCACATCGAGGTTGGATGGGTCGAGTCCTCGTAGGGCGAGGAGCTGGCTGTGTTCGTCCCACAGCAGCGTGCGGTCTTTCCAGTCCGCGGCGTATTCGTAGGTGAGCAGCGCCTGCGCCCGGCGTCTAAGTTCGAACGGAAGCGAGTCAACGGTGACGTTGGTCAGTTGATGAAGGTAGGCGGTCATGATGGGGGTGTCCGCGCTCCATGTTTCCGCGCGTGGTTGCCGATCGCGTCGCGCGAATTCTTTGTCTGCGTAGTGCACCTCCGCCGCCAGGATCTTCTCGGCCGCGGCTAGGGCGTCTCGCAGGGGCGCGGTGTCCCCGAGGGTTGGATCTAAGAGCAACTTGCGTATGCCGTCGAGCATGGGCAGAGCGTCGCGTCGCAGCTCGATTTTGTAGAGACCGCCTTCCAGCACGTAGTCCTCTATGGGAATTTCCGTCTTGGATGTGATCAGCGGCTGGTCCAGCAGGTACTGGTGAACCAGGCGACGTTCCTGAGGGCTGAGCACCCTTTGCTGCGGAAAAACCGCCAAGCACAGTCCCGAAGTGAGCCTGGGCGTGAATCCATCGTCTTGCCCATGTTGCGCTTGGTAGGCGCGCGATTTCGCGCTGGTCGTGACTGTTTCGTCGGTCCCCCGTACGTCGTCCGCGAGCAGTCCGGCGGCGAACGCCAGGACGTCGCTGCCCTTGGCTTGTATGCGTTGATCGATGTTGCGCAGCCGCCGCACCTTCGGTCCGAGGTCTGCTGCGTCGTCCAGAATCGCTGTGGGTGTTGCCGTGTCCTGGTCCGGGCTGTTACGGCGGAGGGCGATCGTCTCCGAGGTGTAGAGGTCGTCGGGGTACACGTCGAAGAGTCGGCCGATCAGGCGCGCAACATCTTCCGGGGTGATGGTCACTCGAGTGTTCTCGAGGTCGGTAATGGTCACCTCTGATGGCAACCGCGCGTCGTTTGCGTCCTCCCCATAGCGGTACTGCGCCCGAACGGCCAGCCAGACCGGGTGCTGCACCTCTACGTCCACCACCAAAGCCGACCGCAACTGTTTGATGACATCGCGGCCGAGGTAGTTCCGTGACAATTCGTTCTCGCGAGGCCAGCCCAAGATGACGACCGGTCCCCCTCCGTCCATCGCTCGGTAGGCACGCACGTGAACTTCAGCGGATCGCGAGGTACTGAACTCCACTTTCACCATGCGTTCTTCGAGGAGCTCCGGTTCCAGGCTGAGGCCGTCCCACTGCCGGTGGTATCTGCCGGAGACTGTCTGGAGCTGGCCGCCTCGCCGCAGCCACCATGAACGAATGGTGCTGCGCCGCCACGCTGGTATGTCACCTTCGAGAACTTCGTCCGGGGGCGGCATCAGGCCAGCTTGGTCGTACCGGGTGACCCGCGCCGGATCGCGCTCGATGAATTCGGCGACTCTGGGACGGGTGAGCAGAGGGTCATCGATGAAATGCTGCGGACGGCGGGAGAAGATCATGCGCACAGCGTACGCCCACGCGCATGACATCGTGCGTTCCTTGGGGCATGTGTGTTTGATCCAAGATCGTTGCCGCGGCAAAGCGGGTAGGACCCGCTTCAACGGATACGGTGCATAGACACCAACCCCACCACCACCGCCGGGACCGCCGATGAAA
>JAABUY010007688.1_pt1 | contig 10187 bp, 11 predicted proteins | sample 5560271 | NCBI WGS metagenome assembly JAABUY01 (sample SAMN10711886, study PRJNA513374) | rock metagenome | isolation source: Antarctica rocks | place: Antarctica: Victoria Land, University Valley
GGCCTTCGTGGCTGACGGCGCCGCACTGGGTGGAGATTAAGGTGAGACAGGTAGCGCAGGTGAAGATTTTGCCGTCGGGCAGTACGGAGTAGACCTGGTCGCAGTCGGCGGTGGGGCGGTATTGGTAATTGCTGGGATGGGTGCGGACGTGGCGAGTGAAGGATTGGGAGAGTAGTTTGGAGAGTTGATCCCGGGTTAAGGCGGCTGAGAGCTCGGTGAGGGAGATGATGGCTTGGTAGGTGCCGGAGGAGCCTAAGGAATTTGTAGGGGATGTTTGAGTCGCCGGCGGAGAGGCATTGGTTTGCAAAGTATTGCTTGTCATAGACGTGTCCGCAAACCCCCATTCAACACCCTGTAAGTCATTGATATGTTCAAATTGCCCACTTTTACGAAGCATTGCCAGGGCTTTAACCTTTTTTATTGACGGCCGTCCTACATTCTAGCGTTCTATTCAGAATTTTGAACTTTGCCCAATTCTGCGCAGCTTCCTCCATGAAGTGCGACGAGGTGAACTCGAAGAGTTGCAGTTTTCGAGGGTTTGTACCAAGTGCAACTGACATTGCACTTCTATAGACGAGCAGTCGAGGCAGCAGCGGGTTCGATGTCGAGAACATCTCCACCTGGGCCGATATCTGAGAAGAGCTTTACCTAGATCTCTAGTCTTTGATTCAGTACTTTTTGAAGGTTGTTCTATCGGTGCATCCTGTGGATGTAAAGCGGGACTTAGTTTGAAGGTATTATTTTGTGCCTGCTATGGGATACTCGTAGAGCCTTGCGCGACCTCTTCTTCATTCGTGGCAGTGTGCCGACAATGACATATATCGCCATATTTACACGTCCCTAACCTTTGAAAAGCTGAATTCGGCCAAAAGATTGGGGAGCCCAGAGAAGGGGGCTTTAGCAGGTCCTTAGCAGGTCCTTAGCAGGTCCTTAGCAGGTCCTGGTGGATCGCCATCGGTGATCTTGCAGGACGGATGGATACTCGGCGGACTACTGGCTGGATCAAGCCGTTCTTGGCTTGTTGGCTGAAGTATTTTGAAAGTAGCATTGATAGCCCCTCCCACAGCCGCCCTTACTAGAGAAGGATATGTAGACGGGCATTGATATGAAAGTGGAATGGGTGGTCTGATTTCTAGTTTTGAAGGCTATAAGGAGCCTGACCTCTGAATGTGAGCGCCCGTACACCACTACTTCTCATAATTGTTTGAAACAAAACTTAACTCTGTAACACGCGAGATTACCGGTTATGCTTCGAAGACTTTGGAGAAGCAGTGGTGGTAAGGTTTTCGTGAAAGTTGTGTTGGTTGAGTCTATATCAATATTTTAATAGTGAATTAGTACCTTGTGTTTAAAGAAAGGACAGAGGTCAGTCAGTATTTCACGTGGCGAGTACTTTCAGAAGTACTGTAAGACGTACCTTATGTTTGATACCTGGTCACGCTGGTGTACTCCATTATCTCTTAGGGCCATCACGTGATCCTCACTTCTCCCCTGTCCTTCCGGTTGCCATTAAACAAACGCATCCAAAGGATCTTTCAAAAGGCCATCTCTTTGAAACCTGATAAAACGCGTCAATAATCACCCCGACTCCGACAAGCCCGACGGCATGAATTTCTACCAACGCGGAGGTGGTCGCCGAAGGCTTGGCGTCACGTGGTTGAAACCGCCGTATGGAATGCGGAGGGGGTCACCGAGGACGTCGCGGTTTACGATAAGTCCGAAGGTGCTATTCCCAGGGTGTTCTGTATATATGGGAAGGGAAAGTACTTTAACTTCGATTTCCACCGCACTCCAAATCTCTCAAACGCCAAAGTGTCCTTATTCCATCGGCCACATCTTCCTCAACCCCTAGTCGCTTATCCGCTTTTCTCGCTTAACCCCCCAACTACAGTCGCAAACCATCGCAATGCCCTCCTCAAACACCTACCTCTCCTTCCTCTACCGCCAATTCTTCGTCACCCCTGCCCAACTCCCCAATACGCTCTCCCTCGCCGGCAGAACCGGTATTGTCACTGGCTCCAACACCGGTCTCGGCTACCACGCCAGCATGCAGCTCCTCGAGCGCAGGCTCTCGCACTTGATCCTCGCGGTGCGGGATCGGGAGAAGGGAGAAGCGGCGCGGCAGTCCCTTTTGGCGGCGCTTGGGAAGGATAAGCGGCCGGTTGTTGAGGTTTGGAGCTTGGATCTGGCAAGCTATGACAGTGTTGTAGCGTTTGTGGATAGAGTGAAGAGGACGGAAGGGTTGAAGGTGGACTTTGCGGTTTTGAACGCTGGGGTTGCAAAGCTGAGTTTCGAGGTTAATTCGTCTACTAAGCACGAAGTGACGATCCAGACGAATTGGCTCAGCACGGCTTTGCTCTCGCTTCTTCTTGTTCCCGTACTCCAGACGCAGTACACTTCTTCTGGGAGCACTGGTATCCCCCCCGTAATTTCGATTGTGGGCAGCGAGACTGCACAATGGGCCAAGTTGAAAGAAGGCAAAAAGGCTTTGAAAGGGCAAAAAGGCATTATCGAGGCACTGGATGACAAGAACAATTTTGATCCTTCGGATCGGTATTATGCCTCGAAATTACTGCTGCTCTTCTTCTTTAGAGAGTTCAGCACGCGTCTCGTTACGCCGGGGACAGAAGGTTCGTCCAACGATGTCGTGGTCAACAACGTCAACCCCGGATTTTGCTATGGCTCGGAGTTGCACCGCGATGTTGACGGGGTGTTGGGCGGCATCCTTGCGGTTGTAAAGAGGATCATGGGTAGATCAACACCATTGGGTGCGAGAACGCTCGCGCATGCCGCAGTGGTGGCTTCAGCGGAGTCGCATGGGAAGTTTCTCAGCGACGAGAAGATCACGGCGTTTGCGGATTACCCATCGACTCCAGATGGGAAGGCGATGCAGAGGCAGTTGTGGGAGGAGATGGCGAAAGAGCTAGAGGGGGTTGTTGATGTTGCGAGCATGATTAGGGGGAAACCTTAAAGAGGGGAATGGTACTGTCGGCATTTCTAGGAGTCGGTACGGCTTTTGTGTTTCGTGAGCATCGAGTGGGGTTGCTGAGTTCAGCGAGTGCAATTTATTAGTCTCCTGTATTTAAGGTCTTGACTCGGATACAATCAGCCAGTACTCCAGCACGCGCGTAAGCCAAATGGTATGCAGGCATTACTTACATGGTAAACCCTTCGGCATCTGCGTTGAAATCAGAGATTTGCACGGAATCACCCATTACGCTCCACGTGTTGAAAGAGCTGCGGAAAAGACTTTCTACAGTTCTGGGGTCGATGACAGCCCTTACACCAGTGTCATAGTCATTATCGTCGATTGGCATCCAGGATGAAGAGACATCATTAAAGCCAGAGAACCAGTCAGGGAAGTCCATTGTCGAGTCGATTGGCAACGTGGACATCGAATCGAGTCGGCCATCTCTAATGGGATCGTCACGCTTTTCAAATTGGTTAGGTGAGTTGTCAATGTGACTCGGATGATCTGTTCTTAGGGTGGAGATAAAGCTATCAGACGGCTGTACGCGCGTTTTGTCCTCTGAATCACTTGGTGCATGCTGTACGACTGTCAATAACCCAAGCCTTATATTTTTACATTCAAACGACGAATGTACGAACCTGCTGGTCTTGCTGATCCCGCCGAGCTGTGGACCGCATTAATCGTCCCAAAAATTCCACACTTTGCTCAACCTCATTCTTCCTATGGACACTGATATTAGATACAATGTTTAAGCCACGCTGAATGGTTTTCTTTGTCTTTGGTAGATCTGGAACGATGGCAACCAGCTCTGCGCTTGGGGTGCTTATTGCTGCAAAAAGAACGCAAAGGGAGTTGAAAGTGACTATTGAGGATTAGAGTCATGAACTTAGGCGTAATTGATACTTAACGAACAATTGAAATCCCACCACCACGCCTCGGTCAAATTGAGTGGGGCATACAAGTCTATGGATTCGACTTGCAACAGAGCAGACGCAACGCACGTCTTTGCGCTTAGATGAGCAATGGCAGTCTCAGACAAGGAAGGCTTGCTTAGGTGTCTGATTTTGACTGAGTCGCCAATAAACATGTCTGTGGTGGTATCTGAGTAGAGGGGAGGCCACATGTGTGCTCCGTTCTGCGGCCATATGTTCTTCTCAGGCTGGATAAGGAATAGAACGGTCTGTCGGTGAAGTAGGATACGCATCCCAAGAAAGCGGTGTCTTAGCATGATTTTCTGTCGTTGAAGCAAAAGGGGATGCTGCCTGTTTATGTTTACATCTTCGAGTGAAAACTTTAAATCTTTGGGAAGTAAGTCGTGCCAGGCTAGTAACATTCCATCGAGCTGAATGAGGACTGTGAGGTAGGATAAAGCGCTACTACCATCAACAAGCAAAGGCCACCCCTCGCTCTTGCTAGGGTAGCCCTTCACGTCAGCATCAATAATACCTTTTACCTTGTGCAGTCGCTCTAGTATCTCATCCATAAGATAATAGAGACGCGCACTACAGACAAAGAAGGCATTAACAGACAAGTGTCCACTTGGCTGTGCTTGGCGTCTAGCGAGATAAGTATCGTCAATAGGTCGAGGGAAGCTGTCTGGAGAGGTTGACAAGTGGCCATACGGAATTCCAATCGGCCTGCTATAGATCATACTCGAAATACTATAATCATAAGCAAATCTGAAAATTGAATGGACGAAAGGTTACATTGCTCATTGCTGTGTCAAGGTTTTGGTTTTGTCCTCTTACATAAACCGAAAAGCCAATGTTTACCGCGACTAACGTGTAGACTGGTCTTGTTCGGATGGAGTTTTGGAAGGGCTTACCGATCAAGAGAGAAGCAACCCCACCACAGTCGTAAGCGTAGCTCTCTGTTGAGAGGTGAGAGGAACGGACTCTCTGGTAAAGGGATATGCAGTCCAAGCTCTTGAGCCATCCGTGCTGCATGCCCAATAGTAAGGTAGCATTGCCTTGAACGCAATGTGCTCTGCTGATACTGAGCCATGAATAGAAGCGTCTGAAGCATACGCATATTGGCCAAATCGAACGAGTTCAGAACAACATATTCCCGGGCGCGGCTGTAAAACTCGAAACTCGCACGGGAAGTATCTTCAAAAGGTGACTTTTCATCTAAATTATCATTGTAGGATCGACAAGACAGGCAGAAGATCAAGTTTAATTGCGCAACACAAATTGGGTCAAGGGGTTCTTGGGATTCCCAGGTACGACTTAAAAGGTCACTGCACTCATCTTCGAGGAGAAAGGGCCATATTGGATTGACAATTGAGAAGTAGCGCTCGAAAAGTAATTGAGCCACATGATGCTTGGGCAAGGACTCAGATGACGAAGAAACGTATGCTGTTGAAATTTGGTTCCGTTTATTTCTATAACCAGGCTTTGGAAGAGCGTCTTTTCTGCGCGGATCACCTTTTTGCCATGGATTGCTTGGAGTACCGGGTACCGATCTTGACTCAGCTGTATATTTCGGGTTCAGCCGTGAGCTCCGATCGCATGCGACTGACGCCTCCACGTTCATTGCAAAATGCAACGTTGATGATCTATCAAGGGCGTCTTCAGATTCGTGGAACAGAGGTGACTGGGCCGAGTCGACCATTGCATCCATCGTTGAAGCATCGTCTTCCGTTCCGCCACTGCTACCTGCAGCGTTTAAAAAAAGACTCATACCTAGAGTAGTCCCTGGATCTGAACGGGGAAGAACTAGGGTCGATTGATCGTTCTCAGTCAATATCGAGGGGCGTGTTGAATCAGTAATAGCTATAGTCTTTGACTTCTCTAACTCCTTCTCTAACTCCTTCAATCTAGCTTCAAGGGCATCGACATGTCTACTTGCTTGTTCGCCTTCAGACCATATAGTACAGCCACGGTGGGCAGCCTAAGGGGGGGAACATACGATTGAGAGCATTGGGCACGCACAAAGGGCGGAGGATAGACACAATCCTTGGCATGGGTAGCACAGTACGAACAGCTGGGGCTGAGCAGCATCGCAACGGACTTTGCGCTTCTTGCAGGCTGCACAAGCCTGGTGGGAGGTTGTCTGGGCGTAACCGTCCCTCGAGCGCTGTGCCGTTTTACGTCTTTTTGGCTCCGAGATATCCATATCAACTCCCGTTGTTTTGGCTACAAAGTGAGCGATTCTCTCGATAGTTATAGCTTGCACTGAAAGGGACTTCGGGGGCTTTTCCACGATAGTCAAAAGTTACTGAACTTTACTGCCAAAGCTTAGTTCTTGACTCGCCAATGTAGGGGAACCCCATGGTATATTTTCGATGGATTTGTTGACTTTGACCTACCCATTATGTGCATTTGAATTAGGTATAACAATGAAATACAGAAGTGAGGGACAAAGGTGGTGACGAATTTATTCTGCCGGGGTTACAGTTGGTGAGGGGTTGGAAAAGTTGAGCCAGGGTCAGAACTTTTTTTTTTTGGTTTCGGCCTCGGCTCAACTTTCTGCATATGCTAATCATGAGCTCAAAATTATTCCAAGCTCGACTCAGCTTTCTGCATATGCATATCATGAGCTGAAGAATTAATATTATGTAGCTAAAGTAGCTAGAAGATAAACAGCAAGAGCGAAGTATTGAAGTCGTGCATATGCACAGCTTGAGCGAAGCATCGAGAAAACAGCACAATCACAGATCACGCATACATCTGCAATTTGTGAAGAGTGGCAGAGACAGATTTTAGCGCTTTTAGCGGCCAATATCCCAAATATCCGTTTAATCTCATGTTCCAGATTTGCGTCACTTTTAGCTGATGCATATTCATAAAAGCGCTAAAATCCCTAACATTCATAAAATTCATATGAGCGCAGTATGCGCCTTTGTCATTTGGTTCAACAAACATGATTCTGACACTTGTAAACTTGTAGCATTGATAGTCGCAACGTTGAATAATTAATAATTAATTTGACTATCTAAATAATAGCTATTTACACAGTTTAATATATGCGCTGCATCGGGAAATCCCGTCGGGTGTCTAATCACGTAATTAGTCGATAAATTAGGTGATTTACCATTTTGACCGACCTCTCTTCTTATAAGACCACTTTGACGTGATTAACTGCGAATGCATGCCTAATCGCTTAAATGACATCGTTTACCACATTGACATCGTTTATCACATTGACATCGTTTATCACATTGACATCGTTTATCATATTGACATTGTCTATCGCAATTCAGTAGATCAAGTGATAAATCTGATTTTGCTCATCAATATTTTACACTCAATATTCATGTCAAGTGCCTTGCATCACGTTGTCTTGTAATGTATAATTTTTGTTCTAAACATTATGTCTGTCATTGATATATTTGATCTGATTGTCACTGTCTTCGAAGTAGACGCAGATCATGTATTATGTGTTTCTTTTTTAAAACTTGTCATCTTATTTCTTTACATATTGTCTGCTTGTTTAATATTTCATCACAGTTGAATCATGATCATAAAAATTGTAATCACTCTATTGAGCATTGACTCGATTTGAACCAGAATTGATATTATATTTGTTTGAGCAAACTTGACAGTCTTCAACAATTTTTAATGCTAAATGTTGCTCAGAAAGTTGCTCTGAAACATTAAACATTATCGTTATTTAAATGATTGTGTCTATGAAGTAAATGAGTGAGATAAAAGTGAGTTTCTAGTTGAATCTCAGAAGACGAGTGAAGAAACAGAAAAAAATGAAGAAGAAAACAGAAGAGAGAATCATCTATTTATTCTCTGTTATTCATCATGTTCAATGTCTGTTTATAGTCGAAATGACAATTTCTTTTATCTCATTTCATGATCTTTTTTCTCTTCACTTGTCAATAGTTTACAGTCAAGCTGAATCTTCAAATGTAAAAGCATTGTGATTACTTATTGTGAAGATCATCACTCATTAGAATCATCTTGTGATACTATCATTGATTTCATTCATCACACACGCTTCAACATAACTCAATATTTCTTCTCATCATTCAGAATGTTGTTTTTCACAATGCTCTTTATATCGTATCATAAATTAGTTGTTTTTCTCATCTCACATGCTTCAAGAAACTCTGAATAACTTAGTTCATAATCAAAGACAGTGCTTTCATCAGTGTTCACTTTATATAATATATATTGATCTTCTTCAAGAAATAAACTGAACTTCAAAATGTTTATCAAAGAGTCGATTGATTTTTCTTCGTTAATGACTCTTAAGTTCTATGTGTTGCTTAATGTCATATTATGATCAACATCATGAAAGTGAAACTTCTTATCTTTTTCATGCAATTTGAAGCTTTTGAAGTCAGATTGATCAATGAACTTGATGTAAAAAATTGAAATAACAACGTGAAATTAAAGATTGCTTTTGATGATGATGATATTGACACACTTGAAGTCTCATCATCATTCATAAGTTTCATCAAGTCATTTAATCTATGATGATATGAATCAACATGCAACTTCATCATGCTCTGATTCATTGATTTCTTGAAACTCACTTGTTATTCAATTTGCTTTCAAAAATAAATTAAAATTCAGATTTGTTTTTTCTTATTTAAGTGCTTAACTTTGAATATATTGAGAAATCTTTCATAGATGTTTAAAAAAGATAGATTAATGATATGCAAAGAACATTCTTCTTTTATTCTAGTGAAAGCAAAATATATGTGTAACAGAAGATTCTTCAAATTTTAATAAATTTAATTTTTCTTTTGTCTTGTATTCTTGAATCAAGTGTCATATTGCAATGATAATAAAGATCACTGTCTTTATTTGCAGTGAGTTGAAGTATGTATTCATTAAATGATGATGATTTAAACTATTTTCTGTAGCAAAATAATAATGTTCAATCAATGTGTATATGATTTCAATGCAAAAATGCTGTTTCTCTGACTGATGATCAATTAATTATGTTTTGTATTATGAAAGCTATGTATTCTGATGATATCTGAAGCAATAAAGTTATCTTCATTCAAAAGATCTGTTATATAGTCTTGCATGTTCAATGCTTTGATGAATTTATAATGACTGTTGATAAGTTCTTTAATCTTGAAAGTTATCTGATGATGTATATCTTCAATACAATTATACATCTGCTTCTCAGATGACATTAATGTATGATCAGAAATATAACTTTATTTGATATAATAATATTTTGCGTTTCTCAAATTTTTTTGAATGAGAAACAGATTTATGCTTGATTCATTTTATCTCTTTCAATACATGATTCTGAACTCGTCAGATTTTTCTAATAAGATCACTGAGCATGATCTTTTGAGTCTCAGATCATGAAGAATCAACTTTGATAACATCATTCTTTCTTGAATTTAATATAATATAAAATTCTGAGAACATTGCGATTCTGAGTATGAATATACATATAATCATAATCATTTGATGACTATCTGATGATAAATGATCTCATGCGTTGACTTGAGAAAGATTATTTCATACTAGTTTAATCACTTCAATGTCACTTGTGTTCTCTTTTCTGATATCTTTCTTTGTGTAATGATCGTGATTATCTTCATTTGCTTCAAGATGAAAATTTTCATTCATGTCTTTTGTCACGATCCTAGCCTTGCCAGGCTCAGCCTTCTAGCCTTATCAGACCTATTCTCGCTCCGTCATCTTGACTAGTCCCTATTGGGCCTAGCGTCGGCTGAGAAACACACATATGTAGCCAGCTTCTTTTTCGTAGCTATCTTTCTTTCTTAGCATTTATCTTCTAGTTAAATGACATCTCTATCTGACTCGCTCTAGACAGATCTCTAACATTAGATAAATGCTCATCATCTACTATTCTGCTATCGACGAATAGATGATACGAAACAATCTATTCAGTAAGGAAAATTTGCAAGAGATTCTTCAAATTTGCATCATCATTTTAGATCGCAAGAAATTCTTCGATTCTACATTCATTTTCATCATTCTATTCGCAAGAAATTCTTCAAATAAAGCACTCAATTATTACCTGAAATTCACAAGAAATTCTTTGAATTTTCACTCATCAAAAAACATCAATTCAAAACATCAATTTCTCATCTACTCTTATCTCAACAACTTCTATCTTCTCTCATCATGACACGCGACGTCGAGTCAGTTGAGCTTCGAACAACTCGTCTGCTTAGAAGCACTGTCAATAGAAGAGTTTCACTTCTACTCATCGATGCTTCAGTCGAAGCTGAGAAAGCTGTCATCTCATGAAACATAAACATCGAAGA
>JAABUY010007689.1_pt1 | contig 10187 bp, 8 predicted proteins | sample 5560271 | NCBI WGS metagenome assembly JAABUY01 (sample SAMN10711886, study PRJNA513374) | rock metagenome | isolation source: Antarctica rocks | place: Antarctica: Victoria Land, University Valley
CCTTGAACGACATCTTCGGGATGTGGTGACGGCGATCGGCGTTGTGCTTGTGCGGCATCAGGGAGCTCGAACCAGAGAAAGAAGAGCATCCTACTATCCCAGACACGCCGAGTGCACCAACGCCGCAGCAAGGCCCATTCGAGGGCTGTCATGCTCCTGTTGATCGAGGCTGCCATCGGAGTTCTCCAGGCTGATAAGCGTCCTTCAACAATCGCCCGGTAGGCCGGCGGGCAGCAAACGGGATTCCTTGCAGCTCGGTTTAGCTTGGCTAAACTGACGTCATGCTGGGTCCCCTGCCCTTGGCCGGACTGCGCGCCTTCTCCGAGGTTGGCCGAAGGGGAAGCGTGAAGGATGCGGCTGCGGCGCTCGGTGTGACGCCTGGCGCGGTGAGCCAGCACGTGAAGCTGCTGGAGATGCGTCTCGGTACCGTGCTGCTTGAGCGGCGCAACCGGGAGGTGCGCCTGACGGCGGCGGGCCACCGCCTCCTCGGTCCGCTTGTTGGTGCGTTCCAGACCATCGAGGACGCAGTTGGCACCTTTGAGGGCCGGCGAGGGGCACCGCGAGGCCGGCAGAGGCTCACGGTCACGACGGGCACCTCGCTTGCGGCGACCTGGCTCGTGCCGCGGCTGGGCCGCTTCGCAGAGCGACACCGCGGTATCGAGCTGCGGGTGGAGACGACGCCGCGGCTCGTGGACCTGCGGCGCGAAATGGGGGTGGACGTGGCGCTCCGCCACGGGCTGGGCGACTATCCCGGTCTGGTCGCCACCCCGTTCCTCACGCCGCGCCTCGTGCCCGTGTGCAGCCCCGCGCTGCTTGCGCGTGGACCCTTAATCCGCCGGCCTGTGGATTGCTTGCGCTTTCCGTTGCTGCAAGACGCGGACCGGGCGGACTGGGCGCTCTGGTTAAGCGCCCACGGTACGCACGGGCACGGCGGGCAGTCTACGCAAGGGCCGAGCTTCGCCGATGACCTGCTGACCCTGCGGGCGGCCCTGGCAGGCCAGGGGATCGCGCTCATACGCGACATCTATGCCGAAGAGGAAATTGCCGCCGGCCGTCTCGTTTTGGCCCTGGACCGGCCCTGGCCGACGCCGTTTGCCTACTACGTCGTGACCCGGCCCGAGAGCGCAAATTTGCCGAGCGTGGCAGCCTTCAAAGCTTGGGTCCTGGAGGAAGCGCGGCGGGCCTTGTGACCACGAAGTTGTGCAGACTGGCCATCTGGCACCGTGGTACATTGATCGGCAGCCAGGGTCAGGGGTGTCCGTCAAACGAACCGATACCGTTGGCGAATTCTCCGGATTGTCCAGCCCATAAACCAGTGCGGGAAATGCGGTCCACATTATAGGTTTAAATCGGAAAATTCTAGCAAAACATTCCTAATATTCTCAACCAGAACGTGCATGTTGTGGACGGGTTTGATGGGCATCTGATTTCGCCAATGGTATCCGAACCCGGACCGGCCACCCCGGATGTGTCCGTTAGCCCTGGCACCCGCACGGGAAAGCGGACAAGATGATTGACGGACGGGAAAACGGATAATTCGGCTGTGGCGAACGCCGGCTATGCGCGGGTCAGCACGCAGGACCAGAACCTTTCGCTCCAGCTCGATGCTCTGGCTGCCGCCGGGTGCGGCAAAGTGTTCGAAGATCACTATGAGCGTGAAAGTTCCGAGGTCCAACGTCCATGCGCCGACTGATCTCCTCGGGTTCGCCGTTCGAGGCCGATATCGGCTACTCCCGAGCCGTCGTGGACGGGGACTGGGTTTTCGTGTCTGGCACAACCGGCTTCGACTACGGCACCATGACCATCTCTCCCGACGTGTGCGAGCAGGCCGAGCAGACGATGCGCAACATCGGGCAGGCATTGGCGGAGGCGGGCAGCTCCTTTACCGATGTCGTAAGCGTCTGCTACATCCTCCCCGATGCGACCGACTTTGAGCCGTGCTGGCCCGTGCTGCGCCGGTACTTCGGCGAGGTCCGTCCGACGGCGACAATGATCGCAGCGCGCCTATCCGACCCCGCATGAAAATCGAGTTCGAGGTCACTGCACGCCGAACCGCCGAATGAAGGCATAGAAGATGGCTTACTCACGCCCGAACCGCTCAACCAGGGAGATCGTGTCTCGTGACGACGCAACCTAGCAACCTGCCACGCTACAGGCTGCTGACCGGACCCGACGATGAAGCTTTCTGCCGCCGCGTGTCGGAAGCTCTCGCGATGGGCTTCGAACTTTACGGCTCCCCCGCCGCCACCTTCAATGGCAAGGAAGTAATCGTAGCTCAGGCTTTGCTCTGGCCAGGCCCGCAGCAGAACGCTGCCGACATCGGCACATGAGCGCGATCCTTCGCCTTCTGCTGGCCGGCCCGGACGGTTTGGCGGAACTGGTGCGGGTCGTGAAAGGGGCTGGGTTGCCGGGCGACGACGCGCGCCAGCCTGGACGGCGCTTCTTTCGTGCCGTCCAGGCTGGCGCGGGTGCCTGCTATGGCGGACTGGGAGGGGACGGGGCCGACCTGCTGCTGCGCTCGGTAGCGGTGCTGCCGGAATTGCGGGGTTGCGGTCTCGACCGGGCCGTCGTGTCGGTGCTGGAAGCCGAAGCGGTCCGGCTCGGTGCCGCCCGGCTGCACCTGCTGACCACGAAGGACGCCCGCTTCTTCGAGAGCCTGAGCTACCGCCCGGCCAAGCGCCGCGGCGCCCCCCGCCATCGCCGCCACGGCGCAGTTCGCGTCACTGTGTCCGACCAACGCCGCGTACCTGACCAAGTGCGTCGGGTCGCCCGCGGGGACGCGGCGTAGATGAGCAAGCGGGCGCTCATAATAGTCGATATGCAGCGCGGCCTATTCTCGAATGCCACGCCACGGCATGATGCGAACGGGCTCGTGCGGCGCCTCAACAGATTGGCGGCAAAGCTACGCCGCGATGGTGATCCAGTCATCTATGTCCAGCATTGCGGTCCTGTCGGAGATGATCTGCATCGCTTGCAGCCCGGTCATACCCTCCATCCCGATTTGGAAGTCGCTCCTCACGATATCATAATCGAGAAATCGTCATGCGACGCATTCCTGCACACAGGGTTGGAAGAAGTTCTTCGGGATCGAGGCATCATCCGCTTAATCGTGACGGGATGCGCGTCGGACTTTTGCGTTGATACCACGGTGCGCAGCGCGCTGGCTCGCGGATATGAAACCGTCGTGCCCGTCGACGGCCACACGACCGCCGATCGTCCTCACCTTTCGGCGGTGAAGATCATCGAACACCACAACGCAATATGGGCTGACTTCATTTCGCCTGCCGGCCCCGCGCAACTCTGCCGCTGCGAAGAACTGTAATGCCGCATGGCTAAGCCCCAGCCCCTCGCAGATCGCGCGTACGTCCATCGTGGCCGGGGGGATGCCAAGCGCGCGAAGGTTGGCGAGCTCCGGCCGCGATTTGAGCCATGACAAGGATTCGTGCGCGTTCCCCACACATCCGAGGCCCGTGGGGTCTTTCATCAAGTGCGCGAGCCAGTCGATGTGCATGACCACCAGCGTGTCACGGGCTGCCTTTGTAAGCGGGGCAGATTCCCAGGCACGCAGGTGCAGCAGAACAAACCTTTTGATGGGCAGATCACGCCATCGCTCTGAAATCACACCGTTCATTCCTTTGCAGCGTCGGGATAGAACGATTTAAGTAATGTTCTTGCCCGGGAATCTGCCCCGCTTACCTGCCCTTCCTGCGAACCTTGCTGAGCGGCCTGGCCGTTTCTCTCGACAATCCCAAGGTGATCGCGTTCTATCTCGGCTTTGTCTGCCCTCGTCAGCCTCAAGGACCTGTCAGGTGGCGGCATTGAGGCCGTTGCTGGTGCAACCGCCCTCGTCGTGGGCGGGGTCCTCCTGCCCCATGCGCGTATCAGCGCAATTGCCCGACGCTTACTCACTAGCTCGCGCCGGATCTAGGCACTAAATCGTACGACAGGCACGGCTATGGTGGGCAGGAGCATTGCTTTGGCAGTCCGCTGAGCACGACGTTTTGGCGAGCGTAACGCCTCCGCTAGCGCCATCAAACCGCTGCGGCCTGCAGCAAAGCGCGTGCCAGCGGCGGCACGTGACCAGCGAGCGCGGCACGTTCAGGCTGGAACAGGGTCGCTATGAAGAAAGGGTGCCCGTCGAGTTCTACTGCACGCACCTCGCCCGTCGCGTCAGTTGCGGTTGCGCGGAGCGGCCCGGCCGTAAGTTCGCGCGCAAGTGCCGGGTTCAGGCCGTAACTGCAATGATATCCCTCACTGCTTTCACTCGTGTTGTAGATCGCAGCAAGTCGTGATCCTGGCACAAACCGAACGACGTTTGTCGCCTCCACAAGTGCACACGCCAATGGCGTAATCACGGCCTGGGCAGCCTCTGGTGCCATCTCGGCGTGCTCAGCTTCTGCCCAGCCGAGCACATTGCGCGCGTACTCCAGAATAGCGTGTTGGAAGCCGCCACATGTTCCCAAGAACGGACGTCCGGTCTCACGTGCCGCTTTGACGGCGCGGAGCGCGCCTTCAGTGTCTCAGTAAGGGGCGGAAGGCCCATCGCTGCGAAAACGTACGGTAAGAAACGAGAACACGGGTGAGATCCTGCCGATTTCGAGCGAAAAGAGCTGATTTTGTTCTGATTGCGGTCTGAACTGCCGATTTGCTGCGTGCAGTCATGGCGTCCAATGCAGAGCGTTTTTTGCTTAGCGGCGCGGCGCACGAAGCTGACGGGTCGGGTGCCCATGTTTGGGGCCGCGCCGGTGAGCAAAAAACGGATTGGACTAAACCGCGCCCCAGAGCCCGTTATGGGGATTGTATGGCGCAGCCTTCCGATCGGAACCGCTGCGAATTGGTGCGAATTGGTGCGGCGGATGCACGCAGATGCGGGATCCGATGGTACGGGGCGGTGCTCGGATGCGTTGGCGCTCGATTGATCGGGCGCATGACGCTGTTTTCGAGAACAACAAAGCTGGCAGCGACGGCGAATGCCGTATGCGGCAGAAGCGAGGCGTCGCCATGGTTGGCGTTGCCTTGCAGGACAGGATGAACGGGTGGCGACCGAGGCTGGGTCATGAGCTGTCGCACCACATGGGCGGGCGTGGCGGCGGGCAAGGCCGCAGCGTGCCGCAAGGCAGCATGCGGCCGCCGCAACCGGGGCAGACCTCGATGTCGTGTCCGGTGAGATCGCGGAGGCGATCCTGCCAGCGCCGCGGCGGCTGCGGATCCGGAGGTGGCGGCGCGGCCAGCAGATCGCGGCAGAGCGCCAGCTTGGCGGTGCGATGGCGGTTGGCGAGGAAGCCGATGTGGCGGATGCGGTGGAAGCCGTCGGGCACGGTGTGCTGGAGGAAGCGGCGGATGAACTCGTCGGCAGGGAGCGTCATGACTTTGGTGTTGCCGTCCTGCCGGTAGTCCTTCCAGGTGAAGCTGACCTGGCCGTCGTCGAGCCCGACCAGGCGGCTGTTGGCGATGGCGACGCGGTGCGTGTAGCGGCCGAGATAGCCGAGCACCTGCCCGGGCCCGGCGAACGGAGGCTTGGCGAAGACGACCCAGTCGATCTGTGCCGCCGCGTCGAGCCGGGCGGCGAAGGCGGCGGGGTCGGCCAAGCTGGCGAGCGCGCCGGCAAAGCGCAGTTCGTCACCGGCGAAGGCGGCGCGCAGTTGCTCCAGGAACAGGTCGCGGAAGCAGCGGGAGAGCACGCGCACGGGGAGGAAGAAGCCCGGTTTGCAGGCAATCCAGCGCGTTTGGTCGGGTGATATCCCGCCGCCCGGGACGATGCAGTGGAGATGCGGGTGGTGGTGCAGCGCCTGCCCCCAGGTGTGCAGCACCGCGACCGCGCCGATCTCGGCGCCGAGATAGCAAGGGTCGGCGGCGACACGACGCAGCGCCTCCGCCGCCGCGCGGAACAGAATGGCGTAGACCACGGCCTTGTTGTGGAACGCGATCTCGGCGACGGGTGCGGGCAGGGTGAACACGACATGGAAGTAGGGGACCGGCAGCAGCTCGGCCTGCCGCGCCTCGAGCCAGTCGGCGCGCGCCAGGGCTTGGCACTTCGGGCAATGCCTGTCACGACACGAGTTGTACGCGCAACGGACCAGTCCGCAGTCGGCGCAGCGTTCGACATGCCCGCCCAGCACCGGCGTGCGGCACGCCTCGATCGCCGCCATCACGCGGCGCTCGGTGCCGCCGAGATGGTCCGCGTGGGCCTGCCGATACGCCGGGCCGTGGCGGCGGAAGACGTCCGCCACCTCCAGCGCGGGACGCATCGCGTTGGCTCAGGCCGGCGCCGGGACGGCGATGGCGAGCGAGGCCGGCTGCAGGAACTCCAACGGGCTCGTGGTGGCGCACACCTTGCTGGTCGCAAGGCGCAGGTAGCGGGCGGTGGTGCTCAGGCTGCGATGCCCGAGCAGCAACTGGATGGTGCGCAGGTCAGCGCCGGCTTCGAGCAGGTGGACGGCAAAGGCATGGCGCAGGGAGTGGGGCGTGACCGGCTTGGCGATCGCGGCCCGGTCGCGCACCTGTCTGCAGACATCCTCCACGGCGGCCGTCGAGATCGGCTGTCCCGGCAGGTCGCCGGGGAACAGCCAGTCCTTGGGCCGCGCTTTGCGCCAGTAGGCGCGGAGGATGTCCAGGAGCCTGGGCGAGAGCATGACGTAGCGGTCCTTGCGCCCTTTGCCCGCCGCCACGCGGATCACCATGCGTTGGCTGTCGATGGCATCCGGCGTCAGGCGGACGGCCTCGGAAATCCGCAGCCCAGCCGCATAGCAGACGGTCAGGATGACCCGGTGCTTCAGGCTCTCGACCGCGTCGAGAAACCGGCTGACCTCTTCGGGGCTCATGACGACCGGAAGCGTCTGCGGCTTGCGGCAGGACGGGATGACGTCGTCGAGGTTCCAGTCTCGCCTGAGAGTGACCTTGTAGAGGAAGCGGATGGCCGCGACCGCGACCAGGACCGAGCTGGCCGAGAGGTGCTTGTCCCGGGTGAGGTGGAGCTGGTAGGCCCGGATGTCGTCCGGCCCGAGCAGGTCTGGCGACTTGCCGAAGTGGCGGGCGAACTGGGAGACCTGCTGCAGGTACGACCGCTGCGTGTGCGGCGCGAGATTGCGGACCTGCATGTCTTCGGACATGCGTTGGCGGAGTGGGGTCATGGACGGCTCCTCTGCGGGATCGAGCGCGCGACAGGCCGCCGCTCCATGGTCCCGCAATCGAGGCCGTCAGAGGATGGGGATGTGAACACATGCCGAGCGAGACCGAACGCGCTCGATCCGCCTATGACAGTCCAACCAAACGGTCAGATGAGTCAGTTTAGTCCAATTTACACTGCACGGCATATGTCGGTTTGAACCGGTGTATTGCACGCAGCAAACCGAGGTGCTAACGCGGGGGGTGACTTCGCGTGCAATACACGCAGCGCCCGTCAACGTCTCTAGCGAGCCAAGCTGGATGGCGGCGTTCGTCGCCAGCCTGGCCCGCGATGACCTGGCACCCGCTACGCTGCGCGGCTACCGCTACGACCTGCGTCACTTCGTTGCCTGGCATCGCACGGTCCACGACGGCCCCTTCGTCCTGGAGGGCCTGGCCGAATACGAGCTGATCGCCTACCGCCAGCACATGGTCGCCGGAGGCCTCCGGCCTACTACGGTCAACCGCCGGCTGGACGCCCTGCGCCGGCTGTGCCGCTGGGCGCGCGGGACCGGCGCCCTCGCTGCCGACGCTGCGCGCGACGTCCGGCCCATGCGCACCACGCGCAACCGCCAGCCGGCTGGCCTGACCGATGTCGAGGTGCACGCCCTGCTGCGCGCTGCCGGCGCCTCCTCCCATGGCCTCGCGGCGCGCAACTACGCCATGACACAGCTCATGCTGCAGGCCGGCTTGCGTGTCGGCGAGGTCGCGGCCCTGCAGGTGGGCGATGTCACCATGAGCGACCGCTCCGGCAGCGTGCGCATTCGCCACGGCAAAGGCCTCAAGACGCGCGAGGTGCCGCTGAATGCCACCGTGCGCCGCGCGCTTAAGCAGCACCTCGACCAGCGCAAGGCGCCGGGCCAGAATGCGGCGCTGTTCGTCAGCAGCCGGGAGACGGCGATGCCGGTGCGCACCATCCAGGCCGTTATGACCAGCCTCGCCCGCCGTGCCCGCCTGAAGCGCGTCGCCGTCTCGGCACACACGCTGCGCCACACCTTCGCGCTGGGCTACCTGCGCGACAACCCGGGCAAGCTGGTCGAGCTTGCCAGCCTGCTCGGCCATGAGTCGCTCGACACGACCGCCATCTACACGCGACCCTCGCGCGACGACCTCGCAGCCGACTTGGAGCGCTCGCACCTTAATGTCGACGGATGATCTCTCGGCTACGACGCAGATCCGGCGACGGACGCTGCCCCCGGATCCGAGTGAGGACGACCTGGCGCGGCACTGGAGCCTGACGCCCGCGGACCTGGCCGCGATCGCCGAGTGCCGCGGTCCCGACCAGCGCCGCCGTTTCGCCGTGCAGCTCTGCGTCATGCGTCTCCACGGCCGCTTCCTCGACGATTACCGGCATGCCCCAATCAAAATCGTCAACCATCTCTCGCGCCAGCTTGGCCTGCCGCCGGTGCTGTTCCTCGACCGCGCCGGCCGCGAGCCGACGGAGCGGGTCCAGGCACAGCGCATTCGCCGCTACCTGGCCCTGAGCCGGTTCGACAAAGCGTCAGAAGCCAACCTGCGCGAATGGCTGCGCGCGGGCGCCCTCGAAGGCCGCACCGCGGGCGAGCTGCTGATCCAGGCGGAGGAGAAGCTGCGCGGGTGGCAGGTCATGCTGCCCGGCGCCAGCACGCTGGACCGCATCGTCAACTCCGTTGTCGCCCACACCACGGCCGACCTCTTCACCGCCATCTCCGGCCACCTGCCGGAGAAGTTGCGCGCTGACATCGACCTGCTGGTCGAGGTGCCGGAGGGCGACGCGCGGTCCAGCCTGTTTCGGCTCAAGGACTACCCGAAGTCGGCCAACGCCGCGGTGATCAAGGGCGATATCGTCCGCCTGCGCCTGATAGAGGACCTGCTCGGCGCCGGCGCAGACCTCGGCGACCTCGACCCGCGGATCATCCGCCAGCTCGGCCAGCTCGGGCGCCGCTACGATGCCGGCGACCTCCGGCGCTTTGCCAAGCCGAAGCGCGACGCGCTCGTCGCCTGCTACCTGGTCGAGGCCCGCAAGACGCTGCTCGACCAGATCGTCGAGATGAACGACCTGTTCCTGACCGGGATGAACCGAAGGGCGCGCACGTCGGTCGAGAAACGGCGCAAAAGCCTGCGCCGCCGTGCGCGCGACGGGCTGCACCGCGTGCTCGGCGCCGTCGATGCGCTGGTGGCGGCCGACGGCGCGCAAACCGTGACTACGTTCCGCGACGCGCAGAACCCGCCGGCGCTGATCGAGGCGGCGATCGCCTGCCGGGCCTACGAGCGGCTGGAAGCGCGCGGCCATCTCGACGCCATGCTCGCGCGCTACGGCACGCTGCGCCAATACCTGCCGGCCTTTTTCGCCCTGCCCTTCCAGGCCGCCGCCGGCAGCGAGACCCTGCTCCAAGCCGTCGAGAGCCTGCGCGCACTCGATGCCGGCACGCGGGGTCCGCTCACAACCGACGACCCGCACGGCTTCGTCCAGGCGGACTGGCGGTCCCATCTCGTCAGCGACGGCAAGCTCGACCGCGCCATCTGGGAGATCTCGCTCGCCTTCGCCGTCCGCGACGCGCTCCGGGCCGGCAGCCTGTTCCTGGCGCACAGCCGCGACCACGTGTCCTTCTGGAACCTGGTCTATGACGACAGGAGCTGGCAGCAGACCCGCGAGCAAGCCTATGGGCGCCTCGACCTGCCGACCGACGGGCAGGCCTTCCTGGCCCGGCTCGGCGCAGAGCTCGACCGCGCGGCGCGCGCCGCGCAACGCGGCCTTCCCGGCAACCGCTTCGCCGCCGTCCGTGATGGCCGGCTCAAGCTCAAACGCCGCGACGCGCTGCTGATCCCGCCCGTGCTGCGCGAGCTGCGCGCCACCATTGCCGCCAGCCTGCCCCGCGTGCGGATCGAAGACCTGCTGCAGGACGTCGACGAGTGGTGCGGCTTCATCCGCGCCTTCCAGCCGCTCGGCGGCTACCAACCGCGCGGCGGCGACCCGCACCGCTCGCTGCTGGCCACCCTGATCGCGCACGGCACCAACCTCGGCCTCGCCGCCATGAGCCACA
>JAABUY010007690.1_pt1 | contig 10186 bp, 10 predicted proteins | sample 5560271 | NCBI WGS metagenome assembly JAABUY01 (sample SAMN10711886, study PRJNA513374) | rock metagenome | isolation source: Antarctica rocks | place: Antarctica: Victoria Land, University Valley
ATCATCCCAGAAAAACTCCCCACAATCCCGCTCACGAGCCCTTTCAAGCCATCCCAGCCGACAGCAAACCCGACCAGATTCGCCGCCATCATCATGAGCACATTGGCCACGGCGCCGATGCCGCAGATGACGCGGTAGGCGGTGGGGTGGGATCTCCAGTTTTGGGGTGGGAAGATATAGCCGGCGGCGACTTCGGGGAGGATGAAGAGGGTGACGAGCCAGCCCCAGATAAGGAGGCGGAGCTGGATGTCGTGCCAGAGCGCCACGAATGTGAAGACGACCAGCATATTCCCTACAGTTCTCGCGGTGGCCCAGTAGCCCGTCGCACGGCCGCTGCCGCCCAGAGGCACGTAGACGTAGCGGACGGTCCAGCGGTTGAAGCTACGGTGCCAGCCGCGCCAGAAGGCTAGGGCGGAGTAGTTGTCCGACATGCAGCGGACCATGTTCTCGGGCGGATCGATGCCATCGAGGAGGGCCCAGAGGCGGAAGAAGCGCCAGGGGAGGAGGAGCTTGAGCCAAATTATGTGTAGGTTGAAGTAGCCAATCATGCTGAGCTGGAAGGGGGTGTAGAGGTCCCAGGCCGGCTGGGCTTTGGAGATGGCGACGACGTAGAGAAAGTGTAGCATCACTTCCATGGTGAGGAGGGCGATGAGGAAGCGGATGCCGTAAAGGATAGTGCGGGTTGTAGTTATGCTAGCGAGTTGGTTGCGCTGTTGGGAGATGTAGTCGTTGAAAGTTAGGATTGGGCCGGCAATGTAGAGGGGGGCGTAGAGGGTGTAGGCAACGTAGTTCAGGAAAGAGTAGTCGCTGGGTCTTGCGGGGACGGAGACACGATCGTGTTCGGAGAGGATGGTGGGGTCGAGTTGTTTCTTCTTGGGGTTGTTAGTCGATGGCCTGACCTGACTGCGTTTAGAGTGGGCGACAGACCTCGACGGGGCTACCCTGCAGTCGGTCCAAGCTCCAACAATAATCGAGATTAAAGCTTATAAGGCGTAAGACTGTTATCTTGAATAGAACCCCCCATCGTGGGAGTAACCCACCATAGCTATCTAAGACAGCACCCCAATTCGCGTCAGGTTTGCCCCCCAGAGACACTCCTGGTGTGGCAGACCATGGGAGGATCAGATTTGCAACGCTCGCTAATGGGTATCCGTGAAAGATTTCATTGGCAAACAAAATACCCACATTGAAAATCCATGTGGCAGCAGGCACATAGCTTTTTGGCAATTTCGTTGCAAGAGAAAAATTAATGTAAAGTATCAAAAGTATCTTTAGCGCCGAAATGCCATGCAGCGCCGAGATGAACAAGACAGAAAACAACACATCAAATGTAACCCTCTGATAAAGTCGGGTATCCGCCTCAAGGTGCAGGCCAAATTGACTGTAGCCGTTCGGCTTGTCCTTCGGAGGTGTGCCATGTAAGCGGCCTGGTACGGAGTATACGCAGTCGAATAGCTTTCTCAAAAGAGGGTGGAGCATAAGGAGGAGGGATGAATATTTCAAATTATCTCGAAAACCCGAGTATTGATCATCTGAGTTATCTACCTGTCGCCCCGGGATCCAGCCAGGGGAGAGGAGATGAGCATACTTGGTGTAATTCGGATGCGAGGCTAGGTTTACTATCAGCCGTTGCTTTTTACAAGCTAATCTATGGACTGGAGGGAGTACCTACGTAGAGAGATATCGTACGCATTTTTGACCATCAGGAATACAGCCGACAGTATCATAACCCCATACACCAAGAACTCGGGTGTCCACCATTTCGAAAACCAGGGCACCGGGGGTGTTTCATTTTGCCCAACGCCATTGCCTCCAGCACTCTTGCAGCCCACTTCACTCGCTGAAGGCTTTATGGGATCAATACGTCTTTGCCTCGGTGAGGAGTTGGTGAAGCGCGTGTCGAGGGTGTCTAAAGAGTACAATCTCCTGAGATACTGTGATAGCATCATGGCATACTGGGAGGTTTTTTGTGTCCGGGTCAACTGTACGCAATCCCTATGATCCTTGGCGCAAGCTCTTGCTGGCGTCCAGCAACGATAGAGGCTAGAACAGGATGACCGAGGCTCGCGCCTAAGGTAGCCGCTTACCAATCAACGTCTCGTGATATCAGCGACTGATGTATTCGGTTCCGGTTCTTACAATCAAGCTATGGCATTTTGCAATTGTTTCGCGTTTGGATTCTTTGAAATCTTAGCAGCAGGTACAAAAGGAAATTTGTGTCTCGCGTACATAACAAAGCATCATTGCAGCGGTGAGACGTCAAGTATTTGGGCAAGATTTCTATGCTTTATACAAGTATTATCTAATAAATTATCTGCCCAACGAGGTATCTAACGCTGGCTAATCGAAAAGGAATAATACAGTAAACATCCTCCGATGTACCATCCAACACCGGCAGACAACAAACAGAGTAAAAACAACTCAAAGGAAAGAGCGCCGAAATGCAATCTTCCACCTACATCTTTTCAACCCGTCTCCAACATCCTCCTTACAACAAAGCCTCCCGTAGGAAATCCGACAACTTCGTCACATAGGGATCCCTCATCATATTGAAATGATTCCCTTCCATCTGTCTGCAGATGATCTTGTCCTTGTCCAGATACTCATCCCAAAGATTGGGACCAAAGTCTGTTCTGTTCTCGAGTAGCCATTGTGCATGACCATACGGGTAAGGATCCGGGCGGGGGTCTCCGGGAAACTTGCACACACCGTCTTCGCACCAGATCGCGTACACCTTTGGACATTTTGCGGGGTTGATCCTTTTCGCGTCGTAGGTGGAAAGCGCCTGGACCGAGGCGGCGAAGTGAGGGAGTAGCCATGGGGGAAGTCTATCAATTGCACCATCACCCTCACCAAGAAGGCCGATGGAGCCGAAGAAGCGATGGAGCGAGCTGGGAAGTGGCTCAATAATCAAAGGGCAAGGCGTGTCAATGAGAGCAAGGACATCAACAGTGTCGCCAGCTTCGATGAGTTGGCGGGATGTCTCAAAAGAGATAACTCCACCAGCAGACCAACCTCCAATATTGTAGGGTCCTTGAGGCTGGCGGCGCTTGATCTCTTGGATGAACTTGGTAGCCATACCCTTGACACCGCAATGGTACTCCTCGGGCGTCTTCATGTATGGGGAGTTAAGCCCCCAAACGGCGACCTTGCGGGAGATGTCGGGCATGAAAATGTAGGAAGTAGCAGAGCCACTGCCATCGGGGACAAGCCAAAATGTCTTCTCCGCGGTCCTTGGGCTTCCCTGAAGGAGGACCGAGCTTGCAAAGCGTTCTGGCGTTGCCGCCTCCTTTGGCGCTGGTGCGACCTTTTCTGATCTTGATGCCGCCTTCTTTGGGGGGATTTTGAATTCGACAACTTTGGGAATGGGCTGAGTTTTCTTCACTTCCTGGACTTGATCGATATTGAGGGTCTTCTCGATGGCTTTGATCGAGGAGTTGTCAACCAGGAAAGTCGCAGGCAATGACATGCCAGTAGTCTCGCGTAATACTCCGAGGATAGACAGAGCCATCAACGAATCCATACCGAGTTCGCTCAGATCGCGTGCTGCGAGCAGTTCCTCAACCTCTACTCCCATCTCTGTTGAGATTGTCTGTCTGATAATTTGTGACAAAGGGTCCGCCTCAGATGGGGATGCTGGAGACCCCGGCGACGTCGGTGTCGAGTATGAATCGCCTTCAGATGACGCCGAATCCGAGTCTCCAAATGCTGCACTACTATCTTCGCTATCGTCAAGGTCTGCAACAGCCATGTCCGTAGAGCCGTATTGACTTAAGAAGCCCTTCATACTACCCACTGTTGGATGGTCAATGAACAAAGAGGAACTAACTTCGATCTCTAATTCTTCTCGCATCCTGCCGGTTATCGACAACGACATAAGAGAGTCAACACCCATAGCAGCAAACTCGATCGCGTTGGCCAGTTCGGTTGAAGGAACACCAAGCTCATCCGCGATAATGTCAAGAGCCTTGGTTGTGACTGGGGGTCCCGCTCGTGGAGCTGCGTTCATTCTCGTGGCAACTGGCTGCACAACTTTAGGTGCTGCTGTCTTCAAGGCCGGACGAGGGTTAAATGCCGTTGGAGCCTTCTGAACCGCAGGTCCTTTCGGCGGAAGAAACGTGTTCAAGAGCTGGCGCGGAATACACTGGAACTTTAGAGCGCCAACCATGGCGATAATTCTATCCCCATCAAAGATGTAAACGTCACCTGATACGACACTGCTATCTTCGGCGGGCTGCATCTTGACGTATGAGCGGTAGGTCTTGCTCGCGGATAGAGGTTCTGCGAAACGCATCGACTCCCAACCGTGTGAGATGTAGACTTGTTTGGTAGAATCCAGAGCATCATTGGCATTGACAGTGAAGCCGGCCAAATGTGCAACGCTATCGATCCAATAAGGACTACAGAAGAATGAGCCATCGGCCTCGGTAGTTTGGAAAACAACGTGAGAGGTGGCCTCCAGCTGTGGACTGTCGAGAATAACTTCCTCCATGCCTCTGTACCTCGAATCATAGTCGACCAAAGCACCGAAAAGCTTGTAGGCCATACCTCGGAGCATCCTGTGAGCAGCTCCAGTCGATGCAGCTTTCTGCAAGCCGTCGATACGTCCCTTGATCAGATAGGCCGTCCGTTGCCACTCTGCGAGCCAGACAGAATTGGAGCCATATTCGACATGACATCTGGCGTGCTCAATCTCAGACTTTCCGGTACCGCTGCTAAAGACGAGGTCTGCCTTGCTCTTAGAAAGGTCTGCCTTCGCCGATAGCCGCACCATCTGTTCTTCGCCTATTCCTTTTCCAATCAAAGGTTTGAAGACTTCCATGTGGCGAACGTTCATACCAACGGAAGTAGATTCGGGTCGCAGAAGCTTGTGCAAATAGTCGCAAACTGTAAGAGCCATATCTCCATAGATTGATGATGGGCATAAGGCAGTCCCATTGACGAGATGACCGCTGACTGCAGTACACAGGTCTGGACGACCAATATCTGACTCGACCACTACTGTCCCTGTGTCATTCTCAACTGATTCAGAGATAACTTTGTGTACTGTTGTAGTCGATAGAGTTGATTTGACAACTTCTGGCATAATTGCTAGTCCTCCGGTCTGGCCTTTGCTCAAGTTCCAGTCACCAGTGTATTGGATCCAGTAGTTCTTATTATCAAAAGCATAGGCAGGCAGGTCCAACATCTGAACACAGTCAAGGAAGTCCCGATGGTACTCATTCCAATCAATGGAAATGCCAGCAGTGTGAAGGACAGACAAACTGTTTGACAGAATCTTATAAGGGGCCTCGTTCCTTCGGAGTGAGGGAGCAGTTACGGTGCTTTGGCCAAGCTCGGATTTGACGAATCCTAGGCAGACTGGATGAGGACCAATTTCAACCCAAACAGTCATGTCGTTGATGAGTCCCAGCTGCTGAGCCGAAGCGATCCCACCGACAAAATTGACGGCTTCTCGTGCGTGTCTAGCCAAATAATTTGCGTCAATATTGTCAACCTCGCATAAGACTGTTGACAGAAGAGGTGATATAATCGGAACAGTTGGCTTATGGAACACAACGGAGGATGCCAACCTCGTAAATTCGTCTAAGATAGGGTCGACCTGGGATGAGTGGAAAGCGTACTGCACGTTCAGCTTTGTTGATTTAATTCCTTCGGCAGTTAACAGCTCAGCAGCCTTGTCGATGTCGGAAAAGGCGCCGCTAAGGACTGTTTCCTGCCGTGCGTTCATACAAGCGACTTCGATTCCGGCAATGCCAACAACATAACCCTTTGCGGTCTGAGCAGATGTGTTTGTTGCAAGCATGGCGTGAGAACTAGCACTGCACTTGTCTTGCAGAAGTCTTGCCCGCTCGCCAACGAGGTAAATTGCATCTGACGGAGAGATGACACCAGCAGCATTCAGTGCAGCATACTCACCAAGGCTGTGACCTAGCACAACACTTGGTTTTACGCCCCAAGATGCCCATAGCCGGGTTAATGCCATCTGTATACAACATAAACCAAGTTGCACAACAACTGGCGATAAGGTCTTGACTTCGACCTCACCTTCCAATAGAGGCATGAAGGATGGAAAACCCTGGCTGAAGCCGATGCTGTCAAAGCCAAGGAGGTCCGATTGGAATTGACTCGAATTTTCGAAAAGCTGTTTGCCTAATGCTGCGTAATGGGAGCCCTGACCTGTGAATGTAAAAGCGATACTTGGCTGCACGTTTGGTACAGGATCGATGGCATCATCGAGTTTCGAGGCGAGCACTTCCTTGACTTTGGCGATACTATTGCAACCAAATGCTATACGATAGTTGTGCTGTATGCGGCGAGCAGTGGTCGTATATGAAAGATCAGCCAAAGGAACATTGCTGTTGTTGTCGATGAATTGGATAAGGTTCCTCGTATTAGCTCGGAGGGCGGTCTTTGACTTCGCCGATACCGTAACAACGAAATCTGACCGAGGATCGTCTCTTGTGTATGATTTTGTTGGAGCGTCCTCTAATAGCATTGCCGTATTACCACCAGCAGCACTGAAGTTGTTCACGAAGATCTTCCTCGAAGAATTATCGGGGGTCTTCAATGGTGTCGACTTGAAGGCAATGTGAACGTTACGTGCATTCAGGTCGGTTGGAAAGCTCTGATTAATCGTCTTCTTGATACCGCAGTGAGGAGGAATGACGTTCTTCTGCATCATTAGAAGGCATTTAATCATAGCGGTCACTCCAGAAACGGCTTCTCCGTGGCCCACGTTTGATTTGACTGAGCCAAGATGGAGTGGCTTAGTTCTTTGGCCTTTGCGAGAAGATGGGGCAAAAACGTTGGTGACAGAGGTCATCTCGGTGCCGTCTCCAGCTTGAGTCCCGGTACCGTGCATCTCCACATAACTAACATCGTGTGGATCGACTCCAGAACTGTCCATCACCTTCTTGAAGAGATCTTCTTGCGTAGGCGCATGTGGATGTGTGATTGATACGGCATTTGCAGAGTGGTTGGTCGCAGTCTCCAGGATGACTCCCAAAATACGATCGTTGTCAGCCTCAGCATCTTCGAGTCTTTTAATGACCAGAGTCCCGATACCGTCACCACGACAATAACCGTCAGCATCGTTGTCAAAGGTTTGACAATTTGCTGTCTTCGACAGAAATTGACCACGACTTAGTCCAGAGAAAATGTCTGAGTTTGTCATAACATTGAGACCACCCGCAACGGCGGTGTCGCAATCTCCAGCCCAAAGAGACGTGCATGCAAGCTGGATTGCAGCCATGCTTGAAGAACAAGCAGTATCTACACTGAAACTTGGACCACTGAACTTGAAATGGTAATTAATCCTGCCCTGGTTGCCATTGTTAGTTCAGAATCTTCAATACATCGGGAATTGACTTACCGGTGCGAAAGCTCTCACACCTGCGGTGATAAAATAAGTATCAATATCCTGAGCGGCATTGATTTCTCGCCAGTCATCACTCGTTTGGCCGTAGAATGTACCGATCCGATCTAGTTTAGTGGAAGGAGTCCTATTAGGTACATAACCTGCCATTTCAAGTGCCTCGTATGCACTTGTCAAGCCCAATCTGTGCATCGGGTCGGTTTGCGTCGCCTCTCGGGGGGACATGTTAAAGAATCGTGGGTCAAAGAGTCCAGGCTCCTTGATAAAGCAACCATAGGGAGTATGGCTCGTGTTTCGGATTTTGCCAGTGGGGTCGTAATGTTTCTTAACGTCAAATCGGTCGGGGGGGATCTACGCTCAGTTTAGCGTTTGAGTCAAGGATTAACATTCCGATGATTGCGCACCTCTCTATGGACATCTAAGCCAGCGTTGAGTAAGTCCCAGAATTTCTCGGCGTCAGCAGCATCAGGGAACCTGCCAGCCATGCCAACGATGGCAAGTTTTGGTTTTCTCGAAGTTCTCGGATTTTGATTTAGTCGGAGGGTGGACGGTGGCTGCAAGGATTCATTCTGCAAAATCACCTCGGCCGCAGTTGCAGACTTCAGTGCGGTTACGAAGCTGCTTGCCGCATTGGTAGGACCGCACGGAATTATCTCGCACTTGGAAAATTTAGAAGCCACCACGGTTGTGACACAGCCGTTGAAAACTTCATTTAGCCGCAGAGGCTCGCTCAAAATGTCGTTGATTATAGCGGTCAGGAGTTGCTTGACACTCGTGGCCTTATCAAACCATCTACCTGTACTTGTCGACATGATCGATAATCTTGATTGGTACTGGTCCAAGACCTGCGAGATAGACTGATCTGAGTACCGCAAGATTTTTTGTGCAATAAGACCACTGTGCAGGTGCGATGCATGATAGGGACCATGTATCGGAACTTCCGATCGATTGGTACCGAATGTGAAAGTGGAACTGAATAGCTGCTTCAGTGTTGAAGGAGGGCCACTGATGGTGACAGAGGAGTGGCTCGTTGCACTGACATAGGCGCGCTGAGATCTGGGTATAATCTGCAGGGCAAGTCAATCTTTAATCAAGATAGACAAACGCTTAGGATTATTACCTTATCTTGGTGGAATGCCGAAAGGGCATTCAGTGCTACGGACTCGGTCGTTCCGGTGACAATGGTGGACCAGCTTGCTGTGCCATCGCGTGCCAAGTCCAAATTTTTAGCAGTGGTTCCAACATGAAGTCCTACCCGGAAGGCGATCAAAGCTACCTCAACCCCTAAAGGAACAAGTGCAGGAAGCGCAGGTGAAGAGGCTACGGCGGCAGCAGCTAGAAGACCCGTGCATAAACCCACGCTGTAGGTATCGGTGGACTGACCAGGTTGGCCATAAAGCTCGCCGGCATGTCTAGAAACGTGAGACGTGCTCGTTGCAGTATTTGAGCCTTTTGACTTACTCGATATAATGAGCCAACTGGGATATACACAGTAAAGCACTCTCAATTCCAGTATGGAAAATTTGGGATGATTGAGTGCGGTCGACAAGCTCCTCAACGGTTGAGAAACTTGGGATATTCTTCCGCTCTAACGGGGAGAGCTGAGCTATCTCACGGCTGAGGGCTACACTCACCCTCTGAAGAAAAAGACACAAGAGAGGGTTTGTCCTGCCGGCTAGGAGCTGGCTCCGGACATAGGCGTGAGGGTCGAGGGCTTGGTCTCCAAAGAGGAGTATCCTCATCTCGCCAGCCATATCTTTGGTGCTGTGGTGAAAGAGCTGGTTGACTGTTGGCAATATAACTTCGAAATTTACCCGCTTCGGGCCACGAGCGGTATATATCTACTTGCCGGTCGAACGCAGTATTACCGACCAACCCGCTCGCGAAATGTGAAAACCTAATCCAAGGGCAAAACAATGATGGCAATGATTGCTCCACTGATACGGGGCGGCTACATTTTGCGGTGTGCCATCGATGATGACCACTTGGGAAATGTCCCGAATTAGACATCACCAAGTCGTGCCCTGGCCCAGACTGAGTTCGCAGACCATGAATCAAACCAGATACTCAGCTAAACCCGACCTGCCGGACAGGTTTTTTCACCCGTTTCGATCCATTATGCATAGGCAACCGGTCCACCAACCCAAAACAGTTGCTGACGTTGAAGCACTGGCCATTGAAAAGTAGTGAAAGAGACATTCGGTGATGTAGCGGTGTTGACTCCGTCAAGTCAACAACCTGGACTCCGGGCCACGCTTTTCCCTAGACGGCTTCGAAGAGGTCTCAGCCCTGGCGGAATGGCAGAGATTACCGTTTCAATCCGCCGGTAGCTGCCTCGAGGATCGGGTAGGACCCTACCTGACAAGGTACATATTGCGTCCCAATGACATGGAGACATACGCGAAATGCATTTCGCAGTGTGAAATGAGACAGCATCTTGCATCTAAAATTCTCCGAGAACGAAAAGCCCTACATTGGATGCCATGCATGGACCCCAAGCTTTCCGAACATCCTTGGGAGCATTACACAGCGAACTTCTTTACGAGCCTCATCACGAGACTCGTGTAGCTCCGCAAGGACACCATCACTCGCGAGGTTTCCGAAGCACGGTACTGTACCACTGCGGAAGCGTGTCGCCGTACGCATTCCCAACATTCTCAATGGGTTTGGTTGAGCGCGGTGGTGGCGGTGACGTTTCGTAGGAGCAATCCTAATCAAAGTCTCTCCATAAGCAGCGAACGTAGGCAACCTTCCAGATGTAGGTTTCGAAGGCTCATCATCCTATTGCCGATGTCAACTAGTACCGGT
>JAABUY010007691.1_pt1 | contig 10185 bp, 12 predicted proteins | sample 5560271 | NCBI WGS metagenome assembly JAABUY01 (sample SAMN10711886, study PRJNA513374) | rock metagenome | isolation source: Antarctica rocks | place: Antarctica: Victoria Land, University Valley
CGCCTTCAACATCCTCAAGGCAAACCAGACCGACACGCTCAGTCAGGACCGCTACCGCGCCGGTCTCGCAGGCATCAAGAACCTGCTCTCACTCACCGCCATTCGTAAGCGTTGAACAGCCCTGCCGCGGCGGCGCGCTCAATATGATGGGTCGCGGCCTTCGCGGCCGCCCGGCCGTTTCTGCGGCGGATCGCCTCGACGATGGCCTGGATCTCGACGATGCTCTCCTGCATCCGTTCGCGGGAGGACAGGGACATGCGCCGCAGGATCGTGGCGCGCGCATTCAGTCCGGACAGCATTTCGGGAATGATGCAATTGCCCGCCCCATCGAACAATGTTTTGTAGAAGACCTCCTTCGCGGACAGAGCTTGCGTGACGTCCCCGCTTGCGTAGGCCTCCGCCAGAGCGTCATAGGCTTCTGCCAGGGCTTGGAGCTGCGCGTCGCTGCCGCGCTCGGCGAACAACCGGGCGGCTGTCGCTTCCAGCGCGGCCCGGACGTCGTAGACGCTGCTCGCCTCCGCCCGGCTGAGCCGCCGCACGACCGGGCCGCGATAGGGGATGATCTCGATCAGCCGCTCGGATTCGAGCTGGCGCAACGCCTCGCGGACCGAGGGCCTGCTGACGCCGAAGCGCTCGCACAGGTCCCGTTCGATCAGGCGCTGCCCCGGCGCGAACACGCCGGAGGTGATCGCACGCCGCAATCCGTCGACGACCTGCTGACGTAGCGGCGCCGCTACCGACACGACACGCATAGAACTGTCCATGGCACTCCTGCCGACTGAGTGCCAGCCTGTCTAACAAGCGATACCTGAAAAATGGTCCGCTGAGTAGAGGGTGCGTGGTCGAGGCACCTCGCAACCGGTTACGGGCGGTCGCGCAACCCGGGGAGACGGCTCCAGACGGAACGCATCCTCGCCAGCTTTGAGAGGATACCAGCATGCGCCTGTACTGCTTGCCGAAGGCGGAAAGCATCGACGACTTGACGCTCACGAAGGCGGCCATCCCCGTGCCGCAGCGCGGACAAGTCCTGGCTCGGATGCACGCCTGGTCGCTGAACTTCCGCGACCTCCGCGTCGTGACCGGCCTTTACAACCCGGGCGGAACGCCGCCCGGGCTGGTGCCCCTGTCGGACGGAGCCGGCGAGGTGGTCGCGGCCGGGCCGGAGGTCCGCCGGGCCAAACCGGGCGACCGCGTTTGCCCCACCTTCATGCAGGGCTGGCTGGGCGGCGAGGTCATCGCCGAGGCCCGGCAGCGTTCGCTCGGCGGCGGAATCGACGGCGTGCTGGCCGAGTATGTCTTGGTCGACCAGGAAGACCTCGTCCATATCCCGCCGCATCTGTCCTACGAGGAGGCCGCCACCCTGCCCTGCGCGGCCGTGACCGCGTGGAACGCGCTCTATGGCGGCAGCGGCCTGCGGCCGGGCGAGACGGTGCTGGTGCTAGGCACAGGCGGCGTGTCGGTGTTCGCGTCGCAGTTCGCGCACGCGGCCGGGGCGCGGCTGATCGCGACCTCATCCAGCACGGAGAAGGTCGCGCGTCTCCGCGAACTCGGTCCGGTGGACGGCATCAACTACCGAGAACGGCCGGAATGGCAGGACGCCGTCCTTGAGCTGACAGGCGGACGAGGCGCCGACCACGTGGTTGAGGTCGGCGGCGCCGGCACCCTGTCCCGCTCGGTCGCGGCGGCCCGCATCGGCGGCCAGGTAGCCTTGATCGGCGTGCTGACCGGCGGCCAGATCAACCCGGCACTGATCATGCGCCGCAATGTGACGCTGCGCGGCATCTTCGTCGGATCGCGCGAGATGTTCGAGGCGATGAACCGCGCCATCAGCCAGCACGAGCTGCGGCCTGTGATTGACAAGGTGTTCGGCTTCGCCGAGGCGCAGGACGCCTACCGCCACCTGGAAGGCGCGTCCCATGTCGGGAAGGTGGTGATCCGCGCCGGCTAAGCCTCAATCCATGGCGTTCGCCATCTTGCCAGGCTGTCTGACAATCTATATCTTCGGATCAGACACGGATGGAGTGGGCCCAAATGGACATAGCGGTGAACGAGGCTGGAACGTTATTCGACAAGGGGCTCGCGGTTCGGCGAGAGGTCCTTGGCGCCGAGTACGTCGACGGGTCGCTGGCCAAGGCCGACGACTTCATGATGGCGTTCCAACGAATGACCACGGAGATGTGCTGGGGCACGGTCTGGACCCGCCCCGGGCTCGACCGCCGGACGCGGTCGCTCATGAACCTGGTCATGCTCACGGCCCTGCATGCGACGGCGGAGCTGAAGCTGCATGTCCGCGGCGCCATCGAGAACGGCGTCACTGTGGAGGAGATCAAGGAGGCGCTTTTGCACGCCACCGTCTACTGCGGGATTCCGGCCGGGCTGGAGGCGTTCAAGATGGCGCACGCCACGCTGATCGAGATCGGCGCGCTACCGGCCAAGGCCGCGTAAGGGCATGGCATCTCCTGGTATGGCGAGCGAGGGCAAGCCGACCGTCGGCTTCGTGGGCGTGGGCAACATGGGCTGGCCCATGGCGGCCCAGCTCGTCGCCAAGGGCTACACGGTCGAGGCCGCCGATAGACGGCGCGAGGTCGCAGACAACTTCGCCCAGCAGGTGGGGGGCCGCAGTGTGGACAGCCTGGGGCAACTCGCGGCAGCAAGCGACCTGGTAGTCACCATGCTGCCGACCAGCGCGATCGTCTCGGCCGTGCTGGACGAGGTGCTCCCCCAGCTCCGTCCCGGCGCCATCGTGATCGACATGAGTTCGGGCGAGCCGAACGCCACGAAGGCACTCGCCGCCCGCGTGGCGGAGGCAGGCGGGCACATGATCGACGCGCCTGTCTCGGGTGGCGTGCCGCGCGCCCGCACCAGCGACCTCGCCATCATGGTCGGTGGCGACCCGGCCGCGATCGCGCAGGCCCGCCCCGTGCTAGAGGCGATGGGCAGCAGCCTGATCGAGACCGGCGCCATCGGCTCGGCGCATGCGATGAAGGCGCTGAACAATCTCGTCTCCGCCGGCGGCTTCCTGATCGCCGTCGAGGCCTTGCTGGCCGGCAGCCGCTTCGGGCTTGACCCGGCGCTGATGGTCGACGTGCTGAACGCCTCGACGGGGATGAACAACTCAACCCAGAAGAAGCTCAAGCAATTCGTGCTCTCACGTCGCTTCGACAGCGGCTTCGGCCTCGATCTGCTGGTAAAGGACCTCGGCATCGCGCTCGGTGTGGCCCGTGACACCGCGACGCCCGTCCCGTTCTCGTCGCTCTGCCGGGAGCTGGCCCTGGCGGCGCAGGCGATGGTCGGGCCGGGGCGCGACCACACCGAACTGGCGATCGTGTCCGAGCGCCTGGCCGGGCGCGAACTGCCAATCGTGTCGGGAAACTAGGAAGAACGCGCGTGGGAAATCCCGCCTACATCGTCGGCGCCTTCGAGCACCCGACCCGGAAGGCGCCGGACAAATCTGTGGCGCAGTTGCACACGGAGTGCGCCGCGGGCGCGCTGGCCGATGCGGGCCTGACGAAGGACGACGTGGACGGCTACTTCTGCGCAGGCGACGCGCCGGGCATGGGCCCGCTCAGCATGGTGGACTACCTGAACCTGCGCGTGCGCCATGTGGACAGCACCGACATGGGCGGCTCCTCCTATATCGCGCATGTTGCGCACGCGGCGGAGGCCATCGCAGCGGGCAAGTGCCGGGTCGCGCTGATCACCCTGGCGGGTCGCCCCCGCAGCGACGGCCATTCCGGCGCGATGCCGAGATCCCTGGCGCCCGGCGTGCCGGACGCAACCTGGGAGGCCGCGTTCCAGCCCAGTACAGTGGCGCTTTACGCACTCTGCGCGGCACGGCACATGCACGAGTTCGGCACGACGCCCGAGCAGCTCGCCTGGATCAAGGTGGCAGCGTCGCACCATGCGCAGCACAATCCCCATGCGATGCTGCGCGACGTGGTGAGCGTGGAGGAGGTCCTGGATTCCCCAGTGATCGCGGACCCGCTACACCGGCTCGATTGCTGCATCGTCAGCGATGGCGGCGGCGCGCTGATCGTCGCGGCGCCGGAGGTGGCACGCAGCATCAATCGACCGCGGATCAAGCTGCGCGGTGCGGGCGAGGCGGTGAAGGGCCAGGCGGGCGGAGACGTGGACCTGACCTACTCCGGCGCGCGCTGGTCGGGCCCAGCCGCCTTCGCCGAGGCAGGGATCACGCCGGCCGACATCCAATACGCCTCCATCTACGACAGCTTTACGATCACCGTCCTGATGCAGCTCGAGGATCTGGGCTTCTGCGAGAAAGGCCAGGGTGGCCGCTTCGTCGCCGACGGCAACCTGATCTCGGGCGTCGGCCGCCTGCCGTTCAACACTGATGGCGGTGGCCTGTGCAACAATCACCCGGCCAACCGGGGCGGCATCACCAAGGTCGTCGAGGCCGTGCGGCAGTTGCGAGGCGAGGCGCATCCGGCGGTGCAGGTCCCGGGCTGCACGTTGGCATTAGCGCACGGCACGGGGGGGCTGCTCGGCAGCCGCCACGGTTCGGCCACCCTCATCCTGGAACGGGAGTGACGCCATGACGGGCCTGCTGCCGCCTCCGCCAAGCCCGGACAGCGCCGCCTTCTACGCCGCGGCGGTGGAGGGACGCTTCCTCCTGCCGCGGTGCGAGGCATGCGGCCGGGCCCATTGGTACCCGCGGCCGCTGTGCCCGTTCTGCTTCGGCTTGGCCCAGCTGGAACCGGCCTCCGGACGCGGCCTCATCTATAGCTTCAGCGTCATGCGCCGCGCCTCGCCGCCCTTCGCGATCGCCTACGTGGCGCTGGAGGAAGGGCCAAAGATGCTGACCCATATCGTGGACTGCGATCTCGGCGCGCTGAGCATCGGCATGCCTGTCACGGTGACGTTCAAGCCGACTGATGGCGGCCCTCCTGTGCCGTGCTTCCGGCCCGATGCTGTAGGCGGGACTGGATCATGATCGACAAAATCGTCCGCACGATGGCGGAGGCCCTGGACGGTATCCAGGACGGCGCCACCGTGCTCGTCGGCGGCTTTGGCGCAGTCGGCCAGGCAGATGCGCTGATAGAGGGATTGGTCGAGCAGGGAGCCCGCAACCTCGTGATCGTTTGCAACAACGCGGGCGCCGGGCAGCACGGCCTGGCCCGGCTGCTTGCGGCGGGGCGGGCACGCAAGATCATCTGTTCGTTCCCGCGCGCTGCCGGCTCGGTGGCGTTCGAGGAGCTGTACGCGGCCGGCAAGCTGGAGCTCGAAGTTGTACCGCAAGGCACGCTGGCGGAGCGGTTGCGGGCGGCGGGAGCGGGCATCCCGGCTTTCTTCACGGCGACGGCGGCCGGGACGGTGCTGGGCCGTGGCAAGGAGGAGCGGATGTTCGACGGGCGCCCGCACGTGCTCGAACACGCGCTGCCGGGCGACGTGGCGCTGATTGAGGCGTGGCAGGCGGACCGCTGGGGCAATCTCACCTTCCGCAAGTCCGGGCGCAACTTCAACCCGGTGATGGCCACCGCGGCCAGGCTGACGGTGGTCCAGGTTCACCGTGTCGTCGACGTGGCGGAGACCAATCCGGAGGCGGTCGTGACACCCGGCATCTACGTCGACCGCGTGCTGCCGCTGGCGGCGCAGGCCGGCCCGGCCGCGAACGGAGCATCAAGGCATGGATAGCACGCAAGCCGAGGCCGTCCGACCCTGGACGCGGCCGCAGATGGCGGCGCGCCTGGCCCGGGACATCCCGGATGGATGGTACGTGAACCTCGGCATCGGCATCCCGACGCTGGTGGCCGACAGCTTGCCGCAGGGGCGGGAAGTGGTGTTCCAGAGCGAGAACGGCCTGCTCGGCATGGGCCCGGCGCCGGCCGAGGGCGAGGCAGACCCCTGGCTGATCGACGCCGGCAAGCAAGCGTGCACCCTGCTGCCGGGTGGCAGCTACTTCCACCAGGCCGACAGTTTCGGGATGATCAGGGGCGGTCACCTCGACCTCTGCGTGCTCGGCGCCTTCGAGGTCGCCGCCCGTGGCGACATCGCCAACTGGGCCACGAGCGAGACGGAGGGCGTGCCGGCGGTCGGCGGGGCCATGGACCTCGCGGCCGGTGCGCGCCGGCTCTGGGTGGTGATGGAGCACACGACCAAGGATGGCCGGCCCAGGCTGGTGGAGCGATGCAGCTACCCGTTGACGGCCGTCGGAGCCGTCGGCCGGGTGTATACCAATTTGGCTGTCCTGGAGGTGCTGCGCGACGGCTTTGCGGTCATCGACATGGCGCCGGGCATGACGCTCGGTGCGTTGCAGGACCGGACGGAGGCACGCCTGCACGGGCTTGCTGGTGCGCCGGCCGAGCCACACGAGAAGGCACGGCGTTGAGCGACTACCTGATCCTGGGCGGCGGCTCGGCAGGGTGCGTGCTGGCGACCCGCCTCAGCGAAGACAGCCGCACCCGTGTCACCCTCGTCGAGGCCGGACGGGACGTGACGGCGGACACCATGCCGCGCACGATGGCCAGCCGCTATCCGGGACGCGCCTACCTCGATCCGATGAACATTTGGCAAGCCTTGATGGCCAGGATGGGTGCGCCCCGTGGCAACGCCGGCGAGCAGGGACGCCGCCGCTACGAACAGGGGCGTGTCCTGGGCGGCGGCTCGGCCATCAACGCCATGGTGGCGAACCGTGGCGCGCCCGGCGACTATGACGAGTGGGGCGAGGCTGGTGCCGAGGGATGGTCCTGGGACGCGTGTCTGCCCTACTTCCGCAAGCTGGAGCGTGACGTCGACTTCGACGGCGAGTTCCACGGCAGGCATGGTCCGATCCCAGTCAGGCGCCTTCTCGATACGGCCATGTCCCCGTTCGCCCGCGCCGTTTGGGACGTGTTGCGGGCCCGAGGCCACGCCGTCCGACCGGACCAGAACGGCGCTTGGCAGGATGGCCTGTTCTCCAGCGCGATAGCGGTCAGCGATGCCGGGCAGCGTGTCCCGACCTCCATTGCCTACTTGACCCCGGAGGTCCGCCGCAGGCCGAACCTATCCATTGTCACGGACCATCTCGTCGACCGCATCGTGCTCGATGGTCGGCGTGCCACCGGCGCCGTCATCGTCCCAACAGGTGGCGGTGCGCCGCGCACGCTGGCCGCCGGCACCGTGATCGTCTCCGCTGGCGCGATCCATTCTGCGGCCCTGCTGATGCGCAGCGGCATCGGACCCGGCGAGGCGCTCCGGGGTGTCGGCATCGACGTGGCGCTAGACCGGCGCGGCGTCGGGCAGAACTTGATGGAACATCCGCTCGCCGCCGTGTCCGCCTACCTGCCCCGCTCGTCGCGCCTGTCCGACCTCGACGAGCACAACGACCACGGCACATTGCGCTTCTCCTCGGGGCTCGAAGGGGCGCCGGAGGGCGACATGCACATGGCGATCATCGCAAGGTCGGCCTGGCACGCAGTGGGGCAACGGATCGGGACGCTGCTGGCTTGGGTCAACAAGTCCTATTCGCGCGGCAACGTCGCACTCGCCTCGGCCGACCCTCACCGCGAGCCGGATGTCGATTTCCGGCTCCTGTCCGACTGGCGCGACATGGAGCGGCTGAAGACCGGGTTCCGGCTCTGCGCGGCGACGCTCGCCGACCCGCTTATGGCGGGCCAGAGCGGGACGGCGTTCCCGACCAGCTACTCGCCGCGTGTCGCGAAGCTGGCAGCGCCCGGGCTCGCCAACGCGGTGCAGCGTGGCCTGTTCGGCGCGATGCTGGACGGGTCCGGGCCGGCGCGGCCGCTTCTGGTGCATGGCCTGGTCACGCGCGGCGTCCGCCTCGATCATCTGCTGGGTGACGACAAGGCCCTGGCCGCCTTCCTCGCGGACGCCGTCAGCGGCGTTTGGCATGCATCCGGAACCTGCAAGATGGGTGCGCCCTCCGACCCGATGGCCGTGACCGATGGAAGCGGCCGGGTGATCGGGATCGAGGACCTGGCTGTGTGTGACGCCTCGCTGATGCCGACCATGCCGCGCGCCAACATCAACACGCCGACGATCATGATGGCCGAGCGGATCGCCGACCTGATGAAGGCGGCGTGAGCCCAGGCCTACCATTCTGAGCAACGAACCCTGAAGGAGCTATCATGTCAGAAGACACTTACAAAGGCAGTTGCCTGTGCGGGCGCATACACGTGTCCGTCAAGCGAGAGGACGCGACCCCTGCGGTCTGCAACTGCCGACACTGCCAGAAACAGACTGGGTCGGCGTTCTCGACCGTGCTGCTCGCGCCGCTCGGCAATATCGCGGTCACCGGGGAGCTCAGCGAGTATGCCGACGTGAATGATGCTGGAGACTCTGTCATCCGCATGTTCTGCCCCAATTGCGGCTCCCCGGTGCAGACCCGGTCCGCCAACGACGAGGCGGCCGGGATGGGCGTCGTCAAGGCCGGGCTGCTGGACGGCGGCGCGCCCGTTCCGGTTGTCGAGGTGTTCCATCGGAGCGCGTTTCCCTGGGTGCCCGACCTTCCCAGCAAGCGCCGTTTCGAGGCAGCTTTCACCGCCGATCCGGCCGAAGCAGGCTAAGCCCGCGCACGAATAGATATGTCGATGAACGGGCAAGCTGGCCGCGCGGCTGCCCTGCTGGCGAGGTATGGGGAGGCCGACGGCTTCCCGCCTGGGCCTTGGAACCCGGTGCTGGTATCCATCATGGGCCACCGCTCGGTCCGTGCCTACAAGCCGGACCCACTGCCACATGGAACGCTTGAGACGATCGTGGCCACGGCGCAGTCCGCCGCCACTTCGACCAACGTGCAGAGCTAGTACATCGATTCCAAGAAAGTGATCCACCAAGGGTTCCCTTGGCTGCGGGACGGCTTGTAGGCAGGTGTGGTGTCAATGTGGTGGCAGGGCATCATGGCAGCACCTCGTCGGGTGATGGAGCTTTCGATCGGCGCGGACGAGCTGACGCAGTTGGAGGCGATCGCTCGTTCGCGAACCGAGGCGGCAATCCGGGTTGAGCGGGCGCGGATGCTTCTAGCGTATCATGCCAATCCGTCGTCGGTTGCTGTGGGCGAGCGGATTGGAGTGGTACGTCACACGGTCCGACGCTGCGTGCGCCGTGCCCAGAGTTTGGGTGTGATGGCGGCGCTTGATGAGCGTCCACGGCCGGGCAAGGCGCCTCGGATCACGCCGGAGGCGCGCGCCTGGCTGGTGTCGCTGGCCTGCCAGAAAGCGAAAGACCTGGGCTACCCGCACGAGCTGTGGACCACGCGGCTGCTGGCGCGTCACGCGCGGGAGCACGCGGTCTCGGCCGGGCATCCCTGCATGGCGAGCATCGTGCAGGGCACGGTTTGCAAAATCCTGGCGCGTCACGAGGTCAAGCCGCACAAGGTCCGCTACTATCTCGAACGGCGGGACGAGGCATTCGAGACGAAGATGGCTGAGGTGCTCTGCGTCTATCGCGAGGTCGCCTTGCTGCGTGAGCATCAGGACGAACGTAACGTGGCGATCATCTCGTATGACGAGAAGCCGGGCATCCAGGCGATCGGCACCACGTCGCCCGACCTGCCGCCACAGCCTGGATCGCACCCGACGTTTGCACGCGACCACGAATACAAGCGTCACGGCACGCTGAGCCTGCTGGCCGGCATCGACCTGCTCACCGGGCAGGTGCATGCCAGTATCGAGGACCGCCACCGCTCGCGCGAGTTCATAGGCTTCCTCAAGAAGCTCGATGACGCCTATCCGGCTGACACTGCAATCAAGGTGATCCTCGACAATCACTCCCCCTCCGGCGCCATTCCAACGGCTACGCCGTCGGAACCTTTAGCACCTCCGCCCACATCTCCAAGGAGACCAAGGCGTGGATCGAAGCCCAGCCGGGAGGCCGGTTCTGCTTCGTGTTCACGCCCAAGCACGGCTCGTGGCTTAATCTCGTCGAGGGCTTCTTCTCCAAGATGGCGCGCTCAATGCTCCGACACATTCGCGTCACGTCCAAGGCCGAACTGAAAGCCAGAATCCTCGCCTACCTCGATGAGGTAAACCGCGACCCCGTCATACATCACTGGACCTACAAGATTGCAGACGCGGCGTAACGGGAGTCGATCCATGGAAACGCTGTACTAGCAGCCTGTCGGACTTAACGCGACGCGGAAGCGGGTGGTAGCAGTGGGTCACAAGCGGCCTGGACATCCCGTATGAGCAATTTCCGCCTAATCGATCGTGCAACGGGTTTTCTGATGCCGCC
>JAABUY010007695.1_pt1 | contig 10182 bp, 13 predicted proteins | sample 5560271 | NCBI WGS metagenome assembly JAABUY01 (sample SAMN10711886, study PRJNA513374) | rock metagenome | isolation source: Antarctica rocks | place: Antarctica: Victoria Land, University Valley
GCAGTGCGAAGGATGCTGCGCCGTGTTGCTGAAATGCGAGGTGCGTCCTGGCAAGGTTGGCTTATGCGTTTTACCTCTTAAAAGTGCTTTGAAACTTTGCATGAATTGAAAACTGATGAACTGGTGACGACGTAACTTACTAACGCTCACGTTCCGACAAGCCATTTTGAAAATCTGATTTAGATTGACTTCACACACATCATTAACGCTACGGCTGCTTGATCAGGTTTTGAGCGTGCCTGTATTGGGAAGCTTCACAATTTCCGTAAAGCCCATTGCATGCAGCATGACTGTAGGTGTTGACCAACCAGAGAACCTGCAGTTGTGCCACCTACAGCAGGCGATGCATGAAGTCGGGTCGGATGTTGTCAGACATGAACAGCTGAATATTGCCACTCAGCGTGTGAGATGTGTCATGTGGATGCAATGCATTGCTATGCTGCTGAACCAGTGAGTGCTAACACTGAATTGAATTGTTCATGTTGTCAAACACATCTTCATGCTATGCCGTAGGTGCAACTTCTTTTTACAATGGCATCCCACATGGTGCACTATCTCTTATACACAAGTCCTGTAGTAAATATGTTGCTTGATTTAATGCCAATGACTGCCCTAGGTGCAAGCCTTCAGATCTAGCAATTTCACACAATACCAGCAATGCCTCCTGCCAATCCTAGACTGCCTCATTCACTTTGTGCAAGACCAATGGAGGTTTGCGTGCCCAGGTCAGCAAACTCCAGGCCTGCTTCCTCCCCACCCTTGCTCAGTGTTCCGCTCTCAAGAGCTTGCAGTTCTCCAGATGCCGACTCAGGTATGGCTGAGACACCTGAGCAGTCAGGGCAGTTCTTGAGCCCACTGGTACCTTTCTGCCCTAAAGAAAAAGAGCAGGAAAGATGAAGGCAAGCACACAAACAATGCTGATTGCAACTTCAGCAGTCACCCCTTGTGACAGCATCAGCCCCATCCAAGTCATCAGCAGCCTTGCAGCATCCCTTGCGTAATGCATGGAGATGGTCCTGCTGCAAAACTCAGCCTGTTCAAACAATCACTACTGGGGCAGAAGCTGTGCCAGTCAGGAAATAAGCAAGCTGAGTCAAGCCAGACAGCAAACACAAAATGCAAAGCCACGCCTCAGCTGCAGGCCTGACCTGCAGTGGAGGAGTTCTTCAAAGGGGAAGTCCTGTCCCTCTTGCTGGCCAGGGAGCCCCTGAGAGCTGCCGGGGACGGCAGCTTGTCAGAGCCACTGCTGCCACTGCCATGAGTGCCGGGCTGCATCAAGGCTTGGGACACTGCATGGTGCGCCACATCTGCTGGAATGGAGGTGGCATTGCTGATGGCTCTGGCGATCCTGAGGCTCTGTGGGATGGTAAAGGAGCCCATTGTGGCACCCAGCGCCAAAGGACCGCCTAGAGAAGCAGCCTGCAAAGCAGGCAGCCAGTCACACCCAATTGCTCAAGTTACCAACATTGTCATTGGGCTGGCGCTTGGTGTCGCACACTGTCCCATCTGCCAAATATGTGAGCATGCCCCGCTGTTTCTATGACAGCCTGCAATGCATGTATGGCATCAGCATTGGCATGGCAACAGCATGGCCATGGCAATGTCATGGCACAGGCATGGCGAACACGCAGGCTGGAACACAGAAAATCAAAGACGCCTCAGGAACAATCCGCCTCTGCAAGAGCTGCAGCCTGGTACAGCGTGGTTCTAGATGCTCTGAGGGCCGCACTACAGTGCATCTTCATCCGTCTTATGCATAATGCAGCAAAGACAGCTGTATGTATTTGGGAGCAAAGTTACTCACTGTAGGCAGCTGGTCAAGGCCCATGCCCATGGAGTCAACCCTAGCAAAGGGGGAGTCGCCACTGCCGTCCCCTTCGAAGGGCGAGAAGGGGGTCATGGGCGTAGCGTAAGGCCCACTGTGCAGATTCAAGCGCTTCTGCAGGTGGATGGCCAATTCCTCAGGGTTTGTTCCCTTCACATCCAGGGGAATGCGCTCTTCTGCCATGGTGCCATCTGGCTTGGGAGTCAGCTCAATCAGTGTGTGCAGGGGGATCTCAAGCCTTGGGATGTCCTGCACAGCAAAGTTGGTCACAGGAACTCAACATGCATATACCTGAAGCCTCAGCTGTGAGCTGATTCAGTTGTACAAGGGAGCATGTTGTGCAGTGAGACATACCCTGCATAACGTCTCACCCTGTCAAAGACCAGAGCAATAGCATCGACAACACTGGTGAAAATGCTACCGTGCGCCCATCAGAAGCGGTACTGCTTCATCTGCTGGATGAACGGTAGGGCACTACTGCTCAGGAAGACAGGACCTTGTACATACATCAGGTACACACCAAAAAATACAGCACCGTGCGTGCAAACAGGCAGCTGGATTGAGACGTCCTCTACTGGCTGCTCGCCATGCAAAGACTGGGAAAAACCACATTGAAACAGGAGTTTGCAGGTGCACCTTCAGAGGAATCTTGTTGAAGTAGCCATACAGAGCTCGCAGCACTGCCTGGTGAGCCACAATACACACACACTCACGTTCCCGCTCAATCTCAATGATGACAGGCTCCAGGCGCTGAATGACGTCCAGGTAACTCTCCCCACTTGGGTACCTGCGCACCACACAAGGCTCATCAAAGTTTGCACCAGACTGAGTGACAAGCTGAGCAGCTGAATGTTCAACATTTTCTGTTGCATCACTGTTGTCTGCTTTGGCAGCAACTTGGGACGGGTGTTGTTGGGCAGCAGGAAGAACAGATGGTACAGAGAGGGCAGAGGAAGAAAAAGAAAGAGGAGAAGAAGAAGAAGGAGAAGAGGATGAGGAGGGCAAGGGATGAGTGCTTGCACTTCAGAAATAGCTAATGAGCCACAAACAAGCAGAGAAAGAACAGGAGCACATGCAAAGCGGTAGCGCAACAATCACAAGACACACAGGAGCAAAAGCACACCTGTACTTGAGCTTGTCCTTCTTCCTTGCAACAAACTCCTGAGGCATCTGCTGCTCAATCTGCTCGTACGTCCAGCCATCAAAGATGCCAGCCTGGATTTCGTCCAGCATCTGCAGGTATGGCAACCGGTTATGGCAATGCATCAATACAGTACAAGACCGGTGATCATTAACACTGCATGCAGGGATCATGCAACCACAGTGAGTAATCGTTTGCAAAATGCCATTTGTGTGTCACTTAAGCACAGAGGCTTGCACACAGACGTTTGGCAAGATGATGTTGGCAAGCTGATACCTTCCAGCGCAGCTTGGGAAAGGGTAGGTGCTCTGCAGTCTGGATGGTGCGCCTCAGGGTAGATGTCCACACTGACACTGGCATGGTCTGTCCGTCACTTGTCTGTAGGGGAACAGCCAGGTTGAATCAGAAGGTAACATGACACTTGTAGAAATGTACAGCATGATGTGCTCAGGTGGTTTGCACTGAACTGCGATGTGCAGGTGCAAGTACATGCAAAGCATGAGTGATGATGCAGCTAGGAACCCCTGCGGGTTTGGTGTAGCTATCAACAGAAGTACATGAAGAGGTGAGAGTCAAATAGGCTTGGAATGCAAAACGCATTGCTGACTTGCAGTTTTGTGCAGGGTGGCTGAACCTGGGCAAAGCAGATTGGCTCCATGCCATCAGACTCACCTGCATCAGAAACCTTGAATGGCATGCAAATAACAGCAGAATGCAGAAGAGGGAGCCTGCTTACCAAAGGGACTCTGTCCACAAGCAGGTCTGGCAGCAGCTTGGCATAGATCTGGCCCTGAGGGCTGATGTTGCTGTCACCACCAATCTTGGCAAACATGTTGTACTCGCTCTCACCATGACGCGAGAACCAGATCTTGCGCATGCGTGCCACCCCGGCCTTGCAGATCTGCAGGTGACACAGATGGCAGCTTGATCATGGCCACAATTCATGTCACTGGGGGTGTGCTGCATTTATCTTGTGCCTGCAACACGCGATACAAAGCCTAGCACAGCCCGTGGAAATTTTTCCCCTGCAGGGCTGTGCACAGTCCGCCTGTCATTTCAAGACAGGCCTGTTTGAGCCAAGTAGCAGCAGCCTGGCAGGTCCCAGCTGCTGACATGTGGGCTGACCCTAAAGAAGATGATATGAATTTTATGGATGAACATGTGATCGAGCAAGCGAGTGAATGAGTGAGTCAGTCAGTGAGTTAGTGAGTGAGTGGCTGAATGTGGAAATGATTGAATGAACAAATGCATGAATAAATGCATCTGTGTCTTGCAAAGTGCTCAATGTGCGTGCGCGCAATGTATGTGATGTCTTGCAAGAGGGGCCTAAGAGAGACTCAGCATGCAAGGCAATGTGCAGCCTGGCAGCAGCTTGCAATGCCACATACAAGTTCATGTGCACAAGCTAATGACGAGAGGGTGCAACACAGCAGCTTCAGGCACAATCAGTGAAGGCGGGATGCTCGCCTGCATGAGGAAGAAGACCATCTTGCCAGGAATGTAGCCACTGATTCGATTGACATCCATGTACCCCTTGCCTGTGACCCTGCAGTGACAGTGGACAATAAATTCTGTCTTGGTGTCTCAGACCCGTGCAGGCTATCTGAGTTCTAAACGAATAAAGTGCAAAAGTATGACACAGATGATTTTGCTGTCAAAGTTTTGGCTTCAGCATATAAGTGTATTGCTTCCAGTCTCAGACTATCAGACAGAAGCCGCTTACATAGGCAAAGATCCAGCATGTAAAACAGCAAACAGCATTGCTTTTAACATGGCTGACATGCTCAAACATGAACAGCACCAATGATAACGCATCTGTCAATTATGATCTCCTCCAGTACGCTACATTTGAGGCAGGCCTAGTGAGGAGCAAGCAGACGTATAGGCCGGTCAACTTTGGCAAAGCTTACATGTCGATGAGTTTGATGTAGTGCAGTGACCGGTCAGTGATGGTCTCATACACTTCCTCGTACTTGGCAATGCGGTCCTGGAAGTCCTTCAAGGCCTGCATAAGGTCGCATCAGCATACACAAAACCGCTTCTGATACTCCAACAAGTTCCATCATAGGATCAAGTGGAAGTCATTGCTGCTCTGGCTCCACATGATGTGTTGTTCTAGGCATGCTACTGCAAGTTTGTGTTGATGCAACAACACGATGTTGCCACAAATCAGTATTGCAAGGGCTATGTCAAGAACATGTGGCTCAGTTGGTGGACATCCCTGTCAGAGGCGGTAAGGCTCCAAATCTGGTTTAGCAGCGTAGTGTGGTGATTGCATAACCTGCAAGTGCCCCGCACCATATGTGGCCTTTCATGACAACAAGCACGTTAAGAGCCTTGCCAGCAAACTACTCATGATGAGCATGTGTTCAACGATCTGCTGATGCTGTCTTTGAGGATCATGACCTGTGCAGCGGAACAGCTGGGTGTTGAGGGAAGCCAATTTGTGAAGACCTGCCTCACCTCTTCAGTGTTTACGTCTTTGTAGTCTGGACTGTACATCATTTTGTAGCGGTAGTTCTGTTCCAGCACTTGAGGGTCATTGCATATGCTCTCAATGTACAAGTACTGCCACTTGTTGTGAAAGCGGTTTTTCTGCAGAGCACCAGAGCAGTCAATGTCATGTTGGGCTCACTTGTCACTTTTGCTACTGTCAAGGACCCCTGGTGCAGTCTGTTTGCGGCAGTTCTAAAGCTCTTGCTTACCAGCTTTTCCCTGCGCTCCTCTGTTGAGTTGGTAGCATCAAAGATTGCTACCTGGGCTTCATCTGCAGTCACACTGTTTCTGTCAATGAGCGAATATGTGTGAAGCACCGTCGCAGCAAGGTTCTGCAGCTCATGCAAATGGTAACTGCACCTGTGGCCAGCCAGCTCTCCATGTCATCCAGAGCTGCATACAATGCTTGCTCACGAGCCTTCATGCCAGCCTGTATGTGTAAAGTGGGCACAGTGAGGCTGTGCCTGACAAGCTGTTGCATGGAAGGGTGGTATAGTTCTAACACAACACCTAGCCAGAAGTAAGTTTACTCACCATGTTGTTGTGATCAAAGAATGCAGCATCTTGCATATCCTCTCCTTTCTGCTTGCGACGATACTGACCAACGTTGAAATGCCTTGTAGTGTGGCCCAGCCTGTAAACAGGTCGTCATTTACTGTTGCACTGGCACAAAGCTTACACATTTTGCTTAGCTGCACATGATGCCTACCAGTTGAGGTAGCACATAAGCTTGTTGCACAGGAATGTCTTTCCCCTGCCAGGCAAACCAACCAAGATGATGATCAACTTCTGCCTATCTACCCTGTGGATTCGTTTGCTTCTCTGTGTGCCCAGGTTCCTTTTGCTTTTCTGTTTAGTCAAAGTGCCAAGGTCTGGCTGTGGCTCATCAGTGCTGTTCCTTTCTGGACCAGTGGTGTCTGACAGGACGTCTGATTGCACATCTTCTGACTCGTCCTCATCGTCGTCATCACTGGCTGGTAATATGATGTCCTTGAAGTACACTGCATGACCAAAGCATTTGTGTTTGCTGCTTTGCAGGCAACTCCAACTCTGGCTGATCTCATAACAAAGAGACTTACACACCTACCATGTGAGCTGTTCTCAGGAGATGTTCCTGGCATCCCTGAATCAGTCAACTCCATTGAGCGCACTGTCGAAGGCGAATCCTCATCAGACCCGGTGTCCAGATCTCTTCGCTTATGGCGTGTTTTGCCCTTGGAAAGCTTGCTGCGCCAAAACTCCCACATCCTGCCTTGCTGCTCAAAGGATCAAAATTTGTAGACAGGACCTCAATCGGCTGCTAACAAGATCAGCAGCTCAACGTTCAGGTCGCCGCTGAAGACCAAAACAGCTTGTCAGACCAATCAGCTCAGGTCAGATCAACCTGCAGTTCGGCGTTGTCTTGCTTATCTACAACGCCCATGCTCAACTTACAATGTGAATGGAAACCACGGCAACAGAACTGCAGTTAGGCCAACTACCAAGCGCAGAAGCTGACTGGGTTTGACCTACGCCCTTTCAAATAAACATATTGGTCTCACTGACTGTTGTTGCCAAAAATGGACTGTGCACTGACATTGCAGTTGCAGTGTCTATGAGGGTGTTTGCTATAAGACTCAGGCTGATGCTGAATGTTCATTGTATATACAATTAGGCTCCAGCCGATGGTCTGTTTGTAATTGGGAGCAGCAAGACCTGACTTGGTCAAGTAAGCTCTTGCAACTAATGCCAGCATTCAAGCATTTTATAACATCATTATGGCAAACAAAGGCAACTGTATGCCCCAGCTACAAGGTTTAACCTGCAAGCTTGTCATTGTGATACCAGAGCCTAGATCTACCTCATTCTGAACGTTAACAAGCTTACACATTAAATTCATCCATTTAACAGGTCACATTCATCAGAAAGGTGTCTTAACCTGGGGTAAGTACAGTCCGAGGAGCGCCCTGCATGAGGCCCTGTTGCACATCGGTTGCGGCACTACTGTGTGTTGACATGCTCTAAGTCAGTCTGGACAGCTTCATGTCAACTTGACAGAATAAAAGCAGCTTATCATCAGTCGTGTGTCCCAAATGTCCTAGCCAGCTGAGCGCGTTATGAAGCAGCTAGCCCTCTACATCTCAGTTGGGATAAGGTGGCGGGCTAGTCATCAATTCCCAATTAATATGATCATTGTTCTTGCAATCAATCGAGCTGTAGCCACAAATAAACGGGGAGGCTACTTGAATGCCAACCATTAATGCAGCAAGTGAACAAGGCCTGATTCCACGTGCTGTATTCCTCCATAACCTCTTGTCTGCCTATCCAGGTAGGGCGCTACAGGGGTTACCTTTATCAGAAAGCAAAATACAAGGAAAGCATGTCCAGTTTACCTGAGTAAGCAGATACTTGTAGCAAACATTCAGTATGGCAAACCTTGACTGACTGAAATTTTCTCTACTCTATTCACCACTGCTGGGTCTGTCAGATTAAATGGAAACAAGATCTGCAGAACTGAAAGGGTATTCTTGTTACATGTTGCAGTGCCAAAACACAACAAGACAAAGGCTCTTGCTGCATCACTTGCTGTGCTGCTGAAACACATCCCAGTTGTACTCATCATTGTGCGAGTGTGTGAACCCCAGAGACCTCTCCTCTGCTATGCACTCTGCTTTTCTGAAAGCCACTACATACGCTTTTCTCCAGTCAGAAGACAAATTTGGGCCACTACCATGAGCAACACGCTCATCATGTACTGTGATATCTCCTCGCTTTATGGGTACTGGAACCACATTGTCATCTTCCTTCAGGCCGAGGTACAATGCATGTGAGTCCTCACGTGTTTTTCCAACTGCAGCATGACCACGCAAGAATCATCATTGTTGGAAAGCAGCCCGTCAGCTACCACTGCATTTTAAGACGCACAAATGAATGGCAGCTACAGAATTTGGATTTCTCATGTGCTTGGACTAAATATCGATGAAGTGCAAGGCGCCTGACTGGCTCAGCACCCCTCCCTTGGGTGTCTGTGGCTTGTGCATCTGCAGCCCTTGCCCAAACCGATAGAAAACTTACATCCAGGTGGCTTGCACCGTTTGCAAGCTGGCAAAATCTGACTGTAACGTCTGTCAGACAGCCAGATGTTGGATTCAGTGCGGTCTGTACAGACAGACGGTAAGTTCAGCGTGTCTGATTGTGATCGCTCACCGGGAGCATGCCTCCGGAGCTCAGTTTCCTTTTGGGATCCAGGCAAGAACCTCATGCAGCCATTCTCTTCAGTGGACTCTGACACTGCCAGCCAACAAGTGGCTGCAGAGATGTCTGATGTGAAGGGTGGCCAATACGCCATGTCCTGATGCCATGCAAAAACTGCATCCTCACTGTGCGGTCTTTTGGCTAGGATTTGATCGTAGTCAATCTGCATGTCACCACCTTGCAGCTGATCTGCAATGTCCTGCAACAGCATCAGAGCACAAGTGGAACAGCGAGAGCCTGTTGCAACTGCAAAGCCAATGTAGCCTGGCCTGGTAGCATGTCACAACAGTACATTCTGCTCTGATTTGTGGTTCAGTCAAGTGTTGGTGTACAAGGTCGGCACATGCACAACTTCACGCATTTGCCTTGATTGCAAAGGCTTGTGGAGGAGTGCCTGGTCTGTACACATATCTCTGACTTGGTGACCATCTTTGTAGATCTGTCTGCACAGCAAGCCTACCTTGCAGCGTTGCTCATAAAGGTTGCCCTGCAGGGCAGGATGGTACACACGTGGCAGCATGACATTGTACAGCGTAAATTGATCTGGTGTTCTTCCTTCTTGATTGCCCGACATGTCACACAAATCTTTTCCTGGCACCTTGATACTACCGTTTAGAAAGGCCTCGTACACCTGAACACACACTAAGGGCTGGCCATGACTGATGTGATGTCCAATGGCATCATGATGTGTTGGAAATAGAATTCCTACATCGTCTATTCCTTGTTTTAGTTCTTCGTCTGACATGACACCAGGAAGGTGAACATACCTGCAGGCAGTGTAAATAGTCGGACAGCTGTGGCAGGGACTCAACGTATGGCTGCTTACATGAGGAAAATCAGATTTTCTTACCCTCGTTCCTTGAAGCTCTGCTTGTCACTATCTGACACAAAATAGGACTTACCACGCACACCACTGACCTCTGCTGAAACAGCAATCTGTTGCGTTACGGCAGGACTGGCCGCAGCCTGCACGTGCGGCCGAGCATACGTCACAAACATACTCTTCGGGCCGAGTCGGCAGTGCTGGCAACGAATTCTCCTCAACTCCGCCGCAGACAGGCGTTATTGGGCTTGCTGGGTGGCCTGACTCTCACCTTGCAAACCCCACCAGCCTTGGCTGGCTTAATTGACGAAAAGCAAGCTGACAAGGTGTTTGAGTCTGCAAACCAATCTGTGGTGTCAATAGCAGACTACAAGGTGGCTAATGGCAATGAAGTATCAGAAGGCACAGGAAGCGGATTCATGTGGGATACATATGGACACATTGTCACCAACTACCACTGTGTTGCCAAGTTTGCGACAGATCGAATAGGAGCTCAGGTGCGCACTTCGTAACAGATTCCAGCACACCATGCAAACCAGTCAGGCATATGTTGCTTTGTCATTGCCAAACGTTCTATCACGCAGGAAACTGGTCATGGGCTGCTGTATTTGTGAAATTTCAAGACGCTGTTTGTCACTCAAACTGCTGATACAGGTGACCAGG
>JAABUY010007702.1_pt1 | contig 10178 bp, 14 predicted proteins | sample 5560271 | NCBI WGS metagenome assembly JAABUY01 (sample SAMN10711886, study PRJNA513374) | rock metagenome | isolation source: Antarctica rocks | place: Antarctica: Victoria Land, University Valley
GAGCCTTTGAACGCGCAGCCGTCGTCGCCGTGGTAGCCGTAGCTGTGGTTGTCCCAGCCGGGGAGCCGGTCCATCTGCACCTCCGACGTGGCAAACCCAATGCCTGCGCCGCGCGAGCGCGCCGTCCGAGCGGCCCCGTGCGCCAGGACAGAGGTGGTCGGAGCAGAGGGCACGGGTCAGGGCCCTGTGCTTAAGGCCACGGCAGCACTGCGGAACACACTCGGCTGGTACGTCCAGGCAGCGGTGAAGTGCGCGGCGCTGTGCGGCAGCGGGGCGCGCACCGATGAAGCACTCCCTGCCGGGGTTGATGACCGTCACCTCGAAATAGTACACGCCGCAGTCGGGCGGCACCGGCGTGTCAGCGCGCACGCTCGCCGCGTCCTTGTCCTCCGTGCCGGGGCCTGCGCATGAGCTCCCGTTGTCGCCTGCTGAGCGCAACGCGTGCAGCTGCTGCAGCACGGTGCATCTGCCCCGGTTGCAGATCAGATCTGTCCTCTGATGCTGATGCAGCAGAGGCAGCACGGATACTGCGCGTCCATCGGCTCCTGTGACTGACCTGCATACGTGACGCGCTGCCCAAAACAAAAGCTAAGCGCTGGACGTGCAGCTGACTTGCAACAGCAGCGCAGGACGTACCTACGTACTTGACGCGGACGTCTGCGACCTCCAGCCAGCGGCTGTTGCTGCGCCCGTTGCTGCTCTTGTCCCAGTGCGCGGGCGAGGGAAACTTGGATGAGAAGCTTGTGGCCAGGGACATCGTCGTCTGGCGGCAGCCTGGCGCTCTGCTAGACCATAGCGGCGCTTGATCGGCCCCCAACTTGGTCGCTGCTCTAAGCATACGAAAACCCTGCTGCAGGGCCCAAACAGGAGAGCAATGCCTCAGCTCGGCATTAAATCGGTCGAGGCGATCAGCCGCTTGCGCCTGTACGCAAGCCCGTCGCTGGTTACGATGGCACAGCACAATGCCAGGCAGCCGGGCTGCTGTGTGTGACGTCGCGAGTATGGATTTGCCTCAGGCGCCCGTCTTCAGGCCGACGGAGGCGCAGTGGGCGGACCCGCTGGCGTACCTGGCCAGCATCCGCCACACTGCCGAGCCATATGGCATCTGCAAGGTGCGGGAGCCCCTGCAGGGGCGGGCTGGGCACTGGCGGGACATGCTGCTCCCAAGAGCTGGCCTGGCGAGCCAGGCCTGCCCTGAGCTGCAGCAGCGTGCCCCAGCTGGCCGCCCCGGCCCTGACCGGCGCAGCGCGGCCCCCAGGTGGTGCCGCCCAGCGGCTGGAGGCCGCCCTGCGCCATTGACAGGAAGGCCTTCCGCTTCAAGACACGCATCCAGTCGGTGCACGAGCTGCAGCTGCGCGCTGGCTGCAAGGCTGAGAGCGAGGCCTTCGCCCGGAGCTACCAGGCCTGGGCGCAGGCCAAGGGCCGCCCGCCGCGGCGCAACCCTGTGCTGGCCGGCCAGGAGGTGGACCTCGCGCAGCTGTATCGCCTGGTCATGCGCCGCGGGGGCTACAACAAGGCGACCGAGGACCGCGCCTGGCGCGACGTGTGCCGGATTATGCAGGCGCGGCGCCCGGCCGCTGCCCCGCCCGCGCCCGGCGCGCTGCCTGGCGCCCGCTTATGTGGCCCCACGCGCGCGCAGTTCACGGACCACAACGGCGCAGCCAGCACGCTGCGCCAGGCCTACCTGAAGCACCTGCTGGCGTACGAGGAGCACTGCGCCGGGCCGCGCGGCGCGGGCGCCGCGCTGGCCGCGCCGCCCGCGCCCGGCGCGCAGCGCCGCGACGCGGGCCAGGTGCGCTTCGACGCGATGCTCGCGGCGGCGGACGACGCGGCGGAGGCTGCGGAGATACTGGGCGCGCTGATGGGCGGCGCGCGCGGCGCGGCGGGCGCGGAGCCGCCACGCAAGCGCGCCAAGACCGGGGATGCCGCGCCGGTGCGCGCCGCGGCCTACCTGCCCGGGCCGCGCCGGCTGGCCCTGGCACGCGCGCAGCGCCTCGAGGCCGCCCGGCGCGCGCGCAGGCAAAGGCGACCGCGAATGGCGCGGACAGGATCCGCGTGCCGGACAACATCTTCGAGCTGCTCTGCGAGCTGTGCGGCGGCGGGCACCATGAGGACCAGATCATCCTGTGCGACCACTGCGACCGCGGGTGCCACCTCTTCTGCCTGACGCCGCCGCTGGATGCGGTGCCGGAGGGCGAGTGGGTCTGCCCGCTGTGCCGCGCCGCGGATGCGGCCTCCGGCGCCTTCAGGGAGGGGCAGGAGTGCTCGCTCGCCGACTTTGAGCGCATTGCGAACGACTTCAAGGTCAACACGTTCGGCAGCGAGAGCGCGGCGCGCAAGGTGCGCCGCGCCGCCAACCAGGCGGGGCCCTGCGCTGCGCGCACGCCCTGCGGCCCTGCCTGCCGCCCGCGCCTGCTGCCGCAGCGCGGCGCTGCGCGCACTTGGGTGCGGCGCAGGAGCGCATCGCGCTTTTGCCCCTCGCGGCCCGGGGCGGGGGCCCCTGCCTGTGACCGGTGCCACTTGGGCCTCTTGAGAGCTGTGCTGCGCGAGGACCCTGTGCGCTGCTGTGCGGGTCGAGCACGCGCTATTCTGTGTCTGCTGTTTTTCTGCGCCCTTCTCCGTCATGCCCAGTGGGCGCTTTCCAGCCCGCCTGTGCTTTTGCTGTTTGTGTTGCTGGGAACTGCCCGGCGGGGGAGGAGCGGGGCAGGGACGCTACACAGGGCAAGTTGGATGTCGTGCTCTGGAATGTGCGGCCAGACTGCGCCGCGCGCCGAGCCTTGCACGGCCGGCAGTTATGTGATGCAGCCCAACAACAGTCGGGACGCCACAGGAGGCAGCAGTGGCCTGGCTCGCAGCCACCCGCTTGCTGGCCCAGGCAGGGCTGTGTGAGGCTGACTGCGCGTGCGGGCGCCGGTTGGCTGGGCATGTATTTAGCAGCTTGTCTACCTGCAACGCTGTGCTCGCTCACTTGCTGCGATGGTGCGGGCTGGGGCGCAAGCAGGTCCAAATTGTGTGCGGCAGGCAGGCCGCATTGCCTGCGGTATCTGCTTCGTCAGGGAAGCCTCGGCGTAGCAGGTGGGCTCTGGGAGCTATTTGACAAGCGGGCGGCGAGCGAGCGAGCTGCGCAGCGAGAGCTCGCAGGTCGTTTGTGGCCTGCCAAGGGTGAGGGTGAAGGGTTTGCAAGCTTCACAAAGAGTTACAAAAAGTAGTGGACCACAAAAGTGGTTATTTTCGTGTTTCGTTTCTAGGAGGACGCATTACGCCACACAGCGCATGCATGCGCCAGCAGGCAGGCCTGGGCAGGCCGGTGCACTGACCGGCCAGGCGCGCGAGCGCGCAGGCGACGTGGCAGGCGGCCGAGGCGGCCTTCTGGGAGATCGTCGAGGAGGGCGAGGAGCCGGTGGAGGTGCTATATGGCGCCGACCTGGACACGCGCGCGCTAGGGTCAGGGTTCCCGACCCGCGGCGGCCGCCTGGCAGACAGCCCGTACGCGGACGCGCCCTGGAACCTGAACAACCTGCCCGGCCGCGCCGGCGACCACGGCAGCCTGCTGCGCCACCTGGGCGACAGCGTGCCCGGCGTCACGGTGGGCTCCCCTCCGCCTGTTACCCCGCTGTCCCCTCCGGCTGTTCCCTCCGGCTGCCGCCATCCAGAGCGCCCTCGTCCTGGCGCCCGCGACTCCGTGCGCGAGCACGCCTCTTCCCGGGGCGCCGCATAGTTGCAGCGCATGCAATGGTCGGGCGAGCAAGTTTTGCGGCTGACGGGCTGTGTGCACCTGCGCGCGCACGCGCAGACGCCGTGGCTGTACATCGGCATGCTCTTCTCGTCCTTCGCGTGGCACATTGAGGACCACATGTTCTACTCGAGTGCGCGCCCTCCCTGCCGCCTGGGCACCTGCAGCATGTGGGTGGTTCTTTTGCAGTGGGGTCGCTTGCAGGGGCCGCCACGCATGCGCTGCATCTCGTGACGCGGCACGGTGTGTTCGTTGCGAGGCCCCGCGCTGCGGGCGGCGATGCGTGGCATCCGATCGGTGACGCATGCTCATGCGTTGCCGCGCCACCCCGCACAATGGCGCACGGGCTGCCAGCAGCCTCCGGCGTGACATGCCAAACAGCTGGTCGCCGTCGGGGCGAGCGCAGCGCTGGCTTGCCGTGCCCGCCAGCGCACCGCCCGCGCTTTCCTAGGGATGCAGGTCAGCCAAGGCATCGTTGGTGCGGAGCGCAGCAGCAGCTGAGCCACGCCCTCGCGCCCCCCGCTGCGCAGTCAACTACCACCACTGGGGCGAGCCCAAGCGCTGGTACGGCGTGCCGGCCGGCGCGGCGGCCGCGTTCGAGGCCGCCTTCCGCGAGGAGCTGCCGGAGCAGTTTGAGCGCCACCCCGACCTCCTCTTCCACCTGGTCGCCATGCTGTCGCCGGCCGCGCTGCGCCGCCGCGGCGTGCCCGTCTACGGCGTGCTGCAGGCGCGCGCCGCGCCCCAGCCTCCAAGCACAGCGCGCCGCCGTGCCCCGTCGGCGCGGGCGGCCCGGCGGCAGCCCATCGCCGCGTCCCCGCGCCGCGTCCGGGTGCTCGCCGTCGCGAGCGCGCTGCTGCAACCTGCCGCGCGCGCCGCGCGCGTGTGCCGGCGCTTGTGCTGCGTGGGCCTGCAGAGACCCCTTAAATACCCTGTAGATGCACCGGCACCGCGCCTTGGCGCGGCGCGGCCGAGGCGGGGGCATGCGCGCGGCCGGCGCGCGCTCGTCCAGGGCCCGACCCCGGTGCAGGCAGCCTTCTTCCCCCTTGATGGGCCGACACAAGGCTCGCTGTGTCTGCTGGATGAGTCCTTTCCACCGGCGCGCCGCAGGAGGAGGGCGAGTTTGTGGTGACGTTCCCGGGCGCGTACCACGGCGGCGTCAACCTGGGCCTCAACTGCGCGGAGGCGGTCAACTTCGCGCCGGCCGACTGGCTGCGCTTTGGCGCGGCGGGCTGCGCGCTATACCGCGCGCACCGCAAGCCCTCGCTGCTCTGCTACGAGTGGCTGGTGCTCAAGGCGCGCCCCCTGGGCGCCTTTCCTCACAGACATCCCAGTCCTTGTTGGCTTGCTGTGCGAGTGCTCTAGATGCACGGGTGCCTGAGGTCTGAGGGTCAGAGTCCGCAGCCGGACCTTGCGTGCGCCCCTCTGTTCCAGGGCGCGAAAGCTGCGGGGACGGCGTTCGCGCGCTTGCTGTGGCTGGAGCAGGGCCCGTGGCGAGCGCCGGCGTGTGCCCCCGCCAGGTGGCCAATGAGGAGACGAGCCCGGTCGCGTCGTACTGGGCCGCGGCGGAGCTGCGGCGGCTCGCGGCCGAGGAGCGCGAGTGGCGCTGCCGCCTGTGGTCCCAGGGTGCGCGGCCTCACCAGCAGCCTTGCCCCGGCCCTGCAGCGTCCCTTGGTTCCAGGCTCACCTGCTGTCAGCCATCACTCATGCCGTCGTGCCCACGGCAGCCTCACCTGCAAGCGGCTGGGTCCTGTGGTCCCAGCTTGACCTGCTCTCATAGACAATTGTCTGTTCTTTCGGCCGATCTACACACAGGTTTCCAGGTCTCTAGCTCGCTGTGTGCGCTGGCATGCAGCTGCGTGCGCCGCTCGGCAGCGGCGACGGCCTGCCGGCCGTGCGGGCTCAGGGGAAGCAGTCTGCGTGTGGGCTGTGCCGCGGCCACTCGGGCGCATCTCGGCCTTAGCCCATGCGTGCTGCTGGGCGCTCCGCCTGGCGGAGTCTGGGCCACGCCGTGCATTGATCCCTTGTTGTCAAGTCGCAGTCTTTACCTGCTCCCGGCCGCAGGGTCTGAGCCCCACTTTGCTCCCGGCCGCAGGCTGCCGCCGCTCGCGCCGCGTGGAGCAGGCGGTGGGCATGGCGCCGGGCGTGGGCGAGGACGCGGAGTGCGCGATCTGCCGCCAGTACGTGCACCTGGCGGCGGTGGAGTGCGACTGCTGCCCCGGCCGCCGCACGTGCCTGCGCCACGCGGCCACGCTGTGCGAGTGCCCGCCGCCGCGCTGGCGCCTAGCCTTCCGCCACGCGCTCGGCGAGCTGGACGCGCTGGCGGCCAACGCGGCCGCGCGCGTGCCGGCAGGCGCGGTCCCGAGCCCTGACTCTGAGACCTGAACCTGAGCCCTGACCCTAAACTTGTGGTCATGGCGCGGCGCGCCGAGCGGGCCGGACGCGCGCGCGCGGCGTGCGGGCGCCGGGGCCGTGGCGGCAAGCGTGACGCGATGCCCGTGTCGGGGCAGGCCCCGGCGCCGCCAGCGGCCATGCACGCGGGTCGGGTGCAGGGTGTGGGGTGCGCCTCAGCGACGCGCATGGCCAGGTGCTGGTCCAGCCTCTGCCGTGCGGCTGCCGTGAGGTGCGCATGACTCCACGCCATGCAGTAAGGGCCTGTGCAGCCGGCGGTCGGCTGCGGCGACGCCGACGCCGGGCGCCGCCCCGGCAGGCTTCGAGGCGGAGCTGGAGGCAGCCGCGGCGGACGCACCACCGGCCGCCGCGGCCGCGCCGGCCAAGCCGGAGGCGGCGGGCGCGGACGGCGAAGCGCGCACGGGGGGCGCGGGGCCGGCGCGCGGGGACGGCGGCGCGCCGCGCGCGCCGCCCGCAGACGCCGCGGCGCCCTCGCCGGCGCCGGAGGAGAAGCCGCCGCTCACGGCCAAGGCGGCCAAGGCCGGCAAGGCTGGGCGCAAGTGCGCCCTGGCGCCCATGCCGTGCTCAGAGCCTGCTGTCACAGGGTCGTGGGCGTCTACTATTAACTTGAAAAGCCCGATTTATAGGGTGCGGCGTTTCTGGTGCTGATGCACAGCTCGAGTGCCCCTGGGTGCGCTGGGTCGATCAGTCCACAGAGCTGCACAGCGTGGTCACTGACGCTGCCCGCGCGGCACAACGCTGGAGTCAATGTTGACAGGGCGCCAAGCGGGCGCGCGAGCCTGCGGCGCTCGCTGCGCAGGTCGTTCGAGCGGCGGGTGGCGGCGGGGCGGCTGACGCGCGCGGCCATGCGCGAGCGCGAGGAGCGCGAGGCCGAGGCCGCGCTGGCCGAGGGCGAGCTGGCCGCGCTGGACGCCTTCTCCGCGCTCGCCGGTGCGTATGACCCAGGATTGCTTAGGGTGTAGGGGCGGGGTGTAAGGACAGGATAGGGTCAGGGCATATGTATTTTGGGAGTATAATTTTGCATGCATGCCCGTGTACCAGCACGATCCACGCCCATGCACTGCATTGTGTTTGCTGATTGCTGCAGCGGCTGTTGCTGCGCTGCAGAGCTGGCCAGTCACGCCGAGGCGGAGGCTGCCACTGCGTCGCGTGATGCGTCACCCGCGGCTGCTGCGGCGGGCGCCGGGAGGACGGCGGGCGCGGACGGCGCCGCGGCGGGCACCCCGACCCCGGACCCGCTCCTGGCGGCCGAGCAGCCACGGGCGACGCCTGCTGCGGAGGCCGCCGCCGATGTGGAGCGCTGGCTGGAGCAGCTGCGCGCCGAGCACACGTGCGTCCCGCAGCTCGGCATCAGTTTTGCACATTCCTTCTCCTGCACTACATCCCGCCCTTCCCCCCTCCCTGAGAACCAGCTTGTCACAGCATGCATGTTTTGCTGTCGAAGAGCGGGAGGGGGCGCACCCCACAGCAGCGCCTGTTCTGGCAGGGCGCCGCGAGGCACAGCGAGGCAGCTGTGTGCGCACCGCGCGAGCCGGCACGCCCAGCGACATCCCACCAGCCGCCCGCAGCGTCCCCGCGTCGCGCTGAGCAGGCCGGGGCGCGCGGCGGCGCGCGCGCAGCGAGTGGCGCGTGCGCGGCGCGGCGCTGTTGGAGGCCGGCGGCGCCAAGGTGGCCGAGCTGGACGCGCTGATCGCGGGCGGCGACCAGTTCCTGTGGGGCACCGCCGACCTGGCGGCCGGCGTGCCGGAGCTGCTCGACCGCCTGCGCGCCGCCAAGGCCTGGGTTGGCCAGGTGCGCGGCCCTGGGCGCCCGCCGCCTGCGCGGCGGTCGTGCTGGTTGTGGGTTTTCCTGGGGTTTCCTGGGGTCACCTGGGGTTTTCTGGCTCTGCAGAAACGGTAGGCGGCCCGGCGCCTGCGGGGTCCGCGGCGTCCTCGCGCTACGTGCGCAAGCATGCTGGTGGATGCGCCCGTCCTGGTTCAATGGGCTGGCGCCAAGCAGGGGGCGCGGCCGGCAGGTGAACGGCTTCCTGCGCAACAAGCCGACGCTGGAGGCGCTGGAGCCGGTGGTCGCCTGGGAGCCGCCGCCGGTGTACGTTTCCGGCTACAGCAAGCTGCGCGACGGGTGCGCGCGCGCGCCTGGCCCGCCGTATTGGACCGGCCGGCTTCGCGGGTCGTGCCCGCTTCGCGGGTTGCTGCCGATCTTGCTGGCCGTGTCCGCTCATGGACGTCTGCAAAGAAGTCACATCCGGAGCTGCGGCCGCGCTCCCGTAGCGCCGTGCCCAGCAGGCCTCTCCCGGGCCGCCCTGCCTGACCGGCGCGGCCAAAAACCCTAGAGTCTGGGCGTGCAGGTGCGCGGCGGCGCGCGTGTGGCGCGAGAAGGCGGCTGCGCTCGATCCTACGCGCGAGGATGGCGCACTCGCGGACCTCAAGGCCTTGGAGAGCCTGGCGGCAGAGGCGTCGCGCATCCATGTCGCGCTGCCGGAGGCCAAGGCGCGCGCGCGCGCGCCGGACGCCGGCCCGTGCGGGCTTGCTTGCGGGGAGCCATGCAGCCATGACGTCGTCACTTTGGCACCGCGTTTTCGGTGCTATGTAAGGGAAGGAGTGCACATTCAGTAGACGCTCCACAATCTGATGACCAGTGCAGACGTTGTCGCGGGTACGCGCTGCGTGTCGCAGCCTGTGGTGCGTGCGGCGAGCTCGCCGGGGCGGTGCGGCCGCGGGGCAAGGGGGCACCGTATCATGGCAGGGTCACCTCGCGAGGCTCGCATGATTGGGTTGGGGTGGAATAGGATCGGCAGCCCTTACCCCGCTCTGCGCCGAGCGGCGCAGCCGATGCGCGAGCGCGTGGCGGCCGCGCGCAAGCTGGTGGAGGCCATCCGCGCATCGCTGCCCGCGCGCGACGCCAGCGGCGCGCGCCACCGCCGCCCGCCCGCTGCCTCCGCCGCCGCGCAGGCGCGTCCCGCCCCCGCGCAGCCCTGCCCGACTCGAGGACGGATGCCGCTGCCTGCGCACGCAGCGTGCGCGTGCCTGGCCCGGCTCTGCAGCGTGCCAGGACGCTGCAAGCGGACGCTGCAGACGCTGACGGCGCGCGCGCGCAGGCGGCGGCGGAGCTGCGGCCGCCGGTGGTCACGCGCGACACGCTGCGCGCGCTGGTTGGCCAGGCGCGCGCGCTGCGCGTCAGCGCGCCCGAGCTGGAGCCGCTGGCGGCCGCGCTCGCGCAGCTGGACGCCTTCCATGTGCGCCCGCCCCGCCTGCGCGCCGCGCGCCCGGCCCGAGCTGCAGGCCGTGTGGTGTTGTGTGTAATTGCTTCACGTGCAAAGACACTTTTGTGCTGGCTCATGCGTTCCTAGGCTCCTGCCTCCTCATCGCAGCCTTGTATGTCTGCCGGCGCAAGGGCGCCCCCGTGTGCCGCCGTGTCGGCAGCCAGGGTCTTCGCGCCTGTCGGCCAAGCCGCCGGGCGTCGGCGCCGGCGCGCGGCGCTGTCGGGCAGCAGCGCGCGCGCAACGCCGCCAGTTCGCAGCCGTGCTGCGTGGCACGATGTCGCGGGCGGCACCGCGCAGGCGCGCGCGGTGGAGCTGGCGCAGGGCCGGCCCGAGCTGGCCGAGCTGGAGGCGCTGGAGGCGGGCGCGGACGAGCTGCCGGGCGTCGTGCCCGAGCTGGAGCCGCTGCGCGCGTGCGCGCCCGCCCAGGCCCCCTGCCCCCACCCAGCGCTGAGCCGTCCTCCCGGCTTGCGCGCGCGCGGGCGGGAGGCCTGCGCTGCAGAGGCCGCTGACGCGCTGCCCGTGCGTGCCGCGCCTGGCTTGAGCGGGCAGGGGCGAAGGATGAGGCCCTGGCATGTCGCCTGTAGCACTGTGGGGGCAGCCGCCGGGGTTTGTGAGGGTCTCAGCGTCGCGCCCATGACGACGCGGCGCCGCGAGCGGGGCCGCGCGGGCCGCGGCGCGCAGGCTGCTGGCGCGCGCGCGCGAGTGGCGCGAGCGCGCGCTCGCGCTGGCCGCGCAGCGCGTGCCGCTCAAGCGCCTGCGCGAGCTGCTGCACGC
>JAABUY010007704.1_pt1 | contig 10178 bp, 10 predicted proteins | sample 5560271 | NCBI WGS metagenome assembly JAABUY01 (sample SAMN10711886, study PRJNA513374) | rock metagenome | isolation source: Antarctica rocks | place: Antarctica: Victoria Land, University Valley
TCCTATTTTTGAAGAACTCAAGAAGCAACTTGCCGAGTCAGCTGTGAGTTTGACTGATCCCGTCAACTTTTACGAAAGGCTTTCTGAAAATTATACAAAGGCTCAATCACCGCTCCGGCCTTCTGGGAATGCACACTTGTTTGACGATCAGTCCTTTAGCAACTCAAAGTTGTATCACTGGATTATTAAGATATGTTATGAAATTTGTGGCTCGATCGAAGTGACCCTGAAATTCGTCCGCAACTTGGAGAGCAACCAGCTAGCGAAACTGCAGAGAAGAGCGCATAATTTCGAGAAAAGCGGACTACAGTACTGGACAGATAGAATGAAGGAGGAGACGAAAAGCTTAGACACCGTTCACGCGGAAGTGCAAGCATTCAAAGAACAAGTAAAGGAAATGGTTTGTTCGCTCGCGCAATTGCCCCTTTTCTTTACATTCATTGAACCGAATAAAAAGCTGTTCTATATCCTACAGTACTTCTACTAACTTTTGACCTTCAGAGAGAAGCAGTAAGCCATTGAACTTTCTATCGATACTGGAAAGGAGTGTTGACATATCTAGTTGCTGGGCACTACTGCTCTGCTTGAGAGTCGAACAGCAGTAATGCAAGGAGAAAGATTGCAAATGTTGACATATCTTTCCATGGCATATTTGCCAATAACAACTGTTGCAGTAAGCCTTCAGATTTAGTATCTCAACGACTGCCCCATCTTTTAGCGAAGAAAACTACAGCTGACGATGCTCAACTCTACAGTCAATATACAGCATGACTGTTCTCCCTAAAGAAGCCACGCTGGTATCATTCGCAGTACTCCTTGTAATTGTTCTGATCATTACTACCTTCATAGCGCTTAACCTTCGGAGCATATTCTCAATGCTCGTATGCGGCCAACAAATGGTGTCCAATTTCATCTACTCCTCCACGCAGCACTCAAAAAATGAAAAGTGGAAGAGCTTTGCACGCAATTCATCCGGCCCGAACAAAGAGGTCGTTCACGGTGACACTCGAACCACAAGTAACACAATTTCGATACTCGCCTTCTACGATTTCTTGATAGCGCTGCCCACCAATGAACTAGCCTACGGAATCAACCTAATCAAACCGGTCAGAGCGGGAAAACTGCCTTGGTATGTGGAAGTACGTTTCAGCTATGGTAAGCTTGTTGGGGACCTTATACGGCTTCTTCTTCTCCCAATGTGGATGGTTCTTTCTCTTCCGTATTGGGTGTTGCTGGGTGTGATGACACTGTTCAGAGCGATCCGGAAGCGGATTGGCTCCTCTGGGACATTGAACGAACCCTATGTTGGGTAATTGGTTGACTTGAGTTCAAGAGCGGCCTGACGCCAAGATGGGGCATGAGTATAAAAGATAGACTTGGCATCAAGCTTATAGTACAACGCAATCAAAGGTCGCGCATTAAGGCTGAATAATATTACTTTCGACAACTGTCGAGCATATCTGCTCTACCAAAAATACGGAATGGAGTTACGTTTTAGGGAACAAATAGACTCTACGACTCCATCCTGGAAGAGCAAACCAAAACATGGAAGCCTGCTAAACCCAGCGAGCTTCAATCACGGCGCTAGGAAAGTCTCGGATTGCCTCACCATCCCACTCATCCATCAACTAAACCATGTCAAACCCCTCCATAGTTCTTCCTTTTCGTAGCTTCCTCATTCCAATCCCAACTCCGTATCCTAGCCACCGCATTACTTCCTCACCGCTCCTCGAAAATCCATTTTAAAAGACCCCGCCGTTTCTCTTCTCCTGGTTTCAACAGTTTCGAGATCACAAATACCCCTTCCGTATAAATCCATTGCCGCCCCATCAAAAACAGCAAAGTCCTACGTCCATCATTCGCCGACTTCAATCATTAGTGTAACATACATCGTTTCAACCCTACTCCCAATCCCTCCGATCCTGAAGAACCGCTTACCGTCTTAACCCAGTATCCATCAACCCCTTCCAACCTCTTTTCCCTTTCTTTCTTCCTTCCTTCCTTCTCATAGCCCCCCCGCCCCTCCCCCAACTGCCCCCGGGGCGCCGAAACACCCCTTTTCCCTTTTCCATTTTCTAAAAACAAGAAACACTTCTTCCGCATTCTTCGTTTCCCCCAATAAAATATTCCCGCAGCTTTCTTCGCCTGGTTTCTTTGAGATCAAACAAGTTCATAATATGAAGGGAGTGGTGCTGTTGGTATTGGTGATGTTTGCGATCACATCTCCCTTACCTTATTTTTTTGGAAAGGGGGGAGGATAGAGGTGGTGAGGTGGTGAGGTGGATGAGGTGGCAAGGCGGTAAGGCGGTAAAACTGGCTTGGTGAGATGAAGAGTGCTGGAATCGCTAGCTTGCTGAGGCTGGCTTGTAATAATCTGTTCGTCTCATCTACATCTATATCTTAATTTTAACGCCATTTATTTTTGATATAATACTTCTCTTAAGCAACATGTATAAAAGCAAAGCAAACCTACAGCAAAGGTAAAGCAAAGTAAAGCACAGCAAAGCAAGGGCAGGTTAACCCTCCACAGCAGAAAACAGAACGAGAGTCCGAAGAAGAAGTCGTGGCACCCCAAAAGCTTACGCCTGCTCTGTTTACACAGTAGTATAAGATTAAAAAATAAAAACAATTTCAAGCGTTCACAAATTCTTCTCAGCTAATCTGATCTATATACTGTAATACCAAGCTCCTACATTCAACTCACGAGAACACAAATCTCTAAAACTCTCCTTCATCGACTATCAAGACTTCTTGATAAAAAATCGCTGGATCTGGTTCTTCTTACCACACTCCGAAATACGAGAAAGAAAGTCAACGAAGTTGAAGTTTTTGACAAAGTCTGAGCGTTCAAAAGGTTTCGATGAATTTTTTTACAGTAAGTGGTGAAGGCTCGATGATGCGTGATGGTGGAAAGTAGGAAGAGAGAAAAACAATAGTAAGGGGAGGAACTCAGAAGGGTTGGACGATTTGGATGTGGGGGCTATGAGATTGAGGGAAATGGGAAAAGGCGTTTGGATTTTGGGGGGGTTTTTTGTTGGAGGTGGGGGTTGAAGTCGGGGATACTTGAGAGTTGAAAATTATTAGCTCTGTAAAACCCGTCCTCGCGAATCCATTACTTTACTTCATCCCTGATTTATAGCCCCCACACCAAAAAAAAAACCCCACATTGTACCCACCACCCCATTCACTGCAAACCACCCTCGTCCTTACGCTCCCCCCCCTTTTTTTTTTGCTAATACACTGCTTGCCCATCCTCCTCCCTCTTCCCCCATGCATCCCCTGCAACCCACAGCGTCCTGCCAAATTTTATTCTTCTTTCGCGAATTATCCAATGTGCTGGTCGGGCTGTCGCGGATGATATGGCGGGTGCTTTGGGTGGGTGTGTCTGTGTGAGAGAGGGTGTGGGTGTTGCATGATTTTTTTGGTGGCGTGAAGTGGACGGATTAGAGGAAGGAGAAGGGGATGTGGTGGGATATTTTTGGGGGCCGGGACTGGGTTTGGTGGTAGAGTAGTGGAGGTATTTGGGGGTTGGCTTGTTTCATATGGATGGTTTATAGCGGTAATACAAAGGTTGACAGCGAGATTTGGCTTTGGGGGAAAAAGAACGAACGAAGACGGAAGGATGGGGGAAGGGCGGTTTTCCAAATTGGAGCGTATGGTTGGAGGAGGTGGGGAATGGGGGTGGGGAGACGTTGAGATGAGATGAGAGGTGTGTGAAAGGTCGTGCGTATGTGGTATGTAGGATGCAGAAAGTTATTAAGAAAGGAGGAAACGAGGTCTTTGCTATGGACCTATCGTAAGGACAGATATAGAAATGTACGGAAACATCGAGTAGGAAGAGGGAGGGAAACGTATGCAAAGCATAGCAACGCGATGAGGGTTTGGATAGAAAGAAATGAAACATTTGTTGCTCATCTGCCGTAAGAACAGGAATGGATGTATGCGGTAGTACTGGGTATGTAGGTAGCGGCCATGAGTGACAGCGCGCCATTGCTCATATTTTTTTGTGAGGCAAATCTCATGCTCTCTGGGTTCTGAAAAGCCCCATGTACGATATGACAGCTTTACAAACCCTCGAATTAAACTTCATGTGTTGAATCGAGGGTCGAGATGCATTTGCATCTTTTGCACAGCTATGGGTTGGAAGGAAGCAAAGCAATGGATACGGACTGCTGCGTTGAGTTGCTTGTTGCGTTGGAATGTGAGAGGAGTACGTCACTCGAACCGTGGATATACCATGACACGATTAAATCCCAACGGATCAAACGATAATCCATGGATTGGGTACATAAATGATGGAGCTCCGCATCCTTAGATAGGGTGCAAATACAGACCTTCATCTATGGATCAGATTTTATATTGATGAATCAGGAAATTTAATAAATTATGAAGCTGTCGGCTTCTGACTCTACACACGTCGTAACCGCATGACGAGATCAATTATAAATCTTCATTATCAGTCTGAAATGAAGGAAGCCGAAGACAAGGACAAGAGTACACAGCCCAATGTCATAAATATAAAAGATGTAAGACCTATGTACGATCAACCATTCAGGAAAATAACATCTGATCCATAGATGGGAATCATCCATGGATGGGTTGCAACATGTGTCTCTTATTACTGCCTATCATCTAGACCGACCACCTTTTTCATTCAATACATCTATGAAATCCTAGGGAAATTGTGATATAAACTGGTGTAAGCTGTTAACCAGCGTCTTTGCGTCAACGCGTTAATCATAACTTCTCCCATAAGGCCCGGTGCCCGGTCATCTCATCCCTTTTGCTGCTAGAACCTCTTCTGTAGTACCGACTAATATCTCAAACGCTCTTCGTAAATGCTTCTCGTCAGCCTTGGGATTGGCGCTAACGACTCGGATAGCGTATACGCCTTTTACGACGCTGCTGGTAAGGAAGATCTTGCCTTCCGCGTTGATGCGCTCATAGATCTCTTGTGTGAGGGTGTTTGCGTGGTCGTCCGTAGCGGAGGACTTGATAATCTCTGTTTCGCCAATTGGTGCTTCGCTGTTGGCACCTCCATTAGACTCACCGTTTGTTAGATGGCCGTTGGTTTCAGGCTGTGCCGATCCGTGTCTTGGGGGCACAATGGTTAATACCGTTAAAGCAAAGGCAGGTGGTGCCAGCACCCTAAAGAGGTCCGGTCTTGATTTCACAAGCCCATGGAACATTTCTCCTAACTGGATGTGGTTCCTGATATGGTTCTTCAACCCAGCAACCCCATATGTCCTCAATACAAACCATATCTTCAAACTACGAAATCGCCGTCCAAGCGGAATTTGCCAATCTCTATAATCAGTCACGAGACCGTTATCAGAGAACTCATTCCTCAAATAACTCGGCGTGATGCTTAAAGCGTCAGTGAGCTCGCGTCTTCGCTTGACGTACAGGCAGCTCGCATCGAATGCGGTAAGGAGCCACTTGTGCATGTTCACATTGAAGCTGTCAAAGGCAGAAAAGGAAGTGGGGATGTGCTGATATTCTTCGCAGACGAGGGCGGCGCCAGCGTAGGCGGCGTCAACATGGATCCATAGGCCCGGAGAGGAGGCGGAGGCCACATTTGCAATTTCGGAAAAGCGGTCGGTTGCGCAGGTTGCGGTTGTGCCGAGTGTGGTGGTTAGATAGAAAGGCTCCAGCTTTTCCCGCTTGCACTCCTCTAGCGTCGCTTGTAGCGCTTTACCAGTCATCGCGAGGTCGTCTTCCATTCGAGTCAGTATAGATCTATATCGAACGCCTGCGATGATGGCCGCTTTCGCGGTGCTGCTATGACTTTGCTCGCTGCCCAGAGCAACGAGGCGTCCTCTGACTTTGGCCCTCTTTTCTTCCATCTCTTCCCCTTCAAGGCCTTTGCATGCAGCATTGAGGTGTCTCTCCCTGGCAGCAACCATGACCGTGACTACAGCCTCGCTAGCACTCCCTTGTATGACGCCTCCTCCTTCGCCTTCGCTCAGAAAGAATTCAGGGAGATTAAGCAGGCGGGCTAGCCAGTCGAGGACAATTGTCTCCAGTTCAGTCACAGCCGGCGAACATAGCCAATTAAAAGCAGGAGCCGTGAAAGCGGCAGAATAGAGCTCACCGAGCATTGAAGGATAAGTCGCTGAGGCTGGGAAAAAGGCCATGAAATTAGGAGACTGCCTTTTTCGCTCTCAGCTTCGGACAGGAAAGACTCTTCCTTGCGGACCGTCATACCAGTGTGTTAGGCCGGGCATAATTTTCGACTCAATATCCTTCTGAATCTCTTCCCATTGCTCTCCTTGTTCTGGTGGGCCGGAAGGGAGGAGTTTACGAAGGTAGCCGGGGGCAACGTTGGAGACAACTCGACGGTCTTGTATTGTGTCGTAGTAATCAATGACTGTATGCCAGTAAATTCCTTATCTTAGATATTGAAGAAGACGGACTCACTCTCGTCTATGGCCGAGTGCGCAGCTTTGCGAAACTCGTTAGAGTCCATGATTCACTCACACAAAAAATCCGAAAGAGTCAAACGATTCGGACAGCGACGAAGAAGATTTGACAAGGTACTTGAGAACATAGAATACGTGAATAAGGAGTTATATCAAAGCTTTTATGCCCGGATAGAGCCACGAAAAACGCGACTTGATGAAGAAGAAAAACTGGCTACTGACGAGGTGTCGGGGATTAGCGGTTAGAGCCGGTTGTCAACTGATTGAAATGTGGGGTGGAGAAGACCCACTAACCACCGTACTAACATGATAGCATCTATGCATCTTCAGGGCAGGGAGGACATGACAGTTTATGGAAGATTTTGTCGGAATCGCTGAGGGAGGAGAGGTCCACAACTTGCTAGGCTGCCCAAGTTACGGGCATCTTCAGCTACCTAGTTTTGTACTTCCGCATTGGGGAACGGATTGACTGCTGGAAACTGGACCACCAATATTGATGAAGACTGCGAGGTATCATTCAGGTGATAGATTTAGCCATTTCTTGATGTACTGTCGTGCGGCAGTTGTAAATATACTGATTACCAATTGCGGATGTAGGTTGATAGGCGATTCCTCATCATGCCTGCACGGAATACGTAGACCCTGCATGACCATTAAATGGAAAGCCAATATAAAAATAGTCACCCTCTTCCGTTGCAACTTTCCAAGAGCTTGAAATTCCTAGACAGTACCCCACAAGACTTCGATTGAGATAAATTTGATCCATCAGCCTCTAAAGATGCCACATGCTACCGCAACCCTCAATGGAAAAGTAATTGCAGACGCAGACAAGTGGGAGACTGTGGAAGGCAATATCTACGTTAGCAGAATCTATCATGAAGGGTCAAGCAAATTCGACACTGACTCGCAGTCAGTTCCCGCCCTCATCCGTAGAAAATTCAACCTTATCTAAGGCAAAGAGAACAGCGGTCTGCGGTTGGAAGGGTACAGCTTCCTATTACAATATCACCGTTGACGGTATGTTTCCCACCTTACCCAAATCAATGCTCTCGACTGATACAAAGAAGGCAAGGAGACGACAGATGCCGCATGGTATTACCCTGACCCAAAGGAGAAGGCCATGAATATTAAAGACCACCTTGCTTTCGGTATGTAATCCGCGAATGTGTTTCGAGCTTCGAAAATCAGAAGTAAAGCGCTGACAGATCGATAGACAAGTCCAAGGTGCAGGTCAAATCAGAATGATGCACTCTGTCGTTCCAATGTGGGATCACGAGCATCAGATGATGGCTCGAGCAATTTTATGGCGCAGATATATGGGATGAACCTCTTTACCAGCTTCAGCAATTCAGGGTTCTGAACGCTGCTCCGTATCCCCCTCTGGGTGTGTTAATTTGGCGATTATGGAGGGAAAATGGTCTTTCATGAATCCTACCATATAACATGCACCGTCTTGCACATTTTCACTGGCCGGATCATCTGCGAACACAGCAGTACGGCTAGGTTCATCTCAATGTCCCAGTAGCACCAGGCAGCAAGGAGACAACGCACATGCCCCTAGCCTTTTTAAATTGTCTCTGCTCGCTCGCCCGTCGTTTCGTAGCCTACCGTGTACTTTGCATCCTTCCCCAAGTAGTAGGCCATCATTTCCTCCCCAAATTTTAGGACTGTACCCAGAGATCTTGTATTGCTGTAGTACGGGTGCTTCTCAAGCTCTGGGATCAATTAGAGGATGAGTGGTTCTTTGTGTACCGTAGAAGAACATTGTGCATATTTTCCTCGTTGCTGATTCGGTAGGATCAAATATCCACCTTTGTAGGTAGCAGCGAGGGTTTTTTGGATAATAGATGCCGTTTGAGCTGACTTGGTAGACTGTGCTAAAGGAGCGCTGTTCTTGGCGTTGTTAAAAGTATCTTTTCGCTGGCCATGTCTATCCTAGAAAGTTGATTTTGATAGGGTTTTGAACAAGTCGTAATATGATCTACAGTACTGTTATTATAGATATCTATGGAAAAGCGAAATTCAACGGCGGGAAACGCGTCCCCCCAGCGACGCGTTCTATTGTACAGTATTCTAGGCCCAAATATGACCGTCACTACGAAAACTCCACCACCACTTTACTATATCCATCAATTTGCGTCTTAAAAATAGAGAACAAATTGCTACAATGTCCGGAGATGATGATGAGCAATACAACAATAGCAACAGAGCGTTTCTCCAAGCTTTCCTAGCCCGCTCGGTTCTCACTTACGAACAGTCCAAACCCATCCTAGCAGCCATTTTTACAGCACACGGTACGCTGTCCACCGTATATTGTGGCACCCCACTTATATCTACGAGCTAATACGGGCTTAAGAGAGGCGTGAGACACTGCCCGAGGATGTTACAGAAGCCGATTTCAACTCCTACGTCTCCGCCGCCAACACCAGAATCTCGCCCTTCGACCTCGAGATTCGAAGCACATACCATCAATCCACCCGAGAACGTATATATGCCCTCGTCAACTCTACAAGCGATCCTATTACACAACTAGCAACGACCCACTCAGCAGATGAGATTAGTTTCCTGAAGCGGGTGCTTGATGCTATGTTTGAGACCTACAATACCCCTCGACAAGAGATTATGGCCATTACATCTATGCAAGCCGTGAGGCTGCATAAAGCGCCGACGGAAGATAGAAGAGAGACGCAGAATGGATCGGCGACGCAAGGAAGCGCAGGGCAAGGGCTTACAATGGCTCAAGCGGAAAAGATGCTCAAGACTCTGGTAGAGGAAGGGTGGTTCGAGAGGAGCAAAAAGGGCTTTTACAGCTTGAGTGCAAGGGCATTGATGGAGCTGCGGGGTTGGCTGATTGAGACATACGACGATCTCGACGATGAAGAAGAGGACGATGGTAGGGTCTTGAGAATCAAGGTTTGCGTTGCGTGCAAAGAGATCGTTACCCAAGTAAGTTTATGTTGTAGAAGATGCCTATGTTCTAACGCCTACTAGGGCCAAAGGTGTCCGAAGAGGGGTTGCCCCTGTCGATTACACGATATATGTACGCAGAACTTCTTCCGGGTGCAGAAATCGAAGCATTGCCCATTGTGTCAGGCAGAGTGGACAGGCAACAACTTCGTCGGCGAGAGAGCGGTCACGACCACGGAGAAATACATGCAAGGCAAAAGGCGGAGTGGCGGTGTGACGGACGCAGAAAGAAACCCTGCTCTAGCCGTTGAAGAATCAGAAAATGAAGCAGATGAGCAGGGGTGAAAGAATGTGCTCCCTCAGACCTTTCGAATATCTATTTGGCGCGGAACAATTGGCGGGGGCCCGGGCGGAATGCAAATGGCGGGGAAATAAAGTTTCCGCCGGCCGGAAAATTGGACTAGGAATGATAATCTGAAAAGTATGGGAGACAGCGCAAGTTCTTCTGATCCAGTCTTCCCAATCGTCATCGCAATGCTCGCAGGGTTTCTTTCTTTCGTCCAGCAAGGCTGAAACCAAATATCGGAGGTTCAAATGGCAAGAAATGAGCCAATTAGGCCAAGAGACTCTCCGCTTTTCCGGGAAAGCCTCGACCGAGTCTCACGCCAGGTACAAGGCAAAGGCACGCACGCACGCGAGGTTACCCCGCTCCAAGAAGGCGCCCCCACCGCTTCGTTTCTCTAGCGTCATACAGTATTACGCCTCTGACGCTGCTACAGTATCCAAGGTACCTTACTCGTAAGGTACCCTAGACCGAGACGGTGACTGTGCAAGCGAGCCAAGACAAGA
>JAABUY010007705.1_pt1 | contig 10177 bp, 9 predicted proteins | sample 5560271 | NCBI WGS metagenome assembly JAABUY01 (sample SAMN10711886, study PRJNA513374) | rock metagenome | isolation source: Antarctica rocks | place: Antarctica: Victoria Land, University Valley
GTCAGTCGTTGGTTCTCTCGGTTCAGGAATCGTAAGGTGGTGAGATGTAGGGAAAGGTGTGACGAGTGTCTAAGATACTGGAGTTGGGATGCTAGTTTGGTATTGAGGCTGTCTTGTTGGTTCTTGGCTCAGATGTTGTCTGGTAATGAGAAGTTAAAAACGATGTGGCGGTTGATTTAATGGTTATGTGCGATGAAAAGACCAGGTTTGAGAGGCGGTGGCTCTCCTTGTATGAGATGTTGAAGCTGAGATGAGGGTTGAGGTTTGGACTGATTCTCTGTCTTTCGACTCATGTGTTCCCAGGGAAGGAGTAGTTGGGAGAAGCGTGGTGGTTGCGTATGATGATTGATGTGGGCATAAAATGAGGTTGAGGTATCGTTGCGCGAGTGATGGAGTCGATACGATGGTTTGAGGTCGAGACTGATCCTTAATTCACCAGCTCGTCTATGCTCTGGTGATACAAGTCTAAGACGATTTGATGATTATGCGCTTGAATTAAAGTGTTTAGGCTGGGGATGGCTGCATTTGTGCGAAGCACCGGAGTTGAGAAGTGTGGCCGGGAGATGCTGGAAATTGCATTGGAAACCTCTTGGAGATTGCTTTGACCTCTGCGTAAGGCCTATAAGTCAAAGCTGCGATGGAATTTCCGTAGCTCTTCATACGTATAGGGTTTCCAAGATCTGGTTCGCCATTCATGATCCCAGCCCTCGCAAGTAAACCCCATTTCAGTAATGACTTCGGCCTCGGCCTCATCGATCCAGCCAATAATTTCTACCACCGGATCAAATGAAGGGTTCTTCCAAGGGTCAGTGAGGCCATACTCGAGCGCCTCTACCAGTCTGCAGCAGAAATGCGGACAATAGCAATTTGTAAAGTCGAGAGCCAGGGTCGAGAGCATCATCTGAGAAATCTTGCGTATCTTCCACCACCATATTTCTTCTATTAATTTCGCACCGAGGTAACCATGGCATTGGTCGCTTACAGAAGTGTCATGAATCTCGTAACAAGTTAATCGTGCTTTGAGACTGGTCTCAAGCCGATCCGTGCTGTCAAGATCTCGAACATCAAAATTCACGACCAATCTGCGGATGAGCTTCATCGCATCATTCCACATCGGATATTCTGCCTTATTGTAGGAAAGCCTCCAAAGATTCTGCCCATACAACACAATCTCAGCTTCGGCTCGGATAAGCTTGCTGACCAGTAGCAAAGAAACATCAGGCTTGCGCGGAAAGGGACGCATGAGTTCTTGTTTTTCGTAGTCCGTGGGATATGGATTGATTTCTCCCTCAACGACGAGACAATACTCGTATATCGTGTCCCGTAGCTCTGGGGGTAGATCAAGGAAGTGAGGCATTGTGGCAATGTTTCAAGATGATTTGAGTTCGCGACCAAGCTCTGCAACTAGCGATATGAATTGCGATCAGTACCGGATGGTGTCATAGCTTACGCAGGGTAACGTACCTTTTGACGAGGCTGCAGGTGCCTGTTACTCTTCTAGGCTGTAGTTTGTTCTTTTTGTAACAAGAGCAGTGCTGGATAAGGGAAGAGAAAGTGTGAGATGGCCCAGTTTGATCGTTGGGAGTGATTCAGGACCTTCGAGTGTTGAGATGATGTGGTCTTGGATTTCGATATTTCTATGAGTGTAAAGTCAAATCGATAGTAGGGCTCAGGCTACACCTTTCGAACGATTACTGAGTATCCTTCTTTACAGATCGAAGTATAGAAAGATAATTTGGTAGGTGGGTCTGTTGTCTGAAGGTTTGACTGTAATGGTAGGTTCGTAGGTGCCGAGATTAGCGACTACATTTTGTCGAGAAGCTCTTGGGATTGTTGTTCACTAGCACAGGTCAGAATGAACACACGATTACTCGATACAAAATAACAAGTTTCTCATTTAGTTCAGCAGCCTGTGGTGTACTTATCATGGAGATTGGTTGTTGTTTACTAACTTTCGACGACTCGCGATGGCATGGGATGATTTGTTATACCGAATGTGGGATGATAAAGGATTCATGCGAAGGTGGACTGATCAAGGGGAGTTTGGCCTGGAGGATGGGCTGTGAATGTGGAATAGGCTCACTTGATGGTTTACTTCTCGGGTGGCGTGGAAAATTCTGTGACTGTAGATTGTAGAATTTTGAGCCTAATGCATTGCACGGGCTTCGCATCTGTTCTCATCAACTCGTTCCAGACCTCGTTAGAATTCCTTTTGGCCAGCACTTGACATTGATTCCAGCTCCGTCGGCCACAAGAAAACTTCACAAAATACCAGATGACGTCCACAGTTGTAGAACATTCTGAATAAAGCGTAATAAGCCGAGAAAGACATGTGTGTTAGTTTTGAACCATGGTAAAGCTTAGCGTCTGTGCCGGCTCTCCACACAATTTCCGCGGGCGAATTACTCAGAGTCGTTTTCGGTGCCCTTCATGAACCATGCGCGCTTCTTCTCCGTAGGATGGTCTCCAACCCAGCCCATTGCTTTGACCTGCTCCAGTTCTCCCTCGTTGAGCAAACCGAAAACCTCTACTCTCTCTAATTTAGAAACACCGCAACCAGGCCAATAATGGTGGCGGCAGCCGAAGGTACGTTCGTGGTCGCCGAAAACCGACTCGAAGAGCCGACAGCAACCGCTTACACAGACACAAGTGGTGAAGTCGAGGACAGCGGACTTGAGGTACATTTCATCCATGATTTTTCTTTTCCAAATCCAAGCTTTCATCTGCATCCCGCGCCGGGCTGCATGGATGGCCTCCGCACCGTCCAATACATATTCTATCAATGTGCAAGCTCATAAGTTCTTCTACCATCTATCACCGAGTATGTTGAGAAGAGATCGGACATACTTCTCGATCTTTGTAGCCAATCTGTCCTGTCGCGTTGCATCCTTCCTCCCGATCGACCCCATACCACTAAAGAGCGATTTCTCTTCGTCGTCCAGACTGCCCTTGATGGATTTCACATCAAGGCTTAACACGGTGGCTTCGACAAGATCTGTGCACGAGGAGTATCACAGTTCTGCAGCACCCGTTTGGCTAGAAGCAATGATTAATATCAAGGGCTAGCGTGGTCAAATCCTAGGTCCGTCAAAATGAAGAATCTCCCAGTCTCATCCATTCATCGATTGGCGTAAGCGCCTTTATTAAGCAACCTTTAATATTACCAAAGTGTGGGCAAAGGTCGTTCTAGAGGTCTTAGACTGATTTCGAAGTATTCTGCAAAGTGCCTGACCGAAGGTCGCTATTCATGGATTTAGTGGAGAGATAGACGACGAGGAGTACTTGGTCGCTATGTCTCGGTAGCGATGTCCCAGGTATTCCGCTCTTAAGCCTCCCGTGACATTAAGTATGTCTCTTACCCGTGTCATTTCTTACCGAAGTAATTCATTAAGTTATTTTTCTGAGGTGTGGTTTTACCTTTCTTCAGTTTTTTTGAATCCCCTCCCTCAACAGGATCTGGCTTCTCACCAACTTTCATCAAGGCCATTAGCTCCTCGAACTCATCAACAGGTACAATGCCGCCAGAGGCCTCCTTGTGACCTCTAGCAAAGCTCTCGCCCAGTCGCTGCACCAAGTCTGTCGTGTCTAGATCTGCTACGGCTTTCAGTGATGATATGATGTTTACGGGAGGATCACGACCACGGGCACAACCGGCAATCCGACAGGAAAAGTTGACAAGGCCAGGGCTGTATCCAGTGTTTGCAACCATTACAATCTCAAGAGCCTTGGATTGAAGATGACCGGCCTAGGCTAGAAATCAGCTTCTGTCCTCTTTGGAATGAATACCTTCAGTGGAGACCTACCCATCTTGTAGCAATTACGGGATGAACTTGAGCTGCGCTATGGATTCTCAAAACAGCTATCTTCCCATCCTTGCTGAATTTTGGCGGCGTATGTGTCTGCTTTTCAACTTCTGCATTGATCTCGGCGCGAGCTGAGAGTAGCCTCGGATTGCTTAGAATTTCTTTTGGATTTTTGGCTTCAAGCAGAGCTTCCCAGGCGGAGATAACGTCGAATTTCGAGGTCCTTCTTGCTGTCTAACAGTTAATCAGATTGCAGACATGGTATGGCGGGACACTTACGAGCGTTTATTAATGATACCGCATCGTTGATACTCTTCTTCGAAAAAGCCTTGAAAACCTCGGTCAAGTCAGGGAAAGGAGGCTTCCATTTGAGAGTGTTCCCCAGATCACCATGTGTTCCCATTGCACACAGATATCCACATTGCGACTCGATGTCAGGGTAGAGCGGTTCGCAAATCTCGTACGTCAACAATGAGGATGTTGCTACTGGTGGATAATGGCAAGCAGAAACGACCTGTCTCCCATCAGTCGGAATAGATGACTCCCGAGACTTATTGTACCGTCGCATTCTGCGGAAACTCATCACTACAATGATGATCTATAATTAAAGCTCTTGTTTCTGTGGAATCTACCACTGGCGGTCCTTTTCGACTTCCGTGGTCCACAACAATGATATATTTTGGTTCTTTCACCAGCATCGCTTCTCTTTCTATTTCATCATGTATGTTCGAGCCTTTGCTGAGTAGATGTACATCGATAAGGGAGCGCGGGAGTCCCAAAGCTATGAGGGTTCTATGAACGATCACACCAGCGTCGAGGCCATCTGCATCCTTGTCTGGAATTATGAGCGTCTTTGAGTTCGAGGTAGCACTTGGGTCAATAGAGTCAGCCCAGACCCAATGATAGGTTATCTTCATCAAGACATACCACTCTCTAAGAAAGCTCCTGGCGTTCTCCATAGCTCCAGCCGAAGCTGGCCAGACAACGGAGCCATGATCATCCCGTTGCGGCGCTACATCACAGTATTCCGGTAATGGCTCTCTCACACGCTTTGCTTTCGGTACCGTCAGGGAGTTATCGGCCTTACGCTTCATCTTGCCGATAGCGGTTGTCAAATGCCGTTTTGACAGTATGAGGTAGAGGTTGCTGTGTCTGGTAAGCTGGCCTCGCAACAAAGTAGCGTAGAGTACCCTAGCATGGCTTATAATCATTGAGGGATGAGATGTAGAGACTCAGGTAAGAAAACATTTTACGCCATTCGTTGATACACCAATAAAGTACACCAGTATGATTGGCGGATGGTACTTCTGCAGTGACGTCATCACGTTTTTGGGTGCCGATAATCTACTACTCCGTCAACTTTCAAACCTTAAATACAGATATAAAGCACAGTTCCTCGCTATCACGAGGCTAATGTATTAGAGAATAAATCTCTTCTCCTATGTCCCAGCTCCTCGAGCCAATCCGTCTTACATCAGTCAATTCAGTCGATCCTTTTTCTCTAACCTGCGAAGGAACTCTTGTTAAACAAGGCTCCTGAGCGCTCGTCGCTACCTTCTTTTATAGTAGGCTCTGCATGTCTGAAAGTTTACCCTCCTTTTCTATTCTCGATCTCGTCTTCATGCGTGACGTTGATGGCATCGGCGGTATGCTAGCTGCGCCTACTCTTACCCTTGGTGGTCTCTGGCCAAAGATGCCCTGGCATTGTCCTCCTTCCCTTCCCCCTCTTGGCCCTCTTTTACCACGGGTCTCTCCTATGTGACCTCCTCTCCCTCCGTTGGCCTCTCCTATTCTACCTAGCCAAGGGGAAGTAGGCGGCGACGGACTTGGAATAGGTGTAGGCGGCTCACTTAAACCCCACTTGAATGAGGTTTCACTTACTGATCTTTCCGAACATATGCGATCTTCCGGCGGGGTTATGTCTTCGTTAGGCGTCATCGGTACCTGGTAGTAAGGTTGGCTTTTGACTTCCTTGGTGCCTTTCGTGGGTTTGACCATGGTTTCTCCACAAGCTCGATAACCCATGACCGCGTAATTAAGGAGGAGGCGCTTTTCCCCACATCGATGATGACACGGATGCCGTTTGGCCAACGTTGCTTCTACCTCTTCATATCTAAGATGGTAACCTCGATGAGATAGCATTCGTATATCTGATCCACCCTCCACGATGATAATGGCAACCTAGAACACGGCGTCGGAAGTGATTTTGAAGCTTCTCTACACTCCTTCTGAAGCACCGTCGGCATTGCCACTTCTCCAGAAGATTTCGACATGTACACGATTTATAACCATAAGGGGAACCTCCGTTTGTACGCCGCAATATGCCATCTGCATGTTCCAATAAGGTGAGTTTCCTTAAGCTTTTCCACCTTATAGAAGTCTCTCGAGTCATTTATGTGTCATTCACAAACGTAACGTCTTCCGTTTAGTGTCTGGGGCTTACCAGGGTGGGGGCCTTCATCGATTGAAGGACAATCAAACCGACTTGATTGGCACTTCTCAATGCGTCCCTCGTACAATCTTCTAATACCCACTCATCGACGATTCTGTCCTTCTGTTCCAGGGAATCCACTCTGTACATGGCTTCTGCCGGAGAATTGTGGTCGTAACTAACATTGCGAGGATAGTCTTCACGGGTCTGGCCTCCATCGAATCCGCCAATATGTTCGCTGACTATATGCGTTACATCTGGAACAAGATCAGTTTTCCAATGCTGGGAACTCGGGGTGGCCCTAGAGGTAGAGGAGTGGAAAGGTTGACCCATCCCGGAGCGGCGAAACGACCTTGGCGATAATCACTACGGAGTCTTTGAGGTCTTTGGCTGACGCTTGGGTCGCACCTAGGACAATCGCACATACAGTCTCCTTCGATGTTGGGCTCGTTGCTGTCGTCGTTACACCCTTGATAAAGCACCCAAAGGGACAAGGACCTAAGACAGAATGCTGTGATGCGTCGTCGGCGTCTGAGTAGAAGGATTAGAGGGGTCGTCGGGGTCGTCGGGGTCATCCGGGTCGTTGGGGTCATCCGGGTCATTGGATTGTCGAGGGTATCGTCTACATCAGAATGCCGTGACGTGTTCATTTGAGTTATCAAAGGCGTTGTCATTCGAATTGTTGGGGTTTGAAGCAGGATTCAATGGTCAGATAGCGATTCACTTGCATGCCCGACTAGAGGCTCATCTGGAGAAGGATTCGCACTTCCACGTTCTCTTCCCCTGGCGGCTCCCCTTCCTCTTCTGCGTGCCATTTTGACATTTGTTATCACAACCCTAGAGATAAAAGAAGATTGCCTTACTCCGTGGTGGTTGAAAGGTAAGCATCAAGATCAACGGTTGGTAGGGTAGGCTTCCTTCTCAAAGACAGCCAGTGTGCCCTCGATTGTGATGGCGATGAGATTCTCAGGAGTTCGGAAAAGTTCATCTAAGCTATGATGGAACCAGGGCCTCACCCTCTATTAAGGCTTTCGATATTGGGATTTCTATCATGAGAACAAGACATTAACCTCCTTTAGAGCTTTCAATCTTGACTTGTTCCAACCCGAATACAGTAAGCGGTGCCACGAAGACCCAGACTGCCTAATTTGTCGTACTGTCGAAGGCAACAATGTATTTGAGAATAGCCATCGATCCCGCATAATTCCCGTCTGAGGAATCTGAATGCGGAATAATGAGAGAACTGGGAGGACCCCGGACGTCTATTCTGTACAATGTCCACCTTTGTGGGGTATTGCGTAGAATCTGAAGGAATAAGACACGCCAAGTACCTGGCACTAGCACAATAAAATTCAATGTCTTCGGTTGAGGTGATGCTCAAGAAGCATTTCATAAAGAAAGTAGAGGAATGTATGCTCGTCCTCAAAATAGCCCTTTCCGGATAGAGGTTGTACTCGACTGCAAAAATTTATATGCTCAAAGTGCTCTAGCGCTGCAGAAACCATTTGTAGAAGTAAGGCTAGGATCAATTAATCACACATCCGGAAACAACCATGGCAATCGGAGTACGATATGCGTAATTCGGGGATTGTTGAAATATGTTATATGACATAATTAATCACACATCCAAAAAACAACCGTGGCAATCGGAAGAGTATGGTATGCATAACATGGGGGAGTGTTGAAATATGCTATACATACCTGAATAGGATTGTTCCAAAGTGTGTTCACATTTTGGCCGATTCGTAAACTCAACACAAACGAGACTCAACAGTGATGTACTATATACAATTTAGGATGAATACATACAATAGCGAAAGTGAGAAGAAAGCTTCAGTAGCCATTATATAGCTGATTTAAATTTCCAATTTGGAAGAGGAAGGGTTTGCGTATACATTAATACGCTTCCGCAAGGTACTGTCGCCTGGCAGCTTACATTCTTCTGATATGAGGCCCTCTACTGGCCTTGTAACGATGGAAGTAGGAGTAGGTCAAGGAATCTTTCCGAAGAGCAGGCGCAAAGTCAAGACACCGCCTTCTGTCATGGGTGCGTTTCACTTGGAAGACCTAGCGAGCGATCGGGGAGGAAGCTAGATGGGCTTTGTCCGTTACGATATGCTTCATCCAAGAGCCATAGTAAAGCACAGAGCCATCTCAAGTGAGAAAGGCGAACCATATTATACACATCTGTAGAAGTTACAGGAGATGTGTCAAGTACCCCAGGCGCCCAGAAACACCGGCGGCAATCAACCGCTTCCCGCCCAGGCGCTTCAGAGATACTGTATAACTCATTTTACCGAGTCTTTGATTCACCCTGTAATCGTATCGAAATGGGTGAAACACCGGCGAAACGAAGGTACACATTCTCTACTTAAGATCTGACGTTGCGACTGCTGACCATTGACTCTCAGATTTCGCGATGTCGCGACGGTCAGCCTTTATGTTGGACAAGAAAAAGCAGCATTTCAAGTTCATATGAACCTCCTCTGCACTATATCTACCTTCTTCAAGGCTGCATTCTCGTCTGAATTTTCAGAGGCTGCTGAGCTTTCGATGCATCTCGAGGAAGACGATGTGAATACTTTCGAGCGTTTCGTTGCCTGGCTGTACACCAAACGATATGATTTATCGTGTATGGGCAAGGACCAACGCTATATGGAGCTGGCTAAGCTTTATGTGCTAGCGGACAAATATGATGTTAGTAGATTAAAGAACGGGATTATCGATCAGTTGTTCGAACTACATGAGGCGTCATGTCGTCCACCTTCCCACCATGTGGTGACCTATGTTTATAACAACTCTACTATGAAGTCGTCATTCCGGAAACTTTTGGTTGGCTGGGCTGCATGGCATATCGACTTCGGCTGGTTTAGCAAAGAATCCACCCCAGAATGTCTTCTTGAAGTCCCAGAGTACGCAGCAGATTTGGCGATTGCCTTGGGCAAGAGACTCCACAGACCGGCGCTGCAGAGCCCCTTTACAAAAGAGAGATCCTTCTACTACGAAGATGTCAAGAATGGGGTCTAGAAGAGATGTATATCTGCAATGGGCAAAAGTACAATAACATAGTCCGGAAATTATGAAAAGCTTTTGTACATGAATTCTTAAAGACCTTGGGACACTGCAGGCACGTCCAGCGATCTTTCAAGAAGTAGAGACCAAAGCTATACAAGTGTCTGAGCCTCGTGTTCAAATACCTGACAATCGGGTTTGGTGGGTAAGTCGAGCCTTAGAAGATCTTTTGTTCCTCACTGCTGCTAATATTATTCCCGTAGCAGTGAATCTATCTGGAATGCTGTAGTCCAGCTTCTACAGTTGAAAGGAATTAGTGATGCGAGCGTGCCACGAAGAGCTAATATTGGTTCAGCCATATTATAGACAACGTAATGGAAAACGGATTTCCAGAGGTGGTGTATACTGAGTTATTCCAGGAAACGCAAACATGTACAGTTCTAATATCGATGTCCATTCAGTGGATTCAAGTAGTGTGCTTCGTCAATTTCGCATTAATCTTTACTCCAAACTATCTACACCTCGATCTCACCTCACTACAGCTTTCACATGCTACCATCCACTTCGCCACAACCGTACTGCAAGCAACTTGATTTCTTGACTGTACCTACCAACTACAACATGGCTAAACAGATTCCAGATCGTGCAAGGTAAGCAGTGATCTTTGACGTCCTTCTCTTACAGAGCGCTACAGCTTCGATATAGGTTCTGTGACGCGACCATCGTTATGCTTCACGTCGGTGAAGAGGCAGATTCAGGAATCTTTCGTGTCCACAAGCACCTAATCTGCCAAGCCTCACTGGTCTTTAAAGCCAACTTTATGGGGGGAGTCGCCGAAAACTCCAAGCAAATGATGCTACTCCCACACGAATCCAAAGATGTTGTGGAACGCTTCGTCCAATGGCTATACACCAAAGACTTTGAACTCCCG
>JAABUY010007706.1_pt1 | contig 10176 bp, 7 predicted proteins | sample 5560271 | NCBI WGS metagenome assembly JAABUY01 (sample SAMN10711886, study PRJNA513374) | rock metagenome | isolation source: Antarctica rocks | place: Antarctica: Victoria Land, University Valley
GGAGCCGCACCTGGCCGGAACGGCCAAGCCGGAGGTGGTCAGGCTCTCGCCGGCCGACGCCGCTCGACTCGACCTGCGAACAGGTGACTCCGTCAGTGTCCTTGGGCCCTCTGGCGGTGTGGTGACGTTGCCGCTGGCGGTCACCGAGATGGTCGACGGAGTGGTCTGGCTTCCGCGCCGGGTGCGAGGAACACCGCTCGGTGCTCTACTGGGCGCCGGTGTCGCCGACCGGGTCGAGGTCGGACAGCTACACCCGGCGGTGCCGCCGCAACCGGGACCGGTTGTCTCCGAAGGGCAGGGTCTGTAATGCGAATTCCTTTTGGGGCCGACATCAGTCCCGGAGTCAGTAGCGACGGTTCCACCCAGGCCTTGCTGGCCGGCGATCCGTGGTGGCTGATGCTGATCAAGGCCATCGTGATCTTCGTACTGCTGTTGCTGATGACACTGTTCGCGATCTGGTTCGAGCGCAAGGTCGTCGGCCGCATGCAGCACCGTCCCGGCCCGAACTGGAACGGTCCGTTCGGCCTGTTGCAGTCGCTCGCCGACGCCCTGAAGTTGATCTTCAAAGAAGGGATGATTCCGGCACGGGCGGACAAGTTCGTCTTCATCGCCGCGCCGGTGATGGCGGCCATTCCGGCCTTTCTCATCTTCTCGATCATCCCGCTCGGCGGCCAGGTCTCGATGTTCGGCCATCAAACGGCGTTGCAGCTCACCGATCTCCCGGTCGGAGTGCTTGCGGCCCTGGCCTTCTCGTCGATCGGCGTGTATGGCATCGTGCTCGGTGGCTGGGCCTCCGGCTCCACCTACCCGTTACTAGGTGGACTGCGATCGGCCGCACAGTTGATCTCCTACGAAGTCGCGATGGGTTTGTCGTTCGTTGCCGTCTTCCTGTACTCGGGAACGCTGTCAACCTCGGCCATCGTGAACCAGCAGGCCGGCGGTTGGTACATCTGGCTGCTTCCGGTTTCGTTTCTGGTCTATTGCATCTCGATGGTGGGGGAGACGAACCGCGCCCCGTTCGACATGGCCGAGGCCGAGGGCGAACTGGTCGGCGGGTTCAACACCGAGTACACCTCGATGCGTTTCGGCCTGTTCTTCCTCGCCGAGTACATCAACATGATCAACGTCTCGGCAACCGCCACCACGCTCTTCCTCGGCGGTTGGCGGGCGCCGTGGCCGCTCTCGCTGATCCCGGGCGCGAATTCGGGCTGGATCACCCTGGTGTGGTTCTTCGCCAAGATTCTGATCTTCATGTTCGTCTTCGTCTGGCTCCGGGGCTCGCTGCCTCGCATTCGGTACGACCAGTTCATGACCCTGGGCTGGAAGATTCTGGTGCCGGTCTCCCTGGTGTGGATCGTCCTGGTCTCGACCGCTCGGGTGCTGAACACGGCGACCAGCCTGAGCACCCGCGAGGTGTTGCTGTACATGGGCATCCCGCTGGTCGTCGTACTGTTGGCGGCGGCGTTCTGGCCGGCGAAACGACACGACGAGGAGCCGGTGGACGAGGCGTTGCTGGCGTCGCTGGAGCAGCACGGTGACCGTGGCGGTGACGTCGTCCAACCGCGGCTGGGCGCCTATCCAGTTCCGCCGATGGACCTCAGGGTTCCGATCGCGCCGGTTCGCACCGCCCGTGCGGTGCCGGTGATGTCCGGGCCGCTGAGCACTTCTGCGCCCGGCGCGACTGCAACCAATGAAGGAGCCAGCAGTGTCGTTTCTTGATCCGGTGAAGGGGTTCGGCGTCACCTTCGCCACCATGTTCAAGCCGGTGGTGACCGAGGACTATCCGCGCAATCCCCTGCCGACCGCGCCGCGCTACCACGGGCGGCATCAGCTGAACCGGCATCCGGACGGGCTGGAGAAGTGCGTGGGCTGCGAGTTGTGCGCCTGGGCCTGCCCGGCCGATGCCATCTTCGTCGAGGGTGGCGACAACACCGAGCAGGAGCGGTATTCGCCGGGCGAGCGGTACGGCAAGAACTACCAGATCAACTACCTCCGATGCATCGGTTGCGGCCTGTGCATCGAGGCCTGCCCGACCCGCTCGTTGACGATGACGAACGAATACGAACTCGCCGACGACGACCGACAACGGCTGATCTACACCAAGGATCGTCTGCTGGCCCCGCTGCTGCCCGGAATGGAGCAGCCACCCCATCCGATGCGACTCGGCGAGGAGGAGGACTACTACGTCAAGGGGCCGGAACTCCTTCGCGACCCCACGTTTCGGCGAAGTACGTCGCAGCATCCGGAACCCGGCGCAAGCCAGGAGCCGAACGTGGGCGGGTTCGATGTCAATACGCCGAGTGCTCCCGATGTCTCCGGGCGCTATGTCGACTCCTCCACTGTGCCTCCGGCCGGCAGCGTGACAGGAGCCGGCGCGCCCGGAACACCGCCCGGCGCCACGTCTCGGGGCACCGTGCCCGCCGGCGTCGATCCGTTGGTCCCACCGGCTGCCGGCGGTGCCCGATGATCGCGGTCACCGCCGTCTCAGCGGTCTCGGCGGTCTCGGCACTGGCGACCGATGTCTCCACCACCGTGCAATCCGGTGGCGGCGAGTTGATCGCGTTCTGGATTCTGGCGCCGCTCGCGCTGGCCGGCGCGCTGGGGATGGTGTTCGCCAGGGGCGCTGTGCATTCCGCGCTCTGGCTGGTACTCACGATGCTCTGCCTGGGCTGCCTGTACATGGCGCAGGGCGCTGAATTCCTCGGTTTCGCGCAGATCATCGTCTACACCGGCGCCATCATGATGCTGTTCCTGTTCGTGCTCATGCTCACCGGACGCGACGCCGCCGACTCCGTGATCGAAGTTCTGCGTGGACAGCGAATCAAAGCGGCCTGCGTCGGGATCGGGCTGGTGGCCCTGCTGGTCACCGGCCTGGTGCGCGCGGTTCGCGACACGCACTCGATCGGTCTCGGGCCGGTGATGGCTGAACGCGGCCCGATCGGGTCGCTCGCCGCGGCCCTGTTCACCGACTATCTGTTCCCGTTCGAACTGACCAGCGCGCTGCTCATCACCGCGGCCGTCGGAGCGATGGTGCTTGCTCACGTCGAACGTGCGCCGGGGGAGAAGAAGACTCAGCGACAGCGCGTCCATCAGCGCATGCGCTCGGATCGGATGTCACCGTTGCCAGGACCTGGGGTTTTCGCCACCTCGTCGTCGAACGCCACTCCGGCGCTGCTGCCGGACGGCTCCATCGCCCCCGGCTCGGTCTCCGAGTTGGTCGAACGCAGTGAGAGTGTCCGGGTCGCCACTCGCAACTCGCAGGGCCGTTCCCTCGCCGCGATCGAAACGGCCGACCACCCGCAGCGCACCGACAGCACCGACAGCACCGTCAACGCAGGCTTGGCGCACATCGTGGGCGAACATCGGGCGTCGGACGCCGGAGTTCGAATCGGCGGCTCCGGAATCGGCTCGAGTGCCGCCACCGGAATCCGAACGACGGAGAGGGAGGACCACGAATGAATGCCAGCCATTACCTGATCTTGTCCGCCTTGCTGTTCGGCATCGGCGCAGTCGGAGTGCTGGTGCGCCGCAACGCGATCGTCGTGTTCATGTGCATCGAGTTGATGCTCAATGCGGTGAACCTGTCACTGGTCACATTCTCCCGGATGCACGGGAATCTGGACGGGGTGCTGATGGCGTTCTTCGTCATGGTGGTCGCCGCGGCCGAGGTCGTCGTCGGGCTCGCCATCATCATGTCCATCTTCCGTAGCCGACGGAGTGCCTCCGTCGACGACGCGAACCTGCTGAAGTTCTGACGGGTCGGGGAATCAACCAGTGAGCTCACATCTGCTCGGCGCCGGGCTGTGGAACGGCGCCGTGGCTCCGGAGAATGCTTTGACGCCGGCGACCGGGGTGATCAACATCGCCTGGCTGCTGCTGTTGCTGCCGGCGGCCGGCGCGGTGCTGCTGCTGGTGGGCGGACGCAGGTTGGATCGCGTCGGACACTTGATCGGCTGCGCGACCGTGATCGCCGCGTTCGTGCTCGGCGTCGCGATGTTCTTCGCCACCACGGGCCTTGGCGCTGGGAACCGCATCCATTCGGTGCAGGTGTTCTCGTGGTTCTCATCCGGCAATCTGGACGTGAACCTCGATCTCCGAGTCGATCCACTCTCCCTCACGTTCGTGCTGTTGATCACCGGCGTCGGTTCGCTGATCCACATCTATTCCATCGGCTACATGTCGCACGACCGCGAGCGCCGCAAGTTCTTCGCCTACCTGAACCTCTTCGTCGCCGCGATGCTTCTGCTGGTGCTCGGGGGGTCGTTCGTATCGCTGTACTTCGGCTGGGAGGGCGTGGGCCTGGCTTCGTACCTGTTGATCGGCTTCTGGTCGGATCGGCCGGCCGCGGCTACGGCGGCCAAGAAGGCCTTTCTGATGAACAGGGTGGGGGATGTCGGCCTCGCGCTCGCCATCTTCCTGATGTTCAAAGAATTGGGAACGACGTCGTACCAGGGAGTTTTCGACAACATCCACAACGTGGCGCCCGGCACGGTCACGGCGATCGCGTTGCTGCTGTTGCTGGGCGCGTGCGGCAAATCCGGGCAGGTGCCGCTCCAGGCGTGGCTGCCCGATGCCATGGAGGGCCCCACTCCGGTCTCCGCGCTGATCCACGCCGCGACCATGGTGACGGCGGGCGTGTATCTGATCGTCCGGGCGCGGCCGATCTACGATCTCACCGCTGACGGCAGGTTGGTGGTCACCATCATCGGCGCGATCACCCTGCTGGTCGGTTGCGTCGCCGGTTGCGCCAAGGACGACATCAAGAAAGTTCTCGCCTATTCCACCGTGTCGCAGATCGGGTACATGTTCCTCGCGGTCGGGCTCGGTGCCGGCGTGTATGCGTTGGGCATTCTGCACCTGCTCACGCACGGCTTCTTCAAAGCCGGACTGTTCCTGGGCGCCGGCTCGGTGATGCACGGGATGAATGACGACGTGGACATGCGGCACTACGGCGGATTGTGGCGCAAGATGCCGATCACCTTCGGCACCATCGCGATGGGATACCTTGCCCTGATCGGCTTTCCGTTCCTGTCCGGCTACTTCTCGAAGGATCCGATCATCGAGGCGGCATTTGCGGCCGGCGGTGCCCGAGGCGCGCTGCTCGGCGGCGCCGCACTGCTCGGTGCCGGCCTGACGGCCTTCTACATGACCCGCCTGATGCTGATGACGTTCTTCGGAGAGGCCCGGTGGAAGGATCGCCGAAGTGCTGATGGCCGCGAATATCATCCGCACGAATCGCCGTTGGTGATGACCGTACCGATGATCATTCTGGCGGTCGGATCCGTTGGTGCCGGTGCCTTTCTGGCCCTGGGTGACCGATTGATGAACTGGCTGGCGCCGGTGGTCGGGGAGTTCGTCGCGCCGCACCCCCCGGTGTCCGGCACGGTGATCACCATCGCCACCCTGGTCGTCGTGGCCGTGGGCGTCGCAGTGGCCTACCTGTTCGTCGGCCGTCGGCCGGTTCCGCTGGTGCGGCCCGAGAGGGTCAGCCCGGTGGTGCGTTTCGCCAGGGCCGATGTAGGGGGCAACGCCCTCAACGAGGCCTTGGTGGCCCGTCCTGGGCTCTGGCTTGGCCGGGCGTCCGTCTTCGCCGACGCGCGCGGCGTAGATGGTGCGGTCAACGGGCTGGCCGCGGGGCTCGGCGCATTTTCCGGCCGATGGCGCCGTTGGCAGAACGGCTTCGTCCGCTCGTACGCCCTGTCGATGCTCTCCGGAACCTTCCTGGTGATCGCGGCGCTCCTGGTGGTGAGGTTCGTATGAACGGCTTTCCGTATTTGCTGCTGCTGCTCGCCGTTCCGCTGATCGGCGCCGGGGTCGTCGCCGGGATGGGTAGATCGCCGGCCCGCACGGTGAAGTTGACGGCCCTCGCCTTCTCGTTGGCCGAATTGGTGCTGGCGGCCGCGCTGTGGATTGCCTATCGGTCCACCCAGCCGAAGTCGTTCGCCGGAATGCCCACCCCGACGGCCACACCGTCGTCCACCATGGGTCCGCCCTTCACCCAGACGTTCTCGGTGGACTGGATCCCATCGTTCGGCATTCATTTCTCGCTGGGAGTGGACGGCATCTCGCTGGTGATGATCGCGCTGATCGCGCTGCTGGTGCCGATCGTGCTGGGCGCCTCCTGGGAGGAGAAGCTGCCGGAAGGCCGCACCATCGGCGGTTACTTCGCGCTGATCCTGGTGATGCAGGCTGCGATGACCGGCGTTTTCGCAGCCACCGACGTCTTCGTCTTCTACGTGATGTTCGAAGTGATGCTGATCCCGATGTACTTCCTGATCGGTGCATTCGGCGGGCTGCGAGGAACCTACGCGGCAACCAAGTTCTTCCTGTACTCCCTGATCGGCGGTCTGCTGATGCTCGCGTCGCTGATCGGCCTCTACGTCGCTTCTGGTCGAGTGCCCTCGCGGGTGGCGGCCGGACTGGGCGGAACGTTCGACTGGGCGACGCTGCGCGGAATCGCGCACGAGATTCCGACCTCCACCCAGCTGTGGATCTTCGCCGGCTTCGCCATCGCCTTCGCCATCAAGGCGCCGCTGGTGCCGTTCCACACCTGGCTTCCTGACGCAGGTTCCGAGGCGCCGGTCGGTGCCGGCACGCTGTTGGTCGGCGTGCTGGACAAGGTCGGCACCTTCGGCTTCCTGCGCATCTGTCTGCCGTTGCTTCCCGCCGCGTCCAGCAAGCTCGCCTGGTTGATCATCACGCTGGCGGTGGTCGGCATCATCTACGGGGCGATCGTCGCGGCAGGGCAGACCGACCTGAAAAGGTTCGTCACGTATACCTCGATCGCGCACTTCGGTTTCATCGCGCTGGGCGTCTTCGCCTTCACCACCCAAGCCGTCAGTGGCGCGGTGCTGTACATGGTCAACCACGGGCTGGCGACTGCGCTGCTGTTCCTGGTGGTCGGCATGCTGACCGCCCGTGGTGGTTCTCGCAACATCGCCGACTACGGCGGAGTCTGGAAGGTGGCGCCGTTGATCGGCGGCTTCTTCCTGGTCGGGGCGCTGGCCACCATCGCGATGCCGGGCACTAACTCGTTCATCTCCGAATTCCTGGTGCTGATCGGCACCTTCACCCGCCACCCGGCCTGGGCCATCGTCGCGACCACCGGCATCGTGTTCGCGGCGCTCTACATGCTGTGGATCTTCCAACGCACCATGACCGGCCCCGTTCGAGGATCGGCAGTGCTGTTCGAAGGTCCACCGGCGGTTTCTCCGACGGCGGCCGCAGCCGGATCGGGAGTACAGCCGGAGAACGCGCCGGCACTGGTGTCCTCCGGCATCCGTTCCGGTGTTGTCGGTTCCAGCCCCGTCGGTTCCGGCCCCGTTGGTTCCAGCCCCGTCGGTTCCAGCCCTGTCGGTTCCGGCCCCGCTGGTTCCGGCCCCGTCGGTTCAGTTGCTCCGAGTTCCGGTCTCGTCGGCTCCGGCCAGACCGGTTCCAGCCCCGTCGGTCACCGGCAGGCCGCTTCCGGCCGGGGTGCCGGGCCGGCCGGCTCCACGCCGCTGGGAGCCGCGACGACCGAGCCCGGCGTGGGTACTCCATCGGTCGGGTACCGGCTCGGCGAGCACCCGGCGACCGACGGGAATGAGGGCCCGGCCCCGGTCAGGGTGCGCTTCGGTGATCTGACCAGGCGCGAACTGGTGGTGCTGACACCATTGGTGGTTCTGGTGATCTTCCTCGGCCTTTATCCCAAGCCAGTGCTGGACGTCATCAATCCGACCGCGCAGCGCACCGTGGTCGAGTCCTGCCACTCCGATCCGCTTCCTGCGGCTCGCGGGGCCGTTACGCCGGGTCCAGGCGCTCTGGCCATGACGACACCCACCGTGACACCGACCAACACGACAACCACCACCGAAGGATCGTGCCAGTGAGCGCGCTATCGTCCGCCGCGTTCCAGCTGCTCCCGGGTCCCACCGTGCTCTCAGCGGCTCCGACCGACCCGATCAAGGCACCCTCGGTCGACCTCATCGCAGTGATGCCGGTCCTCATCGTGCTGGGCGCGGCGTGCATCGCGGTCCTGGCAGAGGCGGTACTTCCGCGGGGGCGTAGGTACGGCGCCCAGTTGGCGCTCGCCATCGTCGCGATCGTTGCGGCCGGCGTCTGGACCGTCACAGCTGGTGTTCGGCACCGCTACGCGGTTACGTTCTCCGGAGCGATCGCTGTCGACGGCGGGACCTACGTGATGTGGGGCGTCCTGCTGGCGCTGGCGCTGGCCTCCGTGCTGCTGATGGCCGACCGGGTTTCGGAGCCGGGCGGCGCGTTCGCTGCCCAGGCCTCGGTTCGGGTCGGTTCGGCAAGATCGAGAACCCAGACCGAGATCGCCCTGCCGATGCAGACCGAGGTCTTTCCACTCACTCTGTTCGCGATCGGCGGCATGCTCGTCTTTCCTGCCTCCTCCGATCTACTGACGCTGTTCGTGGCGCTGGAGGTGTTGTCACTGCCGCTGTATCTGCTCTGCGGCTTGGCCCGGCGGCGCAGGTTGATCTCCCAGGAGGCGGCGGTCAAGTACTTCCTGCTGGGCGCCTTCACCTCGGCAATCCTGCTCTACGGCATCACCCTGATCTACGGCTACGCCGGTTCCATCAAGTTCGCCGAGATTGCTGCCAAGGCTGCTGCCGGCGGGACCAGCGACGTGCTGCTGCTGGTCGGCATCGGTCTGGTCGTGGTCGGACTGCTGTTCAAGGGCTCGGTCGGGCCGTTCCACCTGTGGACGCCGGATGTCTACCAGGGGGCCCCGACTCCGGTGACGGCGTTCATGGCCGCGTGCACCAAGGTCGCGGCGTTCGCGACCATGCTGCGCGTCTTCCAGGTTGCAATCGGACCGATGGCCTGGTCCTGGCGACCGGTGATGTGGGTGGTGGCCATCGTCTCCATGTTGGTTGGCGCCATCATCGGAATCACTCAGACAGACATGAAGCGGGTGCTGGCGTATTCGTCGATCGCCCACGCCGGCTTCATCCTCCTCGGCGTGATGGCGCTCAGTCAGCGAGGCGCGTCGGGCACGATGTTCTACCTCCTGACGTACGGCTTCGCGACGATCGGCTCGTTCGCCATCTTCACCGTCGTTCGCAAGGGCAGCGGCGAGGCCTCGAACCTCGCCGACTGGGCCGGCTTGGCCAAGCGTTCGCCGGTGCTGGCTGCGATCCTGAGCCTGTTCCTGCTCTCCTTCGCCGGCATTCCGTTGACCAGCGGTTTCATCGGAAAGTTGACTGTCTTCACGGCGGCCATCGATGCCGGAATGGCCCCGCTGGTAGTCGTCGCGATGATCGCCACCGCGATCACCGCCTACTTCTATCTCCGGATCGTCGTGCTGATGTACTTCTCGGCGCCGGTCTCGGCAACCTCTGGTGGCGCTGCCACCGCCGAGCCGTTCGTGGTGGTGCCGGGCGCCCTCACCTCGACCGTCATCGGGATCAGCGCGGCGGTCACCTTGATCCTGGGAATTGCCCCGAGCTGGTTCCTCGACGTGCTGCGGGTGCCCTGGCCACTGCTGTCATGAACAATGGCCCTGGGCCGCTCCCGTAATGTCGTCGATGTGAACGCACCGACCATCCTCGCCGGCATCGAGCTCGCCGACCCTGTTCTGGCTGCTCGGGTAGCCGGCGGACTGGCCAGGGTCGAGGCAGTGCTGGAACGCGAGATGGCCAGTGAATTCGACTTCGTCACCGAGGCCGCGTCGCATCTGATGCATGCGGGTGGCAAGCGATTCCGCCCGCTGTTCACCCTGGTCGCTGCGGGGATCGGGCCGAATCCGGATGCGGAGGACGTCGTCACCGCGGCCGCGGTCGTGGAGCTGATCCACCTGGCCACGCTGTACCACGACGACGTGATGGACGAAGCCGACCTGCGGCGTGGAACGAAGTCCGCAAATGCCAGGTGGGACAACTCGATCGCCATTCTGACCGGTGATTTCCTGTTCGCGCACGCCTCGCGGCTGGTCGCCGATCTCGGTCCGGAGGCCGTCCGGATCATCGCCGACACTTTCGCCGAGTTGGTCACCGGGCAGACCAGGGAAACGGTCGGCCCACCGGTCGGTGCGGATCCGATCGCCCACCACCTGACAGTTCTGGACGAGAAGACCGCCGCCTTGATCGACACCTGTGCCCGCTATGCGGGCATGTTCTCGGGGGCTTCGAAGGCGGAGACCTCGGCACTGCGCAGATTCGGCCGCGCGGTCGG
>JAABUY010007708.1_pt1 | contig 10176 bp, 10 predicted proteins | sample 5560271 | NCBI WGS metagenome assembly JAABUY01 (sample SAMN10711886, study PRJNA513374) | rock metagenome | isolation source: Antarctica rocks | place: Antarctica: Victoria Land, University Valley
CCGAGGTCACCCGCCTAGCTTGGACCGCCCCCGCGCCAGACGACCCTGGCGCGATACGCCCTGACGAAACGAAGTCGGCTCAGATGGATAGCCCTGTCAGATCTTCCGTCCAGGTCGACTCGATGGGAAAGGGCAATAGCGGTCGTCGTAAGGGTCCAAGGAACCTTTCGACCAACCGCCAGGATTGGGCCAAGCTCCTCAGCCCGCCGCCGTGACGGCGGGCTGAGGAACTGGATCAGGCGCTTAACCCGTGCTCAGGAGGACTGGCTCGCCCCAGTTGCACGGCGGAACCGCATGGCCGCCACTCCGACCCCCGCAGCGAGGAGACCGAGAGCGATCAAGCCATTGAGCGGGTTGACGTCACCGATCCCGCCCGTGTGAGGAGGACCGGACTTCGGCAGCCCGGCCGGCGGGTTGCCGGCCGGCGGGTTGCCGACGACTGGCGGCTTCACCGGAGGCTTGTTCACGATGGGGCACGCGGAGCTGTCCACCTTCTGGCCGTTGTCGATGGCGAGAACGAAGGACCGGCCCTGGGCGTCGGCGAAGAACGCCCCCACCACGACGGGTTGCACCTTAATGGCGTTGACCGAGACCGAGATCGGGTTCTGACCAGTCTGAAGCGTCTCGTTGACGCCAGGCTTGCCCACGAACTTGCAGACGAACACCTTGACCGGCGGCGTGTTCACCGGGGGCGGTGGGTTGCCCGGGGGGGTGGGTTGCCCGGGGCTCCCCTTGGGGGCGGGCACTGAGACACGGAAGGCTCCGGCTTTTGGCCCGTATCCTTGACAAGGACGTACGACTGGCCCTGGTCGTCGGCGAAGAACGCCCCCACCACGACGGGTTGCACCTTAATGGCGTTCTCGGAGACCGAGATCGGGTTCTGGCCGGTCTGCAGTGTCTCGTTGACTCCCGGGGTGCCTACGTACTTGCAGACGAAAAACTTGTCACCAGAGGCCGCAGAGGCGGAACCGACGAGCGCGACACCCCCAAGGGTGGCGATGAAGAAGGCAACCACGAGGGCTACCGTCCGTGTGATACGGGACATTGACGTCCCCTTTCTGTTCGGTGAGTGTGCGGTGCCGTGCCGTGCGGGATCCGCGTCCGGTCGATGGCTCGGCATGTTCGTTCACACCGCGCATTCCCCACCCAGGCCCCACCTGGTCACCGGTGACGCTTCTGAAGCCCACGACGGACGAGGTCCGGGTGTCCTTCAACGGCACCGTTCTTGCTGGACGAACTCCGGACGGTCAACATTCCCGAGGTCCGGTAAAGGAACAGTAAAGGTTCTGCGGAGCGCATAGCAACCTAAACAGCCAGATTGGTGCCGCTTTTTTCGGCTCAGGTAGCCGAAACCGGAACTCGCCGGGCGCCGCGCGCAAATTCAGTACGTGGAGACTCAGGGCGCGTGGAAGCGCTGCTGCGCCTCGAGCAGGCCGACCTCGACGACGGACTCGACGGCGTCCGCCGCGGTGTCGAGGGTGAAGGGCAGCTCCGCCCGCTCCGTCGACGAGAAGTTCCTGAGCACGAAGGCCGCGGGGTCCATCCGTCCCGGTGGCCGCCCGATCCCCACCCGGACCCGCAGGTAGTCCTTCGACCCGAGGGACGTGCTCACCGAGCGCAGCCCTTTGTGTCCGCCCTCGCCACCACCGCGCTTGAGCCGGACCGTTCCCGCCGGGATGTCCAGCTCGTCGTGGATGACGATGAGGTGGTCCGGGTCGACGGAGAAGAACCTCAGCAGCGACGAGACCGGCCCACCGGATTCGTTCATGTAGGTCGTCGGCACGGCGATGACGGCCCGGGGGCCCGGCACTCCTTCGGGACCAGTCCCGAGCCGGACCTCACTGACGAGCGCTCGCGCCTTGTGCGGCCGCATCGTCGCGACCGCGGACTTCTTACCGGGCTTGCCGCCGGTCTCGTGGCGCTTGGCGAGCTCCGCAGCCACCATGGATCCGACGTTGTGGCGGTGGCCCGCGTAGGTCGGGCCAGGGTTGCCGAGTCCGATGACGAGCCAGGTGTCCACGACGGGTCAGTATGCCGGGCGATGACCCACTGGGCCGTGGCAGGTGCCGCTCGCGGCGGCCTCGGTGTGGGCCCGTCACCCAGACCGGTGATACGGACAGCGAGAAGGCCCGGTCCGAGGACCGGCCCTTCCGCCGTGCTGAGGCGGTGCGGCGGCTGACGTCAGCCGGCGTCGCCCTCTGGCGCGGCCTGGTCTCCCTCAGCCTCTGCGGCCTCCGTGGCCAGCGCCTCCGCAGCCTCCGCGTCGCTCTCGTCGTGCTCGATGCCGGCCTCTGCCTCGGCCTCGGCGAGCTCCGACTCGAGCGCCTCCGCGGTGATCTGCTGGGTGATGTTGACGACCAGCAGCTCCGGGTCGCTGCCGAGCTCGGCCCCCTCGGGCAGCTCGAGCGCCGACGCGTGGATCTGTGTGCCGGCGGGCAGGCCCTCGACCGAGACGACGACGTTCTGGGGGATGTTCGTCGCGGCCACCTCGAGCTGGACCGTCTGCGACTCCACGGTCACGACGGTGTCGACGGCAGCCTCACCCTCGGTGTGGATCTGGACGTCGACAGTGACCTTCTCGCCGCGCCGGACCACGACGAGGTCGACGTGCTCGATGACCGGCTTGATCGGGTCGCGCTGGACGTCCTTGGCCAAGGCCAGCTGGCTGGTGCCGCCGACCTCGATCTCCAGGAGGGCGTTCGCGCTCTTGAGCGCCATCATCGTGTCGTGGCCGGGCAGGGTGATGTGCACCGGCTCGGTGCCGTGGCCGTAGAGGACCGCGGGGATCTTGTGGTCGCGGCGGATCTTGCGTGCGGCACCCTTGCCGAAGCGGGTGCGGGTCTCGGCGACGAGCTTGATCTCGGACATGGGGACGTCTCTCCTCAGGTGGAACAGCGGCAGTGGTCGGCCTTGGGGGCGGTGGGCCTCGACGCGGGACGCGGCACGGACGGGAAGACACGTGGGCGCACCCTTGGGAGGGCACCACCGCGTCGATCACGGACGACGACGACCGCTGGCGGCCGTGCTCCGTCCCTCGCCGAGGCAACCCGGCCATGGTAGGCGAGGTCCCGGCATACCGGAAATCCGTGCTGGGGCCGACCCGTCGACCTCAGCCGCGCCGGCCGCCCAGCTCGCCCGCGCGCACGGCGACGACGCCGGCCACGATGAGCACGCCTCCGACGAGCTGCACCGGCCGCGGCAGCTCACCGAGGAGCAGCCAGGCGAAGAGGATGGCGAAGAGGACCTCGCTCAGCCCCACGAACGAGGCGACCGTCGAGCCGAGGCGACGGGTCGCGAACGTGCCGAGCAGGTATGCCGCGGCGGCGGCGATCACTGCGAGCTCGCCGATCGCGCCCCACCAGGGCAGGTGCTGGCCGGCGACCACGACGTCCGTCGTGACGAAGCGCAGGGGAAGCACGCGGGCCAGCCCCAGGACGGCCAGCGCCACGGCACCGACGGCCATGCCGAACGCCGCCGGGACGACGGGCGGCAGGCGGCTGTCGCTGTTGCCGGCAGTGACGAAGAACACCGCGAGTCCGACGGCCGCGAGCAGGCCCCACACGACGCCGGTCGCGTCGGGCCGGGACTGGCCGGTGATGTCGAGAACGAGACCCAGGCCGAGGAGCGCCACGAGGATGCCGGCCCAGGTGAGCCGTCGGGGAGCCCGGCGGGTCTGCAGCCACATCCACAGGACGACGAGCACGGTCCCGCCGTACTCCAGGAGCAGGGCCACGCCGACCGAGAGGTGCTGGACGGCGTTGAAGTAGGCAACCTGGCAGCCCGCGACGGCCACGAGGCCGTAGAGGAGGATGAGGCCGCTCTCGCCTCGGACCAGGCCCCACCGCCCTCGGCAGGCAACGACGGCCGGACCGAGCAGGAGCCCGGCGGCGATGCCGACCCGCAGGAGGACGATCGCTCCCGAGGACCATCCCGTGTCGAGGAACGCCTTGGCGAACGAGCCGGAGGTGCCGAAGGCGGCTGCCGAGAGCACCGCGGCGAGGACCCCGCTGTCGGCGAGCCGCCGGCGGGGGACGCGGGAGCCGGCCCGTCCGGCCGGGTCGAGCACCTCCGTCGCGGGCCGGGCCTCCACGGGTGCTGCCACGAGCGCGTCCTCCGGCTTCCTGTCACGGGTGAAGTCGCTTAGGGTCATGACCTTAGAGGCGATCCATGTCAGGAGTCAACATGGTCTTCACTCATGACAGCGAGGTCTCGCTCCATGGTGCTGCGGCACTCGTCAACACGATGGCCGGCTCCGTCCCCGGGGACTGTGATACCGACCGCCTCGTGACGCTGCAGCAGCTGGACGACTTCGTGCGCGAGTGGTCCTGGACCGGTGCCCGGACGCACGACGACACCGAGCTGAAGGCGGTTCGCGAGCTGCGTCCTGCCCTCCGGGCGCTCTGGCTGATGCAGGAGGACGACGCCGTCACGGCGGTGAACACCCTTCTCGCCCAAGCGAAGGCCCTGCCCCAGCTGGTCCGTCACGACCACCTGGGTTACCACCTGCACGCCACGTCGCCGCTGGCGCCGCTGGCGACCCGCATGGCGGTCGAGGCCGCGATGGCCCTCGTCGACGTGATCCGCACCGGTGAGACGGACCGGCTCAAGGTCTGCGCGGCCGACGACTGCGACGACGTCGTCGTCGACCTGTCGAAGAACCGCTCGCGCCGCTTCTGTGCGGGCAGCTGCGGCAACCGAGCCAACGTGGCGACCTACCGGGCCCGCCGGGCCACCGACCCGCTCAGCTGAGCGGCTCGGTTTGCGGCCGCCTCAGGCCTTGCCGTCGAAGAGGCTGGTGACCGACCCGTCCTCGAAGACCTCGCGGATCGCCCTGCTCAACAGCGGCGCGATGGACAGGACGGTCAGCTTGTCGAACTCGCGGTCCGCGGCGATCGGCAGCGTGTTCGTGACGATGACCTCGCGGGCGGTGCAGTTCTTGAGCCGGTCGACCGCGGGGCCGGAGAGGATGGCGTGGGTGGCCGCGATGATGACGCCCGCGGCACCATCGGCCATGAGGGCGTCCGCGGCCTTGGTGATCGTGGCGCCGGTGTCGATCATGTCGTCGACGAGGACGCAGATGCGGTCCTTGACGGCACCGACGACCCGGTTCGCGACGACCTCGTTGGGCCGGTTGATGTCCCGGGTCTTGTGGATGAAGGCCAGCGGCGCTCCTCCGAGCCGGTTCGACCACTCCTCGGCAACCCTGATCCGGCCGGCGTCGGGCGAGACGACGGCAAGCTTCTGGCCGCCGTACTTCCTGCCGACGTAATCGCTGAGGATCGGCAGCGCCATGAGGTGGTCGACCGGCCCGTCGAAGAAGCCCTGGATCTGCGAGGTGTGCAGGTCGACGGCCATCAGCCGGTCCGCCCCCGCGGTCTTGAACAGGTCGGCCATGAGACGGGCCGAGATCGGCTCGCGTCCGCGGTGCTTCTTGTCCTGGCGGGCATAGCCGTAGAACGGCAGCACGACGGTGATCCGCTTGGCAGACGCGCGTTTCAGGGCATCCACCATGAGCAGCTGCTCCATGATCCACCCGTTGATCGGCGCCGTGTGGCTCTGGATGACGAAGGCGTCCGACCCGCGCACCGACTCCTCGTAGCGCACGTAGATCTCGCCGTTCGCGAAGTCGTAGGCCGAGGTCGGGACGAGCCCGGTGCCGAGCCCCTCGGCGACCTGCTGCGCCAGCCCGGGGTGCGCTCGACCGGAGAACACCAACAGGTTCTTCTGGGTCGTCTTGAGGATGCCGGTCACGACCGCGCCCCCTCCTCGACCTCGTCGGTACGCCGTGAAGTCTCGTGCCGCGCCGCGTCGCGGGTATGCCGTGCAGCCTCGCCGGGGTGCCCTGCCACCGGGTCACTGACCTGGACCGCCTGCCCCTCGGTGGTTGCCTCCTGCGCGAGAGCCGCCTCCGCTGCCGCCGCCGACTTCGTGCCGGCCCGTTGCCGGGCGACCCAGCCCTCGACGTTGCGCTGACGCGCCCGGCTGACCGCCATCTGCCCCGGGCCGACGTTACCGGTGATCGCGGAGCCGGCCGCGACGTAGGCGCCGTCGGCTATCGCCACCGGTGCAACGAGGACGGAGTTGCTGCCGACGAAGCTGTGGGCGCCGACGCTGGACTCGTGCTTGGTCACGCCGTCGTAGTTGGCGAAGATCGCCCCGGCCCCGATGTTGGCGCCCTCGCCGATGGTGACGTCACCGGCATACGTGAGGTGGGGCACCTTGGCACGCGCGCCGATCCGCGCGTTCTTGGTCTCGACGAAGCCCCCGACCTTGCTGTCGACGCCGAGCACCGTGCCCGGACGGAGGTAGGAGAACGGCCCGACGCTCGCTCCCGCGCCGATGACCGCGAGGAGCGCCTGTGTCCGGACCACCGAGGCCCCGTCGCCGATCTCGACGTCGGTCAGCGTCGTGTCGGGCCCGATCGTGCAGTCGGCGCCGATGGTGCTGGCGCCGTGGATCTGGGTGTGCGGATGGATCGTCGTGTCCTGCCCGATCCGCACGTCGGCATCGATCCACGTCGTGGCGGGGTCGAGGATGATGGCGCCGTCACGCATGGCCTGCTCGACGGTCCGCCGGTTCAGCTCGGCGCCCAGTCGGGCGAGCTGGACCTTGTCGTTGACACCCTCGGTCTGCCAGAGGTCGTCGATGAGGTGGGCGCTGACGGTCAGGCCCCGGCCGCGGGCGATCGCGAGGACGTCCGTGAGGTACTTCTCGCCCTGGGCGTTGTCCGTGCCGACCTCGCCGAGCGCCTCGCGCAGGACCGCGGCGTCGAAGGCGTAGAGGCCGGAGTTGATCTCGGTGACGGCCCGTTGCTGGTCGGTGGCGTCCTTGTGCTCGACGATGGCCGACACGGTGCCGTCGGCGTCCCGCAGGATCCGGCCGTAGCCGGTCGGGTCCTCGAGCGAGGCCGTGATGACGGTGACCGCGCTGGCCGAGGCGGTGTGGGCCTCGAGCAGGTCCACGAGCGTGTCCGACCGCAGCAGCGGCACGTCGCCGTAGGTGACGAGAACGGTCCCGGCGAGGTCGTCCGGGAGCGCCGCGAGGCCACACTCGACCGCGCGACCGGTGCCTACGACGTCGTCCTGGTCCGCGATGACCGCAGCGGCGTCGAGCTCGGCGACGTGCTCGGCCACGAGGTCGCGCTGGTGACGGACGATGACGGCCAGGTGGTGCGGGTCGGCGCCGCGAGCCGCGGCGATGGCGTGCCCGAGGAGGCTGCGGCCACCGATGGCGTGCAGGACCTTTGGCCGCCCGGACCTCATCCGGGTTCCCTCACCTGCGGCGAGGACGAGGACGGCGGCCGGGCGAGGTGCGCTCACGCTCGAAGACTCCCACGAGTTGGAACGGTCAGGCCGCCGACGGGACCCGCTCCACGACCGTCGGCAACTCTACCCGCCGGTTGCGGACCCATCCGCTCGGGATTTCCGCCGTCGGCCGCTGCGAGCACCTCGACCACACCGCGAGCATCGGGACCGGTGCGCGCACCGTGGTCAAAGTGCTCGCGGTTGGAGGCCGAAGTGCGCGCACCGTGGTCAGCGTGCTCGCAGCTGCAGTGCACGACGCCGCCCGCGACCTGGTCGACATTGTCGGGTCCCAACTCGCCGAGCCGTTCATCTACCCCGGCGACCGGCACCTGTTCACCGACAGCTCGTTGCCGTCCTACGACGCCGACGCGGCGGCGCTGGTGGTGAAGCGCTCGGGGGAGTTCCTCGATCGGGTGGGTTCAGGCGACGAAGATGCAGAACGGATGGCCGGAGAGATCCGCAAGGACGTAGAGCGGCTCGGCCGAGTCGTCCGTCCGGTCCAGCAGCAGCTGCGCTCCGAGCGACTCGGCCCGCGTCCGTTGCCGCTGCAGCTCCTCGAGACTTGAAACCGTTAAGTCGAGGTGCATCTGCATCGGGACGTCATGCTGCGGCCACGTCGTCCGGTCCACACGCTCGACCCGCTGAAACGCCAGTCTGCGGCCGCCGTTGGTGTCCACGAGGACGAGCCAGTCCGCATCGTCAGCCACACCATCCGCAGGAGGTTCGTCGCCCTGCCGGTAGTGCAGTCCCAGGAACTGCCGGTAGAACTCGGCAAGTGCACGGGCGTCGGTGGTGTCGATGACGGTGTGCAGCAGCTGGGGGTACTCCACCTGATCGTCTCCCATTCGCCCATCATTCCAGATGCACAGCACCGCCAACCGCTCTCGGCACGGTCGCCACGTTCAGCGGACGTGAGGAGGGCGTCAAGCCTGGGGCTTCGCGCGTGAAGACGGCGTGAGGACCGAGCTGCGAGATGCTCGCCGCCACGCCTCGTGCGGAACGTCATGTCGCCCGACCCGGCGACGTTTGTACGATGCGTGCTGGCCGGTGGCGACCTGCGGCCGGCTGGTGAAGGGGCGGGAGGCAGCATGGCCAGACTGATCTACTCGGCGATCACGTCCCTGAACGGATATGTCGCGGACCAGGACGGCAACTTCGACTGGGCTGCGCCCGACGAGGAGGTGCACGCCTTCGTCAACGATCTCGAGCGGCCGGTGGCCACCTACCTCTACGGCCGCCGGATGTACGACGTCATGGCCTACTGGGACACGGCGCGCACGACCGCGGACCAACCGCCCGCGGCCCTCGACTTCGCCGCGATCTGGCAGTCGGCTGACAAGGTCGTCTACTCCCGGACGCTCAACAGGGTCTCCACCGCGAGGACCCGGATCGAACGGGATTTCGACCCCGAGCAGATCCGGCTGCTGAAGGCCTCTGCCGAGCGCGACATCACGGTGGGAGGGCCGGAGCTCGCCGCGGAGGCGATCCGGGCGGGGCTGGTCGACGAGTACCAGCTGTTCCTGACGCCCGTCTTGGTCCGCGCCGGCCAGCATTCCCTCCCCGTCGACGTCCGGGTGCCCCTCGAGCTGCTGGAGGAGCGCCGCTTCGACAGCGGTGTGGTCTTTCTCCACTACCGCACCGTGGCCTGAGTTGTCCCCGCCGAACGATGGGGTGCACGACCTTCTGGACCGGCCCAGGCCATGATGGCGCTGACCTGCGGTGATGGGCTCCCCGGGTAGGAATCGAACCTACGTCGCTTGTCCTGATTCAAAGATCGCGGCTGACCGTCCCGAGGAGTGGTCACGTGCCGGTGCGGCGCTGCCTCGGCCGTCCTGGGTCTGAGGAAGTCCCGTCGCGTCCGGACCGCGGTTAGCAGAACTGTTAGCAAGCCGCAGGGCGCCTTTTGGTCCCGAAGCAGTCTTGCGAGCGGTCTTGCTTGTCGTCCGAGCACGCAAACGGCGTTTCGGAGTCCACGGTCATCCGGGTGTCTCGGGCGCGATTGTCACTCAGTTGGTCACTCGGACCTGGCCCAGTACGGGCGGCTGACGCAGTCATTACGAGTTCGGGGCCCGCCGTACCTGAGTCGATTCGCCGTTGACCGGCCAGTCCATAGCGGGGCGGTAGCTGGTGGTTGGTGAGCGGTCCTCGGGAAGTGACGGGGCACCTTGGGGGCACCACTTGACCCCCAGATCGGCGCGGGTCTCACCTGGTGCTCGGGGCTGCGTGCTAGCAGCCAGAATCCAGCGGCTCGGCGCGCAGGCGTGCACGGCGTTGGGGACAAATCGGGGGCAAGCGTTGCCAGCTTACGAATTCCGCCAGTGAGGCCGACTGGCGGGCCAGTGTGCGTGACGACTGTCCGTCCATGACCGTTGACCCCTGCTGCGCCGATGGCTGTTGCACGTTTGTCGTTGCACGGACCGGCGGCGTGAGAGGAGTATCCAGCGGGGGGTGAGCGAGACTGCCATCCATGTTGATCGAGGCCCAGCATCGCGGTCTGGTGCCCCTTGCCGCCGAGTCCGGGGAGCAGGAGATCTGCTCGTTCGCCGGCCTCTCGTGGACTTGGTACGGGTTCAACGGGTGTACGTGTATCTCGTCACGTCCATCTTGGCCCCAAGTTCGTCGCCGGTAACGTCGTCAGCCGATCCTCCCCTCCTGCTTGAGCGTGCGCGTCCTTCCGGCTCCCCTCTGTTGTCAACCGGTCGCTTCTAGGTTCCTCCCGCGGTCGGTCTTCCGAGAGGTCGTTGCGGGGCGTAGCGTCGGCTCTGCGGGTCCGGGAAGTGGCTGATCCGAAGTGTCGATGTGCGGGGGTAGGTCGACCGCGCTGGATTCTTGAGACGCCCCGCAGTGCCCTCCCGGGCCCGCTCCAGGCTCC
>JAABUY010007714.1_pt1 | contig 10173 bp, 7 predicted proteins | sample 5560271 | NCBI WGS metagenome assembly JAABUY01 (sample SAMN10711886, study PRJNA513374) | rock metagenome | isolation source: Antarctica rocks | place: Antarctica: Victoria Land, University Valley
TATTGACATTGACATTGAGACCGCTCATGTTACTTTTACTGTTTCATATTTTTTCTTCATGCTAGTAGATTCGTATATACTGTGCCTACATAGAACCTCACATTATCTCATAACTGTTTAGAACTACTGTGAGGACGCATCTCATCGACTATGAACGATGCGTGCCTGCGAGGCTAGCTCGCGAGGTTAGATCGAAGGAACTAACGAGTGAATAGAGATAGCGACTTGACAGAAGATGAAAACTCTGCGAGTTCTCGCTTTCGTTCCTTAGCAATTAGTTCTATCATCAATAGAGTGCTACCTTATTATCTTCTACTACGCAGTTTCACGTAAAGAGACTTCGTCGCTTCACAGTTCTAATTGCTTCATTCGCACGAAGCTGCTCAGTAAAAGATGTCGAACGCGCAGCGACTCACTAGAAGTTGCACGATCGAAAGAAGCAATAACTTCTCTCACACTGAGAATTCATCGTCTCATCAGAACAGGTCTGAGAATCACGCATTCAAACATGCAGATGAGAAGTTCAAGTTGCAAGAATCTAATGAATAGACAGATTATATCTTTCGATGATCAGCAAGCGAAGTACGCAAGCAGTTAAAGAATCTGAAGATGCAGAATGTACTGCTTGTCTTGCAACTTTATGTATTGAAACTTGAGGGAAAGATTTGATCAATCTCTGATCATCAATGTCAACATAATGATGATCACTATTGAAGCGATGCACGCAAGCGTGTTAATTGATCTCACGAGTCTAGAGAGCAAAGCATCATGAACTACAATTTCTTGATGTTCTGACTGCGAGACTGCAAAGACTTCATAGTCGCGACATCATCTAATTTCATCACAAAAGAAGAGAAGCTGCAATGATCTGCATCATACTTGTCAGAGAAGTCTTGCAATCAGTGACGAGATCATGTGATAAGCATATGCAATCATGATGAGATACTCGACTGAAAGTACTACATTGAATACTTGCATGCTAAACTTAGCAATTCTGAAATTCATAACTTTCAAACAGAATGTTGACTTGAGACTGCAAAGCAGCAAGTTAATCAAAGCATCGCAAATTTCAAGTAATATCTTATCAGACTGTATGCAAATTTGAACTATCATATATTCAATGAGACTTGCATGATGTACTTGCGAATGAAGATTAATGAAATCATTATGAATGAATTTCTTTGCATTTCATACATTTCTATCAATTATGTCGATCTGCTAAAGCATTTTATAAACATTGACTTGCATTTGCAAAACATTGATGCATTATTGAATTTACATTTGCAGCAAAGTGAGAGTGCAACGTCTCAGAAGAGTTCTCGATTCTCACATGAAAAGACGAAGTCTGTTGCTGCAACGAAGAATTCGAAGTTCTTTGCTTCAAGCACGCAGTTTAAAGATGATGTGACACTCAAGTTCAATGAGTTCAAGCAAGATGCTGCTTCATTCAATTTTACGTGCTGATCATGCAAGAAAATGAGACACAAGATTAATAATTTGATGTATTTCAACTATGCATTCAGACAAGAGACTTGCAATCATGATGAAGAGATGAAAAAAGAGAAAGTCTGATGTTCATCATTGAATCATTAAATATAATTATGAAAAGATGATTGTCACATGCATTGATGATATCATTATTGACAAGTGTCTTTGAAAGAATGCATGAAGCTCACTGTCTTATTGATTCTGAGATCGAGTGAAATTTTATATTGCAATCGTGAGTAAAAGAGCATAAGTTATCAAAGAATTATGCAACTCTAAAACAGATTCAGATGATTGATGATCATTGAATTTTCTGCTATGATATGTATCAGATCAATATTGAGTTGATTGATCATAAGAAAGTTTGCAAAAGCTGAAACATTGAGTTTCATGCTGTGAACATGCAAAAATATGATATGATTCTTGATTACTTGTGATTAAATGAGATTGACTTGAATATTTGCTGACGCAAACGTTGCTGATTATATCAAGAAAACAGCACTCAGCGTGCAAAGTAAATACAAGTTAATTTATGCAAAACATTGAAATTTGTCGAGCTGATAATGTTACGATTCTAGCTACGCATCTTCGTTGATAGCTATGTTGATGACTATGTTGATGACTATGTTGATGACTATTCTGAGAGCTATTGCCGATCGCTCGTCGCTAGAGCATAGACTTGTTTCGAAGTCAACTCTATTCAGAGTTAGCTTATGTTCTTCTGAGTCATATAGATAGTCGATTCTTCCCTTCTAGATACTTTTCTTTCTTAGCATTTATATACTTATTACATTACACTCATATGACTCGCTCTATGCTGATTTCTAACATTATATAAATGCTTCTTCGTTACAGGCGAAGTGAAATAATCTGCATCGATTTCTTCAAATGCTTCTGCTAGTAGTTCTTCAACTCTCTATCGACTTTGATCTAGCGACTTGCGTTCGTGCAGCAGCATTCACCTTTTTTTTCTCATGAGCTGATTCAGCGAGAATAAACAAAAGATTCGAACTCGTGCGCTGATCAGCGAGTATAAACAAACGATTGAAACCATTCGACTAGATCAAAGATCAGCGAATTAATCGTTCATTCAGATTCGCAAGAAATTCTTCGAATTTGTTGAACAATCAAACAAGATCAGTCATAGAACTGCGTGAAGTCTCTATCTCGAGAAGCAAACTCTCAGTGAGTCTGCTTCAATGACATCGTCAATGCGATGATCTATTCGCTCTCATCGCTCTACTCATCAGTGAATCTGATCATACGTTCACATGCAACTAGTGAGTCTGCTACAATGACGAGCTCAAAGTCGATCTCTTCAATGAGCAAGTCGATCAGTGAATCTGCTTCAATGACACTGTCAATGCGATGATCTATCTTCTCATCGTTCTACTCATCAGTGAATCTGATCATACATTCACGTGCAACTAGTGAGTCTGCTACAATGACATCTTTTGTCAATGCAATGATCTATCTATTCACATCACTCTATCTATTAGTGAATCAATCTGTCGACTCGTTCGCGTGCAACTAGTGAGCCTGCTTCAATGACACTTCTATCTCGCATAGTGAGTCTGCTACAATAGGCATTTCGATTTTACACAAGACTAAGAAAATACATTCATGCGAACATGAATCATTGAAGAAGAAGAGTAATGTTACGATTCTAGCTACGCATCTTTGTTGATAGCTATGTTGATGACTATGTTGATGACTATGTTGATGACTATGTTAATGACTATTCTGAGAGCTATCGCCGATCGCTCGTCGCTAGAGCATAGACTTGTTTCGAAGTCAACTCTATTCAAAGTTAGCTTATATTCTTCTGAGTCATATAGATAGTCGACTCTTCTCTTCTAGATACTTTTCTTTCTTAGCATTTATATACTCGTTACATTACACTTATATGACTCGCTCTATGCTGACTTCTAACAGATAATGCTTGCAGCTAAGAAAAGAAAAGAGACTTATGTAACTCTGCTTTATCAGCTGCTACTCACAAATGACTTATTGCAGAATGCAGATCATCAGATTGCAAAATGCAATGCGCTTCAAGCGAAAGAATCAGAGATATTTTCTGCTATTCAAGATTTTAAGAAAGTATTTTCTGAGATTTTTTCTGATAGTCTGAACATGCATGATCAGATGAAACATTTCATTGATCTGATGAAGAGCAAAATGTCTTGCATCAAGTCTATTTATAAGATGACACAAGATGAACTCACTGCAATACAAGACTATTTAAACAACGCGTTAAAAAAGAAATGAATTCATTCATCAAGTAGTTCTGCAAAAACATCTGTGTTGTTTATAAAGAAGTTGAACGAAAGTCTTTGTCTATGTGTGAACTATCATGATCTCAATAAAATAACAGTAAAGAACAATTACTCATTGTCTCTACTGTTTGAGACGCTGAATCGCTTTGCTCATGCAAAACACTTTATCAAAATTAATATTCACAACGTTTATCATTGCATTTGAATTCGCAAGAGCGATGAATGAAAAATAACTTTTCATACATGCTATGATCAGTTTAAGTATCAGATGATGCTCTTTGAACTGATAAATGTTTCTGCGATCTTTCAGTTCTATGTAAATCATGCGCTTAAGTCATTCATGAATATTTGCTGCATGATATATTTGAATGACATTTTAGTATACTCTGAGATTAAAGAACAGCATTGAGAGAATGTATGCAAGATTCTTCATGTGCTACTGAAATATCAATTGTATGTCAAGCTGTTAAAATGCACTTTCAATCATAGCGAAGTTATCTTTCTGAGATTCATGATAAAGCGAAGAAATATTCAGATGAAACAGTCTTGTATCAATGCAATCACTAGCTGATCTGAGTTCAAGTTTGCAAAAAACATTTTCATATTCTTGAAATTTGCAAGATTTTATCAACAATTTATAAGAAAATTCTTTCAAATCATCACGCTCTTAACAGATTTAATTAAGAGTGTGAAGAAGATGATGATATGTTTACTCTTTATAATGATGTCAAAAGCAAGAAAAGCTTTTGAAAGATTGAAAGCAGTCTTTATCAATGCTTTCATTTTGAAACATTATAATTGAGATGCAGATTTTCACATGAAGATTGATGCATCAAATCATGAAGTTGAAGATGTGCTTAATCAGAAGAGTAAGACTGATCAATGATATTTCATTGTATACTATAGTTATAAGTTCAAAGAAGCTGAAGTACAATGAGACATGCATGATAAAGAACTGTATATTATAGTTCTTGATTTTAAAAACTGATGACACTATCTTCAAAGTAGCAAGCGATTCATATGTGTGATAATAGATCACAATAATCTTTGTTACTTTATGATAATGAAGAAGCTCAACGCATGACAGATACGCTGAACTGAGAAATTAGCTGCGTTTGACTTTCATATAGAATATCACAGAGATAAATTAAACTCTGCGAATGCGTTGTCAAGAAGACTCGACATCATGAAATTGAATGATAGTGAAAAGAATAATGATTATTTTCTATTTACTCTGCGAAATAAACTTCACAATCAGAAATATCAATCTAAGCTGTTAAAGAATGAAGAAGTTTCAACAGCAATTAAACTTGCAGCATTGATGATGTAACTGAATGACATAATCATTGTAGATACTCAAATCATGTGTTTGAATGAGAAAATACTCGCTAAATCTTGCAGAATTTTAGACACTGCGTTGTTTCAACTTCTGATTCATCAAATTATGAAGTTGAAGAAATTTTATTTAAAAATGAATGAATCAATGACTACGTGACTGCTGAAGTTACAAAAAAGAGACGTCTTTGTTGCAAATGAGAAGTGATGTCAACAATTCACATCTAGAAAGAATGAGCTTTCAAAATGAAGTATGAAAAATGATAAACTGCTACATCGTAATCTTGTAATCTATGTATTCAATGACTTTGCTACAAGAAATGAGATTCTGCATATGAATCATAGTGATTTCAAAGCAGATCATTTTGCACATGCTCATATTAAGACTGCGATAAGAAGAAAATATTACTGATCAAAAATGCTCAAGAAGATGACGAAATATGTTTGCATTTGTTCAGACTGTTAACGAGTGCAAGTGCATCATCATAAGCTCTATGAGAAGCTGATGTTTATATCTTCAGAAAACATGAATTCATTTCACATGATGATCATGAATTTCATAACAGACATGTTCTTTGCAAAGAATTCATACATTGAAAAAACAAGTGATGTTATATTGATAATGATAAATAAGTTGATCAAGCACGTAATTTATATTTCGACAATCAAAGATCTGAACGTTGAAAGACTTGCAAATCTGCTATGACGAAAATTCGTATCTCAGCATGAAATGATGCGAAGCATTATATCAAATCAAGACTCACTGTTTATCAATCATTTCTGAATCATTCTATGTTGACATTTTGAAGCGAAGCGAAAGCTAGACATTACGTTTCATTTATAAATCAATAATCAAACAGAAAGACAAAATCAGATACTTGAGCACTATTTGCGAGTGTATTTCAATTACAAGATGAATAACTGATCAGAACTTTTGTCAATGATGACGTTTGCATATAACAACAATGTACATGCTAGTATTGAAAAAACTTCACATGAGCTTTTAAAAGAATACATTGCAAGCTTTGCAGAGATATTTGAGAACAAAGTTCTAAAAAAGAAAATACTCTTGACTATGAAGTGAGTAGAATGATTACGAAATATCAGAAAACATCTAATGAGATTATGAAAGTAAATAGCAAAGCAACAAGCAAAGTATTATAATGCTCATCATAAAGTTGCAAGCTTTCAGATGAAAGACAAAGTGCTTTTGCAAAGTATAAACATTTGTACGCTTTGATCAAAGAAGAAGATTAATCACAGACAATTGAAATCATTCAGAATATTGAAGAAGATTAACATGCAAGCATATAAGCTTGAACTATCTGAAAGATATGATGCAATTCACTCAATTTTTTATGTCTTTTTATTGAAATTCTGACACTCGCATGATGAGAATTCAAAGTCGCAGATCATTCTCATAAAAGAAAAAGAGAAATGAAAGATAAAAAAGATACTTGATCAGCGAATCAAGAAAGAAAAGATTGAATGTTTAGTTCAATGAGCTGATTCGTCTCTTTACGAAAACTTCTGAAAATCAATAAAAAATCTTAGCAATGCAAAGAAGATCATTGAGAACTACAAGACAGAAAGACAAGTACATCAGTCAACTGCAAAGAAGTCAAAGAGAAAAAAGAAAGACAGATCACGTAAGAGTTACGATTGAGAGAATATCAAAAGCGCAAAGACGCAAGTTTAAGAAATTGATACTAAACTACAATTATAAAATTTCACGTAATATATGTCTTTTAAAAAAGAAGATGATGAATGTCATGAAAAAGCGAAGAAAAGAAGCGATCAACGATCGCGAGCGAAAACATCGAAGTGAAGAGAAAAGCTATTTATTCATCAGTGAATCTCATCACGCATTGCTTGCTTCAGTCAATACTTATGAGATGAAGACGAAGCAACATGATGATGATGAAAAGTGATGAGAACGAGAGAGACGAGAATCTCTACTCAACTGCAAAGAGCGAGATGATTTCAAGCGTAAGTGATGAAATGTTGAGTCATTATTCACGCAGCGTAATGCATCATCAGCTGAAGAGAATGTGAAGCTAGATTCATCACATAATTGTGCTTTTCTTCGAAGCAGTGCTCGTATTTGCGAGCATGCTCGATGAAAGCACGACACATGTGAATCATCACTACGCTCAGATGATGAATGCAGTGACAGCATCAGATCTTCTGATCATGATGATTTAATATACATCAGCATTTATTGAAACATGCAAAAATAGATATGTTTATCAGAAGTCGTGAACTCAATTATTAATGCAGCAGACGCAAGAAAGAGCAGAAGAAGCAAATGTGACAAACGTCGCAATGATGATGATGTGAAGAAGAATGTACATTTCAAGAAAATGAGCAGACTTTGTAAGCATGTTAGCATGATCTCAATGAGCATGAATGCTGCTACTTATCATGATAATGATGATGATGATAATGTTGATACTGCTATGTCATTCATGTTAGCTCATGAGCTGACTTGCATCACAACAACGCTGCAACGAAAGAAGCTCATATCATGAGCTGCGAGCTATGCAAGATATGCATAGCAGATTTCATGCTTCATCAGTTTGAAAGAACAGTATTCACAAAAGAGTATGTTGAGACAAGACAAGAAGAAAAGAAAGAAAGAAAGAAAGCAAAGCTGAAGAGTTGATATCAACAATCTCGCACTAGCTCTGTTTACACTTGTTAGCATGATCAATTCACGACACTTTTACACAGATGCTAAAGCGCTGAAGAAGTCATGACTACGTTATCAGTTACAAGAAGACAATACGATGCTATGAAGATTCAGAAGCTGAGTCTTTAAGAAAAGATGCAATTGTGAGAATGCATCTCATCGACTATGAACGATACATGTTTGCAAGACTAGCTCGCGAGATTAGATCGAAAAGATTAACGAGTGAATAGAAATAACGACTTGACAGAAGATGAAAACTCTGTGAGCTTTCGCTTTCGTTTCTTAGCAATTAATTCTATCATCAATAGAGTGCTATCTTATTATCTTCTACTACACAGTTTCACGTAAAGAGACTTCATTGCTTCACAACTATCTCTTCATGTAAACTTTGTTTAATATTATCTTTCTACTCTTTTTTGATGCGCTTCAAATTTTTTTGAAGACTGCAGCACACTTTATTGTCGAGTATTTAAAAGATTTTAGTCGCATGATTCAAGTTCTACATGCATGAGTTACAAGTGACTCGTCTTTCATCTGTGAACTAGACTTAACTCAAAACTAAAATTCTCAGATGATGTACAAAGACTGCAATATTGTGCAGATTCGTACTACGAATAAGAGATTTCTTCATGAATTGAAGATATTTTCAAGAAAGTTGATATAGTTTATCTTAGAAACTCAGACATGTTTTCGTAGCTAAGTCTCTTTGAGTTGACAATTCTCTGAGTGACTTCGCAGCGTAACAGTCTATAAGTAACATGTCTAAGATCAAAACTTGGTAATTTTGACAGTTTTGCCTTATTTTAATATACATTTATACAATTTTTTTTATCTTTTATTAAAAATTATCAACGTTTAACTTTAACATGCAATCATCAACATTTACATAATACATATATTGTTTGAATATTAAAAATAAAAAACTGCAATCAATATCAGTATTTCTGCTTTATTTATTGATATAAATATTAAATACATGTTTTGTGAAAAGTGTGAGAACGCATCTCATCGGCTATGAACGATGCGTGCCTGAGGCTAGCCCGCAAGGTTAGGTCGAAGAGGCTAACGAGTGAATAGAGATAGCGACTTGACAGAAGATGAAAACTCTGCGAGCTCTCGCTTTCGTTTCTTAGCAATTAGTTCTACCATCAATAGAGTGCTACCTTATAATCTTCTACTACGCAGTTTCACGTAAAGAGGCCTCGCCGCCTCACAAAAAGTCATGTACTTATAATCGTAAGTACACAATGATAATTTTATTTCAATTTATAATTTTAACTTATTATTTTTCAATAAAGTTTCATAAATATTTCAGATTTTATTTTCATTACTTGATAAGTTCAGCTGCTTATTCAACTGTAAAGTATATTTTAAAAACTTTTCACGTTGGAAAACTAGGCGTCGATGGCTTTTGGTGGCTAAAAGTCACAGGGGTCGTGTGAGGTCGATGTGCGCATGTCGTGATCAGAAGATCGCAAAAGATACAGTAGTTGATCAAACCTTTCGTGAATCGTGAGTCACTTTAGCAACTTCAGTTGCTGCGAGCTCAAATAGCAACACTTTCGGCTTCAAGTATCATCAATGAATTAATTATTAAATAAATCATTAAATAAATCAAGGTTACCACTAAACGTACACATCTGTAAACGAAGAGCGACGAGTCTAGTCTAACCGAATCTGAAACGTTAACCCTTTAGTAGTAACTTCTCGGCACAGGTAACATGATTATTCGAAATTATTCCGAGTATATTAACTCTTACCTGTAGGATTCAACAGGTCAAAGAACAATCTTGGGAAGCAGCTTGGGATCATTGTTTCACGTGGCGGAATGACGCGTACGTGGACGTGGCTCATTAAGACCATGCGGCCCTGCAGACTAAGAATAGGTGCAAATCCGCAGCTTGTTGCATGATTCCACAAGGTTGCATTCAAAGCGAGATGCTCCTTCTGGCTTATCTGCCCACTCTGATAGGATACAATCCGGATGAGTATATAGTACGAGTATTCGTACAATGTCAGCAATGCGAGTCCAAGTCCGCTCTCCATTGAGAAATGACTCAGGAGAGCTGGTCAACCAGGCGGGAAAACATCTCTCATTGTCTACAGCTCTCTTGAACGAGGTTTGTTTCTTTTAATTGTCACCTGTATTGGCTTGGGGCTGTTTATCCTTTTGCAGGCCGTTCTGAGCCACAATGGGAGTACGTCGTGCCGTCATCTCAGAAAACTTGACCGCTAAGAATCCTTTGTTCTGCCTACTCGTAGTGTACTTTCCTTGATTCACCTTACCTTACTCTTAGGGGTCGTCATTTGTGAAACCGTGCTTAAGATCCTTCAGGTATTTTCCACATCCTCCAATTGCTTCGATGATATGTTTCAAGTGTGTAC
>JAABUY010007715.1_pt1 | contig 10172 bp, 12 predicted proteins | sample 5560271 | NCBI WGS metagenome assembly JAABUY01 (sample SAMN10711886, study PRJNA513374) | rock metagenome | isolation source: Antarctica rocks | place: Antarctica: Victoria Land, University Valley
GCCGCGCCGCTGCCAGCCTGCAGTTGAAACTGGCTGGCCGTGTGCGTCGCAGCCAATGCGCGCCCAGCTGGAAGCCTGTGCAGCGGCGTGCCTGTGGCAGGCCAAAACATGCACGACGTCTGCACAGAGCTCCAGACTAAGGCCGAGCGTCGGCGGCATAAGCGGTGGACGTGCACCCGTGGAGCGGCTCCGGGTTCGCGCCATGGGGCAGCCGTTGGAGCTCGTGGGGCGGCCGCTGGCTCGACGCGCCTGCCTGCGGTGCGCGACAGGCTAGTGGCGGTGTCGCTGGTGGACGCGCACCTGTGCGCGGACCCGGGCAAGTACCTGGCGGCGCTGCTGCTGAGCCTGGCGACCATGCTGCAACTGGAGCTGCCGCAGGTCAATCTGCTGTCCAAGGCGGACACGGTGGCCGCGCTCGGCCGCCTGGCCTTCAGCCTGGAGTACTACACCGAGGTGGGGCCGCGTGCAGCCCCGCGCCCTGCCCGCCCGCTCATGCATGACGTGCAGTGCGGCCAGGCGAGGCGGCGGGTACCTTATACTCCCTTGGGCATGGGGCGGACGGCCCGCGCCGCCTGCCGCCAGGCGTGCATGCGCTGCGCAGGCTGGGCCGCTTGGGGACGCCTCAGCCGAGCCAAGGCCCCTGCCGTCAAATATGTGTTGGGTAGGGTTAGGCGTGCCCTACCGCAACCCTAGAGAGCGCCCGCGGCGCGCGCAGGTGGGCGACCTGTTGCGCCTGGTGGACGCGATGGGCCAGAGCGCATTTGGGCGGCGGCACCGCGCGCTGTCGGCGGCGCTGGCCGAGACGGTGGAAGACTTTGGGCTTGTGCGCTTCACGCCGCTGGCCATCGAGGCGCGCGCGCCCTAGCCCCAGCTGGGCGCATGACTCCCAAGCATGACGTAAACCTGCGTGTAAGCACTGATCCAATCCCATGCTCGTGCAAGCTAGCTGGGAGTACTGTTCCAGCGGCCAGACAACCTGGACAGGCTCGAGGGTATGCAGGTTGTCCCCAGTGGCCCTTTCCCAAGCAGCCCGTCCCCGCGCCTGGCCTGCCATGCTCGCGCCTCAGCTCTGCGCCAACACCTGCCTGTGCATGCAGCTTCCGGCCAGCCTGAGCCTGCGGCAGAGGCGCGAGGGCGCGCAGCGCACACTGGCGCCGGCTGCCAAGGCCCCGGCTTCTCACCTACCCGGCCGGCGGCTGGCGGCGCACCGCACTGTTCGGAGCGCTGGCCTGAGGTCATGTGCAGCCGCAGTCGGGTCACCAGCCCGTGCGTACCCGCTTGAAGGTGCTCGCGGCTCGGGCAGGACCGCGAGAGCGTGCAGCGCGTGCTGGCGCTTGCGGACAAGGCCAATGGCGCCGTGTTTGCCCGGCTGGCGGCTGGCGGCGGCGCCGCGGCGGCGGTCCCGCCGGAGCTCGCGTACGGCGCGGCCGCGGCGGACAGCGGCGCGGAGGACGCGTGGGAGCGCTACGGGCGCGGCGGGGAGAGCGGTATCGGGGATTTGGGCGGGGGGCCGACGGAGGCGACGGCCGCCACGAGCGGCTACGTTGCCGGCGGTGCGGCGGGCTGCGGGCGCGGCGGGGGCGGAGTAGGGGAGGGCGCTGGGACGTCAAGTGGGGGCCCTGCGGGGGACGGCTGCGCCGCGGGCGCGACGGCGGGCGTCCAGACGCAGCCAGGGGGTCAGAGAGGGCGCAGCAGGGCTTGCTCTGAGTCCGTGGGCCCTGGTGGCAACCCTCCAGGGCCCAGCATGGTGTGGCAAGGTCCCGCAGGCGTGTCTGGCGGCGTGTCTGGCGGCGGGGGCAGCGAACTGGGTGTGGTGCGTGAGCGGGCCACAGGGGCGGGGCGCGGGGGTGGCGGTCATGGTCGGGCACCCGGGCCGGCAAGCGCCGGCAGTGTGGCAGACCCTGGGCTAGGGCAGACGCTGGCTGGGCAAGCGGGGGTAGGTCCATGAAAGGCCTTTTGCGGCAGAAGCAGCACAACCTGGCGGCTGCATGCAAGCAGGCTGAGTAAGTTGCCTCCCATGCCTTGCGCACACAGGAACACATTGCGAAATTAAGGCAAATACACTGTTGTTACCATCATCTTGTGTTCCAGTTAATGCAGTAAGCACGCACTATGCAGACATGCAGAGTGGTATAAACACATGATGCATACATCAATCAACGCAATCCAGCAAAAGTTCATGGTGCGAAATAGCAGCATACAGGGACCAGACGCGCAAGCAGCCAAGCAGCTAACAACAAGAGCACCTATACATGTGAGCAACAAACTGTGCATGCTACGCAGGAGTTTGCACCTGCGCTCAATTCCTTCAGTTGGAATTCTTCAGCTGAGTCGCCACAGCACAGTGGTCATGCTGCCACTGTGACATTGTGCCACAGCACAAACAATTGCACAAGCGAACATCTCTCCACCTTCACCAGCCACCCTCACAATACACTTTCAAGTCAACCGACGGCCCAACACGGATCTGGCAAAGCACCAGGCGGGGCACATGAATGACAGGACACCGCTGCGTTGGCTTCACCTCGGCAAGCTCGCGCCTGACATACATGTGTGCAGCACTCGAGAGCAGACATGCGTGCCATCGTGACATCGTGCGCTCACAGCACAAGCACTAGTGACGGCATGGCGCCCCCCGCCCTCAGAACACCAGGTAGCGCCGCACGAGCTGGCGCGCCAAGCCCGGCGCACCAGTCGCGCGGTACAGCTGCGCCAGGTTGTGCGCGGCCTCGCGCTTTAGGCACAGCGCGCTCGCTTTTGGAGCGCCTACGCCACCCAACCAGGGTTCCGCGGGGTCCTGGCCGTCCGCCGCCGCCGCCGCCGCCGGGCCCGCTTCGGAGTCCAGGGTATGGCCAGGGTCGGGGCCGGGCTCCGCGAGCGCGCGCTCGTACAGCGGCACGGCCAGGTGCAGCAGGCCCATCTGGTGCGCTGCGCGGCCCAGGTTGTAGGCGGCCTCCTGCGGGTTGCGCCGCAGCGCCGCATACTCCTGCCGCCGCCGCGGGGAGGCGGGTGTCAGCGCGGGGACCGCGTCGCCGTGAACGCCACAGGAGTTCTCGCGCGCTGATGCGAGACGTAACCGCTTTCAAGATAAGTGTAAGTAAATTTGCCGTGTGCAGCGCTAGCAGTGGGCGCATGCACGTCAGCGGTGCTGAGACCCGCCAGCAGCGCCCAGCCTCGTGCAAGGCTCCTGCACCTCCCGGTGGTTGGTTAAAAATGCTGCACACACACGCTGAACCGCGTGGCGCAAGGCGCGGAGGCTGCCGCACGGCTGCTCAGGCGGGGCGGCGGGGCGCGGCGCCTGCAGGAAGGCGAACGCGGCGAGCAGCGCGCGGTCACGGTCGGGCACGCGCTTGGTCAGCGCCTGCGCCAGCTGCAGCGCGCCCAGGCACAGCAGCGGCAGCGGCTCGGTCGGCGCCAGCCGGTGCGCAGCCATGTACTGCGCCGCCGCGTGGCCCTGCGCACCAGGGTTTGTGATAGGGTGTCAGCAGGCGCACGCTTCGGCCCGGGCTTGCGACGGCGAGTGTGCAAAGCACCCCTGCCAGCTGTCGGGCACTGCCTGCCCGGCAGGCGCCTGCGTGAGAGCGCAGCTGCTGCATCTGAAACAGGCACTCGAGCTGGCCCAGTCGGCGCGCGCGCCCGCCAGCCTGCACTGCTGGCCCGAGCAGCGGCAGCTGCGCTGATCGCGCCAGGAACAGCGCTCCTCACCAGCCCAGGGCAGCATGGACTCTTCAGCGAGCGGACGGTACCGGGCTCTCTTTCTGAGCAGTGCTGCAGCGGCCGGCTGCGCGGGCCGAGTACAGGCGGGGCCCCAGCCCGTGCGCGAAGGGGCGGGTGTGCGCGGAGGGGCGCGCCGGCGCGGAGCCGGCGAGTGCGTGGCCGAGCAGCAGGCGCACGGGCACGCTGCGCGGGCACTTCGCGCGCAGGTTCCCGAGCAGCTTGACGGGCATGCGGGCGGCCGGGCCCTGCGCGCGCGCGCGTCCTGACAGCGCGCGCGCGGGCGCTGGCCGCCGCCCTTTGTGGGAGCGCGCAGCGACGAGCTCCCGTGCAAGCAGGCCGGCATAGCCCTTCCTGAACACCAGATGCCTCTCCCACCGCCATGACAGACCCACGGCCCCCGCAGCAAGACACCCGGCGCCTGGCCTGTTGTGCTACTACATGACATCAGACAACAGAGCCTGTGTCGCTGCCTGTGCCGCCCACCTGAACCCTGCCCTAAACCTGCGGGCGCGGCGCGCGCGCCTGCAGGGCCAGAGCGCGCGTGACCAGGTTCCAGACCAGCGCGCTCTCCGGCCAGCGGCTCGCGCACGCCTTGAGCTCGCGCAGCGCGCCGCCGGCGTCGCCCAGCGCGAGTGCCGCCTCCGCCTGCACCATGCGCAGCGAGTCGCGGTTGGCCCTGCGCGCGCGCGGGCGCGCAGGGCTGTTGCCGGTTCCGCGCCCCCGCGGGTAGCCCCGCAGGGCGGCCTGGGTCAGCTACGCCAGATGCGCCCAATTTCGAACCTGGACGATACACTGAAAAAAAAGTTGTGCACATTGCAGGCAAGGTCCGCTCGGGCGCGGCTGTCCAGCACGGCTGCTGCGGCTGACCGTGCCTGGCCGCGCCGACCAGCGCGCCGCAGCACTGGCGGCGCGGCGGGGGCGCGCGCCTGTTTGTGAAGCGCTTGCCGGCGACCGTCAGCAGGCTCCCGGCAATGGCGTCTGCGTCGCGCGGCTGACCGCAGCCCAGCATGACGCGCAGCATGCGCAGGAAGGCGTCGAAGTCGTGCTGCGGCGCACCCATGTGGTGGCCTGTCAGCCAGCCTGTGCCAAGCAGTGTTCACAGCACGCTGCAGAGCCTTGGCGCAGCGCCCCAGTCACACGTGCAAATCAAGGGTGCGGGCACAGAGGCGTCTTAAGGCATCCGGCTATTTGTGATGTCGCAACAGCTGCACCTGGTCGTGCAGGATGTCGGGGAAGCATGGAGCGGCCGCGCGGCCGTCGCCCTCGCCCTCGCTCTCGGTCGCCGCCGCGATGGCCTCCGCCTCCTCGTCCGCGCGCCGCACGTGCGGCTTGCGCCGGTCGCGCGACACAAAGCCCTGCGCGCACCCCGCGAGCCACGGCCTGCTGCAAGCGCACCCCATGAGTCGCAGCGCGCTGGCGGCACACCCCGTGAGTCACAGCCTGCTAGAAGCGGGAGTGAAGGAACCGAGCCTTCCCCTTGAGAGACCACCAGCTCAGAGCCTGATGGCCGCACCCCGGCCACGCAGGAGTGGCGGCGCACCGTGAAGACGGTGCCGCGCTCGGCCTCGCCCGCGTGGCGGCGGTGCGCGCGGCGCGCGCGGCGGCGCAGCGCCTTGCGCACGGCCGGGTCCCAGCCCTGGCCGCCCGCGTCCGCCTCCAGGCTCAGCTGGCGCAGCGTGGCCACCGCCACCGGCTGCATGGTGTCCAGGTACGCTTCCTGCCGCGGCGCGCGCCGTGCACGTCAGCGAGCGCAGCTCCTCTCGGCTGGCTGGCCCCGGACGGCGCACCACCCAGCCCCCGGCTGCCGGCATCCTCCTCCAGGTGCTGATAATCCAGCAGGCACGCGACCACTGGCGACGCGGCTACTTGTGCGCGCCCTGCCGCGCCCGCCGCTCCCCATGCGCACCAGTGAGTGCGGAGCGCGCTGCTGGCAGGGCCGCCGCATGGTCCCCTGACAATGCAGCCGCTGGCTGCTGGAGCACTGGCTGGAGGCACTGCTTGCTGGCCATCAGACATCCTTGGGCCGCGGGCGACCGCGCTGGCAGGTGCCGTGCGACATCAGCAGGACGAGCAAGCAGCAGAGGGTGTGCAGAGCGAGCACAGTCAGACATAAGCGCGCGGGCGCGCCGGGCGGCCCAGGCGCAGCCGAAGCTCCGCGCAGCGCAGCGTCACACAAAATAATAACGAGAAGTGAAAGTAAAGCTCAAGTGCAGCATGCAGGGCGCAAGCACGGGCTGGCGGGCGCGCCGGGCGGCCAGGCGCAGCCACAGCGCTGCGCGGCGCAGCGTCACAACAACAAGAAAACAAGAAACACCAGCGGGTGCCGAGCGTGCACGGCGCAAGCACGAACTGGTGAGCGCGCCGGGCGGCGCAGGCGCAGCCAGAGCTCCGCGCGGCGCAGCGTCAGCGGCAGCCCGACCTCGCCCGGCTCGCCCTCGGGCGCGCTCTCCAGCACCGCAAGCGCGGCCGCAGGCGCGCCCGCGCCGGCGTGCAGCTCTGCGAGCGCCAGCGCCGCCTCCAGCCGCCGGCCGGCGGGCGCGGCGCCGTCTGCGCAATCACAGCATCACTCTGGAAGATCTGTGTCCTCACACGGCTGGACCGGCACCATCCTGCACGCTTGCACTTGCACCACATATGCTTCTGGCACAGCGGCAGGGGCTGCCTACACAGACATGCACGTCCGCCGGTGCCAGCGGCCCCTCCCGGTGCCAAGCGGGTGGCGCTCACGGCGCCGCGGGTTCCGCAACTCGACCACGCACACAGAAGGATTACCTCGTGCGCTGCGGGGTGTCCATACGCGGCGGAGTGATGGCGCCGGGCTCCAGACGGAGCATCGAGCGCTGCAGACAGCTGCACGAGGCAGACGGGTGCGCTTGCTTGTTTACCCACTCACGAACAATAGGGTCATGGAGAGGGCGCGCCATCCAGCACAGCCTGGTACAGGCCGACCGCGTCTGTGCTTCGGCCCAGCTGCGCGTGGCACTGCGCCATGCGCTCCAGCAGCGCGAGCGTGTCGTAGTCCGGGTGCGCACGGGCACGCTTGAAGAAGCGCAGCGCCTGCACGGCCCGCTCCGCATGTGCGAGAGCTCCGGACCTGCTGGGAGCAGCTCAGGCGCTGCTTTCTCTGGATCTCCCTCCACCAGCAGCAAGACCTCTGTGATCATACCATACTGGCGGCAAAGCGCATGTGCAAGCATACCTCTAGGGCACAACTTTTGAGCTAGACTTGGGTATGTTCCTGCTCAGGCCGGCTGCACTGACCCCTGACTGCGCACAGGCGCACAGGACGTCTCCATGGTGCTGCAGCCCAGGTCGCAGGCCGGCCGCGGGGCGGCGCGCCTCCTCAGGCTCGCCGCGGTCGAACAGGAAGTTGCCGATCTCGACAAACAGGTCCGCGAACTGCGCCTCGTGCTCCGCCAGCAGCGGCCGCAGCAGCCGCACGGCGGCCGGCGTGTCGCCGCCCGCCGCCGTGCACTGCGCCAGCTTGACCTGCGCGGCGCTGCGCGGCTGGGGGAGGGCTCGCGGGGGTGCAGGGACTTGCGCCTCCCCGCAGCGGCCGATGAAGATGACCAACGTGACAGTGGCCCTCCCGTGTCAGGACATGTACGCATGGTGCAGCAGCCGTGTCGCTGCCAGCGTCATGCACAGCTTCATGCAGACCTGCATCAGACTGGCCTACTTCATGGTAAACCCAGCAACACGCTGCCAGCGCCAGGCCACACAGCACTTGCGGCGCGTTCACACTCTATGCTGATGCGAGGGGCGCAGCAGCAACAGCTCCTGGCATAACGCAAAAGAGAGCCTATCTCTCCGCCACAGTAGCCTCATAGGCGAGACGCCCCCAGCGCGTGCCGCACCGTGAGGTCGACGGGCAGCGCGCCGGCGCCCGCGCCCAGCCGCGCCTCGGCCTGGCTGATGAGCGCGGCGGCCTCCGCGAAGCGGCCGGCCTCCATGTACAGCTCGGCCAGGATGTTGACGTGCGTGAGGTCGGCGTCGTCGGCGAAGCGGCGCACGAAGTCCTCCAGCAGGCCGGCCGCGCGCTCCGGCTGGCCCAGCTTGTGGTGCAGGCGCGCGCGGAACTTGACCACCTTCGTCGCCACAGGACTGTGCATAAGCGAGTGCACATGGACCCCCGTCGCCACTAACATGTAAGTCAGCAAGTACACTGCACTTTGGACCACCTTCGCCGCAACAGCGCAGATCGGGGCCTGACCTGCACTCTGGATCGGCTCCCTCGCATCGTCCAGCCACAGCTCGGCCGGGACGGGGCGGGCTCAAAGTCACGCTCGGGCGCCCATGAAAGCCCAAGCCGGGCGTGGCGGGCACAGTCGCCGCGCGGGGCACGGCAGCGGCAGGCAGGCTCATGAGGCGGGCCCGGCGCGCGGCGGCGCGCCGGGCGCGGGGCCTCGGCGCGGGCGCGCGCCTCACCGTCGGCCGGCCGCGCCTCGGCGATGACGTCAAACGCGGCCAGCGCGCGCCGGTGCTCGCCGACCTCCTGGTACAGCACCGCGCGGTCCCAGCGCGCATCCAGGTCGTCCCGGTCGCGCGCGATCACCTGCGCGCGCGCGCACGGCGCGCGCTCGAGCGCGGCTCCCCGCGGAGGTCAGGGCAGGGCCCTCTGCTGCGGCGGGGCTGTCCCGGCTGGGCAGGTGCATGCGTCCGGTCGCGCGCATGGCCGCACCACGCATGGGCCAAGCATGGTTAGACCGCCGCGTAACACGAGCATACAGGGCTCGACGGTGGCATAAGTCTGCGAGTCTCATTGCCTGACAAGACATAGCAGTGCAGCCCTCTCAAGCGCGCCAGCCCGCGACAGCGGGCAGCGGGCGGCGGGCGCCGCCGCGCGCGCCTTGCCCAGGCAGTAGATGGCCTGCCGCAGGCAGCCCTGCTCGTTGGACAGCGTGGCCAGGCGGTGCCACAGGCCTGCGTCCTTCGGCGTCAGGTGCGCCGCAATCATGTAAAAGTCCAGCGCCTTGCCCGGCTCGCCCACCTGCAGCCGCATGCCGGCATGCCTCATGTCATGTCCTCCTGCTGAACGCCGCACTCTGCAATCAGCTATAAACCAAGACTTACAGCCGGTCTACTGGCCAGCAAGCGTGCGGCCAACACGCGCGTGTGCGGCAAGACAGCGTGGCGCCCCGTCGCGCCGCAACCTGAGGAGACTGAGGGGTCAGAGGAGTAGGGCGGGGGCGCCTGCTCGTGCAGCAGGCTGAGCGTGTGATACGCGTCGAGCAGGTTGGGCGGCGCCAGATATAACCCGAGGGGAGTGAGGGGACAGGGGAATCGGGCGGGTAAGCGCCTGCTCATGCAGCAGGCCAAGTGTGTGGTAGGGGTCCGGCAGGTTGGGCGACGCCTGGATGACCTCCAGCAGCAGCTCAATGGCGGGCTCGTACCTGGGCGCGCACCTCCCAGCGCCTGACCCAAGCAGGTGATAGGGGCCCGGTCTGGGTTGGAGTGGACGCTGATGCTGCCGGCGTCACGGCAGGTTGGCACACGCACTGAGATGTGATGCGGCAGAACCCATGACTGAAGGCGCGCAAGGCACGGACCAGACATGCGGTGCTGCCACCAGGCGTGCGCCGTGTGTGCGCGTTGCATGCCATCATTGGCAGACGGTGCTACGCTGGTTCGGCTCGGTGCGTCGCCGGCCTGCCAGGGCACCCCGCATCATCCCTGCTCAAGAACCTGGCCCCAGGCACCAGCATCCCAGGCCTCACACGCCTGCAGATGCACCGACGCGAGCGGCGCCTTTGACCTGGGGCTAGGGTAGGGTAGGGTAGGGCAGGGTTAGGCGCACTTGCCGCTGGCGTAGAGCAGGTTGGCCTCGCCCAGGCGGCGCGCCACCTCCTCCGGCACGCCGCGCGTGCGGGCGCCCTTGGCCGCCGCGCGGCGCGCGCGCCGCTGCCGCCCGCGCGCTGCCTTGCGCGCGCGGCCGCTGCTGGGCGCCATGTGCATGCGCTCCGCCGCGTCCTCGTCCCTGCCGCCCGAGCGTGCGCAGCGTAGTGAGCTTTTGACGGAGCTGCTGCCATCACTGCGTCTGTGTGGGGTTGAGAGCAGTCACTGCAAGCTGCTCACTGCCAGGTGGGCACGACACCGGACGAGGCGCTGGGATGTGGCAGGCATAGGCTGTAAGCACCAACTGACACTATTCACAGCTTTTGCAAACAATCATTGGCCTGACGTGCATGATGTGCACTGCGTTTGCATATGCACGGTACTGCAGGCGAGCTCACAGGAATCACACGCAGGAGGGGAAAGCCACATACCAGATCTCATCAACAGTGGCGCCAAAGGCGCCACCTCGGCTGGGCCCAGGCTCCTGCAGCACCACAACCACAGGCAGTGAGCACGCTGTATTAGTGCAGTGACGTTAAGGCTGGTATGGACGGCGCGCCATAGCTTGCACTCAGACAGTTGCACAGCCCTTGGGCAAGGAGACGCTGTGTCTGGGGTCA
>JAABUY010007718.1_pt1 | contig 10169 bp, 5 predicted proteins | sample 5560271 | NCBI WGS metagenome assembly JAABUY01 (sample SAMN10711886, study PRJNA513374) | rock metagenome | isolation source: Antarctica rocks | place: Antarctica: Victoria Land, University Valley
GCCGCGCCCGCCGCCCGACAGGAACCCCTTGGCCAGCCCGGCCAGCCCGGCGGCCTCCCGCCGCTTCTCGGCGGCCGCCGCGTTGCGGCTCAGCGCCTGCTCGGCCGCCTGCGCGGCCGTCGGCTGCGCGCCGCCCGCCTCGTCCTCGGACGAGTACGGGTCCTGGTCGCTGAGGGTCTTGGCGCGCGGGGGCAGGTAGGGCCCGCCGCCCTGCCGGCCGCCAGCGGACTGGTCGTCCACGAGCGGCGGCAGCCCCTCGTCATCACTGTCGCCCTCGCTGTCCCCCGCGTCGCGGCTCTGCGCGGCGCGCGCCGCCCTGGGCCCCACGCTGCTGTAGGGCGCGGGCGCCCTGTCCGGTATCGCGGCCGCGCCTGGGTCCTTGGCCCCCGCTGCGCCCGCTGGCCGAGCGGCCCGCTCGCTGCCGGGCTGCTCCTCGCGGCCGTTGTGCCCAGGCATCAGCCCAAACACCTCAATTTTGCAGTCATGCTTGGCGCTAAGCTCGGCGCTCTTGTCCTTGAGCTTTTTATAGTCCTTGCCTGGTCCGCCTGGCTTAGCCTTCACCATCGCCTTGGAGCAGTTTTTCCAGCCCTGGCTGCTAGCCTTGTATAAGCCCCGTCGTCACCTCTCCGCCTGCGTGCGGGGTGCAGTGCAGTTTGCAGCGTGAACAGTAAGTCCCCACAAGATAGACACAAAAAAAAGCGAAGGAGACAAGCAGGCAAGAACACAAGAAGACAAACAGAGCAGTGGCACTGCCGGACGGCAGAGGCGGGGGTACGCACCCGCGTCGCGCTCTGACTCGCCAGGCACCTTCCCTATCCTTATGCGCACGGGGCGCCCGCTGCGCCTGCACCGAGGTCGCTGGGCACTTGGTAAATGGCTCGCAAGCGGCTACGTCTGCAAATGCTGCCTCCTGGTCGAACACCGCAGCGCAGGTCAGCGCCACTTCAACAGGCAAGCCGTGACAGCTGCATGCAGGTTTGCTTTTGTCTGGCGCCAGGCAGAACAGCACAGATGAGAAAGTGTGCACCTGATCATGCCAGTCGGCCAGCGCAGACGCGTTGCTGGGCTGCTGTGCTGCAGGTTCACCGCAAATTGATCAGGCTCCTATGCCCAGAGCATGCACAGCTGCCAGTTCTCTATAGAACAGGCATCCTCAAGAGGTGCTCAGGAGATCAAATGTCTCCTCGTCACACCACCTAAATGCGCTGGGACCTTTTCCCGCCCTGGCACTTAGGCTCTCCTCTCCATCGACGCCTCCTCCCTGACAAGTCCTCAACCTGCCTCCAGCTGCAAGTCCGTGCAGGGCCCGCTGCTCGCATCGCCGTGCCCTGCTGACTGGCCTGCCTGCCGAGTCGCTGCTGGCCGCAAGCGCGCGTGCGCGTTGGCTGACGCAGGGCGACGTGCGCCCGGGGCTTGCTGCACCGCGGCTATGCTGACACAGTGCCCAGCATGCCGGGGCCGTCTGGTGGCGCAGAGGTTTGTCGCGCTGTCTCGGTCGCAGCGGCTCAGCACTGCGGTCGCCGCCGGGAGGAGGCGCAGCCCGCATGCAAAGCGGCGGAGCGGCCGTCATGTGCGTGTCCCAGGCCTGGCTGTCGAGCAGTCCTGTCCTGTCGCACGCTACCATCCCGCCCGCGCCCTGCTGGTGTAGGACGCAGGCAGTGCACGCCCTGCTTGCAGCGGCGCACCGCCTGACCGCGCGCTGTGTGGACGGCAGGCGAGCGTGCTCGCCACGGCAGCGTCCGCGTCAGAGTCATCGCTGGACGAGGCGGACCTGGAGCTGCTCGGGGCGCAGAGCCGGGCGCCCGTGGCGCACAGCAGCGCGGAGGGCGCGCAGGCCGCGGAGGCCGTGGACGTCATCGAGGTGAGCTCCCACTGTCCAGGCAGGGACAGCGCGGGCGGTCTGGAAGCCTGCGCGGCTCACGCCGCCAGCAGCGCACGCCGCACCAGCTGTGGCCGCAGATAGGCACGCTGTGGTCCTGCCAGCCTGGTGCAGCCGTCCGTGCGGCCAGCGCAGGCCTGTGCGTGGGGAGGGTGAGCGTGGCCCCGGCGGCGGCGGCAGGAGGTTGAGGAGGCCACGGAGCGCGGCGAGGGCGTCGCCGCCTTTGTCCTTGCGGCCGCCGCGTTCAACCTGGGCATCTGGGCCGTCTTGGGGCCCGGGAAGGCCGAAGAGGTGCGCGTCAGGGGGCGCTTGCGCTCCTGGAGCCCCCGCGCCGCGGAAGCCGGCGGCAGGGCGTTGACCGCACAGCGCTGGGCGCTGGCCCTGCTCGTGCGCGTGCTGCAGCAGACGCGCCTGTGAGTGCAGTCAGCGCGGAGTGCGAGCATGCGCGCCGCTGACCGAGTCCACGTGCGGGCATGCTGTGCTGACCCGGCACCATGCGGCGAGCGTGCGCTAACGGCCGGAGAGAAGCGTCTGCCTCCTGCGAGCGCGCGCCATCTGTCACGGCGCCCGACGCTGCCCGTGCGCAGTTCTTTGCGGGCTACCTGCTGGAGCAGAGCCTGTCCGTGGACAATCTCTTCGTCTTCATCCTCATCTTCACGTACTTCCAGACGCCGCGGCTCGACCAGGACAAGGTGCGCCAGCGCCGCGGGCGTCACGCCTCCGCACCTATTTACATGAACAGATCGTTGACATAGGATCACTGTGGGCGTTCCACCTGCATTACCACACCTGCTCACATGCGGCTCCAAGTGCAGGATAGGTGCTCACAGTATTAATGTAGCAGCAGCACAGGCGGCCGCCCGGAGCAGGAGCCGTGCTCGGGAAACCCAGTGAATGGTGTGCAGCGGACGGGCACCCTGGCGGGCCGGCGCTCGCCCCCAGGGTCGGCGCCACGCCGCGCGAGGCCGCCTGTCATGCGGCGCGGCTGCACGACGGCACGGCGCGCAGCCGCGTGAGCGCGCGTGCGGCGCGCACCCAGGTGCTGACATACGGCATTGCGACCGCGGCCGTGCTGCGCTTCGTCATGATCGCGGCCGGCTCCACGCTCATCGAGCGCTTTCAGCCGACGCTGCTGGCCTTCGCGGCGGTGCTGCTGTTCTCCGCGTACAAGATCGTGGCGCGCTCGGGCGACGAGGCCGAGGAGGACCTGTCCAGCAACAGCATCGTGCGGCTGTGCAGGCGCGGGCTAGGGTTAGACCTTGTCCCAATCCCAAACCCCCGGCACTGGCGAAGGAGCGGGGAGCGCCGAGCTGCGCAGCCTGGCGCGCCCGCGCGCCGCGCCCGTGCGCAGGCTGCGAGTGCGCGTGGCTGTCGCCAGCTGCGCGGATGCGGATCGGCCGCTCGCCTCACCTCCAGCAGGCCTCGCCGCTCAGGGCCGGGCGGCCATAGCAGGGCATGAGCAGCAGCTGCAGACGCGGCGCGCCGTTGACGCGCCGCGCGCTCTATGCGCTGGCGGGTTGCAGCAGCGGCGTGTCGACCTGTGCTTGCGCATGGGCGCCCCTCCTGTAGGAGCCCGCGCGCACCAAGCGCGGGGGCCTGCACAGGCGCACCGCCTGTGCAGCCTGCATGTCCCGCCTGTGGCCGGCGGCTGTGCTGGGCCGGCACGATGCGGTGCGCGTCAGCGCCGGCGCGCCCGCGCAGGCGCTTCATCCCCGTCAGCGACCAGTACGTTGGCAACAAATTTTTCACGATTGAGAACGGCGTGCGCAAGGCCACGCCGCTGCTGCTTGTGCTGGCCGTGGTCGAGATCAGCGACGTCGTGTTCGCGGTCGACTCCATCCCCGCCGTGCGCCGCGGCCTCTGCACGCGCAGTCTAGGGTCAAGTTTAGGGTTGAGCCTCGCGCCCGGCAATGCCGCAGTGTAGTGCAAAGCGACAGCTGCATGGGCTTGGTGATCAGCACGCTTACGCTTACGCGCGCGCGATCGAGGGCTGTTCTGCCTGGCAGCGTCGTGTTACCTGCCGGGTCGGCAGCGCAACCTGCACGCCGCGTGAGGCGTCCTCTGCAGGCCGTGCTGCTGACGGATGTGAAAGACCGCGCCACGTGATGCCATCGCGGTCCCCCAGGTCTTTGGCGTCACGCGCGACCCGTTCATCATCTGGACCAGCAACATGTTCGCCATCGCCAGCCTGCGCGCGCTGTATGGCCTGGTCGCGACCGTGCTGGCCGAGCTGCGCTTCCTGGAGAAGGCGATCGCGGTCGTGCTGGCCTGGATCGGCGTCAAGATGATCATCGAGGCGCGCGCGACGCTGCGCGGCACCATGCCTGCCGAGCTGCAGAGACGGGCAGGACTTTCACAGGCTCCTGGGCATGCACGAGCCGCGGCGCCACCAAAGCGCTGACGAGCGCGCGCAGAGTCGCGTTGTGAGCAGCAGACCGCAGAGCGGCATGCGCTCTTGCTTGCCAGCCTGCCCCCGGCTGCTTGGGTGGGCCACACGTGCGCTGCGAGGGGAAGCGGCTGTCTGATGTGCTGCGCGTGCGCGCGGCAGGTCGCGGGCTTCCCGATCAGCACCGAGCTGAGCCTGGGCGTGGTCGCGTCGACGCTCAGCGCGGGCGTGGCCGCCAGCCTGCTGCTGCCGGAGGTCCGGGCGGCCGGCGAGGAGGGCGGCGCCGAGGGCCCGCCGCCGCCCTGACCCCGCGCTCGGAGCCCTCGCCGCAGCCTGCTCCGGACCCGGGGAGCGCGGCTGCGACGCGGAGCAAGCAGCGCGAGCGTTGCGGCCGCTTTTCTTGCTTGCCTATTGTTGCACTTGGCTGGGCGTTGCAGCGCACGCCTACCTCTGCAGCCCTGGCTGCTCTAGCTTGCAGGTGCCCTTGAAGCCAGCAGGTATGCTGGCGGCCGACCGCGCGCGAGCGTCCTGCTGGCCTGCTGCCTGTGTGACGGCGCGGCGGAGTGCAGTTGGGAGTTGCTCAAGCTGTTAGCGGCTGCGTGCGGGCGAGCTCGTGCTGCGTTCTTTGGCATGCGCTCTTCCATCGTTATATCCGCCTGAAAGTTGTCTGCTCCAAGCAGCCTGCAGGTTTGTCAATGCCAGCCGTCCTTTGACACACGTCGTGCGTTTTGTGTCTGGACGGCAGAGCTGCACTGACAGGCAGGGGGTGTGGGAGCATGGTTGTGCTTGTTATCAGTTGGTTTGTTATGCCTGCTGCCAGGTACTTGGCTCTTCACGGGCTCGTCAGTACCTATCAAGGCATGCGACGCTGAATGCATGTTGGGGAACATAGGTCTTTGTGGGGAGGGTGGCCAGCCAAGCTTGCTGCAGTGCGCGGACATATGCCATGGCAGGCAATTGCACACCTGCAGAGGAGTGCAGGGGTGCCTGCATAGCCTGCGCAGGCATATGTATACTAGCAAAGCACTTGCGCATTCCTGCGAGCCGGTCTGGCATGGTGGAGGCTCATGGGGACATGAAGGGTCAAGTACGTGTGTGAGTGCCGCATTCTGCTTGAGCTCGCTAGCTCTGTCTACTACAAAGTGTGTTTTGCAGATATATGCATGCATTGGCGATTTGATAACAAGGCCCATTATTCGACGAAGTGGTTACAAGGTCCATAATGCATAGAAGCTAGTAGCTACTCGTACAACGTGCCACAGCAAATTGAGAGTAGCTAGGTCAGGATGCACGGGTTGGCCAGCGTCCCGGCCGCATTGCAGACAGGCGATGCGATCGTCGCGCGCACCACTGCGCATGCCACAACACCATTCGAGGGATGCAAATGCATCCGGCCCTCGACATGCATCCATATCAGGACTGCTTACACATCAAGGAAGCCCATGACAAACTCAAACCACGTCACTAATGAGGAGGAGGGAGGGGTGTCACGCCGTGACAGGGAGGGTGATGTTGCAAAGTGGCCATACCTACCATGGCAGGACTGACAGGGCGCTCACTGCAGGCGACTTGCATCATATCAGCCTGCTCCGAAACTCCAGCGTCGCAGCCGCAAGAACTGCTGACAAAGTTCACGGCGTCCGAGCAGCACCTGGCACGTCGCCTGGGTGCTCATGCGAGCGCCACAAGCAACTTGCACCCAGCTTATTGGAGCCCTGATCCGCATGCATCTTCTCTTCGTTCACTCACCGCGCTTACATCTTGCACCCCTGCCTGTCATGCTGGCAACCACTACCATGCACATACTGGGGTGCTCGCTGGGGTGCTCACTGGGCGGATGGCGTAGGGCCTGCAAGCACTGCGTTCTTGAAGGTAGCTGCGTCTGCTACGCAGTTCGGGTTGCCCCTACGCACTTCACGGCCTCAGGACAGTCATCACTTGAAACAACAGGCAGCCAGCCAGACAACCCAGGGTGTGCAAGGTGCTGCGGCACTGCGCGCAGGTCCCGCGCCTGAAGTAACCCACAAAGCCCGCGCACGCGGCCTTGTTCAGTATCTGCCCCTTCCTCAAGCAGCTCTCTGCGAGGCACAAGAGCGCCGTCAGCGCATGTCCCTACCCAACCACTGCATTTTCCAATTGCAGTACGCTGCCCACCTGGTGGTAGAGCGCCCTCTGGGGAGGTCAATGCAGAGGCGCCTGTGCCTCCCGTGCCTCCCGTGCCTCCCATGGATGTCTGAATGAGCATGTCCTGGCCATGGACTGGCGCAGAAGCAGCCAGGCACAGGATGAGCGCCGCAGCGGTGGAGCCCAGGGCGCTCGCTTTGCGGCGCGCCATGCTCTCACGCCTGGGTCCCCACACCCACGTCAGGCTCCTGTGCAGCACCTGTGTATGCACACCACCAACTCACGGCATCAGCAGATATAGACTCGAATATTACAGCTTCTGGGTGCGAGACCTTCACAATTTTGCAGCAGCGTCCACGGCGCGCCCGTGCGACCCAGAGCTCTGTGAAAATACCGACCGTGGAGCGCCGAGCGCGACGGGCAAGCCCTTGGCTGATGCGTGCGTTGCTTAAACCAGGGTGTTGCTAACACACTGTCAGCCTTTCACCCCTGTACAGACCGAGCGGTGCAGACCGATTCTACCGATTGTGTTGATGCCGAACCCTTTTCGTTCGTACACTTCACTCAAAACTTTTCAGGGTTCCCACGGCCATGGTGCATGCACGGCAACAATCCAAGGCCCAGCACACCACTCCCCAGTCCAAAGATTCATCTCCCACGCCTGCAGCTAGTCGCGGCGCCCGCGGTGCCGGCGCCGCCGCCCCCGCCGCGGCAGCAGCAGCAGACACGCCGCCAGCGCCGCGGTCGCCAGCAGCCCTGGGACAGGCACAGTCACTCTTCTGGTGCGCGTGCATGAAGTGGTGGTATGGGGGCGTCTCCCAAGCAGCAACCAGACGGGCCCACCACCGGAGTCGAAAACGGGTATCTGCCTGAGGCACCGCGCGCCTGCAGCCTCTAGCCTCTGCACCCTGCTGTGCGGCTATGCACACACAAGGTAATAAGTTCAGGCACACTGCAGAAACGCGTCAAAGGGGGAAAAGAAAAAGCCCTCACAGACATCGCCTCTCGTGGCAACGACCAGAAACAGACAGCTCCGCCGCTCCAAGACAAGCACCTGTCGCAGCGCACACCGCCCGGCGAGTGCGCACCGCGTCCCACCCAGGAGAACAGCAGCCACGCGAGCGGCCCGCTGCGTGGCGGCCGGCCGGCCGGCCGCGGCGCGCCGCCGCCCGCGCCGGCGTCCTCCTCGTCGCGGCTGCGCTGCCGCAGCCGGCGGCTGCTGGCCGCCTGCGCGCGCAGCAGCAGCGCGATGCCATCATGACCGCTTGTGCACTCGCGCACTCGAAACATGAGCGCTTGATCACTAACGCATGCAGTGACGGCAGGCAGCCCACCAGCGAGCCGCGGCTGGTGTCCTGGAGGTCGGGGCCGAGCGCGCGGCGGGCGCCGCGCTCATCGGCGGGCACGCCCGCGCCGCGCGAGCCCCGCAGGGGCGCCTGCGGGCGGCCGCGCGCGGGCGCCGGCAGCGCGCCCGGCAGCGCGTCCGGCTCAGCGCGGTCGGCCGCGGCGAGGCACTCCCGGACCTGCGGGGAGCCGTGTGGCCGCGCTCAGCACCAGCGCCACCCTTCCGCCTTTTGCACCTCTGCATATGTTCCAAGGGGCCGGCAGGCCAGCGCAGCTCCTGTAGTAATATACGCTCGTGGCAGGCTCGTCGGCGGCTCGCACTGCCCGAGCTGTTTGTCCAACAGTGTCGGACAAACACACTTCACATGGAAGCACTCAGCACAGGTGCAAGCATCGCGTGGTGGCACACGCGGGCCTGCCCAGGCCGCCGGCCACCTGCAGCATCGTGAGCGCGGGGTTGGCATAGCAGGCGCGCTGCCGCCGCTCGACGAGCCGCGCGCGCGCGTCCATCAGCGCCGCCGCCGCGCCCGCCACGCCCCTGCCCTTGCGCGCGCGCGTGACCCTGACCGTGTCCAGGCCGCGCTGCGCTTCGGCGCCTCGGGTCCCCTGGTCCCCCTGCCCCTGAGTTCCTGCCCGGCCCTGGCGCAGGGCGTCCGGCGACCCCCCCGCCGCCTCCTCCCCGGGCGCCTGGCTGCCGCCCCCGGCCTGCTCGCCGTCGGCCGCCACCACGGCCTGCAGCCGCGCCCACTCCGCATCGATCGAGCCCGCCTGCACGCGGCGCTGCGCGTTCGGGTCGACCAGGGTCCCCGGCGCCAGGGTCTGCACCCCACCTCCGCCGCCGCCGCCGCCGCCCTGCGTGCCCCCGGGCGCCTCCGTGGCGAGCCCGGCGCCCATGTCAGCAGGGTTCCGCGGCGTCCCACTGAGCGAAGCGCCTTGCGCGTCAGAGTCGCCCGCCGCCAGCCCCGCCACCCCTCCGCCGTCGGGGCTGCGTGAGACCCCGCCGCCGCCGCCGCCGCTGCCTGCGTCACGGCCAGAGCGCTCCACACCGCTGCCGTGTGCGTCGCTGCTGCCGCCGCCCGCGCCCGCCCCGCCGCCAACAGCCGCGGCGGTGCCTTGCGCGCCGCGGTCGTCGGCGCGCTCGCCGGCAGGCTTGGAGCTCGCAGCGTCGGCGCCGTCGCGGGCCCTGGCGGCCGCGGCCGCGGCGCGCGCCTCCGCGGCGGCGCGCACGCGTGCGGCCCACTCGTCGCGCACCGCGCGCGCCTCCGCCGCGCGCAGCTCGTCCGGCCGCGGCTGCGGCTGGGCACCGCGCCTGGCCTCACCAGGGTCGGAGCCCCCGCCTGAACCCTGAGCACTGCCGGACACAGGCTGCGGGCTCGCCTGCTGCGCCCCGCCCCCCTGCACCAGCCTGGGCGCATCCCCGGCGCCCGCCACAACCGGCGGCACCGGGACCTCGGCGGGGCTGTGCAGCCTGGGGGCCGTGGAGGCGAGCGCGGGCGACGCGCCCCCGGCGGCCGCGCCGGCCTCTGCCCGCGCCGCGTCGGGCGGCAGCGGGACGGCGCCCGGGCCGGCGCCGCCGCGGTCCCCGCCCTCCCGCGGCGCCTCGCTGCCTCTGCCTCCGCTGCCGCCCTCCGCCGCCCCAGCCGCCCGCTCACGCGGTGAGACCGCTGTGCCGTCCAGCACAGGCTCCTCTGAGCGGGCCCCTGCGGCTGCCGGCTGCTGCAGCGCGCCTGCAGCTGCCTCCCGCGCGCCGCCGCCCGCGGCGCCTCCCGCGGCGCCCTCCGCCGCGGCGGCGCCTGCCACTGACACCGCACCGGCGCCCCCGCCGGCTCCCGGCTCTGCGAGCGCGCGCGCGCGCGCGACGCCTGCGCCGCCAGGCTCCGCATCCGCACCCCGCTCTCGCGGCGGGGCGGGCGCGGCGCCGCCCTCTCCCGCCGCTTCGGCCTCGGGCGTGCGCTCGGCGGGCGAGCCGCGGCGCGCGGCCTGAGCCGCGGCCTGGCCAGGCTGCGAGCCTAGCAGCGCCTGGTCAGGCTGCGCCCGCCCCGCCGCCCCGCTCTCCCGCTCCAGCGCGCCCGCCTGCGCGATCTGCCGCGCCTCCAAACCCTGTTGCGCATCCAAACGCTGCTGCGCCGCCGCCGCAGGCTCGCGCGGTGGGCTCAGGTCCGCGCGCTGCGGCCGCGCCTCCTGCCGCGCAGCGGCGCCGCCGGTGGCCTCCTGCGGCCGCGGCAGCGGCTCATCCGCGCGCTCCACGGGCCCCGCGCGCCGCGCCTGCGCCGCCGCCGGCTCGGGCCGGTCCGGAGTCTCCTGCGGCAGCTCCTGCTGCGCGTCGCGCCCCGCCTCGCGCTGCTCGTCGCGCTCGGCCTGCGGCCGCGCCCCGCTGCCCGGCTGCGGCACCGCCTGCGGCAGCTGCTGCGGCCGCGGGTCGCGCTGCGCCGCGCT
>JAABUY010007719.1_pt1 | contig 10168 bp, 4 predicted proteins | sample 5560271 | NCBI WGS metagenome assembly JAABUY01 (sample SAMN10711886, study PRJNA513374) | rock metagenome | isolation source: Antarctica rocks | place: Antarctica: Victoria Land, University Valley
TGAACCAGGGTAGGTTCAACGAACCAGACTAGGTTCAATGAACCAGGGGGTTCAAGGAACCAAGAGAGATCACCTGCTGATCAGCGGAAGCAAATGTTCAAGAGGCAGACAGCTTATAGGCCATCGATGCACCCGGGAGGCAACGGCAACACGCCAGTGCCACGCCGGCGGAGCGCCTGCGGGGCGGGACTAAGGTTTTCCATTTGGGTTTTTCCTTTGCAAAGGCGCTTCGCCCTCATAGACCTAGATAGGGACTGAATAGGGAGTTAATAGAACAAATAATATATATTATTTTAATATAATGTATTGTCAGCAGCAATGTTGCTATTGTTAAATGTGTTAAAAGGTGGCACCACACTAATAGCATAGCTATTGTGAGTTATATATCTAACACTCTCCCTAACCCACGATCAGCCGGCACGCTCATACGTTGCTTACCCAGCTTCTCACAGGCAGAAAGAATGCGCACACAACATAGTTTAAACTCATAACCTTGAGCTTATGCAGATAAGGCAGCCAACACATGTTCAATACCATTACACCAACCCGGGCTCATAACCTGTCAAAAGGTGGCACCACACTAATAGCATAGCTATCGTGGGTTATATATCTAACAAAATGCTTAATTAACTTTTATTATTTCTTAAATGTTTATATAACTGAAAGATATTTTCTTTATTACTTATAAATCATTCATAGACTGCTTAAGAACATTAAAACTATTTTATTATAGATTTTTTTATTGCTGTTCAGCACATACTAATTTACTATACTTAAAAATAAAAGATATATCTGTTAGATATAGTGTCTAGACTTAAGTACTCAGAACATAAAGAGTGACTTAGTAAGATTACTTAGATAAGATACACTAAATTTCTTTTGTATAAACTAGTGTATTCTTTATAGTTTGCAGAGTTTGCATTATACATATTTGTGTTGTGTGCATTTACTACTATATGCTTAGATACTTACTTTAGTCACAACTATTTATCAGATTATAAGCTCAGCAAGTGCAATTGTATAGACAATAAAGTTCTCATTAAATTATATAAAAGAAGCAACAAAAATCATTTAAATTCAATAACTTTAAATTAAAATATTTAACAACAAACTCAATGTTGTCTGAAGAGAGAAGAAACTGAAGAGAGTAAAAAACTGAATAAGATGATTTAACATGATAATGCTTACACTTAAGAAGAAAGACTTTTAAAACATCATTATGAGTAATTATATAAATAAAAATACTGCTACTCAGATAGCTAGTTATGAGCAAGATGCAGTTAAAATGATTGAAATCATTAAGAATGAAATCACTGATGAAGTAATGATCTGTTTAAGAATGAAATCACTGATAAAGTGATGATCTGTTTAAGAATGTAAAGAACATTAATGAATTCTCAGTGATATAAGAATGACTTTGTATGATTTGCATACAGATTAAACAAGATGTTGTCTACATAGAACTATACTCATTGCTACTATATCTGTTTATGATTAAAGTTTTAGATCATGAGAAGTTAATTAATATACATTTTAATGAGATAAACAGCTTAATCAAAAAGATTAAAGTGACAGTATCTGTTGAATGAGATATATGAGACAATATAGCTTTGATAACAGTACTAAAAGAACTGTTAGAGAAATATAATTTATAAAAGAATCATTTATTGAATTAAAAAGAAGTAATAATGATAAATATTTAACAGATTCTATTCTTTGAAGAAGTACAAATTAAAGTGAACAGAGAAGTTGATGTTAAGTTGAATTAAATTCTTGTTGTATAAGAATATAAATAGCTTACAAAAGAAACTGAGTGCTATAGCTGCAGAAAGTTAGAACATTATGTTTATAACTGTATTAAATGAAAGTATTATATAAATGATCTTATAAAATGATGAGACACTGTCAGCTATGATGCAGATCAAAAGCTTAAGCATAGAGTGCAGAAGATAGCTAAGTATAATAGTAATGAAGACAGCAATCTAAAGTCATTAATACATAATAAGAAACATCTCAACATGCTACTCAGCACTTATGACAATTTATATAACTAATTTATTAATTTTAAAGCATCTACATACATCACAAATTGTCAAGATCTCTTCACTATTATCAGTTCATATTATAAGGAGTTTAAAGTCATGAATGAAGAGATGATGACAGCAACAGAGTAAGAAGATGTGAAAATTTATATAAAAATAGAAAGTCTTTTATTACAAGATGTCATTCTTGTTTCTAAATGCACATTAAATCTCATGTTACTCAGACAGCTACAACACAATGATGTTATTTATTAAGATAAAGACAGTAAGATGACACTTATAAAAGATGAACACACTATAATCAGTGTATAGTGCATTGAAAACTTGTTCATTCTTAATATAGTGAGAAAGAATGTCATCATAATCATATAGAATACATCAGAGCAAGAATAACAACAAGAATGATTTAGCTTTTTTATGTACATCTATTAAGAAATTACAGTTGTAATACTGTTAACTTGTACACTTAAGTGTTATATGAATTAAATACACAAATTAGATCATTACTGAAGTTGATTTATCATTTGTAACTGAAAGTGAAAATAAAGTTAACAATACAGTAAGTGATAATGATGAAGTGAGATTAAGTAAAGAGAATAAGACAGACAGATAAGAGAATTCTTAATTGAGAAATTTATATAAATATAAATTATTTAGTGAAGTCTGCAAGCTCTACATAGTCAGTAAATAGATAAAGATCATACATTATAAAGAAATGCAAATCATTACTAAGCAGTTAAAATGCATACACACTGATCTTTAAGAATTACATAATTCATTATCTTTTATAGACAGTTCATATACTGCAGTATTAGTCAATAACTACATATAAAAGTCATAAATACTATTTCTTAAGAGAAAGAATCAGTTCTTTAATAAGTTCAAGATGTAACTACAATAAGCTTAAACTGAGTCTGATGTGAAGATTATATAAATGTATATTGATGAGAAGAGAGAGTTTATAAATCAAATCATAACAAATTATATAATTAATTATGAGATTACTCTTAAATACACTGTATCATATACTTCAGAACACAACTCTATATCAAAGTGTTGCTAAAAAACACTTTATACAATGAAGAATTTTATGTTACTGAATGTCAAACTATTTAATTGTTTCTGAGTTAAGATCATAAATACTGTTAATTATCTCAGAAATTAATTACTTATCTATAATAAAACTGTTATTTCTGAGAAAGTCTAAACTGAACAGAGATCTAGTCTTAATTATATTAGAATATTTAAATCTCTTTTATATATTTACATATCAAAAAAGAAATAAATCAAGTTCAATTTAAACTGAATGTGAAAAGACATACTGATTGAGTATATAACTATTAGTAAGTAAATTAAAGTGTAAAGTGTTAAAATGAATTTAATATATATAGTGTTGACATATATTATTGATGAGTGCAGCAAAGATATAGATTTATTAAAAAACAAAAACATTATGTTATTACTGTTAACTTATACAAAATTGCAAGATTGAATTGTATCTGATGTCTTATATAAATGTAATTAATTACAGAAGTTAATCACTGACAATGATGACATTAATGCATTGAAGAATTATATAAACTATGAAAAAGATTTATTATTATCTAAAGAGATTGAGAAAAACATGTCAGTGTTATCTCAGAAATAGAGATATCTCAGAAAGCATTTTTTGTTAATTAATAGTTTTAAAAGAAACTTAATTAATATGTAATGAGCTGTCTCACTGAATGTTGATGATTTATTAAATAAATGTATAATAGAAGAGTTAAACTGATCAGTTAGATCATAGATGAATGCAGATGTAACAGTACTTAATGTATTAAATTAATTTACTTTTATAAAGCTGAGTAATAGATCAAGAATTAACTGCTAAAGATTATATAAAGCAAGTATAGATGCAGTCAGATCATTTAATGTACTGAGTGCATGTATATTAAGAATATTCAATGTATATATAAGTAAAATAGACATAAAAGAGTCATCTGATGCAGATTAAATGTCAGTGAGATTGAAAGAAGAAATTGTGATAGTTTTATTAGTTAAATTAATGTTTGTATGAAATGTTGCTCAGAGTGAAAGAAACTTGTGTATTATTTAAAATAAGAGAAATTTGCAGAGATAAGAGATCATTTAAAGTATAAGAAATCTGTGAACTATTAAGAATCAGAGTGTGAGAAATTAAGATAAGAATGAGAAGTCATTATAAATAGAGAAATCTTGTTTATATAAATTAGTGATTGAAGACTTAGTTTATGAAAGACAATGATGTAAGATCATAAAAGATAAGTTGTTGAACTTAAGATTGTATACAGTATGATTAATTAAATCATTACTGAACAGATAAAAAGTCATTAAATGTAAATAAGTTTTTAAGATAAAATACAATAAGAAAAAACAAGTTACAAAGTTTAAAGCAAGATTAGTGACTCAGAATTTCTCATAGATATACAGAGTTAATTATAATGAGATGTTTGCTTTTACAATTCATAAAGAATTGCTGAGAATGTTTTTGATATTAATAGCTTTGTATGACTTGAAGTTACATTAAATGAATGTTAAAGTTGCTTATCTGTCAGAGAATTTGAAAAGCAAGAAAAAGAGTATATATATGTGCATTTTAAAGAGTGTAACTGTAAATCAGTCAAATAAGATGACATGTTGAATTGTGAAAGAATTGTACAGATTTAAGCAATTGACATAACTGTAATATAAGAAGTTAATTGACATCATGAAGAATGAAGAGTTTTAAAGCATGAACATTGATTTAAGCATATTGATCAGAAAGAATCACAATATAGTCATCATTATTAATATATATGTGAATGATCTTTTGATTGCAAGCAAAACAATGCATAAAGTTAACTATATAAAGACTGTGCTCAATGAAGTCTTTTAGATGTTAAATCTTGACAAGATACAAATCATTGTTGATCTTAAAGTAATTAGAGACTGAAATAAATAAATATTGACATTAAATTAAGCATTATACATAATAAAAGTTCTATCAGAAGAAGAGATGTAAAACTGTTTAGCTGTTGAAGTATTAATGAAGTTGAGATCATATGTTACACTGAATGAATTAGATAATGTTATAAAAGTAAGCAGTGTAGAACTACAATAAGTTATAGAAAAGCTGATGTACATTGCTTGTAAATCTTAATTAAATATAGTCTTTATGATAAAATATTTAAGTTAGAATCTCATCAACACATAGATAGAGTATATTAAAGCTATAAAGTAAGTATTACAGTACTTAAAAAGAACTATAAGCTTTAATTTGAAGTATAGATCAGTAATGAATGTTTGTATGAATCAGAATGCAAGATATACATATGACTATGTAAACAGTAACTACATTGAAGATATTGTAGACTGAAGATTTACTATGAGTTATGTGTTCATGTTGAATAGAGATGTTACAGCATAAATGTTGAAGAAATAATATATAGTATTAATATCTATAATAAAAGCTAAATACATAGTGCTGAGATATGATGTCTATAAAGATTAAGTGAATGTAAAAGTGAATTCTGATTACTAAGTCAATAGATAACTATCTAGAAACAGAAAGACTAAGATTGAAGAAAGAAAATTACTTGTAAGAAATGAAGATCTTAATCTTATACTTAAGCAGAGCTGAGTAAGTAAAGATGAAACAGTATGTATTATTTTGTTAAATAACTTATTAAATATAAATACATTATTAAGATGAAAACTCTGTCAGTCATTAACATAAGTGTGTCACTAAGTAAACATTAAAACAGTAAAAAAATTCAGTCAGAAATCTGATTAAGTTCTTATTGACTAAGTTTTACTTTATTGTAATTTTAACAATATCTCTCTCTTCAATACAGCACATCTCAGACTGCTCTTGATTTTGATTAAGTTCTTATGATTAAGTAAAAGTAAACAGTAAATTAAAAATTCTTATACAGATATGTATTCTGCAAAAGTCTTTTCTGTACAGCAGATATTGTATGTGACAAACTGTCTTGACAAAGATTGATAAATTAATATAATAAAAAGTTATGTGTAATCTGTATAAATTGAATCTCTGTCAGAGATAATTTCTTGAATAATGTTGACATTAAGTTGAGATTTATTTAAGTACATGAAGTGAAAGTTTTTAAGTATCTTTAATATGTAATAAAGATGTTGTGAAGACTTTTAAATGTCATGATTTAATTCATAGTCTTCTCATTATATTTAATAAATCACATTTCTGTCTTAATGTTGAGAGTTTACAATTATCTATACTACATACTTTTTCTTCTCATTCACAATCACTGATTTCAGAACCTTATCAGCTTGCTTAAATAAGAGTTTCTTTAAGAATTTTAGAAGTGAGACATAAAATACATTGTAAATCATTATGATGTTGAGAAGTTTCAGACAGTAAGCTTAAGTACTTATGACTTTAAATATTTAAAATGAATATATTTTCTTTCAATTTAGTTTCTTATAGATATATCTAATTCAAATATAAGTAATGCAAAGTCAGACTTAGTCTTCTTTCTGAAAGATTATGAGCTTATGATTTTAATTGTAGTAGTAAGCTTAACTTAACTGAGCATGAATAATGTAATTATTAACAAGATCATAGAGATTCATTATCTTTTTAATATAAAGTGCAGTCATCAGAGCAGTAAGAGACATTTTTTTCTTTTTAGATTTGATGATAAGATTCTGATGTTGTTTATAATTGACATAGAAGAGAGTAATCTCAGTGATGATATGTTAAAAGTTATTATATATAAACTTTACAAGATTCAATTAATTGTTTTAATCATTCTGCTCATAATTAATGTAGACTTATAAATATAACTTTAAAGATATATTGACTTATTCTGTTTGTCTGTCAATAAACAGTTAATAGACTGAACTCAGAGCTTGTTGAATGCTTAACTATTTATAAAAATATTTTTAAAGATCATTTAATCATTATCTGTCTCTGTCTAAAACAATGACTTTAAGAATGTCATGATGTTTTATTATGTATTAATAGAGCAGATTTACAATGTTCAGTGTCTTAATGATTATGACTGTAAGTATGAAGTGTGTCATCTTAATGTATGCATTAATGATCATTAGAATGCAGTCAAAGTGAATGCATTGAGTTACAGAAAGATTAGTAATGAGATTTATCTTAATGTGAGATTATAGTTTCTTTAGTACAGATAGAGAGATGAGAATGCTGTAGATAATATATATAATGAGTTTGTTTTGACTGCACTCTTAACATCAGTTAATGTAGTCTTGAATGTACTTACACATATTAAATTAATAATGCTTACAAATGATAAGATTTAAGATCTAAGTGATGCTGTAGTGTTTAATTATAAATGTGTTGTAATGTATAACTGTAATAGTCAGTTACATAACTTCAAAGATGTAGACTCAGTCTTAATAATAAAGAATGCTGTGTTTTAACTCTTAAGAATAACTTATTAACTCTGTAAAAATGCTTTGTGCAAGCTCATTCTTCAGCAGTGTTAGTCAGAGCTGCTCTTTTAGATATGAGCTAAATTACATAATAATAAAGATAAGAAAGTTTAATTATACAGTGTCTTTGACTTTCTTATAGACAGCTTGAGTGTAGTTGATTTATTATAAGAATGTATTAGTAAGATTGATTTTGCTGAGATAATAAATCATAATAAAGTTATATTTCTGAAGATTCAGAAATTATCAGACTTGTTAACAGTTAAGTTATTTAATTATATTAAAGTATTGAAGACTGTTCTGATCTAAGCATACAGTAATGAAGTGCTGCACTTTTTTTTAAATAATATCTTCAGTATTTTATGTACTTAATCATAGTTAACAATTCTTAATCTGATGTCTTATAGTTTTCTTTGATAAAGATTATCTTTTAAAATTAAAATGTCACTGATTGCTGACATTCTTCAAATTTCTGATATAAGATTGTAATTATAGCAAAATTGAAGACATTAATCTTTATAATGATTAATAGATTTAAGTTAAAGTGCTGAAGATAAGATTCTTAAACTGAGTGCACAGATTATCTATAGATCACATAGGTCAGAGTTGAGTCTGAGTATTAGATTAAGTTAAATTAACTTTTATTTAGTTAAGTTAAGTGCAGATTAATTTGACTTGATCTGTGTAGAGTTATAGATTTTTTATAAGTTATATATAGTCTTAGTAAGCATGTGTATGTGCTTAGTAAGCATATATATTGACTGAGTAAGCACATACACATACTTACTAACATGTGTTTCTAACATGCACCTTCACAAAAAGTCATGATTTTCATAACTTATTCAGTAATATATCTTGCAACTGTGTAATTTATCCCTATATGACTAGTTAAGATATAATTTATTATAACTAATATATCAATAAGCTTTCACATTTTTGAGCTTTAGCTCTAACCTTACTCATAATGACTAGCTTAAAGTTCTTAAGTTTAACTTGCACAAATATAAGTAAAGTTAATCTGTACACAAATTTAATTTGATCTGACTTAAACTCTAATGTAAATTCAGATTAAGTGCACTTTTTTCTGATTTGACTTGACTTTATACTCAGTTTAAAGATTCTTTAATAAAGACAATCTTCAGAGTCTTAAAGATTAGCTGTGCTTCAGAGATTCACTGAAACTGTTAATTATTTATGATGTATAACTGCTGAGTGAAAGATTGAGCAATGTAAGAGTATTTATAAATGAATTTTTAATAAAAGTTTTTAAAATCTAAAAAGATTTGCAGTTTCTGCAGTCTCTGAGATTTCAGTCAGTTCAGCACAGTAATAATGTAAAATGAGTTTATGTAAACTCTTTAAGATGTAAGAATGAAATTAAAAAAGAAAACTTCAGTAATCTTAAAGTAGCATTTCTTTAACTTAACATAAAGATCTGTTACTTACAGACATTTCAATACTTTTTAAATGTTTTGTTGAAGCTTTTTGTAGATGTTTCTCATAATGAGAATGTTGTTAAGAAAGATCATGACTTAATCTTAAAACATATCATTCAATATACTGTTAACATAGATCTGAAAGCTAACAGAGATGTTGATGAGACTGAAGAGTATAATTAAATATTTAAATAAATTAAACTGATTATCAAGTCAGATCAGGCTCAGATTTTAGAATCTAACTTAATTTATTAAGCTTTACTTTGTAATTTAACTTAACTCTGTGCAGAGTTAAGTTTCAGACAGAGTCAAGTCAGACTATTCTTGACAGCTTAGACTAAATTAAAATTAATTAACTTCTGTTATTAAGCAGCTTTATATTAACAGCAGCTACTATTACAACATTTTTAATTAGCATTATACACAACTCTTCTTGTTTAACTACATGTCTGCTTTATAAGCATTATATATAAATGTTATTAACTTAATTATCAGATCACTCATTCTCTATAGAGCAAAAATACATTAATTAGTACACTTTATCTTTTTAGTAAGTCTGCAACATATAAAAGATTGCTTTTATCTTTTACAATTTTTCTGATATTATCAGATTTTCTTTCTTATGTAGTCTCACTTATAACACTCATGTATTAGTAATCTCTAAGCTCATAATTCTTATTCTTAAGTTAAGTCTTAAGAACTTACTTACTAATCAGTCTCAGAATTCTTAAAACTTAGACAGAGCTTCTGAGTCAGATTAAGCTTTAATGTTAAAGTTTAACTTAAATTCTTAAATTAACAATTAAAACTCAACTTAACTTAACTCAGAAGCTCTGTTCAGGTCAGGTTAAGTTAATTTGATTTGATGATCATTTTAAAATAAATTAAAGATGATCTTAAAGACTGTTTTTTACTTGTCATCTTTCTTGATGCAAATGAGATAATAAGTATTTTAAAAATCAAGCTTAATATAGAACTTGTTGAGAAGTGCAGTGCTCTATCTGCGTCCTTGACTCCTTTAGTCTTAGCGTAAGGGGCTGGCAGAGTCTTCTCCTGCCTTAGATGGCAGAGCTCCTGCTATCCATTGAACGATACCCAAGTCGACTGCAGTCAACGTTGATGCGTGAGATCCACTAGATAGGCAGATAGCACAAGTACCCATTATCCTTTCAACAGGTTATGAGCCCGGGTTAGCAAGAGGCTTCCCAGAGAAAGTGCAGACTGATCTAGTGCACACGGCCCTTGATA